>OBVU01000108.1_pt1 | contig 83110 bp, 58 predicted proteins | sample 1495171 | NCBI WGS metagenome assembly OBVU01 (sample SAMEA2580028, study PRJEB22360) | human gut metagenome | biome: human gut; feature: human-associated habitat; material: faeces | place: Denmark | collected 2008/2010
GAACAGCCTTTCAAAATCACTGCTGCTGTACATACTTTTAATATTTTTGTTACAGCAGCGAAGGTCATATTTTTTATTCTTTGGAGCAATACGTCAAAATTGGATGCTTACAATATATTTCTGTTAACTCGGAATTCTTTTGTTAGGTGTTTTATCCTTCGCTATCAACTTTTTGAGGAAACAATTTAGATATAAATGCTTCATTTCGTTTTTCTGCTCTTCTCAGAATTTCAGAATAAGAAATTACTTCCATATACAAACTACCATCTTGTCTTCCTGTAGGATCGTTTTCATATACAATAGGTGTAGAAGGCAGATACATAAAATTGAACTTCGGATCATACTTGAAATAACCATCTACAGCTCTTATATCTTTAGGTTCTAAAGCTTCTCCTATAAGATAGCCATAAAATGTATCTATCATAAAACAATCAGAAGTAAAATTTCGAAGCAAATTAGCATATCTCTTTATTTGATTAATATGTAAAGCCAAATTGGTCTCAGGGGTTTTCAGCTCTACTATAATACATTTCCGCTCTGAAGGGAATAATAAAATGTCCGGTCTCTTGATACGTCTATTCTCACCCAATGATGACAAATAACGCTCTTCTTCCTCCGTAACTTCTTCTCTGAATAATTTTACACCATCTATTTCTATCTGATTTAAAGGCTGGTCAGACACACCTCTGAAATACAAATAATCTTCATTCAACATCCATAAGTCACTATTACACACATCATCCGAATGTTGAGTAAAAAGTAAATTATGAAGTAATTTTTCATCTACATTCCGGGTGCCTTCTATATTTTGACAGTTTGTTTCACGACGTAAAATCTTTGCCATCAAATCAAGAACAAGCTTACGATGTGTAACATACCTTGACAAAGATTCTTTATCCTGCAAAGGAATCGCTTTAGTCATTTCAGTAACAAGCTTTTCTAAATCAGTTCGATATGCAGGAGCACTAGTATCTAACTGATTCAATCGTTCCAGCATAGAATGATATGCAGCATCACGTTCTGCAATTAATTTCGCATCATAAATATATGCTTTCTTTAAAATATCTTCAACACTGTCATTTACATCTGTTTCAGCTAAAGCCTCTTCTGATAGCATATATGTTTGCTTCAACGATGCCAATTGTTCAGCATGTATTTTTTTCTGTTCACTTATTTCAGGATACATTTCTTCTGCTTTAACACTGACTTTAGCTTGTAAATCATCCATTACAATCTGTGGTTCAATTCGGCCATGCTGTTTAGCTCTCTTTTTGAATTCTGTTCTATTTAAAATTTCTAATGTATCACGGCTATCTCCAATACGTTCATCAAAATACTTACTAGACAGCAAAAACAAGAAGATAGAAGTTCCTATTTGCATATCCAAAGGCAAGCAATCAAGTTTAACCTTGACAGAATCAACAACTTCTCCTTTACAAGTAATTTTTACTGAATTTTTCTTCAACTGTCCATAAGGCAATCTAAACGACTTGATATTTACCTCTATAGTCTCTGTAGAAGTTTCTACCCTCTTCATATCAGAAGAAATTTGACTTAAAGGAACATTAATCGTTTCATCCTCATGCGATACTTCAGGAATATCTTCAGTATCTATCCTTCGTGTTGCTATTAAATTTGTCCCATGATAATAATTTATAACTATTTCGGGTAAGTGAGTCCTATTTACACAAAAATATAGAATGTAATGATCCAATAAAGCCTCTTTTATATCATTGATTTTCAAACCATTAAAAAATTTTACATCAACTTTCGTCCTTAAATCATCAAGCAATAATATGGTTTTTAGCTCAGAGTTATTATCAAGTTCGCGTTCTTCATCAAGACGTAAAATAGAATTTTGTCGCAAAAAAGATTCAGCCTTAGATAAAACAAATCTTCTTAATTTATATGTTCCATTTTGTCTGTATATACTTTCATAGGTTGCAGTAATAAAAAATTGTATAAACTGTATGCGACCAGAGCCTTTGTTGCCATCACCTTTTGAATCGTCTTTAAATACTTTTAAACGATTAAAATTTTCATTATCAAAACCTATACCATTATCTGTAATAGAAAGGCGAGTCAAACCATCATTTTCATTTTCTGTTGTATGATTGAAATAAAAATTTAAATGAATATAAGGTAAAAAAGTATCACCCTGTCTTTTACGCATATCAATAGCTTCAAGACTATTCGTAAAAGCCTCAAACAATGGTTGCATAATATTTGTAGCCTTGGGAAATCCTTTCAAAACCCCTCTCCAACTAAGTCCTTCACTTGATATGTATGACATAACTACTTCTATATTATTTTTATGATTGTATATACATTGTCTTACAAAAATAATCAATTAGCATTAAATTCAGACATTTAAAAGCTAAATCATGTATTTAAAGAATGAAAAAATAATTCTTAACCATCAATTATACAACAATCAGAGGCTAACTATCTATAGGGTTAAAAATCCTTTGATACTTTCCCCTCAACGATCTTTCCCGAATGACAACCACCAGCATATTGGCTCTCAGACGGTCAAAAGTACGGAGACCGTATTTAGCCTTGATTTCCTCCATCGTCAGGTTGGTATTGGCTATAAGCAAAGTACCCGCCGCTCGATGCCGTTAACGATTTCAGAAAAAGCCACGTAAGATTGCCATAATCATTGAATGTTCTTTCTATATCGAAATCGTCTATAACAATGAAACGCTGCCGGAGTGCATGACGATAGTTTACTTCGTCGCATAATTCCGTAGCATGAAAACGGGAGAACACCTTACGCAAGGAAAGCCTGAAGATAAAAGGAAAAAGTCCCTTACCCTGATTGTCGGTCAGCAAACCGACTACTTTCCCATATTCGGGAAGCCATCCCACTATATGGTGCATCACCTCTTCAAGTTCGGTAACAAGAGCGTCTTCGGCACCGGGTATGCCAAAACAGAAAGGCACCGAGGAATAAGTCCTCGCCATTGTGCCGGGTTTCTGAATCATCGGACAACACAAGGCCCGTATGCCGCATGGCCTTCCGTTTTTCCGCACTCAGGCTACCCTACCTTTGTCTGCTATCCAATTGACAAAATGCCTTCTTATATCTTCTTCTGTCTTTCGGCTGAAAACACTTGTACGGAGATAACAGAAGGACCTTTCCCACAAGGGAAGCATATTAGCGATAAAATATCCATACCTCCTGCACACAGATATTCCCCCATCTTTCCCTCCATTCCATGTCGGCTCAACGTAAAAGCCTGAGGGTTTCATTGATTAAGCATAAATTTTAGCCAGCCTGAATAAAAAAGAAGAATCAATATAAAAAGCTGAGAAACCCGTCGACCTCTATAACCTATTCAACTTATTAAAATATTCTCTTACAAGTTTATTTCATACAGCTATTTTTTCACTTCTCGGTATCATCATTCGGCATAAAACAATAACTTTGCCCGTACTTTAAGAAATTCGACCGATTATGTGGAAGTATTATGCACTGCTGTCGGCGTTTTTTGCCGCACTGACAGCTATCTTTGCCAAGATAGGCGTAAAAGACATCAATTCAGACCTTGCTACAGCTATCCGCACCACGATTATCTTGTGTATTACGTGGGGAATCGTTTTCTGCAGCCGGGAAACCGCAGGCATCAGACAAGTGAGTGAACATACGTGGATATTCCTCATCCTCTCAGGAATAGCAACGGGACTGTCGTGGCTGTTTTATTTCAAAGCATTGCAAACCGGAGATGTGTCGCGTGTGGCTCCGATAGATAAGCTCAGCGTGGTCATGACCATCTGCCTGTCGTTCTTGTTTCTGCGCGAACCGGTCAGCCTGCGAGTAATAATAGGGGCTCTCCTGATTACCTGCGGAAGCATTGTAATGCTTATCAAATAATCCATAACAATCCCGTAAAACAGCTTTTTAATGACCAGACTGCCTAGACATAGAGTTTCCGACATTTCTGAAACAGGAATACGCCTGCGGCTATTCTCTCCGGACAACATACGAGAAACACCGGTCAACTATGTACATCAAGACGATTATTATATATTCGGATTTATTGAATCGGGGACTTGCAATATCCGCATCGACTTCAAGGACTATGAACTGGCGGTGAACAAAACGGCTCTGGTCTTGCCCGGACAAGTACACTGTTTTACACACTCTGACCAGCTGTCGGCGTACCTGCTCATGATAGACAGCGCTTTTGTGGAAGAAACCTCTCAAAGGGCTTTCGAACAATATACCCTGACATCGCAACTCATCTGCTTATCTCCCCAACAACAGTTCTCCATTGCCGCCATCACTTCCTCTCCTTAACTTTGTCTGCGTAAAAACATTGGATGTACAGCTCTTAACACACCGGCACGCAGTAATCAAACATGCCGAAAAATGTATAGGCTGCATGAAATGCCTCAAAGCATGCATGAATCAACAATCACCAAAAGACAACAATATGAATAAAAGAATCGTATTTTCAACAGACTTGACACTGGCGGTTCTATGGCCGATAATACTCGCTACGGGACTGATTATGCACGCCGCGGACCATGGAATCGTACAGCAGGGAGGCCAATTATGGACAGCATTGCATACCCTATTCGGAATCTTGTTTTTCACAGCTTCCCTCCTGCACATCAAAGCGCATTGGAGATGGTACAAAAGTCTGGTCAGAGGCACCAAATGCCACAGCAAAATCACAATGGGACTATCGGTGGCCTACTTGCTGACAATCGTCACTGCCATTATTCTCATATTGCAAAAAGGTCCCGCAGATATACATTGGGGCCTATTACACTATCAGGTAGGTATTTTATTCAGCATTTTGGGATTATGTCACCTGATCAGTCGCCTGAAGTTTCTACTGAATCACTTTTGCCTCGGAAAGTGAAAGCCCTACCACCTCCTTTGGAAGTGGATATTCCGGCTTCATCGAGGGACATTCTGTTCCTAAAGCTTTAATTTCTAAAGCACTAAATTTAGTGTTAATTCACAAAGCCATAACATCACAATCCAAAAAGGCCATTATTATTTACAGCACTTTTTCGTTTTCTCCACACACTGCCCGAAAAACTCCTGAAAAAGCCCGCTGGCCAGTTTCCAGTTTTCACGGTTTATGCAGTACTTCACCTTCGGAGTTTCCACCTCACCTTGTATAAGTCCCGCATCCTTCAGCTCCTTTAAATGTTGAGATACGGTAGCCTTGGCAATAGGCAATTCCTCATGAATATCACCAAAATAGCATGTTTCCTGCCGGGCAAGAAAATGCAGGATAGCAATCCGTGCCGGATGTCCCAAAGCTTTGGCAAATCTTGCCAACTGCTCTTGTGTGGCTGTATAATCCTTTTTCTCTTCCATCGTTTCTTATCGTTCGCAAAATCACGAATAATCTTTTAAATTGCAATAAAAAAATTCCTTTATGCTGAACAGAACGGTAAAATCCATCCTTCAGCACAAAGGAATTTTTCACTTATCAGAACAACTTGCTCGGATATTCTCCAGAGTCGGCAAGTGCTTTCAGCTTATCTACAACTCCCTGACGATCGGCAGCATAAGTCACACCGAACCAACGAGAAGTCGTATCAAGTACTTCTACTGTGGCAGTACCTTCGTTGATCAACTTGTTCACCATGAGCGGAATATAATATTCAGCTTTCGGCTTGTCAATATTCTCTTTCAGGAAGTCTACAAAATAATCTTCAGAATACTTGAAATAGTCGGGAGTAAAGCCCCACATATTCATAGAAACCGGTGTATTATCTTCGATGCCTACCCATTCACCGTTCTCGTCCTTGTAAGAAACAACGCCGTTGATACGCATGATTTCAGTACGTTCAACTACCGTAGTCAGGTGCCTGTGTTCATCGGTAGAGCAGATACCGCGAGCTACTGTACCACTATCGCTCAACGTATTACCAACACGGAATCCTACCATGCAGTATGTATTCTTGGCTCCTTCGGGCAGTTCAGACAGATATTTGCCGATAACGGCGAAACTGTCGCGTCCGTAGAAGTCATCGGCATTGATAACAGCAAAAGGTTCACGAATCACATCTTTACCCATCAGCACAGCATGATTGGTACCCCATGGCTTTGTACGCTCTGCCGGGCAAGTGAATCCTTCGGGCAACTTGTCTATGCTCTGGAAAACTACTTCCACCGGAATATGATTTTCGTACTTGCTGATGATTTTCTTACGGAAATCCTCTTCAAAATCCTTTCTGATTACAAATACGATTTTTCCAAATCCGCCACGGATAGCGTCGAAAATAGAATAATCCATGATTGTTTCACCGTTAGGTCCCACGCCGTCAAGCTGCTTCAAACCTCCGTAACGGCTTCCCATTCCTGCTGCCAGGACAAATAAAGTTGGTTTCATAATATGTCTTTAAATTAAGTTATACCGCAAAGGTAAAGAATTTATATAAATGGCGCTAAATTGTTATAGAACAAAATGAATGTTGTTTCGGTTATTTTATATAAATTCGCAATAAACTATACGCTTTATTTAGCCTATGAAAAAGTATTTACGATGGACTGGGATTGCCGTCGCATCACCGTTCATACTATTTATACTACTATGCATTTTGATATACATTCCTCCTATCCAGAACTTTCTGGTGAATACGGCTACCCGTTATGCTTCCGAGGCCACAGGAATGCAAATTTCCATCGGACGGATTTCGCTCTCCTTCCCCTTAGACCTGGTAGTCAACCATACGGTTGTAGTCGACAAGCAGGACACAATTCTGAATGCCGAACGGCTGACTGCCAAGGTACAGCTCATGCCGCTCCTACGGAAGAAAGTAGAGCTGGACGGACTGCAACTTACCAAGGCTTCGGTCAATACAGCAAACCTGATTGAGGGTCTCACCCTGAAAGGCAATCTGGGAGAACTCTTCGTTTCCTCTCACGGAGTAGACCTCGACCCGGAAACAGCCATTGTCAATACACTGTCGCTGAAAGATACACACCTGTCGGTATGCATGGCAGATACGACTGCTGCCGACACGACCAGCTCGGCACCGCTGTACTGGAAAATACAGCTGAAAAATGTCGATTTGGAAAATGTATCGTTTGCCATGCAGATGCCTTTAGACTCCCTCGACATGTCAGCGTCCATCGGGAAGCTGTCACTGCGCAACGGACTGGTAGACTTGCATAAATCGGCATACTCTGCCCAGACGCTCAATCTGAACAAAGGTACGGCTTCCATCAATACTAATACGCTTGCTCCCGCACAGGAACTGGACGTAGCACATATCGCCATCACCGACATTAACCTACGTCTAGACTCGGTATATTATGCCGGGGAGGATATCTATGCCAATATCAAAGACTTCAACCTAAAGGAACGTTCCGGACTGGAAATAACCTCAACGCAAGGTAAACTAATCTCCGACGCGAAAACCCTCAAGGTACCCTCGCTCCAGATAAAGACTCCCGACTCGTTCATCGAGTTTAACGCCTCTATGGACTGGGATGCTACGCATGCCGATAAGGACGGACAAATCAACGCCCGCCTCATGGCAGACATCGGCAAGAACGACTTGTTGAAGGTCGTTACCAGCATGCCTGAAGCGTTCATCCAGAAATATCCGGCTGCTCCCCTACAAATACGGGCAGGAGTAGACGGCAACCTGAAAGAGATACGCCTCACCACACTCTCGGCAAACATTCAGGGAGCACTCAAGGCACAGGCGTCGGGAAAAATTTCTCTGCCACTGGACAGCATACGCCGGAACGGTTCGGTCAACCTGGAGGTAGAAACGGGCAATCTGGCTTTCGTTGAAACCATGATGGAAGGTATCGTGCTGCCTCACGGCATGAAGTTGAACGGAGAAGCGCGAATCAACGGAAGCAAACTGGGAGCCGACTTACAATTCCTGCCAGGCAGGAAGGCCAACGTATCTGTCAAAGCAGACTACGACATGCAGAAGGAAGCCTATCTGTTCGACCTGAACGTAGACAGCCTCAACCTGCACCGTTTCATGCCTCATGACTCCATCTTCGGACTTTCGGCTACCATTCATGCTGAAGGCGAAGGCATGGACTTTTTCTCTCCGCGTACAAGAGCAATGCTAAAAACCGAAGTTTCTCACTTCCGATACGGGTCACTCGTATTCTCGGGAGTGACACTGACGGCAGGACTGCAACGTTCTCAAGCTTCGGCACTGCTGAACATCAACAACCGTGCGCTCGACGTATCGGCGGAATTGCAGGCATTGTTGCATCCCAATCAGGTAAAAGCCGATCTCAATACTAGCATCCGGTTGCTGGACTGGCAGGAACTGGCACTGATGAATACGCCGTTCCGCTCGTCCATGAACATTGAAGTTCATGCACAGACCGACATGAAACAGCGGCACAGTGCACGGACAACCATCAGCGGAATCCAGCTGGCCACGGCGGAACGGACATTCAAGACCAAGGACCTGCATGCGGGATTCAACATGGCGCCCGACTCGGTACGAGGATATGTGAATGCCGGTGACCTGACTTTCCTGTTCCGAACAGCGAACAGTCTTGAAAAATTCATGAACAAGACCGACCGCATAGCACAAGAATTCAGTGCTCAGTGGAAAAAGAAACATATCAACCAGCAACTGCTCAAGGAGATAATGCCGACAGCCCAGCTGAAGATATTCTCCGGTTCCGACAATCCGGTTGCCAATTTTCTGGCAGCACAGCACATCAGTTATAACCGCCTGAGAGCAAACTTCAGCATGTCACCCGAAAAAGGACTGGACGGTTCTATCGACTTGTTTGGCCTGCATACTGACAGTCTGCAACTGGACACTATTTACTTCAGGGCCTCACAGGATTCTGCTCGCCTACAGTTCAACAGCGGTGTAAAGGCACTTGCCAGCAAGCGTCAGGAAGCATTCAATATATCTCTGAACGGTTACATAGGTTCTACCGACGCACAGATGCTAATCGGTTATCTAAACGGGAAAGGAGAAACAGGCGTAGACCTCGGCCTGCAAGCCCAGCTACGTCCCAACGGAATCAGCATGCACATTACTCCCGACACCCCCACACTGGTATACCGGCCGTTCAAGGTAAACCCCGACAATTACATTTACCTGAGCGACCAGGGACGCATCCATGCCGACGTAAAGATATACGACGAGAACCATTCGGGACTGTCGCTGTACTCTACCCCCGATTCTCTCGCTCAACAAGATATTACGTTAGGACTCAACCAGATAAACATAGCTGAATTCCGGCGCATTATCCCTTACATGCCCGACATAGCCGGGTTCATCAATGCAGAAGCCCATTATATACAGACCGAAGCCACTACGCAAGTAGCTACCGATATAGGTATCAACAATCTGGCCTACAACAAGCAGCCATTGGGCAACTGGGAAATGAGCGCCGTCTATCTTCCTAAGGAAACGGGAGAGCACAGCATCGACGGTTTTGTCATGCTGAACGGAGAAGAAATCATGAGCATGAACGGAAGTTATCTGTCGGCTTCGGACAAAAACGACAAAGACCATATCACTGCCGACGTGAACCTGCATCACCTGCCGCTGAAGATAGCCAATGCATTTATCCCCGACAATATGGCAAAGCTGCAAGGCGACCTCGACGGAGCCATTTCCGTAGAAGGCTCTACGTCGCAACCCGTATTAAACGGACAATTGGGAATGGATAGCGTCATCGTAAACATACCGCAGGCTTCGCTGAACCTTCGTTTCGATGACCGCCCGCTGAAGATAGAAAACAGCCGGTTGATATTCGAACGCTTCAATATCTTCACCAAGGGAAAAACGCCGTTCAGCATCGACGGATATGTCGATATGACCGACATGGCTGCCATGGATATCAACCTGAAGATGCAGGCACATAATTTCGAACTGATCAATGCCAAGCGCACCAAGGAATCGCTGGTTCACGGCAAACTGTATGTCGATGTCAACGCCATGCTGAAAGGAAGACCAGATGCCTTGACCATGCGCGGAAACATGAACATACTAGGCAACAGTGATTTCACCTATGTGCTGAAAGATTCACCGCTTACCGTGGAAGACCGCCTGAACGAAACCGTAACGTTTGTCGACTTCAGCGATACCACCCATATAGAGAAGCCCAACATGCCGGTTATGTCGCTGGGAGGAATGGATATCTTGATGACACTCCACATTGATGAAGCCGTACAGGCACGTGTCGACCTGAACGACAACGGCAGCAACTACATGCTGCTGGAAGGTGGAGGCGACCTCTCGTTCCAGTATCAACCCGACGGCAACATGCTGCTGAACGGACGGTACTCGCTGATGAGCGGAGAAATGAAATACGAAATGCCTATTATCCCACTGAAAACCTTCTACATACAAGACGGAAGCTACATAGAATGGACTGGTAACTTGATGAATCCTAATCTGAACATCAAAGCCTCCGAGCGTGTACGCGCCTCGGTTTCATCCGACGGGGGAGAAAGTACTCGTATGGTTAACTTTGATGTGGGTGTTAATCTGACTAACCGCTTGGAGAATCTAGGATTCACCTTTACCCTCGAGGCCCCCGACGACGGAACCATGCAGAATGAACTGGCATCAAAGTCGGCCGAAGAAAAGAACAAGCTGGCAGTCACCATGCTGGTAACCGGCGTATACATGGGCGACAGCAGTGCCGGAACGAAAGGATTCGATACCAACAGTATGCTGAACTCTTTCCTGCAAAGCGAAATCAACAAAGTGGCGGGAAGCGCACTGAAAAGTATCGATATCAATTTCGGTATGGAAACCACGGACGAAAGCGGTACCGGAAATACCCGTACCGACTACAACTTCCAGTTTGCCAAACGTTTCTGGAACAACCGCTTCCAGGTAATTATCGGCGGAAAGATTTCGACCGGAAACGACGTACAGCAGCAAGATGAATCATTTATCGATAATATATCGCTGGAATACCGCCTCGACAACAGTGGAACACGCTACATCAAGATTTTCCACGACAAGAATTACGAGAGTATTCTCGACGGCGAAGTGATAGAAACCGGTGCCGGTATTGTACTGAGAAAGAAAGTAAGCAAACTGGGTGAGCTCTTCATCTTCCGCTCGCGAAAGAAGAAGCAGCCGGAACAAGAAACAGCCAACTGATTTTTTAGACACATAAAAACAGATTCATGAAAAGACAGAACATATATTATATAGCCATTCTGCTGGTAACGTTACTCTCAGCGTCATGCTCTACTACCAAGCATTTGCCTGAAGGGGAAACATTGTATTTAGGATTGAAAAAGGTAACCATCAACAACGAAGACAAAAGCAAGGCAGGACAAAACGCGCTGGCAGAAGTGGAAGGTGCAATCAGCATCGCCCCCAACTATGCCATTACAATCAATCCCAACATACGCTTTCCGATCCCCTTCGGACTATGGATATACAACCGCTTCGAGCAATATGAAAAAGGATTTGGCCATTGGGTATTCAAAAAACTGGCCTCCGACCCCGTATACGTTTCTACCGTCAATCCTGAAACTCGTATCAAGGTAGCAACCAACCTGCTGCACGACTACGGTTATTTTGACGGCAAGGTAACCTACCGTGTAGACAGCACGCGCAATCCCCGTGCCGTAAAACTGAGCTACGATATCGACATGGGTAAGCCCTACTATATCGATACTCTCATCTACGAAGGCTTCCGGCCACGTACCGACAGTCTGATCCGCGCCCACTTCGATGAACGTCTGGTACGCAGCGGCGACAACTTCGACGTGACCGTGCTGAATCAGGAACGCCAACGCCTGATAGACTTGCTGCGAGACAACGGATATTACTATGCCCGAAACGAATTTCTGACGTTTCTGGCCGACACCATCATGCGCAAAGGCTACGTCAGCATGAAGATTGTACCACGACAGAGTATACCCGAAGAAGCACTCCGCACCTATTACATCGGACACACCTCGGTGTATCTTACCGGCTACAACGGCGAACAGCCCACCGATTCGCTGAAACGACGCAACTTTACGGTTTATTATTCCGGCAAGAAACCCGGCATCCGGTACGGCGTACTTCGCAAGCGTTTCCTATACCGCAAAGGAGAAGTCTATTCACAAACCCGACAGAACTATACGCAAGAAGCACTGGCACGACTGGACGTATTCAAGTTCAGTGACTTTCAATACACTCCCCGCAGCGGAGCCGAAAAAGATACCCTCGACATACGGGTAAATGCCATGTTCGACCTGCCCTACAACAGCGAGCTGGAACTGAACGTCACGACCAAAAGTACCAAGCAAACCGGTCCGGGAGCCATCTTCAACCTCTCGCGCAAGAATTTCCGCGGCATGGGTGCCTCACTCAACCTCGAACTCAAAGGCTCGTACGAATGGCAGACCAGCTCTACCGTCGACGGCGACAAGTCGGTCATGAACTCCTACGAACTGGGTGCCGCCCTTTCGCTGGAGTTTCCCCGTATCGTACTCCCGTGGGTACGCAACCGCATCGACCCCTTCCGCTTCCCCTCGCAGACCAACTTCAAGATTTATGCCGAACAAGTAAACCGTGCCCGTTACTTCAAGATGCTTTCCTTCGGCGGAAGCGTAGCGTACAGCTTTCAGCCCTCACGCAGCATGAAGCACACCGTAACACCGCTCCATCTGGCATTCAACCATCTGCAACACCGCACGGCAGCCTTCGACTCCATAGCTGAAGCCAACCCGATGCTGTTCCACAGTCTGGACGACCAGTTCATCCCATCGGTGACCTATACCTTTACCTACGACAACTCCTGGCAGCAGCGCCGGATGCGCCTGTGGTGGGAAAACTCCTTTACCTCGGCAGGAAACGTCACCTCCCTTATTTATGCAGCCTTCGGACGAAGCCTAAAAGAGAAGGACAAGAAGTTCCTCGGAACACCTTTTGCACAGTTCATGAAAATTTCAAGCGAAATACGTCCGTTGTATTACATCAGCGACAAGCAGCAGATAGCTGCCCGCTTCATGGCAGGAGTTATTTGGTCGTACGGAAACAAGACCATCGCTCCCTACAGCGAACAGTTCTACGTAGGAGGTGCCAACAGTATCCGTGCCTTTACGGTACGTTCCATCGGTCCGGGCCGCTTTCATCCGGCAGAAAGTTCCACCTATTCGTACGTCGACGAAACAGGTGACATTAAGCTGGAAGCCAATCTGGAGTACCGTTTCCGTATACTGTCGAGCTTGTTCGGCGGCAACCTGAACGGAGCCGTCTTTCTGGATGCCGGAAACGTATGGCTGATGCGCAAGGATGAAGCCCGTCCGGATGCCGAATTCAGCTTCAACAAATTCTTAGATAGCATTGCACTAGGCACCGGTTTGGGTATCCGATACGACCTGTCATTCCTCGTGCTCCGCCTCGACTGGGGAATCGCCCTTCACGTACCTTACGAAACGGGTATCTCCAAGTATTACAACATTCCCCGGTTCAAAGACGGCATGGGTATTCATTTTGCTATCGGATATCCATTCTAAGAACCGAGCCACCTACACATAAAAAATGTACCCACCTTGCAAGCAAGTACGGGTACATTCTCTTTTTATGAAAAAAGTTGAAAAGAAATAATCAATTGAAAATAATGGAATTCATAATCTGCCACTCGTGACGAGCATCGAGCACGAGCACTCCGGCCGTACTCAAGTCAATAGGCTCATCCTCACCATAGTTCTGCGACTGATTTTTCTCTCCCATCGTATACAAGCGGTTACGCACAATACTGAAACATGTTTCCGTATCAATATTGTCAAGTTCGGTAATCACGGTACGTCCGTTCTCTCCATCGGGCAGCGACACCAGCGTACGGTTCTCACCAGCCGTTTCGTAATTACGCAAAATGACATCCCAGTACTTTATCACTTTTCCGTCTGCATCAAGCATCTGCATCTGGAAAGTAGGCACACCCGCATCCACATCCTCCTGCGTCATGACCACCGATATCCAGAAACTGTCGCCGAACACCGTACCCCTCGGCAGCGAAATCGTGCCCTTAGGATAAGCCTCCTCGTCGGTCTGCCAGTTCGTATCGGCACTGTCCAGATAACCGTCGCCATTCATATCCAGTGGCAGCAGCCCGTTCTTCGTATTTCCCGGGAACCACTTGCACAGATCAATCTCGTACACAGAAAACGCATTATTTACAGCCGATCCAGCCAAAGCACAATCATAGTCCGTACGCGGATTCATACCATTTATCACATTATCCTTATGAAAATCGAAAGCATCGTCCACACTTCTGAATCCTCCGAAAATAACAGTCTGATTACGTTTGGTAGCAACCAGCCGAAGCTTCGCCACCGTACTGCCGTTTACCTGCACCGGCACACGGGTAAAATAGCCAAACGTACCCGCTACCTGCCGGCGAGCCACGATCAGACCGTGCTGTGCTTCTGCTTCAGCACTTAGTTTGGAAAGAATTACGCCATTTTCCACCCAGAAAATTTCCGCCCCAGCAAACACCTCTTCGGCATATCCATCATCGGGTACGGTAGCCACCTCTGTATGGTTAAAAGAATCGCCTACCTCCACACCCTTGAACGGCTCATAGCCTCCATACGTACCGCTTTGGTAACCTATCACGTAAGCCATGTAAGTCTTGCCTTCCTCCAGACACTCACTGCCGGTAAGTGTAATCGTGGCATAACGTCCCATTCCATCTTCCGTACTCCAAGGAATACTTGCCTTGTTGTCCGGATTGCTCCAGTTGTCGATAGTCTTTTTATACACCACCTTTGCCGGACTCTGATACTCCACAATCAGTATACTGAGCTTGTCGAACGTCTGCGTAGGCGTAACACTCGAGATAGGACGGCGTGACGCCACAGCAGCCGGATTCACTCCCTCTCCACCTTCAAAAAGCTCGCCCACACTTTCTACTGCAACCGAAAACGTCTGCTGCTGAGGCTTTCCACTCTGCCCCTCTGCATCGGGCGACGAAGAATCACTGCAGGCAGAAAGAAGCATCAGGGCGATGCCTGCCAAATATGTCAATCTATATAATTTCATAAATAAATTATCCAATTAAAATAACTTCATACCCTTGTAACTACCTTACATAGTGCCAATTGTTATTCCAATACGCCAGAACAACTAATAGATTTTGACGGAGTTCCCAAACAATAAAAATGATTCGCCTCAATCGGGAAAAGATACTTGTCGAGGTCGTCGATAATACCGGTACCTATATCAGTTTCTTCTCCAAATTCAAGATCATCACGATTTTGCCAAGGCTTCGTCAAACGTACCTTTTTGCTGGTACCCACAATACCAGTAATGGAGGTAGTCACAAACTCTGCTACAAGCGTATAATCGTACCGCCCCCTGTCTGGGATATTCACGGGAAGCATGAAGGCCGTCATGGAGCATTTATAAACAGGTTTAGGAAGCATTCCAGTAGCATCATCTTCTGGTAAATATAAATCATCCTCTGTAAAGGTCTTATCCATCAGTACCCTGCCCTCTTCGTTAAAAGAATCACCTCCATAAGGACTGGTGATGTAATCTGTAATTCCACTTGCTGTTGGGGCACTGGGCAATAGTTTCACTTGCGTATTCTGCGAATTATAAAGCAAAATTCTCACGCGCTCTACTTCCTGCGGAATCTGATTCAGGCAAACCTGCAGACCTGCGACCCTGCGCCACAAATTAATCTCACCAATATTCTTATCACTCTCCGATTCTGGTTTGAAATCTACGTACCCTGTAAAAAATTCCGAATGTGCCATATCAACGGGTGTTCTATCCTCCTGAAGTGTAATCGGATCAGTCAGTTTACTACCAATCTCAATAGACTTAGGCAAGCCATAGGTAAAAATAGAGTTCTTGCCATCATAATCTTGCATGACATATTCCGATTCAGCTCCGTCTACACCTACCGCTACCAGCCGATATGTTTTTCCGACCGTAAATGTATAAGCAAATGTATACTGCATTTCTGCCGTTTCAGTCGGAATACCAGTACCAAAGTGTTCTCTCCATCCCACATTAAAGCGGGCTTTGCATTCACCAACGTTCCGTTCTTCGTTCATTTCGTAGATATAGAGATATACATCCGTAACATGCTGTTTACCTCTAATTTCATGACCGTCATCTTGATTCAGATTGCCATCATAAACCGGCAAGGAAGTCCGGGTCTGCAAGTCACTTTGAGCCGCAATGGTAACCGTTACTCCCTCAACAGTCTGTACCGGTTCATTCTCCTTGCTGCATGAAGCTCCCAACAGGAGGAAGCCACACACAGTCAGGGCACAAAATACAGCATGTATGAATTGTTTCATTTTCATAACCCACTTTCCTTTCATTCTTTTACGAGATAGAAACGTCCGCTGTTCGTCTTCATTACACCCGCATTAACTGTAAGCGGATTTCCCTCCAACCGATAGCGATTTCCGGTCTGCTTGTCCACCAGCGTCCATCCCTTCCAGTTGCTGCCATAATTCAGGGTGAATTTTGTCTGTTGCGAACCGTCCTTTACCATGAATCCTAAATCCACACGAGCGGCATTCTTTATCTTCTGGATATCGAGCGCACGCTTGCCGGCTACGGTATACACCTTTACCTTCGGCATAAAATGCTCGTCAATCAATGAAATGACATCCTCCTTCGCATTGTAAGCATCCGATGCCCCAGCACTACGAAGCAGCGAGCAAGAACTTACAGAGTTCCCCGATACAGCCGAGATCTTCATTTCACCTGCAGCCGGTGCAAAAGCACTGCGGGAACTTCTGGTTGCGGTACTTGCAGAAGGCTGTACGAACATATCCGAAGTATAAGTTACATTAAGCTGATTCAAAGTCGTATTAGTGGACACTACATAAAAAGCCTGCAATGGTGCAATAGTACAAATACCGTCTTTCGAATCGCGAGAAACTGTAATCAAATCTCCCTCTTCCGACAAAACACTTATAGCACTCACGGAACCACTATTCTGCTGTAAGAATTTCTGAATATCCAGATAACTCATAAACGGGTTGCCTGCCACAAAATAAATAGCCCCCTGTTTATCCCCCTGTTTATCATTCCGCAATTCAAAAGTAAATGAATTACGTACATTTTCTGGTGTAAATCCACTCCCCTCATAAGTAAATCTTCCATTCTTATCTCTTGCTCCGTTCTGCAAAGTATCTGATTTCATCCATCCTCCGGAAAGTGTATAATAATTATATGTAGTATAATCTTTCGGGAAACGAAGACGATAAGAAGTCCCATCTCCTTCACTACCAACCATCAGCATGATACCCTGCGCCTGTTCGTACGGCTGAGCCACCGCATTAAACGTACGGCTCCAGTCGGCAGTGGCCGCTATTGTACTATTCGGGGCATTTGTTCCCGAAGTGGCAGTAGTAACGGCACGACTGTACATCTGTTGGCGCACCAGTGGGTTATGTCGTACTTCTGGATAAGTTTCGTCATTCAGCGGAGTAAAGTATGCCGGCATTTCAGACGAGACAAACATATCGCCTGTAACCATACCTTGAAGCGGAATGGAAATCATACGAGGCGTAGCACCTGCCATTTCCATTTCCACGTATGCACAGTCATACTCCAGATATTGTGTATTGAGTACAGCTGCTCCCGGTTCGAAATGAATATTCGCACAATAGTTACCGCCATAGAATTTATCTACACTTCCCCAAGCTTTCAAGTTTGGATAACGTGTGGCTCCTGTAGGAATCACCACATTGGTACATCCCCAAGGAGAACCGTCCGTCCAGTTACTCCAGTTGTTCCAGTCGGTATCTGCCGCACTTCTCTTCCAGGTAGTCTTCTGCGGATGTACCTGAGCACGCAGCCCGTTGTAAGTAGACAATCCCGAAATAGAATAATCACCTACTGGCAATGACAATTCAAAGAAATAGCCCTTATCATCCTGCTGCAATTCAGCCTCCTGTTCCATCTTCTGTCCGTTGCCGTTATACGGATAGCAGGTAAATGTAAGTTTAGTACCAACTTTATCATCCTGAGCATCGACAGAGATACGTACTTTGCCCAAATCGTTTGTTTCATCCACACAAACATGTTCGGTTATACTCTTGTATGTAATACCGTCGGTTCCTCCCTGATCATCCGGTTCTTCCGCACAGTCGGGAATACCATTCCCGTTGGCATCCGGACGGATATAGAAACCCGACAACCAGACTGTTTCGAGCGCCTTTGCCAGTGAAGGGAATGAAATACGTACTTCATCGTAATCCTGTAAAGGGGTCACCTCCATATAAGCCAGCCCGGCATTGCTTATCACCTCAATGGAAGCCAGTCCGCTGGAAGTAGATTCACTTGCTACCGCCTGTCCGCCATTGTATGCCGCAATTGTCACATTCTGAAGAACAGATGCATTCAATCCATATCCCGGCGTACGGAGTATGGCACCTACCGGCTGTCCGCCTCTGACGCGATTAAATTTTACAGCCACGGTAGAACGGCTTATCAGGCTGACTCCTGCTACAATAGAAGCCGCTGTCTGCTGACTGTTATCAATGACGTACGACAGGTTGTTCATGGTTGTGCCCACACCTACCACCGACGGAAATTTTGTTTCCGCATAGTTGATAGTTGCTCCATGCTTCTGTGCCGTGATCATTTCCATACAAGCCTCCGATGTAGTCGTATTATTTTCACATCCTTCTACCGGCTCATAGAATGCATAATACAAACGGAAGGTATTCAAATTGACATTCAGCAAGCCTGCAGTCCAAAGCTCCACCTGATCAAATGTCTGATCTGTTTCCACATAAAAACGTAACTTGCTTCCGTCGTTTCCTACCAGTCCCACTCCTACCGCGTCATTTTCTGCCGTCAGTCCGGAAAACACCTCTATACCATCATTATACAGTCTGATAAAGAAAAACTTCAACACATCGGCACCCAGCAGCTGATTATTTGTCTGCATCACAAAACCCACACGGATTTTCCCTTTTTGCGGTTCAATCACCTTAGTTGATTTTACACTTGCCAGTCCTCCCAATTGAATCAAGCTCAACACATTGGTTGCTTCCGCATAGTTGTTATACTCAGCATCGACCAGATTTTGGGTGTCTTTTATCTTATTGAAAAGAGAAATGCCTCCCTGTCCCCCCAGAGGTTCCTCCACGCTATACTGTGTTGGATTATCAGATGTATTAATCATCATCGTATTACAACCCGACACAACTTCTTTTTTGTTGCGATGAATCACGGCATACGACCATGAAGTTTCTTCACCTCGTTTATATATAGCCTGTACTACATAGTCACCATTTACGGTCATGCCAGTTATGCGGTTGCCCGATATAGAAGGAGATGTAGCTCCGTCAGGCCCACTAATAAGCGAATAACTTACAGAACCATCATCCGATGGCGTTGGGAGGTTGTAATAATCGGTAGAAATGGTATCATTGCCAATGGTAAAATAAGAGGATACGTCTATCTCTACCGGGTCGCGGGAGTAAGCGTAATGAACCTGCACTGCTGATAACAAATTAATGCCAGCAGGTAAATCCAGTTCCAATCTTCGGGCATTCTCTTTTATTAATATCATGCTAAACTCTCTTGCGCCTTTCGCTAAAGCAGATACTCCTATACCACTTTCTGTATTAATGCTTTGAGGATTTTTATTAGTTGTGTCATAAGCGTTTAATTCAGTTTTTCCCAAAGTGATAGAAGCTAATCCACCTCCTGTTGTATAATATCCTACTTCTGAACCAACGGGTATCGTCGCTCCAAAATCTACACGACAGGTGAGACCACCACCTAGTCCAGAAAACAATTCGCAGGTTGGACCATTACTAATATCTGAATCCACAAGATTACGACCCGACACATCAGTTAAATTCCAATCTGGCTTTTCCTGCTTAGCATTAGAATATTCATGGTCTTTGGCCGCTATTTTTTTAGGATTATCCCCCACAAACGCATAGTAAAATTCCAGTCCACTAAGTACATCGACATCGATGGAAGCACAACCGATGCGTACCTCATCAAAAGGTTTAGTAGTAGTAAATGAAATTTCACTCAAACCTCCGGATACATTCAAGAGATTTAAGTTTAGTAACTGAAAATCATCGCCACTTCCTGATGTAGAGGAACCGTCTTGTTTTTCACCTTTTAAATAAGTCTTTACCCAAAAGCCTTTCAAAACATTTAAGCTTAGTAAACCTCCTGGATCTTTATACAAGAATCCGACCTTAATGCCATTAGAAGAATCATAATAAACACGATTTACGTCTTTTACAGACAAAATAGGAAGACCGGTATTTACCTCTGCCAATCCTGTCAGTTTAACAGAGTTATCTAAGTTCTTATCTACCAGATATTCCAACTTATTATCCGAGTTACTTAAAACGCCTACCAAATTCTTGGTTATCTGGTTGATTACTCTTCCTTCACCCACCAAAGGGACACGACGATTAGGCTTGTATGTAGCACCATATGTTTCATTCTGTTCTACATCAAGACCTGAGGTACTTGCTGTTTCAGTGCGGGTTCCGTTATGTTCTACACTCTGTACCGAGGGAAGTAAATCCTCATCGCGGCATGAATAAAATACAACTGTCAGCAGTGCAGCCAGAAGCAGCGGCACCGATGCAGACCATTTCTTTCCGGCTATTCGACAGGCGGAAAGAAAACTCCTTTGTCTGGATGTCTGGAAAAATACTCTCATTATCTTTTGGTTTTATAGTTTTTACAATATTACTTCACTTCCCCGTCGTACATAAAGCGGTACTACCTGACTGCGGTTTTACGCGATGCTTTCTCTGAATAATGACGGAAAGCTGCCTGGCTCTTGCCTTCGGAATAATAATGAAAGACAGGCAGTCTTCCGGCTCCGATTCGTATCGTTCATGAAAAATCTCACTGTGGCCGACGTCTTGCAGGAGCTTCTTGTTATTTGACTTCGGAAGTTCAAAAAAACAGTATAGAATAGTATTGCCTGCATGTCAGGCAATACTATTTGATTTATCGGTCTGAAAATTAATCCAGTTCCATTCCGTGAATCACTTCCCAGTTATCGTTCACTCTCAATACAAGTTCCTGCTTGTTGTTCAGTGATTCTGGTTTGTCTTTACCCGGATCTGGAGTTTCTCCTGGTACTTCAGGATCTGGATCTTTACCCGGATCTTTCGGATCAGCTTGGTCATTCATTCTGGTACCAATTCCATACAAGTGGTTACGTACAAGGCTGTAGGTGTTTGAAGTTTCACCAGAAAGAGAAGTACTCCAATCTTTTGCTTCACTATTCCAGCATGTGATTGTCTGGGACAACTGTTCATCACTTGAACCCAAATTCACTTTCCAGCTTCTAAGTACTGTTCCACCTTCATTTGTCAATTGCAAAGTCAATGTCTGTTGTCCATCTACATGTGCAAACGGGATTACAAATTCACCCCCAAAAACAGAACCTTTCTGGAAAGTAGGATGACCTTCTGAAGAATATGGATTCTTCCAATTATCACCCGCATCAATCAAATTATTACTATCGTCATCTTTGATTTCTGTAAACCACTGATTCAAATCAATAGAGCAAATCTCATAAGCGTTGTTTCCATCAGATTTACCATTGGTACCATTTACTACATATTTTACATTTGTACCATTACCAGAACCATTTCCAGTAAGATCAACGCTATTGAATTTACCAAGAACCAATGACTGATTCTGTGCACTTGCCACCAGTTTCAGATACTTAGCATCTGCCATATAAGGAATATCCTTTACATAAGCAAAGGCACCTGCTACCTGACGGTTCAGTACAACATTTGCAGAACCTGCGCCTTTTTCAGATATAGACAATTCAGCAGAACCTGCAAAAATTTCTTCAGCATTGTTTGAACCAGTAAATTTCAATGTTAAATTTTCATTGAATATACCACCTACTTCAATTCCAGATAATAAAGCATTCAAAGTATTACTACCATCTTTATCCTTATAGTCACTACCGTTATGATAGCCTATAGCATATACAGTATACCGCTGACCTTTACCCAGTCTATCATCACCTTCTAATTTAATAGTTGTTTTACGACCATGAGCCCCACTTTCTGTATATTCTTGTGAATCTGGTGATTCTGAGTCGTTCCATTTAGTAAAATCTTTTGTATAAACCACACTCGAACCGTTGCAAACTATTACTTTCACATTTTCAATAGTCTGTTTAGCCTCAGCACTATACAGCGGACGTCCGGCACGGGTAGCCAGTCCGTCGCCACCATTTTCTACCTGAAGTGTGATAATCTGAGCACCGTCAGCTACACTCTCTACGCCTGTTCCATCTTGTACATATACGATCTCCTTGGTACAAGAGTTGAATGACAATGACGCTATCAAAACCATTCCCAATAAGTAGTTTTTCTTCATACTTAAAAATTTAAACTATAAATAATAACATTATCAATAATCGGTCAATCAGTCCAGCTCCATATCGTGCAGCAACTCCCAGTTGTCGTTCACCCGAAGGTAAATCTCGAAGTCGCCCTCACCGCTTCCACCTTTGTCTACATACACATACTTCAGAATGGTAATCTCGTTACGCCCCATGGTGATGTTTACGTCCTGTGGTTCCAGCATAGGATAGGTTGCCCTACCCTGAGTTCCGACTGCCGACTTGTCGATAAATGTCACGCTCAGCGTAGAACCTTCGTACGACGGCGAAGGACACATCAGGGTTTCGCTTTTTATATTGTTGTATACTTCCCAATCAAGTTCAGTATGTATATCTGTCAGACTGGAATAATGGAAGCCATTATCCACAAAATTGAAAATATCCTGTATATCCTTGGTGGAGAAGTCGATGTTATCGGGAATTCCCTCAGCCTTGATAAGCAGGTCGCCCTTGGTACGTTCCATGGCCAGCGTATGCTTTTCATTGCCGTAACGATAGTCAAACGTGGCACTTGCCAGATAAATATCGTTTGCAGCCGCACCCACAGCCTCCATTTCTGCTGTAGTGGCATCTTCACCCAATGGTTCATTACTCTTCATGTTTCCCCATACGGTAACGGTATATTTTCCATACGGCAGCGACTCGGGAAGAGTGATAAGCTGTGTCTGGCTGTCGTTGTCAACCGGTGTATTTTTCTGCTCTGCCACTACCTTTCCTTCGGCATCGTTCACCACGTAATACAACGTGCTCACGTAGTCGCGAAACGGCAGGTTTTCTGCCTTGCGTTCCATCAGTCCCAGCTTCACGGCATCGTCGATGTTGAAGTAGTTCTTGTCTTTTACCGTAAGTGTAACCTGCAGCGGCGGACAGGGAGGAACCGTATCGCGTATGCAACTGCTCCACAAAAGGCACATAGCCACCGGCAATACATATATTATCTTCATTCCTTTACTCATAGTCTTTTCCTCCTGTCAATGCTTGAAATGCCGGTGTCGTAAGGTAAGGAAGAAAATCGGGCTCGCTCTTCATTCGTTCCTTCAACCGGCTGTCGGGCAGTGCTTGTTTCAGACGGGCTGCTACCTCGTCGGCCTCTTTCTGCATGCGTGCAGCTATCAGTGCACGTACGTATTCCGCCAGCGGACTATTGTCCTCACAGCGTTCCATGATAGAAGCAGCACGCTGCGTGTCGCCCACACTCAGAGATACGACTGCCGCATTCACGTCTTCGTACCCCTGCATCAGCGTGTATGCCTCCTGCAGCTTTCTTTCCTGTGCCTTGAGCAATGCCAAGTTGTAACGTGCCTGAGGCAGTTCGGTATTGGTCTGCAGCAGTTCGATTGCCTTTTCGTTATTTTCCTTGTACACATATACGGCTGCCTTGGTATTCAGCACCTCTGGCGAATATTCTTTCAGTCCGTCGAGTACTGCCTCGGCCTCGTCTGCCTTGTCTTCACGCAGCAGAAGCACTGCCAGATTGTTGGCCGCCACCTGCGACTGCGGAAAGTAGTGCAGAATGGTGCGGTATACCTCTTTCTTCTCTTCGGGAGTCTTCTTCAGGGTCGATACGCGCAGCAGCTCTTCTTCGTTGAAGGCATCGGGACGCTTGCCGTACATGTCGAGCAGTTCGGCATCGGTAGTGAAGCTCTTCAGCGTATACGTATATACATACTCTACCTTACGGTCTTTTTGCAGATACTTGTTCTTGATGTCGTTCCAGCAAGACAGACGGCGGATATAGCGTTCGGCCACATCGTCGTTCTCGGCATTATACTTGTCGATGATTTCTCTCACTTTCAGCGAGTCGGGGTGTCCGTCGGCTGTCATTGCCTGAAGCACCGGTATCCAGCCCTCGGGACGGGAACCGATACTGAAACGTGACGCCTGCGATGCATTGAAATGAAGCTGGCCTACCAGCCAGTTCTTCGCCGAACTGGCACGGTTGCGAGCCAGCGTGGTATTGAAAGCATACGAACCGTCGGCCGATGCCATACCGTAAATGCTTACGCTATTCAGCGTGGCAAGCGAGTCGGTCACGATTTTCTGCAGCGTAGCAAGCATGCGGTTCATCTCGTTACGGTTATCGCCCAGTGACAAATTGATGTCGTAACGGTTTATCACGAATTGCAACAAGGCTTCTCCCCTGCCTTCCATAATCTTGGGACGGATTACGAACTCCGGCTCAATCCAGTTAAGCTGAAGCGATTTCTTAGGTTCTATCAGGGTAGGGATGTTGTTGATGTAGGCAATATCTACGGTATCGGCAACGCCGCATTCACCGCATCCGTCGGTAGACAGGACGGCCACAATACGCCCGCCGTCGATATCGGCAGGAACAGCTACCCGCTCGGAATAGTTTACATCGTATTCCTTGCGGTTGTTTACCTTGCGTGCGGCATTTGCCAGCGTATCTACATAGCCGTCGAGAAGCACACGGCGTTTCATCTTCTTACTATAAATAGGCGCATCGAACACCATGGGAGTATATTCCGCCAGCATCGAATCTTTCTGCAGCAACTGCGGGACGACAATGAGGCGGCTTCTGCCGGTAAAGGCATGGCTCGGAATATGAATGTTGACATCCACATCGACAGTCGACATGCTGTCGGGGGTAAGCGTACGTACCGGTGTGACCGAAACTTTCTTACTCATACCCGATGATGCACAGCCAGCCACTCCCAGCGACAAGCATCCGGCACAAAACAAATATGTATATCTGAATTTCATATTGCAAACGTTTAAAAGATATAAGAAACCGATACAGCCAATTTTGTAAGTCCCCAATAATCTTTGGTCTTATTTTCGTGACACTTGCTGCAAGGTATGCGGGGACTCTCCTTATACCACAGGCGTGCGTATCCGGCACCAATCAGCGCCTCCAGGTTCCAGTGCGGCGACAATATCCAGTTATAGCCATAGGTGACACCTCCCCCGGCCAGATAACCGTCGTAACGCTTGTCGTTGAAACCTCCGTAATATTGTGCTCCGTGCAGGTGGACTCCCACAAAATGTCCTTCGAATTTTTCACAAAACCAATATCTCAACTCCGGCTGCACCAGCCAGAAACGCATTTTCTTGTCATCCTTGAACGTCCACGGATTGTATGCCAGCTGCCAGTCGGTAGTAAACTTCCTGCTTAAACCAATTTCAATGCTGGCATTTGGAGTAGCAGCTCCCCAGTAAAGGACGTTGGTCTTCAAAGCAACATTTTGAGCATTTCCACTACCTCCAAAATACAGAAAGGCGCAGAGAAAGAATAATTTTCTACTTTTCCGCATCATTAATAGTATCTTTTTGATTTCTTTGCAAAGATAAGCCACTACCGAAGATTGAAAATTACAAATTCGCGTCAAAAAATTACACTTTACACGCATTGCCCGCAAGCGGACATCTGTTCATTCAAGTTGTCCGGCTTTTTCTTCAAGCGCTTTCTTACGCAATTCATTAGGTGTTTTTCCAAAATATTTTTTACAAAAGGTTATCAGGTACGACGTAGAGGAAAACTGGTACTTCTCTGCAATCTCACTGAAAGGCAGGTTGCTCAGCGTGACATCGCTTCTTACAAACTCCTGCTTGCGTAGTAGCAGCCACGTCTTTGCCGTAGCATTGAAAGTTTCCTTGAAGCGCCGGTTAAACGTGCTCAGGCTCATGTTGGCACGTATGGCAAAATCCTTAACATCGAATATCGAACGGCTATTCATCAGTACAAAATCCTTGAACTCCATATCCTTACCCAAAATCGGATAGAAGAACAATGCCAATTCTTCCTTTGTATAGCCGGCACGTAGATACAAAAACAGTTCATCGCGCTTTATCTGATGGTAATGTACGCAACCTAGTCCCTCTCTCAAGCTGCTGACAAGCAAAGGAAGAAAGCCCTGAATACGTTCGTCCAGCTTCAGGCAATAAGGCTCCTGAGATATGTCTCCGATTACGTAACGCGACAACTGCTGGATGGAAAAGCGCGAACACAACTTCAAGTCACTGGCAAAGGAGCACAACAATAAAGTCGTAGCTTTACGGGCATAAGCAGTAATCTACTGATTTTTAGGGAGCAAAAATATATATTCCACCAGAGGATAGAAATATTTGTCTACCTCATACCGTATCTCTACATCGCCTTCCAGCATAAAGACTAGAAAAGTAGTATCCAGATACTGACGTTCCACAACATGGCCTTCGGGGATTTCCTTCAATAAAAAGATCTTATTGAATCCTTCCGCGTAATTGATGCAAGAAATATGCTCATTTTTATAAAAGAATGCCATTATATCTTTATTTGTGACTGTTAAACTCTCCTTTATAAAATCTCTCATCTAAAAAAATTCCCACATTATTTCCTAATAGAGACGCAACAAATATAATTATTTACTCCCGTATAAAAAACATAAAAAAAAATTTTTTTTCTAATTAATATTATATATCAAGTTTTTCAAGATTTTTCACCGACAAAATAAGGAAGAAAACACATCAAGAAACTGGTAAGTCTCAGAAAAATGCTAGCAGGAATCTTTCCTTTTTTGTACAAAAAATCCGAAAATTTGTACAAATATCTTCGACTTTTTGTACAAATTTTCGGATATACACCCCAAGAAAAAACAAAAATTCTATTATTTATTTTTCCGCTTGTCTCTATATTCGGTAGGTGTCATACCGAAACGCTGCTTGAAGCATTTACTGAAATAACGCGGATCGTTGATACCTACCATGTACGAAATCTGAGTCATATTGAACTCTCCCGTTTCAATAAGCTGAGCAGCACGCTTTACACGCATCTCTTTGACAAATTCTATCGGCGCAAGTCCCGTCAGCGATTTCAATTTTTTAAAAAAGACTGAACGACTTACTGCCATCTCGTGTACCAGATCATCGATCACCAGATCTCCATTGTCGATGTTACGCTCCATAAACTCTGTCAGCTGGTCGAGAAACCGCCTATCCTGCTGCGACATCATGTCTACTTCCTCTTCTTCATTGGTAACCTCAGGAGAATCAGGATCCATTAAGTGCTCACAATAGAACTGACGCAGTTTCTGACGACGGGCCAGCAGATTGTCCACACGAGCCTCAAGGTAAGTAGCACTAAAAGGCTTAGTAATATAACTGTCGGCACCTAATTTCAAGCTCTGGAGCTTGGTATCGATATCAGTCTTCGCCGTAAGCAGCACTATAGGTATATGACTGGTAGTCAAATCCTCTCGCAATTCACGGACCAGTGTAATACCATCTTTTTCGGGCATCATGATATCGCTGATAATGATATCGGGGATATACTTCACAGCTTTTTCCATACCTTCCACCCCATTGGCAGCTTCTATGATACGAAAACGAGAGCTGAATATGCTGCGTAAGAAGAACCTCAGTTCCAGGTTGTCTTCGACAAGAAGCATGGTCTTTTCAAAAGAAGTTTCAGAGGGAGCACTCCCAGATGTGGAAGTTTCTGCAACGGTCACCACACCATCCGGTGTTTCCTGCTTGCTAATAGCATCTACTACTTCTACATTATCGGACAAGACAAATTCTACATCTTCGCCATAATGTTCTTTCCCCTTCAGGAAATCTACCATAAAGCAACTTCCCTCTCCTACTTTACTTTCTACACGTATGGTAGCGTGATGCATTTCCACCAGCTCTTTCACAAGTGAAAGCCCGATGCCCGAACTATTCGGATTGAACAAATTCTTGTCGAGCAACGTTTCGAAACGCACAAACAAAGAATTTTTCTTGTTTTCCGGAATACCGATTCCCTGATCCTGTACGCCTACTGTTACGCTTTTTTCATTATCGTGTACAAATACGGTAATGGTTTTCCCCGGCTGTGTATACTTAAATGCATTCGACAAGAGATTGAACACAATTTTCTCTACTTTATCGGCATCGACCCATAATTTCAATTCCGGTTGCTCACTCTCGAATAAAAAATCAATCTCATTCGATTCTGCCACCGATTCAAAATTTTCCATAATATTGTGTACAAACGATACGATATCAATCTGCTCGACCGAAAGTTTCATCTTATGGTTCTGTATCTTACGGAAATCCAGAATCTGATTGACCAGCCTCAGCATGCGGTGAGTATTACGTTCTACCACCTGCAATTGCTCACGTACTTCCTTGCTTAAATCCGCACGTTTCAAGATATATTCCAGCGGTCCTTCTATCAGTGTAAGTGGCGTGCGGAGCTCGTGTGAAATATTGGTGAAGAAACGTAACTTCATATCTGTAACCTGCTGCTCAACAGATACCTCATGCTTCAGGCGATAAATCAAGAACAGAATATAAGCTCCTCCCAATAGAACAAATATAAACACCAGTACATATAGGGCATAAGCGTAAGGCGTTTCCCAAAACGAGGGCTTTACAGTAATATTCAGCGTATGTTCGTTCTCCACCCAGATACCTGCCCCATTGGTCGATTTGACACGGAACACATAATCTCCCTTAGGCAGATTGGTATACGTAGCCGTACGCTGTTTACCTACATAGTTCCACTCTTTGTCGAAGCCCTCGAGTATATACGCATACTTCACATTTTCGGGAAAACTCATATCTAGTGCTGCAAACGATAACGTTACGGTATTCTCTTTATGAGAGAGCGTAAGATGCGACAAGCAGTTTAAGGACTCCGGCAAAACAGAACCGGGTTTTGGAACAATCACTTGATTGTCTATCTTCAAACCAGAAAAAACAATCTCAGGAATATAAGCATTTTTTCGGATATGTCCTAGTACAAAGGATAAGAGTCCTCTGTTTGTTCCAAACAGCAGACGTCCATCAGTCGAAGCAATCGCCGTACTTTCCTCGAATAGCAACTCCTCACCAATTTCCTGCTTCAGGAAATTGTCAAAATGACGTTTTGCCTTATTCATCCTACTCAATCCGCTTTCCGAACCCATCCAAATGTTACCGTCCTTGTCTTCGGCAAGCGAGAATAGTACGTCCGTAGGAAGGCCATCCTTGGTACCATACGAAACAAACCGTGCATTACCCAGATTGTCGATATGTGTCAGTTCATTCAATCCACCACCAAACGTAGCAAAAAACAGTTGTCTATCGTGCGTAAGCAAAATATCGTATATATCGTTACAAGTCAAAGTTTCCTGCTGACCAGGCGTACTGACGTACAAATGAAAATTTATATCATCAGGTCGTGCAAATTTCTCACTGAACGACAACAATCCGTTGGAAGTTGCTACCCACAAGGTTCCCTTTCCGTCCTGACGTATACGGCGCACCTTATAACAACGTTCTATCGGATACGATTTCAGGTTATTGTGAGAGTTAATAAAGCGTACGCTGCCATCGTCTTGTCTTTCTATATAGTTGATGCCTCCGCCAAACGTAACGACCCAGATACGTCCAAAGCTATCTTCACACAAATCGTAAACACTGTTATGACTCAGGCTGTAAATATTGCTGGCATTATATACATAATGATTCACTTTGTATGTGTTTCCCTGAGGAATGAGCTGAAGCAATCCATTCCCCTTAGTAGCAATCCAGATATGCTTATGTGAATCTTCTATTATTTTATAGGCCGATCCTTTAAAAGGTGTTCCTGAAGTAGAAATCCGTCCATCAGTAGTGAGATAACCCTGAAAATGAAAGTCGAGTGAATAAACCGAGATTTTGCTGTCGCGTGTACCAATCCAAAGCTGCTTCCGGGAATCCTCACACAAGGCTCGTACCTGATTGGCATTGGTATCATAATTACAATCGAAAGGCTTAAACAAACGAAATTTATTTTTAAAGAACGTTACTTTATCCAGTCCCTTGGAGTGCGTTCCCAACCATAAGTTACCCTGATGGTCAAGCATCATGGCATGCAACTTATTGGAAAAGCGCCATGAATCGGTACCGGCCTCATTATAAAAAGGCTGCAGACGGTTATTTTTCCGATCAAACCACGACAAACCTCCTCCTTCCGGATGTACCCACAAATTTCCCTGACCGTCTTCACAAATGGCAAACCTGGGTGCATTGCCAGGTTCCTGCTCCACCGCAATCTGTTCTACCTTGAATGTTTGAGTAAACGGATTGAAATGGCAGACACCACCAATCTTTTTTACTTCAAACCATACCTCATGGCAACTATCAACATACATAGACCGTATCGGATACTGCATGAAATCGAATTTATCGACCGGATTATAATATGTCAGGCTATCCAGTGCTGCATTGCCCACTATAAAGCCCGATGTACGGGTAGCCATTATAAGCTTATTGCCCGGCAACTGGTGAATGGCTATAATATCATCTTTCACCGATAATTCTTTCAGCTCGAAAGAAGCATCTTTCAACGAGTACTTCCAAACTCGTCCGTAACTGGAAGTGAAATAAACGTGTTCGTTCACAGAAGTTGCCGAAAAAAAAGATTGTCCCGTATGACCAGCCTCAAGCCGCGTATGTACAAAAAAAGAAGATCTTTTTCCACTTGCACCATCTATTGCAAATAACCCATCTTGCGTCAGCAACCATTCCCTGTTATTCGCATCCAGATAAATAGTATTGATGGCAATTCCTTTCTCCTTGTTTGTAGTCGACAGATAGATTTTGGAAGTAAATTTTCCCGTTTTTTTATCAGGTACCACTCTGATACCTCCATTTCTATCAGTAAGCAACCACACCGTTCCATTACCGAGTGGCAAGATAGAATTAATAACCAGTTCCTTTCCTATACCATCGGCAGGTACTTCGGTAAAAGTTTCCATCCGCTTATCAAAGCGAAACGCCCTGCCATCGTAAGTAATGCACCATACATCTCCTTGCTTATCCACCTGTAAGTGATCTACACGATTGGAACTCCAAAGCATATCATTCTCCTTACGAGCCTTATAAACTTTAAAGTCATAACCATTGAAACGATTAATGCCATCCCAAGTAGCAAACCATATCATTCCGTCATGGTCTTGCACCATATCCATAACCGAATTTTCCGACAAACCGTTTTCCTGCGAATAATGCGTAAAGGTACAGTTTAGCTGAGCATGAGCTAAAAGACTAACAAACAGAAGAGAAAGAATATTTAAAAGTTTTTTCATAACATTATTTTCAGCGAGTCGGACAAAAGTAATGAAAATTAAATGATTCCGCAAAGAAGAAAAGATAGTAAAATACCTCTTGCCTGTTTTATAGTGCCAATACGTAGAGAAAACAATTAAACAAGCAGAGCCCTAATTGGGGTAAAGATAAACCTTAAAATTAAAATCAAGAAAGCTTTACAAAAACAAATAAAGAGTCGTATCAATACTCCCAAACGGTGAAGTGCACCCCAAAAGTTTTCTGTCTAACTTTTGGGGTGCACTTTATGATACGACTCTTTTATATTTTACAACTTCAACCTATAACTTAATGGTGTGTAATCATTTACGCCTGAAATCTCTTTCTAGGTTACACAATCTCCAACGAAAAGAGTCTTTCGTTTGGGATCATCCTTTTAAGGATTTTAGAAACGATGAGGAGGGCCACCAAATCCCCCTCTTGGTCCTCTCCCAAACCCAGGACCACCTTTAGGAGCATCCTTTCCGCCAAACAAATTCAGGCGGTAAATGAAGTGTACCATACAATAGCTGTAGATTGCATTATATTCCGTATCCTGACGCATGGCAGCACTGATGGTACGGCTGATGTTGCTCTGGTTTCTCAAGATATCGTAGAACTGTATGCTTACCGTAGCAGCATTCCCCTTAAGGAAGTCCTGAGAAATCTGTGCATTCCAGATCAGTTCGTCGGTATTCATGCTCGATTCAGTATACCCTCTTCGGGAGTTCTGAGACAAGTCAGTAGAGATAGACATATTCCATGGCAAGCGCACATTCGTACTGGCGCCATAAGAAAACTGATACGTATCCATATTATTGCTTTCCTGATAGCTGTTACGTGAATGTGTGTAATCCAGCGAACCATTCAGCGAAAACTCCCACCAGTCATTACGATACGTACCTCTCAAACGTTCTCCCAAGGACAAACGCTTCGTAGTATTTTTGTCGGTATCGGCAACAACATTCTTATCGCTGATATAACTGATCATATTCTGGTAATTTGCCCGGGTAAATGTATTGATCGTATACTTTTTGTTACGCAAAGCAATGTTGGTACCAACCATTCCCATCAAGTTCCAGTTTCCGTTGATATTTTCAGGAGTAGTCACATATCCACCTGTCTGCGGATCGTATACTCTTCGGTTACTGATGTCGTTCAAGACATTCTGATAACGGAAGAACGAGAACATACCCCGCTGATTTTCTGTATTGAAGAAATTATATTCGGCGCGCAGCTCGTTAGTAAACGTAGGCTTCAGTCCCGGATTACCGTTCTGAATATTCAACGGGTCTGTATTATCCGAAATCGGTAATAAATCTACCATATCCGGCTGGGCAGCCTTTCCACGATAACGAATACGCAACTGGCTGGTCTTGGAAAATTTATATCGGAAATCGAACGTCGGAGTAAAGTTGAATACATTTCTCACGGTCATTGTATCCAGCTCTCCCTTTTTATACGACAAATCCGACTTCTGCGGCTGGAAACTGAGTCCGGCATTCAGGCTCATCTTCTCACGCACCCAGCGGAACGTTACATCCATCTGGTGATTATAATAGTTGTATACTGCATTTTTACTTAAATCTGCATTGTATTCTCCCTGTGTGTTACCGTTTAGTCCATCGTTTACCGTCCAGTCACCTCCCATATTGAACGTAGAGTTATCAGTTGTAGAATGTTTGTACTGGAAATTATAACTGAACTGAAGAAAACCACCCGTAAAAATAGGCTCACTATACGTCAGTCGTGCACTAACATCAGACGTCTTAGTAGGGGTCGTTATATAACGGTTCAAAATTTCCAGACGTTCTTCCGGAGATTTCTGGAAATAATCTGTCCGTGAGGTAGAGAACTGTTCACTGCTGCTATTGGTATAATTATATCTGCCACGGAAAGTTATATTTCGGCCAGCCTTTCCCAAACGGCGATTAATCATTGCAGAACCTCCAGCTGTAAGATCATCTCCCTTTTTCAAGGTATTTTTCAAAACCGTATTCACGATATTTTCTTCGGGAACCAACGAAGTCAGATCATCCGTTCCAAACAATTCATCCGTAGAATAGCCAGGATCCTGTCCGAAGGTATACGAATTTTGACTGGTAGAATTATCCGTCTTACCATAACTGATACGCGGACGGAAGATAAAAGTAGTCATAGTATCCGGTTTCCATTCGATGAAAGCATCGGCCAACATGTTAGTCGTTTTATTACGAGAATGATCAATCGCATTCTTGAATGAACTGCTCTCCGACGATACAAACGTTTCAGAAGCTTGCTTGCTGATTATATCTCCATCCTTATAATTGAATTTCACACTTCCTTCGGTTTTCAACTTCGATGTTTCAGTAGCGAAATTCACTCCACCCATCTTTACAGCCGTCAGCCCGTTATCTCCTTTGCGAAAGCCACCTCCACCACCAGGGAAGCTATTGTCGTTTACATTATTTAAAGAACCAATAGCAGTAAACTGTCTTTTCCCTTGAAAATAATTTATCATAGCCTTTCCACTGTAACGATCTTTTGTTCCAGCCGCCAAGTCTACATTACCTACCCATCCTTTGTTCATACCAGGCTTGACAGTCAGGTCGAGTACCGTTTCCTCCTCTCCATCGTCTATTCCCGTCATCCGGGCCATATCCGACTGCTTTTCGTAAGCACGTATCTTATCAATGATATTCACCGGCAAGTTCTTCATTGCGATATTCGGATCGTCGGCAAAGAACTCTTTACCGTCAATCATAATCTTATTGATTTCCTTGCCGTTGATGGTAATTTTCCCACTTTCATCAATTTCAGCTCCTGGCAATTTTTTAACGAGTTCCTCCAGTGCCGATCCCTCTGGCACACGATAGGCTGAGCTATTATATACCAGCGTATCTTCCGAAGCCGTAACCTCCGGCGCCTGAGCTACTACAACCGCACCTTCCAGCATAATCGCATCCGAATGCAGTTTAATCGTACCCAAATTGATACGTGGCTTTGACTGTGTCAGCGTTACCGGTTGAAATGCAGGTGCATACCCTACAAAAGATACTTTCAACAAATACTTTCCCGGACGCACAGATAAAGCAAAACGTCCGTCATTATTTGTCACATCCCCCGTAACCATTGAACTATCCCGCACAGCAAGTATCTGCACCGTTGCCTGCATAACCGGAGAATTGTCATCATTATCGATGACAGTTCCCGAAACCAAACCTTTGCTACCTCTGCTTTGTGCAAAAGCGACTACCCCACAGGATATCAGTAGCAACCCCATCACCCATTTTTTCATTCTTACAATCTAATACAAATGTTTCAACGTTGGTTTGACATTGAAATATTTTAAAGGTTTAATTGCAAAACCTTTTTTAAGGGTTATTTTCTTCTAAAAGCCTTTTCAATACGATGCTTCTGCAAGAAAAACTCCCAGCAAAGTACATTGATAATCATATATACGATACCGACAGAATTATCGGCAGACTGCACATCCTGATTAATGGTTCCCTTTACCAGCATAACAATATAGTATATTCCCCACAAGTATAAGGCATACTTCATCGCCTTACTGCGAATACTGGCTATTTCTTCGTTCTCTTCCTTAGCCTTTGCCAAAAAGATCATGAATAGTGAAATCCAGATAACAAGCTTTATACATAGCTTGACATACAACAAATTACCATCGTGTACAAGTCCAAACATGTACATCAGTAAAGGTACAAAAACAGATAAGATAAGTAAAGCATAGCCTGCATATCTACACGCAACGGGTAATATTCCTTTCATAAACAAATCAATTTATTGGTAAATACTGTACAAAAATAATTAATTGTCAACGTACGGGCATGTACTTTTTACTTTTTTTCTATTTTTGCAGGAAAAACAAAAGATTTATGAGCAAACAAGAAGTTGTCATTTGTCATGAGCTGGAAGAAAATCTGCGTCATGCAGTTTCCAGCCAATCCTACGATAAAGTGTTCATCCTGACCGATGAACATACCCGCATGTATTGCCTTCCCATTATTGAAAAATATCCGTTTTTAGCTCATGCCGAACAGATATGTATCGGAGTAGAAGATATACATAAAAATCTGGAAACCCTTGCTTATGTATGGAATCAACTGAGCAGCAAGGGAGGTACCCGCCATTCATTGCTGATTAATCTTGGTGGCGGCATGGTTACCGACTTGGGTGGCTTCGCTGCGGCTACTTTCAAACGGGGTATCGATATGATTAATATTCCGACTACCCTGCTGGCTATGGTAGATGCTTCGGTAGGCGGTAAGACAGGTATCAACTTCAATGGATTGAAAAATGAAATCGGAGCCTTTGCTCCGGCCAACTATGTACTGATAGACTGTGAGTTTCTGAAAACCCTCGATCATCCCAATATTTTGTCGGGATATGCAGAAATGCTGAAACACGGACTTATCAGTAATGTAGAGCACTGGAGTGAACTTCTCAATTTCAATCTGGAACATGTAGACTACAAGCATTTGCAAAAACTGGTAGATACTTCCATTCAAGTAAAAGAAAAGGTTGTGGAACAAGATCCGTTTGAAAAAGGAATCCGCAAGGCACTGAACTTCGGCCATACCATAGGGCATGCATTCGAGAGTTTTGCCCTCGAAACAGAACATCCTGTATTGCACGGGTATGCAGTAGCCTGGGGAATGGTCTGTGAACTGTATTATTCTCATCTGAAAGTAGGTTTTCCGAAAGACAAACTGCGCCAAACCATACAGTTCATCAAAGAACATTACGGGAAACTGGATTTCAGCTGTAAAGATTACGACCGTTTGTATGAGTTCATGAAGCACGACAAGAAAAATGCTTCGCTGGGTAACGTCAACTTTACCCTGCTGGGAGAAATCGGTGATGTTCATATCAACCAAACTGCTACACAGGATGAGATCTATGATATGTTTGATTTCTATAGCGAAACAATGGGATAAACAGCCGGAGCCGTTGCAGGAACAGTCATGTTTCAGGTAATACTGAGACAAAAGTCTATCTCTTTTGTTTTCAACCATAACCGCCCAAGCTGACATTTTGCTGCAACGTGCTTCCTTAAAAAAGTAGAAAAAACTATCCCAAATAATTTGCTAGTTTAAAATAAAGCCTTACCTTTGCATCCGCAATTCGGGGTGTAGCTCAGCCCGGTTAGAGTACGCGTCTGGGGGGCGTGTGGTCGCTGGTTCGAATCCAGTCACCCCGACTGGAAGAAAGCATTGATAATCTGATGATTGTCGATGTTTTTTTGTTTTTAGGCATATCGCTGTAAGCGGCGGTTTAATCGAGCAAATTAAACCAGCAATTAAACCAAGAAGTCAACCGTATTCTTTATAAAAGCTGCAATTTCGATTATTTGCTACAAGGGCTCAACGTAAAAACCGAAAGCTTCGTTACTTTAAGCATAATATTAATTTAAAGAAAAAGGCCATCTCAAGTTCATTCATTATGAAACGGCCCCTTTTCAATACTAATATCAAGTAATATCTTACTTTTCAAACATCACTCCTTATGATCATATTCATGGCATTCATGATGATGTTCATGAGATGAACAGCTTACTCCCGAATCAGTAAGAGTACCGTTTAAATACTCAGCAGCCACATCGAGAATATTGCCTGAACAACCTCTTATCACCTTGATATGATGGGTGGTTAATACGTTTAAAGCACCTTGTCCCATATTTCCTGCCAACATGACGCTGACTCCCATATTTTCCAATTCTCCCGCAATATTAGATTTACACCCGCATCCCTGAGGAGAAGGAATAGTTTCGCTACTCAGAATTTGATTGTCTGCCCCTACTGTCAAGATTGTATAATACTCACAGTGACCAAAATGGCTGTCAACCATATTATCTCTGGTAGGAATTGCAATTTTCATCATAATCTCACTTTTATTAATGTTTATATTACTTATGCTTATGTCATTGGAGTGGCACATCGGACATTCTATCTTACGGATTTTAAGTGCCGGATTGATATTATTGAATAAAAAGCCGCATACTCCACAACGGAACCATTCACTATCGGTATACGATACTCCGCCTTCTATCATTATCGCCACCCCACGTACCAATGCTGTGGCTATCTTTTGCCTCGCACTGACATATATCCGGCTAAGAGTCGGACGTGATACTCCCATTGAAACAGACGCTTCTTGCTGGGTTTTCATTTCATAATCACACAGTCGTATCGCTTCATACTCTTCAAAATGCAAGAATATAGTATCCTTACGACAATAGCTTGAAGCTATCGGCTTAAATCCTGCCACAGAAGGCATATCATTGATTTTACGGATATTTTTAGGACGTGGTGACATGAATGTATTTATTGTTTCCGCCCGCAAATATAATGAACAAATGTTCATAATAAAACAAGAAGTCATTTTTTAACATTAAAGACAGATATGCCTTGAAACCAGTAGAAAGAACACTCTTAAAACAAGAATCCCGGCCTTCGTTTGAGTGAAAGCCGGGATCTTTTCTTATAAACCAATTATCCCAGAATCAGTCTGCACAAAAAGACAGACAGATAAAGAGTCAATACAAATATCCAAACCTTACTTTCCTTTCAAAGCATCGGCTGCCGCTTTTGCCTGATCATACAGCTCGCTTCCTTTCAGAGTAATGAGTATTTTAGACAAGCATCCCATAGAGGCCGCATTATAACTTTCAATATGAATATGCGTATCGACAGGCACTTTCGAACCAGCCGGCATTGGTTCGCCTCCCATGTCTTTAGACAATCTGTCGTATGCAAAAGGCTTACCGTTATTGTCGTAAGATAATACCACCAAGTCATCCAGTTCGAATGCATCGGTCGGCTCGTATGAATCAAATCCGATTGCGGTGGCCGTCAGTTCCAATTCACCAACCAGCTTAACCAAATGACGTGAAACAGATATATCTTCTATCTTCATAGGAGTGACAACCTTCAGCGGTAGTTCCGGATCAATTTCGGTTACCACCTCTTTGCCTTTCACTTTTTCGAAAGCAGCATTCATTGACTCCTTAAACTTTTCCTCTGCTGCTTTCATCTCTTCGAGGATTTTCTTCATATTATCCTCACCTCCACTTTGCAATTCAGCCTGTTTCGCATCCGAAAAAGTTTCAAAATCACTCACTAGTGAGGGTATTTCTCCAAAAGGTCCCGAAGCTGAAGCTTTGCTTCCATTACCTCCACAAGATACTAACATCGCCGCTGAGGCCAAACCTGCAATCATTACAAACAACAAACTTTTCATAGGCTTTTATTTTAAATGAACAAATGGAATATCTGTCTCTTATCCGGTCAAGGGAGCAACCACATTACTCCTCCCTGCTTTTTTCAGTTTCTTACGGATACGATAGCGCACTGAATAAATGGTCTTCTTTTCTATATGAAACAAGGTCTGGATATCCCCATATTCCATACCGATAGCAAAACACAAAAGATATCTGATATCCGTATGAGTAAGAACATGATAACATTGTAAAATAGCCTTTCCCTCTTCACCTTTTATCTGATAGGAAGCCAAACGATGAAGATATTTCACTTTCCGTTCATCGCTGATGCTTGCTTCCGAATCGACAATGACCGCACACAGTTTTTTTATAATCACCAAAATAGAATACTCTGTCAGTTCGGAATTGAGAAATTCTGTGTTTTGCATAATGTTGACGTTCTTATCTTCTGCAAATAAAATTAGCCGAATCTGTGCTTCAAATAAATAGACAAATATAGACAAATACCTGTCTCACCATAAAAAATCACTTCATAAGAAACTGAAAAGAAGGATTGTCCCTGAATTTCTTACGCAACCGATAACGTACTGTATACACACTGGCTGGCTCTACACTAAAAATCGTGGCAATATCGCGAGCCTCAAAATCAAGATAAAAGCAAAGAATATACTTTATGTCCATTTGTGTCATCCGAGAAATGGAAGTCGCAAACTGACGTTCAAATGCTACTAAATTAAGAGTTGAAAGCTTCTGTATATATTCATCGCGTACAGCAGGATCTAAACGGGCTGCCGTAACAACCGATTTCATCTTTTCCACTGCAACTTCAAAATTACGTAATACCTGTCTGGATTCAAGACTATCCTTCAGGTCAGAATATTGCGATTTAACGGTTTCCAGTTCCTGAAGATTCATCTCCGACTCAAGAGCAGACTGATAAAGACGGTCTTGCAAGCGGCGGCGATGCAGTATATAAATCCAGACTACAAACACAAGAATTACCACGGCAGCCACCAGCGAGCCGATAAGCAAACGAAGAATGACGGTACGCTGTTCTTCTCGTTCTTTCAGATTCTGCAACTCCAGGTTTTTCTTCTCTACTCCAAATTTAGTTGAGATTTCGTCCAGCTGCCGTGCAAGTTCACTGTCGTAAACCTTTTGATGGTAATCTATTATCTTTTGCTGATACGCCAGCGCCTCCTTATAATTACCAAGAGCCGAATCCATCGAAACAATGTTTTCATAAGCATCCAGACGCTCCTGACGGATACCGTTGTTTATCGTATCGGCATCCATCATACGCAGCGCATCTTTAAACACCCTGATGGCTTTCGGATACAGTCCCTGACTTTTATAAAGCGTAGCATACGCACAGCGTACATTCAGCTCCACTTCCCGGGCATGCATCGCCAGACGCTGCGGCACACGTCTGGCTTTTTCCAGATAATAGGAAGCACTATCTTCATTTACATAAGGCTTCTCGATGAAAAACAGTGCATGATTATAATAGTTCCACGCAAAATTGGCAGTACCCCGTTCCAGTTCCGGACCATATTTTTCCACAATGTCTAGCGATTTTCTGGAATATAAAAGTGCAGAATCTCTCATTTCCGGACGGTCTGTGTCAAGAGCATAACGAGCAGTAGCCACCGAATACCATGAATAGTACGCCCTTGGCGGAACATCACCATCAGCCTTCCGAAAGACCTCCCTGATGTCGGCAAGGATATTATCCAGACGTTGGGTATCTTTTACCTGTGTATAATAGATAGCCAAGGCATAAAAACTTTCCATCACCTTATTGTAATCCTTTATCTTTTCGGCAGCACGAATAGCCTGATAAAAGACTTTATGGGCTTTGGCTATATCGCCGAAAAAAAGCTGCATGGAAGCATAGCTGTAACATACGGCCCCCTTCTGCCGTAGTTCCTGATATCCGGTATCACCAACTTTAAGAATATGGTTATAAGCCATTTCCATGTACTTACGGTGATCCTCTATCTCTCCAAATTTAGATACCGTCAAGGCACGGCTCCGGTAGGCTACAGCCAACATGAGATGGGACACATTCGCTTTTTTCTTTTCAATAAATGGAAAAATCTTTTTCGCATAAAAATGTTCAGTTTCTTCCGAAGAAAGTGAATCGTCCTCCGTAACTATCCTTACAGCCTTCAAAACGGCCGTATCTGGAATTTCAGTCGAGAACAGTGAGTCCAGCTTCTTTTCTACATTCGCAAGATATTTCTGTGAAGCGGCAAATGTGAATGCAGGAATCAACAGGAATAAGAGACAAATGGATTTCATAGTATCAATAAATAGGTTTACCTAAAAATAAGCAACAAATATCTCACAAACAATTTTTTAACACTTTTATCTATATAAAATCTTATATCTGTATAATTTATGTATTTAGTAATAAAAACGTCTCAGATTTATCCAATTGTCTGTTTGTCCCTTAAACATTACAAACTTATCCCAATATCCACAACTGGAAAATTTATTATAATTTTGCAGGTCGTTACAAATTCAAGTAAAACATGAGTGATACAACCATAGCGAGCAAAAAGCCGAAAAGCAATGAAATAGATATGCTGAACGGCCCGTTATTCAAGAACATACTATTCTTTGCATTACCGTTAGCAGCAAGCAGTCTGCTACAAGAACTATTCAATTCAATCGATATCGCCGTAGTAGGACATTTCATCGGCAGCGAAGCACTGGCAGCAGTAGGAAGCAATGCCCCCGTCATAGGACTGCTTATCAATCTCTTTTTAGGTATCTCGATGGGAGCATGTGCCATCATTTCCAATCACATCGGCCAGCAGGATCACAAGAGTATATGCAATGCCATCAATACCGTAGGCATGGTCGCCATTATCAGCGGTATATTCCTGCTCATACTGGGAGTACTGGTAGCCCGACCGATATTGACATGGATGGGAACTCCACCCGAGGTATTGGGAGAAGCTGTGAAATATCTCCGCATTTATTTTCTTGCCATGCCTTTTATCATGGTATTCAACTTCGGAGCTGCTATCTTACGAAGCATCGGAGATACCCGTCGTCCTTTGTATATACTGGTCATGGCAGGGATTATCAATACCTTTCTCAACCTACTGTTCGTGCTTGTTTTCCACATGGGGGTATCGGGAGTGGCAATCGCGACCGGCATAGCCAATATATTCAGTGCCACGATGATCGTTCGGCTGCTTCTCAAGGAAAAAGAACCTTACCGGTTACATCCCAATAAAATAAAAATCAACTTTACGGAACTGAGTCGTATGCTCAAGATCGGAGTGCCAGCCGGCATTCAGGGAATGATATTCTCTATCTCAAACGTAGTGGTACAGTCGTCTATCAACAGTTACGGAGCAGATGCCATAGCCGGTTCGTCGGCTGCGCTCAACTTTGAATACTATACTTATTTCATCATTCAAGGCTTCAATGGGGCGGCTATCAGTTTTATCGCCCAGAACTACGGTGCCGGAAAGATGGACAGGGTACACCGCATTTTCTGGATCTGTATGGGAGCAAGTGCCGGACTCTGCGCAGCCTTCAGCTGGATATTCACCTGGCAGCACAGTTTCTTCTTAGGATTCTTCTCCGATATGCCCATGGTACAGCACTTCGGAAGCATACGTATGCACATCGTACTGGCACTCCAGTTTATTGCTTGCAGTTACGAGATAGCCGGTTCTTCCTTGCGAGGTATGGGAAAGTCGCTTACACCTGCTCTCATGACTGTAGTAGGTACCTGCATGCTTCGTATCATTTGGGTGTATTGTGTTTCACCGATATGGAGAGGATACGACGTATTGCTCTATGTCTACCCTATTTCGTGGGTGGTAACCGGTATACTTGTGGTAACGGCTTACTGGCTGACAATAAGGAAACATCCGGCAAAATAAAAAACTTAAATAAAGTCATAATTGAGGGGAAAGACGCGCAATTGTACGGCCATTCCCCTCAACGTTTTTTATTCTTTTGTACAAAAACTTTTTTTCTTTGTACAAAATCTTTTCAACTTTCTATGAGAAAGTAGACAATACCCGATAGCATTTCTCATATTTCATATCGAAACAGTCAGGAACGTTTGCGCTGAGGACGTTCCTTTTTCATTTGTTCGAAAGCCTCCTTCTGTTCGTCTGTCAGCAAAGAGATGATTTTTTCATTCAGCTTTTCCATCTCGCTTCTCCATTCTTCACGTGAAAGTTCTTTTTTGAAGGGAAGATAAATTTATACGAGTACACAAGTCGTTCGTAGTACCAGTCCACCGTATCGCAAGCTATACTTCCAAAGAAGTTATTTTATATAACAGAACCAGAATACCCGTAGGCCGAAGCTATAGTAAATGCCTGAAAGATAAAAAACAGAGGCAATGTAAAATCCTCACATTGCCTCTTGTTACCTAATATTTACAGATTATTTTGCAGAAACTACTTCAAAATCGGCTGTAAGCCCTTCTTCACTGTTGGTACCAGCCCATAGCTTGAACGCTCCGGGCTCTACGCCGTAATGCATATCCAGTCCCCAGAATGCCAGTTCGGCAACCGGCAAGCTAAAGGTCACTTGTTTCGACTCTCCAGCCTTTAAATCTACCCGCTGAAAGGCTTTCAACTCTTTGACCGGACGTGTAACGGAACCAACTTTATCTTGTACATACAATTGGACGACTTCGGTACCATCGTAACGTCCCGTATTCTTCAGGTTGAGAGTTACCGTCAAGACATCTGTAGAAGCAAGTTTATCGGACGACAGTGTCAAATCACTATATTCGAAAGTGGTGTACGACAAGCCGTAACCGAACGGATACAACGGACGGCTGCCAGCATCCAGATAGAACGAACGGCATCCGACCGAAGTCTGACCGGCCTCAACGGGTATTTCGTCAATCAGCATTTCTACTGGATTCGCAGGACGTCCTGTATTATGATGCGCGTAATAGAGTGGTACCTGACCGCTTGTACGAGGAAAGCTCACCGGAGTCTTGCCGCTTGGATTGACTTTGCCAAACAGTATGTCTGCAATGGCAGGACCTCCCATCGTTCCCGGATGGAATGCATAAAGAACGGCATCCGATTCTTTTACTTCATCGGTTATGACTAGTTGTCTACCTGCCATAACAACGGTAATCAGGGGTTTGCCCGTTGCAGCCAATGCTTCAATCAGTTCACTTTGATTACCTTGCAGACGGAGGTTAGTCAGCGAATGAGCCTCTCCCGAAAGGATTGATTCTTCTCCCACAAAGACTACAACAGCATCTGCACGGCGTGCGGCTGCTACCGCCGGAGCAATCTGTGTCCGACTCTTATCACGGCTGTACGCCAGTCCCGGTGCATAAAGTATGTTTACCTTGTCACCGTACATCGCCTTCAACGCCATCAGAGGTGTCTGAGTATGTTCCTTTTCTCCATCGAATACCCAGGTACCCAACTGTTCATAAGGAGCATCGGCCATGGGACCTACTACTGCCAGTGTTTTTATATCCGGCTGCAAAGGAAGGACCTGATTGTCGTTTTTCAGTAAAATAACGGATTGTTCAACCGCTTTCCGTGCCTTTGCCAAATGTTTATCGGCATATTTCACCGACTGAGGAGTGACGATATAAGGATTTTCGAACAATCCCAAACGAAACTTCAGACGAAGGATATTACGAACCGCCTGATCAATCTCGTTTAAGGAAATCTTTTTCTCATTCAACGACTGCTTGAAATTGCTGATGAAAGTAGCACTCACCATCTCCATATCAACGCCAGCATTTCAAGGCCTTTTCCGCCGCATCTTTTCCATCTTTGCAGAAACCGTGATTCACCATTTCCAGCACAGAAGCCCAGTCGGACACAACCATGCCATCGTATTTCCACTCTCCGCGCAAGATGTCTTTCAGAATAAACTTGTTTGCCGTAGAAGGTACTCCGTCATTATCGTTGAAAGAAGTCATAAACGTAGCACAACCCGCATCAACGGCTGCCTTGAAAGGAGGCAGATAGACATTGCGCAACGCACGTTCCGGAATAAAAGTAGAGTTATAATCTCTTCCACCTTCAGCAGCTCCGTAAGCCACAAAATGCTTGGCACAGGCAGCCATGGCAGTAGGATTACTCAATGAATCTCCCTGATAGCCCTTGATCATGGCTGCCCCCATTACTGCATTCAGGTAAGAATCTTCCCCACAGCTCTCGGCTATACGTCCCCAGCGCGGATCACGCGAAACATCCACCATCGGAGAAAAAGTCCACCGAATGCCGTCTGAAGAAGCCTCTACAGCTGCCACACGTGCTCCCTCTTCCACCAGTTCCGGATTAAAAGTAGCAGCTTGTCCCAACGGTATCGGGAAAATCGTCTTGTAACCATGTATCACATCGCGTGCTACCAGTAGTGGAATGCCCAGACGAGATTCCTCCACCGCCACCTTCTGTACCTTGTTGACCAAGTCGGCATCTACATAATTCAAGATGGATCCGACTTCACCCCGTCGGACCTGAGCAGCGAGAGCTTCAAAATCGCCGGGACTCACCTGATTCATCTGCCCAAGCTTTTCGTCCAGTGTCATCAGGCTGAGTAATGAATCTACCCTTTCTTCTATCCTATCTCCTTTACTAGAAGCAGGTGAAGAGCAGGAAAGCGCAAGGCACATAACTGCTCCGCCCAGAAATATATTTCTAATTTTCATACCTATTGTTTTATTCTGTCTGTTGATAAACACGAATATAATCAATCACAAATTCAGCAGGGAAGCAGGAATCATCCACTCCTTTGTTTCCTCCCATGTTACCGCCAATGGCCAGATTCAGTTTCAGTAGAAAAGGAACATCGAAAGGCCATGTTTCCTTATCTCCTTTTCCATCGTTTACAAACGAAAAACACTGCTTGCCGTCTATAAATCCGCAAATACTATCGGGGGTCCACTGCAAGGCATATACGTGAAACTCAGACTGCACACCTCTCACATAGTTTATGGAAGTCTGCTGTGTTCCTATGGTATGGTTGTACTTTTGCGTATGCATGGTAATATGAACCGTATCGGGATTGCTTCCCACATGCTCCATGATATCCATCTCGCCTTCAAGCGGCCACTGACTGAATTTCTGCGGCAGCATCCAGAAGGCAGGCCAGGTTCCAGTACCAACCGGAAGTTTCATCCTTCCCTCGAAGTAACCATATTTCCAGGCTTTCGTAGTATTCATGCGGGCAGAGGCATATCGGCTACCGTCTATCGGATTCCCCAGTTTCACAGCTCTGATTACCAGCGAACCGTCCCGAAGAAAAGCTACCGTATCGGAAGCAGAACAAGCCGGAAGATAATACTGAAGTTCATTGTTACCCCATCCTCCTCCACCGGTCTCATAGGTCCAGCGTGCCGTATCCGGGAAAACGGCATCCGAATCAAACTCATCATTCCACACCAGTTCGTAACCTTCGGGAACAAAGTCACTATGTGTGACCTCCTGTTCCGAAGTAGTAGCGGCGCATGATACCATACATGCGCACACTACTGCTATTGATAAACTTTTCACCATAAGCCTAATCTTTCAACAGAGGATTTCGTTCTTGTTCTTTCAGCGGAATAGGCAGATAATAGTTCTGTCCTGTAAAGACACGGTCTTCCACTTTCTCAATCGAATAACGCAAGTTACCATCGTCGTGATCATCGTAAACTCTCATACCCATAATCGGCTGAGCAAGTACCTCTCCGTCTTTCCAGCGACGCAGGTCATAGAAACGGTGTTCTTCCAGCAACAACTCGATGCGGCGTTCATTCTTGATTTTGACCCGCATCTGCTCCTTCGTCAGTCCAGCCTGCAAATCCGGCTGTCCGGAACGATCTCTAATTTCATTAATCGCATCGTAAACACTTTGGTCGGGAGCGGAAAGGGCTTCGTTCTGTGCCTCTGCATAATTCAGCAGTATTTCCGCATAACGGAAATAAGGAAAATTGTTGCTCTGTGCATATCCACCATACAAATTGGTCGACGTAGGTAGTTCTTCCATGAATTTCTTCGGACCGTAACCACAACGTGCCTTGCCAATCTTAGGCTCACAACTTCCACTTTTCTGAGGATTGACCACATTTGTCACCATCGACATGTCATTGCCTTCCCATACGGAACCATTATAGATAATACTCTGATAGAAACGGGCATCCAAGTTATCGTATGGATGCTGAGCATCGTAAGTCGGGGCTTCGTCTATGCTCAAACCATTTGTCGTTTCATAAGCACTCACCAAATTCTGGGTAGGATACAATCCGTTCCATGAACCGGCATCCATAGCATCCAAACTCCACATCATGTGAATGTTGTGTGGTGCTTCGGGAAAAGAAAACCGACGTTCGAAAATGATTTCCTTGTTTGCAGCTGTTTTGTCAAAAGCCATTGTATAATAAGGCGTAGCTCCTTCCCTATATAACTCATATCCAGCAGGCAACTCCATCACGTCTTTGGCCGCCTGTGCAGCAGCCGCCCATTTTTCCGGATCATCGACACTGTTCAACGGACTGGCAAGATACAGCAATGCTCTCGATTTCAGAGCCATAAACGCTCCCTTAGTTGCATGTCCTGCCATATCTCCTTCATAATTCAACTCCAAATCATTTGCATAATTGTCACATTCATTGACGATAAAATCTACGATGCCGGCAAAGTCGGTAGGAGCCACTTTCAATTCATCCGTCAGTTCCTGAGGAACTTCGATAAGCGGAGCTTTTCCGAAAGTACGTGCCAACTCGAAGTAACAGAAAGCACGGAGGAAACGAGCCTCAGCAACGATGCGCTTCTTCACATCGACTGCCAGTACTCCCTCGCTTACACCCGGTACCTGCTGAATGAGAATGTTACATTTCCGAATAACGATATATTCCTGTGTCCAGATTTCTTCTGCAAACGGACAACTCTGCGCTGTAATGGCATCTTTATTCAACTGTGTATAGATAGGCGAATCGGCTACACTGGCAAAGTCATCGGTTGCCGCATCCAGATTTCCTGCCCAAGACATCGACCAAGTCTGTCCATAACCAGCTGTACAACGATTGAATCCGCAAAGCATGGAACCATAGGTATTGGCAACAAACTGATTGATAAGATTGGCATCCTCCCATATTGCTTCATCGGAAATAAACGTCGTAGGCTGTACATCCAACATGTCGGAACAACCGGTCGACAAGGCCAACAGACCCAATATGATATATTTATTTAACTTTTTCATGATTTACAAATTTTACATCGTTAATTATTAGAACTGAACAGACAAACCGACATTAAATGACTTCATCTGCGGATAAGTCCATCCTTCCTGCTGCGTGTTTTCAGGGTCAATCTGAGGTACACTCGATATTGTGAATAAATTCTGTGCACTAGCATATATTCTGAGCGAGGAAGCGGATATTGGCTTCAACCACTTTGCAGGGAAAGTATATCCAATCTCGATGTTCTTCAATCTCAGGTAAGAGGCATCGTAAAGATAGGTCTGTACCCCCGGAATATCAGTTGTTGGGAAGTTATGAGTAGATTCGGCCAAACGAGGATAACGATTACTCGGGTTTTCTTCCGTCCATGCTTCGGTTACCCACATCTGCGGCAAGTTACCTTGGTTGAAGTACGGCTGGATAATACCACCTTTCAGATAGACCTGTGCATGGGCTGCTTCCTGAAACAAGAAACTGAAGTCAAAATTCTTCCAGCTCAACGAACCGTTGATGCCGTATACTATTTCCGGAATGTTTCCATAACCTAAATACGTCATATCATCAGAATTGACTACTCCGTTACCGTCAACATCCACATACTTGATATCGCCTACCTGAGTAACATAACCGGCTCCGGCTACTTCCTGCTTTGCATAATTGTCTATTTCTTCCTGCGACTGGAAGATACCGTCTGTCTTGTAACCATAATATCCGTTGATTGAGCGTCCGGTCTTTCTCATCAGCTCGGAAGTGCCTTCAGCCTCTGCCATTTCGATTATCTTGTTACGGGCAAAAGTGAAGTTTCCACCTACCGAGTACATTACTTTTCCAATCGTATTATGGTAATTGATAGAAAGATCGATACCTTTATTGTCTACAACCCCCAAGTTTTCCAACGGTAAGGTACCTCCCAAATGAAGAAGGAATTTCTGATGTACGTTGGGTAAGAATATTGGTTCTTCTTTCTGTAAAGAAATCGACTGTAAAGTTGAGTTTGCTAAACAAAGTTGCATCAATGGCAACATTCGCTTTATTCGATTTCTCCCATGTAGCAAGTGGATTAGCTATAGCACCGGGAACAAGACCTTTCGTCACCAAATCACCGAATGCATAATCACCTAAATTGTTCATAAATCCGTTGCTTGCCATTACATCGCTGCCATATAATTCGAAACGACTGTAATACGGGAACGAAACGCCACCGGTATTGTCGTTACCCAGTGTACCGTAAGAAGCACGTATCTTCAGAAAATCGACTGTATTTTTCAACGACTGGAAGAAAGGCTCTTCCGAAACGACCCATCCCAAAGAAGCAGAAGCAAAGGTACCCCAGCGCTTATCGGGAGCAAAGTTTTCAGAACCATCACGACGAATATTAAATTCTACGAGATACTTGGAAGCGTAGTTGTAATTGATACGTGCCATGTAACTAGCGCGGGCTGTTTCACTGTCGACTGCACTCATGGTCTGTCCTTCAGTATTGCCAGCGTTAATCTGGTCCAAGATTTCTGAATCGAAAGAGTTACGCTGCATATACGAATTGGCTGTAAATCCCTTGCGGGCCAGTACCATTGCCATGGCCGTAACATTATGGTTGCCAAATGAACGATCGTAATTTAACTGCAACTGATATTCCTGATAGTTGCTGTTATTCTGAGTCAGTCCCAGACTCGCGCTGGAACGAGGTTTCAGGACATACTCTCCGTCGGCATCTTTCGAATAGACATAAGGAGAAACACTCCATGCCTTATTGTCGTATGTATTTTTACTATAAGACATCACACCTTTAGCCGACAGACCTTCTGTGATAAAATCAAGTTTCTGTTCGAGCTGTACTCTGGCATCTACCACAAAAGTGTTTCCTTTGCTGTAACTGCCACCCGGCTGGTTGGAAGCCACTACATTGGGATGAGTTGCATCGGGTACGGCAAACGTTCCGTCGGGATAGCGGCATAGCAGTACCGGCGTATTGCGTACCAATTGCTGGAAGACTCCTTCGCTGCTTCCCGAATTCAGGGAATTTTCCAGACGACCGGAGATGTCTACTCCCAAACGGGTAGTGCTGGTAATCTGTGCATCGATATTACTTCTCAGGTTATAGCGACGATAGTTCAAATCATCCCACAGACCTCCCTGATTCAGATAACCTAAACTTACATAGTAATTGATTTTTTCTGAGCCACCCGAGATAGAAATATTATGCTGGTTCTGGATTGCGTTCTTGGTCAGCATCTCATCATACCAGTTAGTATTCGGATAAAGTTCCGGATCGGAACCGTCACGATATTTTTGAATAGCTTCTTGTGTATACAGTTCACGACCGAAATACTGGTTTGCCAGTCGGGCATAATCATACGAATTGGCAAATTCTGGAAGTTTGGTAGGGCTCTGTATGGAAACACTTCCCGAATACTTGATAGAAGCCTTTCCGGTATTTCCTCGCTTGGTAGTAATCACAATGACACCATTAGCACCACGCATACCAAAGATAGCTGCCGAAGCCGCATCCTTCAAAACATTGATGGACTCAATATCGTTCGGATCCATACGGGCAAAATCGGAAGCAGAGCGTTCAATACCATCGATAATATAAGCCGGTGATGTATCTCCCTGAAAGGTAGCAATACCACGAATATAAATATTGGCATCATCGGCACCCGGTTCTCCCTTCGCCTGTTTGGAAATCAATCCCGGCATCTGACCTACAAGTGCCGTCGTCGCATTGGCCGCACGCGACTTGATCAGTTCATCACTTTTCATGGAAGTCACAGCTCCCGTAAGATTGGCTTTCTTTTGAACTCCATATCCTACCACCACGACCTCTTCCAATGTTTCGGCATCTTCCTTCAAAATGACCTTTAGAGGAGAAGCATCCTTAACGGTTATGGACTGAGTAGTATAACCGATATAAGAAACTTCGATAACACTACCTTGGTCAACATCGGAGAGACTAAAATTTCCATCGAAATCAGTAATGGTTCCGTTGGTCGTTCCTTTCACCAAGACACTGGCTCCAATAATTGTTTCACCAGTAGCATCCTTTACATTTCCTGTCACATTCAGCTTCTGTGCATACAGACTGAATGAGAAGAAAAACAGCAAGCCCCAGATCGCCACAACATATCTCACAGCTTGCAATTGATTTACTCTTGTGCTCATAAATCTGTTTTTAAAGTTAACATTACGGTTTAAATTTCTGCGACAAAGTTAAAAGCAAAAATATCACCGTGTATGTCTCGGTAAAAAGCACAGGTAAAGAAAAACAAGAAAAGAACGTTGATTTTCAAATATATAAATTATACGAGAGGTAAACTTTTTCTGGTCTAAAGAAGGTACTTCAACTCGATTTATCGCTGCATTTTCCCGAGTGAGCGTACTACTTCCGCAAAATTTTCTTTCGGAATGACAGCTTTATTTCGCGTACGCAGCCGGTTATTATAAACCGTCTGAGGAGAGCAATGGAGAAACTCGGCAATCTTTACGCTATCGTTAATACCCAAACGGACAAGTGCGTAAATGCGCAGTTCTGTATTCAACAATTCTCCTTCTTTCAATACAACTCTTTCTTCCGGACGAAGCAGGGCATTAAAATCATCGACAAAATCGGGATAAACATGTAGGAAAATAGCATCGAAACTATGATAGAACTCCTTTAGCTCACTCTGAACAATGCTGGTACTGGCAGACCATGATTTCAACTCTTCCACTTGTCCGGTCTTTAACTTACGGTTGACATTCTTACGATATTCTTCCAGCTTACTGATGTAACTGGAACAAATGGAAAAAACGTAGCCAATGTATTCTTCTTTTACATAGTTGGCTTCCAGTAACTGATTATTGGTAGACTTCAATTGCTCATTTACACGACTTAGTTCTTCATTGACATTGGCCAGCATCTTATAAGCTTCCGACAATTCTTCCACATGCGAATTCAACAATTTATTGGTTTCGTGCTGCTGAGCTTTTGACTTTGCCAACTTCCTGAACTGAATATAAATCAGACAAACTGCCACCAACAATACTACCGACAGGATGCTTACCGTATAAAGAAAATTTTTCAGTCGCTTTTCCTGCAAGATATTTCTTTCTTGATAAGCCTGATGTAATTTATCCAGAACGGTAGAAATCCCCACAACACGTACTCTGTTGGGATATTTAAGAGCCATCTGCAAACAATAATTAATGTAAGTATATCCTCTGTCGATATCATTTCGTTTATAAAGTAAGGACGACAACTCTTCCATCGACGCTATATCCCGGTTACAGATGCGTACGTCAGCAATGGAAGAGTAAATCAAGTAACGCATGTAATTGTCTTCATCGCCTTCGTTCATATACATGCGTGCCAGCACATACGAGTTCATCGCATCCATACGTGTATTGAGTGAAGAGTGTTCAACAATCTCTTTCAACTCGGTTTTCAAGGTATCGTATTCCGCCGAATCAGGGAAATCCCGATAAAACATGGCCTTGAACCAGTAATAAAAGGGAGTTCCTGTATTGACCATTTTTTGAGCTTCTTCCTTGAGCTTTATTTCATCTTCATAATAGATTTTGGCATACTCAGGTTTTCCTACATACTGACTTAAATGAGAATACAAATAGATCTTACGATCGTAATACTGCAAACGCAAATCCGAAGGCAAGCGTTTTTCATCAATCTGCTTCAACTCGGTTTCTGCTTCATACAATAATCCGGTAGCGACCAACAGGAAAACCCGGTTCAATCTCCATTCCTGCTCCCATTCCTGCTTATTGAGCTACCGAGCAATACGAATATTATCTACTACATACGCCATTGCTGTATCAGCATTGTACACATAATATTCATCATAAAACATTTTGTTGAACCAGAATTTTTCCTCTTGATTGGAAGGAACTTTACGCATACGAAGCTGTTTGATTTTCATTTCTTTCTCTTTCACATAATCATCACTATGAACCAAAACTGAGTCCAGCCTCAACAATAAACTATCCAGTGACGAAACCTGAGCATGAAGTTGTACTACAGCAAGTAACCATAAACCAATCAACAAAGGCAGATTTTTCATCTAAATTCTTTTTAAGCGTGTTTCTCACAATATCGTTCTTCTTTCCGCAAAATTACAGAAAATTTCAATAATACTCTTGTTTCACCATAAAGATATTGGCTTTGTCAAGTTTCAAACAAGTTCTAAGAAACAGTCATTTCATCTGATTTTACAGTCAAATAGTCACTATTTTATGAAAAGCAAGTGTAATCATTACAAATTCTTAATTAAATTCCATATTTTTGCACCTCACAAAAACTATCGATGCATGAATGACTACAAATTTCACAAAATATTTTTTTGCCTAGTCTTATTGATTGTGAAATTCGGCGTGCCTTGCCATGCACAATCACAATCGTTTACGGCAAAAGCAGCAGAAGATACCATTACCGAATATCTGCCTGCTGACTCATTATTTGCCAGATACTTACGCGAACAAGGCGTAGCAATTATCAACAATAATGAGCTGAAACTGTTGCCCAGCGGCAGAGAGAAATTCAATGACCTTTTTGAAGAAATCAAAAAGGCAAAACATCATATACATCTGGAATACTTCAATTTCAGAAACGATTCCATCGGGAATGCCTTGTTCGACTTACTTGCACTGAAAGTGAAGGAAGGAGTAAAAGTACGCGCCATGTTCGATGCTTTCGGAAATATGTCGAATAACCGTCCACTCCGTAACAGGCTCCTCAAAAAATTGAGTAAAAGGGGAATAGAAATTATAACATTCGACCCGATTACCTTTCCGTACGTAAATCATGCGGCCAGTCGTGACCACCAGAAAATAGTAGTCATAGACGGCAAAGTAGGCTATACAGGAGGAATGAATATCGCCGACTATTACATAAACGGACTGCCTAAAATCGGAGCATGGAGAGACATGCATATCCGTATCAAAGGACCTGCTGTAGAAAAACTGCAAGAGGCCTTTCTAACAATGTGGAACAAAGAAACCAAGCAGCATATAGAAGGCGATGAATTTTTCCCTTTTGGAGAGGATTCACTGAATGCACCTCCGGTACATGCCGGTCATCAGGTAGCTATTGTACAGCGCGTCCCGAAAATATCGCCCAAAGCAATGAGGCACGCTTACATTGCAGCCATCAATGCGGCAGAACGGAAAATACAAATCATCAACCCTTACTTTACTCCGACTGCCAGCATACGCCATGCCATCGAAAAGGCTGTCGACCGTGGAGTCAGGGTAGAAATCATGATTCCCGGCAAATCGGACATCAGTTTCACACCCGATGCCGGATTTTATCTTGCCAACCGCCTCCGAAAAAAAGGAGCACATATCTATGTCTATAACGGAGGATTTCATCATTCGAAGGTCATGATGGTAGACGAACGATTCTGTACGGTGGGAAGTACCAACCTGAACAGCCGGAGCCTGCGATATGACTACGAAATCAACGCATTTGTATTCGACCTGCCTATCACGGCCCAACTGACTGAGATATTCAGTGCCGACAAGCAAAACAGTACGATAATGACGAAAGAGGTTTACAAGAAACGGACACCGTGGAAACGCTTTGTCGGATGGTTCGCTCACTTGTTTACCCCCGTGCTCTGATGTATCGGCAGACAAATTAAAATTTTTAAGAAACATTCTCCCGTTAAGTACGATATTTTTCTTATTTTTGCCAAATATGTAACACCCTAACAAGGCGCAAAAATAGTGAAATGAGAGTAATTGACTTAATCAAATCACCTGAGAAAACTGCCTTTTCATTCGAGATTCTTCCTCCTTTAAAAGGCACAGGGATAGAAAAATTATATGAAACCATCGATTCCTTACGCGAATTCGACCCGAAATACATTAATATTACCACACACCGCAGCGAATATGTATACCGCGAACTGGGTAACGGGCTGTATGAACGCAAGCGAATCCGCCGCCGTCCGGGTACGGTAGCAGTGGCAGCAGCCATACAAAACAAATATAACATCACGGTAGTACCACACATCTTGTGCAGTGGATTTACACGTGAAGACACGGAGTATGTACTGCTGGATCTGCAATTTTTAGGTATTACCGACCTGCTGATTCTGCGTGGCGACAAGGCTAAACACGAGCAAGTCTTTACTCCTGAACCCGGAGGATATGCACATGCCGTGGAACTGGAACAGCAAATCAATGATTTCAACCGCGGAGTATTCGTCGACGGTTCTCCTATTAAAGCTCCTGTACATCCTTTCAGCTACGGAGTTGCCTGCTATCCGGAAAAGCATGAAGAAGCTCCCAACATGGAACAGGATATTTACTGGTTGAAAAAGAAGGTTGAAGCGGGAGCAGAATATGCCGTAACGCAATTATTTTACGATAACCGCAAATTTTTTGACTTTGTTGACCGTGTGCGTCGTGAAGGTATCGATATCCCGATTATTCCGGGAATCAAACCGTTCAGCAAACTATCTCAGTTGTCGGTAGTTCCTAAAACATTTAAAGTCGACCTTCCGCAGGATCTGGCTCTGGAAGCTTTGAAATGCAAAACCGACGAAGAAGCCCGACAATTGGGAGTGGAATGGTGTATCAACCAATGCCGTGAACTGATTGCTCACGGTGTACCGAGTATTCATTTTTATACTGTTGGAGCTACGGAAAGCGTACGCCGCGTAGCCAAAGAAATTTATTAACCGTGTTTTTTAAAGACGTCATAGGACAAACCGAGGCTAAACGCCATCTGCTGACACTCGTCCATGAAGGGCGGGTGCCTCACGCCATGCTGTTCTGTGGAATGGAGGGAACGGGTAAACTCCCTTTGGCGCTGGCCTTAGCACGATACCTGTGTTGTGAAAATCCGGGAGAAGAAGATGCTTGCGGGAAATGTCCTTCGTGTGTAAAAATGAACAAACTGGTTCACCCCGACGTACATTTCGCTTTTCCTGTCATCAAGAAAAAAGCCGGACGTGACACGGTGTCCGACGACTTTATCGATGCATGGCGTCAGCAGCTGATTGATTCACCCTATTTCTCACTACCAGATTGGCTGGCACGTATGGGGGCCGAAAACCAACAGGCTCAGATATTCGTACGCGAAAGTGACGAAATACAACGGAAGCTGTCGTTGAAAGCCGGAGAAGGCGGGTATAAAATCATGATTATATGGCTCCCAGAAAAGATGAATGCGGAATGTGGGAACAAGCTGTTGAAGCTCCTCGAAGAGCCTCCTGCCTATACCCTGTTTTTACTGGTCAGCGAGGCTCCGGAATATATTCTGCCAACACTGACCAGCCGTATGCAACGGTTTAACCTGCCTCCGCTGAGTGAGGAGGATATTGCCGGATTATTACGCACGCGCTATATGCTTCAGCCCGAAGATGCAGCCGATATTGCACACCTCTCTGCCGGAAGTGTCTTACGCGCCATCGAAAACATACATTTGGGAGAAGAAAACCGACTATTCTTTACACTGTTTACTTCTCTGATGCGACTGGCATACGCCCGACGCCTGAAAGAAATGAAAGCATGGAGCGAGCAGGTTGCGGCATTAGGAAGAGAACGGCAGAAAAATTTATTGGCATACTGCCAGCGCATGATACGGGAAAACTTTATATATAACTTCCACCAGCCGGAAATGAATTACCTGGGACGCGAAGAGGCTCAATTCGCTTCACGATTTGCACCTTTCGTCAACGAAAGGAACGTCATGGGTATCATGGATGAACTGGAGGAAGCCGGACGACATATCGAACAAAACGTAAATCCCAAATTCGTTTTCTTCGATTTCGCCCTGAAAATGATTGTACTACTAAAGAATTGAAACTATGAACAAATTTATATTGAAGAACGGAAGTGGCTCGCTTTGCTGTAAGGGCTGCGGAAGACAAGATAATAAACTGAATACCTACGACTGGCTGGCCGATATTCCCGGTAACAGCGAAGAGCAGGATATGGTGGAGGTACAGTTCAAGAATACCCGAAAAGGATATTTCAAAAACAGCAATCACCTGAAACTGGAAAAAGGCGATATTGTTGCAGTAGAGGCCAGTCCGGGTCATGACATCGGTACAGTAACGCTGACAGGACGCCTTGTACCGTTGCAGATGCGTAAGGCAAACATAAAGCCGGATGCTGAAATACGCCGTGTATACCGCAAGGCAAAACCGGTAGACATGGAAAAATATGAAGAGGCCAAAAGTCGTGAACATGCTACGATGATTCGTTCTCGTCAGATTGCCGCCGACTTAGGTTTGCAGATGAAAATCGGTGATGTGGAATACCAGGGCGACGGAAACAAAGCCATTTTCTATTACATTGCCGATGAACGAGTAGATTTCCGTCAGCTTATCAAAGTACTGGCTGAGGCTTTCCGTGTACGTATCGAGATGAAACAGATCGGTGCTCGTCAGGAAGCTGGACGCATCGGAGGTATCGGTCCGTGCGGACGAGAACTGTGTTGCGCTACGTGGATGACTAATTTTATTTCTGTATCTACAGGAGCAGCCCGCTATCAGGATATTTCGCTTAATCCGCAAAAGCTGGCCGGACAATGTGCCAAGCTGAAATGTTGCCTCAACTACGAAGTAGACGCTTACGTAGAATGCCAGAAACGATTGCCAAGCAAGGAAATCACCCTCGAAACAATGGATGCAACATATTATTACTTCAAGGCCGACATCCTGAAAGGAGAAATCATTTATTCTACCGACAAGAGTTTCCTTGCCAACGAAGTAACAATTACAGCACGCCGTGCATTTGAGGTTATCAACATGAACCGCCGTGGAGAAAAGCCCGAGAAACTGAACGACAACGGCATGCATGAGCCGGCACGTCCGAAAGACTTGCTGGAACAGGAAAGTGTTACCCGTTTCGATAAAAGCAAAAACGGCAAGAACCGTAAGAATAAGAAGAAAAACGGAGAAGCTCGTCAGGCCACTATTCAAGAAACCAATCCACAAAAGCTCCTTCCCAATAAGAATGCATCAAGTCAGGAAAAGACAGAAGGACAGGCACGGGTAGAGAACAATGCCGCAACTTCCAATACTCCTGCCAACGGTGGAAGAGAAAGACGGAAAGAAGAGCGCCAGGGCGGTGATAAGCGAAGAGGAGAAAAGGGAGGTAATCGCCAAAGACAAGGAAATGCTCCACGCCAGGCCGATAACAAGCAGCAACCATCCAACCAGCAGGCAGAAGCACGTACGCAGCAACCACAACCGGAAGGGAAAAGACAAGGAACAGCTCCACGTCAGGCTGACAACAGACAGCAGCCCAACCAACAACCGGAGGCACGTACACAGCAGCCGCAACCGGAAGGAAACAACAGACAGCCTAACCGTCCACGCCGGCCAGCACGAAAGAATAACAACGAAATAGCATGACCACACTAAAAACTTCATCATATATCCGGACCGCAGGGGGAATATTAGGTTTATTATTCTCCCTTGCGGCATGCCATGATGATACGGTTTACCATACTTACCAAAACCTGAGCAGCAACGGCTGGAACAAACAGGATACGCTGGAGTATACACTTCCTTCCCAGCTTGCAGGACATACCTATGAGCTGGAAGTAGGATTAAGACATACGGAAAACTATCCTTATCAGGATATATGGCTGGAAGTATTGTACCCACTAAGTCCAGACAGACGTCCGGATACGTTACACTTGAGCCTAGCCGATAAATGGGGAAACTGGAAAGGCAAAGGTACAGCAGGCAATATGTATCAGTTTACATGTACCCAAGATCATCCTCTGCATCTTTCGCCAGCCGACAGTTTGCTACAGGTAGTTCATATCATGCGTGACAAGTCGCTGAAGGGAATCAGCGATGTGGGTATGCGTCTGTCAACTTTCACGGGCAGCGTCAATACGCAGAAAAACAAACAGTAAAATGGTAAATCCCCAAAGCGAAGAGCCTCCGTAACTGAAGAAAGGAAGAGGAATACCGATTACAGGAGTCAATCCAAGTACCATACCCACATTGACAAAAAGATGGAAAAAGAAAATGCTCAGCACACTATATCCATATACTCGTCCAAACCGGGTGCTTTGTCGTTCTGCTAGATAAATCAACCGCCATATCAATGCAGCAAACAACAGAATCACAATCGTAGAGCCCACAAATCCCTGCTCCTCGCCTACGGTACAGAAAATAAAGTCGGTATCCTGCTCGGGTACATATTTCAACTTGGTCTGGGTACCGTTCAGAAAACCTTTTCCCCAAAAGCCTCCCGAACCAATTGCAATCTTACTTTGATTGACATTGTATCCGGCACCTGTCGGGTCATCTTCCATTCCCAACAATACCTTGATACGTATCTGCTGGTGAGGTTCGAGTACTTCATTGAATACATAATCTGCCGAAAAGAGGAATCCCACCGAACCGATAGTAAATACTAATATGTACAGATAATTACGAATGCGTTCGTGCAAGAATAGATAAACCAAATAGATGCATAAGGCTCCACATACCACTCCTTGCAAGTAAACTACGTCAAACGGAATGACGTACAAAGAAAACAACCAGCCCAGTAGCATCGAGCCGAGACCGAAAGAAAGAATGTAAATGACGGCACGCTCACTGTTTTTGCAATAAGCTTTCACCAGCAAGGCCGAAAATAATATAATCAGTCCCAATACGGCGAACTCTCCTAGAGAAGTAAGTCCATCGGCCATCAGCTCATTACTAAAACGGATACCTACAATGAAATAAATCACGGCACATACCCCCGCAAACAAGATGGAACCAGTCATCCCTTCCCGATACAGTACCAGGAAAAAAGAGAGATAAACCAAAGCCGATCCAGTTTCTTTCTGACAGATAATCAAGAACATGGGAACGAGAATAATGGCCAGTGCTACCAGCATTTTCCTACCTCTTTCCATAGAAAAAGTATACTCACCCATGTATTTAGCCAAAGCCAGTGCCGTAGCAAACTTGGCAAACTCAGCAGGTTGCAGACTTACCGGACCCAATACAATCCACGAACGCGAACCCTTGATCTCATGCGGATTGAATATCGTTCCAAACAGCAATAACAGCAAGATTCCGTATATCAGATAAGCATACGTATCATATAAACGATCTTCCAGCATCAGCAATACGAAACCTAGGGTAAAGGAACAGCCAATCCACATCAACTGTTTTCCAGCACGCGTCGTAAAGTTCAGAAAATCAGGATCACCGTAATCATAGCTGGCTCCACACACACTGAACCAGCCACACACTATCAGGACAACATACAAAGCAATTGTCCACCAGTCAACCGTTTTCCACAAACTATCTTTCCTGTAAGCCATAATCAATTCTACGGTTTTGAATATCGGTAGCCAACGCTTCGTCTTCCTCGGTCAGCTTACCGGTCAAATATTTTTCTATCATCAGTCGCCCGATAGGTACACCGTATGTAGCTCCCCATCCACCGTTTTCCACATAAACGGCAATGGCTATTTTCGGATTATTCATCGGAGCAAATCCCATAAATGCCGAGTGGTCCTTCCCGTGATTCTGCGCCGTACCAGTCTTACCGCAGACCTCCAGTTCCGGAATATTAGCCAAACGGCAGGTACCTCCCAGTACAGCCGACCGCATACCTTGTACCACTTCATCGTAATGTACCTTATCTACCTTTGTATAACGGCGGGTTGTATAAATAGAATCTATCGGCTCTCCTTCTATCTCTTTCACAACATGAGGAGTCACAAAATATCCCCGGTTGGCAATGGTCGCACCCAGATTGGCTATCTGAAGCGGAGTGGCAGTAACCTCTCCCTGACCAATTGCAATACTGATAATGGTCAAACCGTTCCACGAACGGCGGTAAGCCTTGTCATAAAACTGTGCATTAGGAATCATACCTCGTTTCTCACCCGGCAAATCAATTCCCAGCTGATAACCAAATCCCATCGAAACCATGTAATCACGCCACGTATTCATGGCCTTCTGCACAGAGCCATACTTCTGACGAGCACCAATCATGTGATACAACCCCCAGCAGAAATATCCGTTACAAGAGGTGGCAATAGCCGGTATCAAAGCCAGAGGAGAAGGATGGGCATGACATCCCACATGCAGTCCGCGATACGAGAAACCTCCCGAACACGGATACATCGTTCCGGTAGTAATGATACCCTCCTGCAAGAAAGTCAGTGCCTGAGTAGTCTTAAAAGTAGAGCCCGGTGGATAAGTACCCATAATAGCACGGTTCAACAAGGGTTTCCACGGATCTTTCGACAATTCAAGATGATTCTTACCTCTGTTACGTCCAATCATCAGGCTCGGATCGTAAGTAGGTGAAGATACCAGACAAAGTACTTCGCCGGTAGAAGGCTCTATCGCCACAATACTGCCGATTTTCCCTTCCAGCAATCTCTCTCCCAGCATCTGAAGTTCAATATCCAGGCTCAGCGTCAAGTTCTTTCCCGGAACAGGAGCCTTATCGAACTTACCATCCATATAATTTCCCTGGATACGTCCGTGCGCATCACGAAGCAGCACCTCCACACCTTTTTCTCCACGGAGTTGTTTTTCGTACGAACGTTCTACCCCTAATTTGCCGATAAAATCACCCGGCAAATAATAATCATCATCTTCCATTTCCTCCTTGGAAACCTCGGCTATATCTCCCAAGATATGCGCTCCCGCATTGTAATTATACTGACGGATAGTACGACGCTGAATATAAAAACCGGGAAACTTAAACAGTTTTTCTTGAAAAATACCGCAGTCTTCGGCCGAAAGCTGAGTCAGAAATACCTGATTGGTATAAGGAGAATATCCAGGATTCAAACGCCGGTTCTTTATATCCCGAAATTTACGGCGTACAAAATCGGGCGTTATCCGGAGTGTACTGCATAAATCGGCAGTATCCAGCGAAGTTATCTCCTTCATGACCACCGTGATATCATAAGCCGGCTGGTTATAAACCAGCAGCTTCCCGGTACGGTCGTAAATCACTCCTCTACTGGGATACTGAATTTTCTTCAGAAACGCATTGCTGTCGGCATTCTTCCGATAGTCGTCATTCAATATCTGCAACGCAAACAAACGAATTATAAAAAGAACCACTACCGTCAGAACGACACCACCAATGACATGCCTTCTCTTTGCCAGCTTATAATTCCGATCCACTATTTCTTCCTCCTTATAGTGTCTATACAGATTATGCCAACTACCGTTATCAGTGTATCTGTCACAATCTTCCACATCAGCTCACTCATGCGGAAAAACGTAAAAGCATCAATTATTTGCAAGGTAACCATAAATACCACAGTACTACTCAAGATATACCGGAAGAAAGGATAAAAACCCATCGAACGAATGCCCGGTACGTAATCGTCGGTTACATCACGCAGCATCTGCATACGTAGCAAGGGACGGCGCGCAAACGCCATCATGGTAGCTGCTGCCGCATTCATGCCCGGAGTATTACTGAAGATATCGATGCATAATCCCAGGAAAAAAGCCTGCAAAAGCAACGACTTGCGAGGAATTTCAGCATTCAGTACCAATATATAATAGATATAGAGCATAGGAGTTGCATAGCCCAGAATATGCACATGATTCAACACCAGTACCTGAAGCAGTACCAGAAAAACGAACCACACCAATCTCTGTAAGAACAATACCATACACCTTATTTTATATTATTTTCGAGTTCGGCCTGTTCCGGTCGTCCACGAAAACTGATTACATTCACATCGTTCAGGCGTGCAAAGTCTGTAAAGAGCTTTACCTTCAGTACATACGACAAGCCATCGTGACTATCAGCCATGTCGTCGACTACACCTACAGGTATACCTTCCGGGAAAACAGCACTATGCCCGCTGGTCACCACCGTATCACCCAATGAAAACTCCGAGTGCCGGGGAATATCTTTCAGCCATGCGTAAAGCGAAGAACCACCGTTCCATTTCAGCGAACCGAAATAATCCGTCCGCTGGATTTTACAACTGATACTGCTTTTTGAATTCAATACCGGCAATACGATAGCGTAATGAGCCGAAGTCTGGTAAACAATGCCGACTACCCCATTTCCGCTCACTACTCCCATCTCAGTACGGATACTGTCAGCATCACCTTTATTGATTGTAATATAGTTATCAACATGCGTCAGGCTGTTATTCACTACCTCAGCAGGATAAATGGAATAATCGGCCAGCACATTCTGATACATGCTTTTTTCTACCTCTGTGGTATCACGCATATAGCCTTTAAGCGCTCTGTTCAAGGATTCCACCTGCAATTCCAGCTCTACATTACGACGCACCAGATCACGGTTTACCGTATGCAGCCCAAAATAAGATGTGATTTCGTTTGCCACCTCATAAATACTTCCTGCAACACGGTTGGCTGAAGTAAAAAAGACACTTCCCTGATAGCTGTTGAAACGGAACAGCAGAATGAAGCTCACTACCTCCAGCAAAACGAAGAGCAGCCAATAATCATATTTCAATAAAAAGTTCAGCAGATTTCGCATACCTACAACTTCAGAGAAGAAAAATATCAAGATTAATGCGGAGCCATTCTCACAAAAGGCCCCGCAATTTTCATCCATGCCTCAAGGCAGGAAACTATTTTATCTCATCAAGAATGAGAAACGGTCGACATTCTTCAAGGCAATACCTGTTCCTTTGGCAACACTCAACAGAGGGTCTTCGGCAATATGGAACGGAATATTAATCTTGTCGGTCAGACGTTTGTCGAGTCCACGCAGCAGCGCGCCTCCACCTGCCAGATAAATACCATTGCTTACGATATCGGCATACAATTCGGGCGGTGTATTTTCCAGCGCACTCAAGATAGCCGTTTCAATCTTTGCAATGCTTTTTTCCAGACAGTGAGCGATTTCCTGATAGCAAACCGGAACTTCCATCGGCAGTGCCGTAATACGGTTCGGTCCGCGCACGATATAATCTTCCGGAGCTTCATCACCCAGATCGGTCAGAGCAGCACCTACATGAATTTTGATACGCTCAGCCATACGTTCGCTGACCTTTACATTATGCTGACGGCTCATATATTCCTGAATATCGGCAGTCAAGTCATCTCCGGCAATACGGATAGAGTTATTCGAAACGATACCTCCCAATGAAATGACAGCAATTTCAGTAGAACCACCACCTATATCCACAATCATGTTACCTTCGGGAGCTTCCACATCCAGTCCGATACCGATAGCAGCAGCCATCGGTTCAAAAATCAGATAGACATCACGTCCGCCTGCATGTTCGGCACTATCGCGAACCGCTCTCAGTTCTACCTCGGTAGAACCAGAAGGAACTCCGATAACCATACGCAGTGAGGGAGTAAACAAGCGGCGTCCCGTATTTACCTTCTTAATCAAACCACGCATCATCTGTTCGCACGCATTGAAATCGGCAATCACACCGTCACGCAGCGGGCGGACCGTACGGATGTTTGGGTTTTCCTTTTCATACATCAGCTTCGCACGCTCACCTACGGCAATCATCTTGTCGGTACGGCGGTCGAGTGCTACCACTGAAGGTTCATCTACCACAATCTTGTCGTTGCTCAATATAATGGTATTGGCAGTTCCAAGATCCATTGCTATTTCTTGTGTAAAAGAGAATAATCCCATAATTTTCCTATTGAAGAATCTTTTTAAAATAATGAACGAAGAATCACTCTTCATTCATTATTATTATTCGAGTTATATTAGTGTTTAAAATGACGTACACCAGTCACCACCATAGCTACACCGTGTGCATTGCAGTACTGGAATGTCAAATCGTCCTTTACCGAACCACCCGGCTGGATAACAGCCTTGATACCTTCCTTGTCGGCAAGTTCCACACAATCGGGGAAGGGGAAGAAAGCATCACTAGCCATTACAGCTCCGTTCAGGTCGAATCCGAACGATTTAGCCTTTTCGATAGCCTGTTTCAAAGCATCTACACGTGAAGTCTGTCCTACACCACTGGCAACCAATTGTTTACCTTTAGCCAGCACGATAGCATTGCTCTTGCTCTGCTTTACAATCTTATTGGCGAAAAGCAGATCTTCGATTTCTGCATCCGAAGGAGCCTTTTCGGAAACCTGCTTCAAGTCTTCACGAGTTTCAACCTTCAGGTCGCGGTCCTGAACCAGCACACCGTTCAGCAAAGAGCGGAACTGCTTTTTCGGAGTTTCAGCTTCTTTGCGCACCAGAATGATACGGTTCTTCTTCTGAGTAAGAATCTCCAGCGCATCTGCATCGTAGCCCGGAGCGATGATTACTTCGAAGAACAAGTTGTTGATTTCTTCGGCTGTAGCACGGTCGACTACGGCATTTGTTACCAGCACACCACCAAAGGCAGAAACCGGATCACCTGCCAAAGCAGCACGCCAAGCATCTACCAATACCGGACGAGAAGCCAGACCGCAAGCATTGTTGTGCTTCAAGATAGCGAAAGTCGTTTCACCCTTGAACTCATCAATCAGATCGACAGCCGCATTGATGTCAAGCAAATTGTTATAAGAGATTTCCTTACCATGAATCTGTTCGAACATCTGATCGAAGTCACCGAAGAAAATACCTTTTTGATGAGGATTCTCACCATAACGCAATGCCTTCGGCTGTTCAGCTGCATAACGGAAAGCAGAATTATCGTTTCCGTCGAACCATCCGAAGATAGCCGAGTCGTAATGAGAAGATACGGCAAACGCTTCTTTGGCGAACCAGCGACGTTCTTCACGAGTAGTCACTGCACCTTTTTCTGTAATGATGTCGAGGAAAGGCTTATACTGAGCCTTGCTTGCCACGATAACTACATCATTGAAGTTCTTTGCAGCAGCACGAATCAACGAGATACCACCTATATCAATCTTTTCGATGATAGACTGAGCATCGGCTCCCGAAGCAACGGTGTCTTCAAACGGATAAAGGTCGACAATCACCAGGTCTATTTCAGGAATTTCATATTTGGTAACCTGCTGACGGTCCTCTTCCAGTTCACGACGGCACAAAATACCACCGAATACTTTCGGGTGAAGTGTCTTGACACGACCGCCCAGAATAGAAGGATATCCAGTCAGATCTTCTACAGCATGACAAGCATATCCTAAACTTTCAATAAAATGACGTGTACCGCCTGTCGACAAAAATTCTACACCTTCTTCCGCCAAACGACGAATGATCGCATCCAAACCGTCCTTGTGATATACCGATACCAAGGCCGTTTTTATTCTCTTTGACTCTGACATTGCTTTAATATTTTAGTAATTACTATATAATTCTATGATTTAGGGCACAAAGTTACGAATTTCCAATAGATAAACATGCGAAGAAATTCTAAAAAAAACATTTTACCCTTATAACATAGCCCCTAAGTATTTTGTAACAGAAATGTAACATGTATAACAACAGGCGTCTGACAGATTTTCCATAACTTTGCGACGCTAAAAAATCATTTTTTATAGTAAAATATGGAAACTCTTTATTTAGGAATTGTTATTTTCCTTTTCATGCTGGCAATATTCGACCTGCTAGTAGGTGTCAGCAACGATGCAGTTAACTTCATGAATTCCGCCGTAGGAGCAAAGGTTGCCCGGTACAGAACCATCATTATTGTAGCGGCAGTCGGCGTATTCGTAGGTGCAATTATGAGTAACGGCATGATGGACATCGCCCGACATGGTATTTTCCAACCAGCCAATTTCAGTTTCTATGAAATTATGTGTATTCTGCTTGCCGTTATGGTAACGGATGTGGTGCTGCTGGACGTATTCAACACTCTCGGACTCCCTACCTCGACTACCGTATCAATGGTCTTCGAACTACTGGGAGGTACATTTATTCTTGCAATTCTCAAAATCATCGGCGATGAAACTGGTCTTCTGTCTTTAGGAGACATGATGAATACCGAAAAAGCCTTATCCGTTATTATGGGTATTTTCCTCTCCGTTGCCATCGCCTTCATTGCCGGAACAATCGTTCAATACATCTCTCGTCTTATCTTCAGCTTTAACTACAAAAAACATCTTTCCTGGACCATTGGCGTATTTGGTGGTATTTCTGTGACCGCACTTGCCTATTTCGTGCTGATAAAGGGATTGAAAAGCGCACCGTTTATGAGTGCAGAATCACTTGCGTGGATAGATGAAAACACAACTATGCTAGTTGTAGCTTGCTTTGTTTTCTTTACCGTACTGATGCAAATCCTGCACTGGTGCAAGGTAAATGTATTCCGTATCATCGTGTTGCTGGGTACTTTCTCACTGGCACTCGCATTTGCCGGAAACGACCTTGTCAACTTTATCGGTGTGCCTTTGGCTGGTTTCTCGGCTTATACGGATTATGCAGCCAACTCGAACGGTGTAGGCATACACGACTTTATGATGAATTCGCTGATGTCGTCGGCTAAGACTCCGGCTATCTTCCTGCTGGCTTCGGGTATCATCATGGTTTATGCGCTGGCTACTTCTAAGAAAGCAAAGAATGTAATCAAGACATCTGTCGATCTGGCTCGTCAGGAAGAGGGTGACGAAATGTTCGGTTCGTCGGCATTGGCACGTACCATCGTCCGCCGTGCGACAGCTATCAACGAATTTCTGGTTAAGGTGATTCCGGCAGGCATGCGCCGCTGGATAGACAGCCGTTTCAACAAAGATGAAGTGATTCTGGCAAACGGAGCCGCATTCGATATGGTTCGTGCATCTGTCAATTTGGTACTTTCCGGTTTGCTGATTATCATCGGTACAACCATGAAGCTCCCGCTCTCTACTACATACGTAACTTTCATCGTGGCAATGGGTTCTTCACTTGCCGACCGTGCTTGGGGACGTGAAAGTGCCGTATACCGTATCACCGGAATGTTGTCGGTCATCGGCGGATGGTTCATCACCGCTTTCGTAGCCTTTACCATCTGTGCACTGGTAACTGCCATCATGTTCTACACAAGCTTTGTGGGCATGTTCATCTTTATCTGTGTGGCTGTATTCCTGCTGATCCGCAGCAACATCAAGTACAGCAAGAAAGAAAAGGCAGAACAGCAGGATGATATCTTTAAACGCATGATGGCCAGCAAAGACAAATCGGAAGTGCTGTCACTGCTCCGCCAGCATGTAAAAGGTACCCTGACAGATTACATCGCTTATACCGAACAAGCTTACATGCAAGTTACCGACGGTTTCATCAACGAGGACCTGAAACAGCTAAAAAAAGTGATGAATTCTACCGACGAGCAAAAGAAGATGTTGAAAAAGCGTCGTCGTAAAGAAATTTTAGGATTGCGTCGTATTCCTATTCCAATAGCTATCGAAAAGAATACCTGGTTCCACCTAGGCAGCAACAGCTGCGAACAGATGCTTTACTGCTTGAAGCGTATCTGTGAACCTTGTAAGGAACATGTAGACAACAACTTCAATCCGATATCGAAAGACTGCATCGCAGAATTCCTTCCGATACGTGAAGAACTCTGTCAGCTGATGGAACGTACCCGTACAGCTATCGAAAACAACGACTATCGTGAAGCAGACGATATTCTGGTAAAAGGTGATGCCCTGAAGAATAAGATATCAGCTCTGCGCAAGCAGCAGATGAACCGCATGCAGGAAACCGACAATGCAAGTCTGAAAGCTTCGATGGTGTACCTGAACATCCTTCAGGAAACACAGGAGTTGGTCAGCATCTGGCGTCACCTGCTTCGTGCCAGCCGCTTCTTCCAGGGAGATTATGTTCCTCAGGAAGCGCAGATACTTAGTCTGGCAGAATAAGGCATTAACCGCAAGTCTACAAGACATTTCAAGATAATTTGTACAAAAACAAAATTATTTTGTACAAAAAATAAAAAGATGTCAGCATGTTTTCTCTCATACGTGCTGACATCTTTTTTATATTCCCACGGGTTTTTGTACATTTGCAAGCAAAACACACCTCGTATGAAGAAAACAATCATTTTATTCACCCTGATTCTCTGCTGCATGACCGCATGCACCGGAAGTCAAAAAAAAGAAAATTCTATGATAACAGGAAACGAAACACTTGTACGCTTGGAAACGACGATGGGAAATATTACCGTAAAGTTGTATGATGAAACGCCGAAACACCGCGACAATTTCATCAAGCTGGTGAAAGAAGGGGTATACGACAGCACACTTTTCCACCGTGTCATCAAGAATTTCATGATTCAGGCAGGCGACCCGCAGAGTAAAACTGCTACCGATACAACCACTACTTTAGGTACCGGTGATGTTGGTTACACCATTCCGGCAGAAATCAATCCGAAATTTTTCCATAAAAGAGGTGTACTTGCCGCCGCACGTCAGGGCGATGATGTCAATCCCAACAGAGAATCATCGGGCTGCCAGTTCTATATCGTAACCGGTAGAAAGTTCTCCGAAGCTCAGATGATTAACATGGAAAACCAGTTGAACGAAGCAAGACTCGACACGGTATTCCAGACACTGGCACGCAAGCATATGAAGGAAATCTACAAAATGCGTAAGGCAAACGACATGGAAGGTCTGATGGCACTGCAAGACAGCCTTGAAGCACAGGCACGTGCCGAAGTAAAGAAAGAACCTGCCCTGAAGTTTACCCGCGAACAGATAGAAGCTTATACCACAGTAGGTGGAGCTCCCCACTTGGACGGCAGCTATACGATATTTGGAGAAGTAGTAGACGGTATGGACGTGGTAGCACGTATCGAAGCAGTAAAAACCAATCGTACAGACCGTCCGGAAAAGGATGTACGTATACTGAAAGCTTCTGTCATAGAGAAATCGGATAAAGAATAATGATACAAGTAAACCATCATACACTGTCCAACGGACTGCGTATCGTACACAATGAGGACAACTCTACTCAAATGGTTGCCCTCAATGTGTTGTACGACGTAGGAGCCCGCGACGAAGATCCGGAACATACCGGTTTTGCCCATCTGTTCGAACATCTGATGTTCGGCGGTTCGGTGAATATTCCCGACTATGATGTTCCGGTACAAAACGCCGGCGGCGAGAATAACGCCTGGACCAACAACGATATTACCAATTATTACATTACCCTTCCCTACCAGAACGTAGAAACAGGTTTCTGGCTGGAGAGTGACCGTATGCTAAGCCTCGACTTCAGTCCGCAAAGCTTGGAAGTACAGCGTCAGGTAGTCATCGAAGAATTCAAGCAACGCAACCTGAACCAACCTTACGGCGACGCAGCACACTTATTGCGCGAAATGGCTTACCAAAACCATCCGTACCGTTGGCCGACTATCGGAAAGGAGATCAGTCATATAGCTAACGCCACGCTGGAAAAGGTGAAAAGCTTCTTCTACCGGTTTTATGCCCCGAACAATGCAATTCTCGCCGTCACCGGACATATTTCCTTCGACGAAACTGTTCGTCTGGCAGAAAAATGGTTTGCCCCGATACCGGCACGTGAGATTCCCAAGCGCCAGTTGCCGGCAGAAAAGCCTCAGACTGCCATACGCCGACGCAGCGTGGAACGCAAAGTGCCGGTAGACGCTTTGTACATGGCTTTCCACATGTGCAATCGCTATCATCGTGCCTATCATGCATTCGACATCATCACCGATCTGCTGTCGAACGGACGTTCATCACGCTTTATCCAGACGCTGGTACAGGAGAAGAAACTGTTCACCTCCATCGATGCCTATATTTCGGGCAGCCTCGACGAAGGGTTATTGCACATTACGGGCAAACCGGCATCGGGCGTCACACTGGAACAGGCAGAAGAAGCTGTATGGCAGGAACTCGACAAATTGAAAACGGTTCCCGTATCCGAACAAGAACTGGAAAAAGTGAAGAACCGTTATGAAAGCGAACAAATTTTCAATAACATCAATTACCTGAACGTGGCGACAAATCTGGCATTCTTCGAGTTGCTGGGACGTGCGGAAGATATCAATCTGGAAGTCGGGAAATACCGTTCGGTTACGGTAGAACAGATACAAGAAACGGCACGGCGTGCCTTTGTTCCCGAGAACTGTAACATCCTATATTATAAAGCAATCAAATGAGTCAGTCACATTACCGAGCATTGTTGTCACTGGGGCTCCCTATCGTCATCGGACAGATAGGAGTCATCGTACTGGGATTTGCCGACACACTGATGATTGGTCATCACAGCACGACGGAACTGGCGGCTGCCAGCTTCGTGAACAACATGTTCAACCTTGCCATTATCTTCAGTACAGGCTTTGCCTATGGACTGACTCCCGTAGTAGGCAGCCTGTTCGGTCAGCATAAAATCGGAGATGTGGGAAGGATTCTCAAGAACAGCCTGGCAGCCAATACTGTACTGGCAGCCATCGTATGTCTGGTAATGACCATACTTTACGTGAATCTGGACCGAATGGGACAACCCGCCGAGCTGATACCGCACATGCGACCTTACTTCATGGTTCTGCTGGTTTCCCTACCTTTCGTGCTGTGGTTCAACGGATTCAAACAGTTTTCCGACGGTATAACCGATACCAAAGTGTCGATGTGGATACTGCTGATCGGTAATATACTGAATATCATCGGCAACTACATTCTTATTTACGGAAAGCTCGGCATGCCGGAATTGGGCTTGCTGGGTGCCGGCGTTTCCACGCTGGTATCGCGCATTCTCATGGTGATAGCTTATGTAGTCTTATTTTTCGGTACCCGCCGCTACCAGTCTTTCCGGGAAGGCTTCCGTCGAGGTTGCCTCAATAAAGCCGATTTCAATCTTCTAAACAGGCTGGGATGGCCCATTGCCGCACAGATGGGAATGGAAACAGCCTCTTTCAGCCTGAGTGCTATTATGGTGGGTTGGTTGGGAAGTGCGGAACTTGCCAGTTATCAGATTATGATTGCCGTGTCACAAATCTGCTTCATGATGTATTATGGCATGGGAGCAGCTGTATCGGTCCGTATCAGCAACTTCCTCGGACAGAGAGATATGGAGAACGTAAGGCGCACGGCAAACGTGGGTTTCCATATCATCCTGATCATGATTGTCTGTACATCCATCCCTATTTATCTGCTGCGTAATCATTTGGGAGGCTGGTTTACCGACGACGCGACCGTAGCTGCCATGGTAGCACAGGTCATCATCCCGTTCCTGCTCTACCAGTTTGGCGACGGATTGCAAATCAATTTTGCCAACTCACTGAGGGGCATCGCCGATGTACGTCTGATGATGCTGTTTTCGTTTATCGCTTATTTTATCATATCACTGCCCTTGGGATACCTGTTCGGCTTTGTCTGCAACTGGGGAATTACCGGTATATGGATGGCTTTCCCGTTCGGACTGACCAGTGCCGGCATCATGTATTATCTCAGGTTCAGGTATAAAACAGGGAAAGGAGCCTGACTATGTTTTCCACTTCTACCAAAATCGCCTTTGGATATATCCTGCTTATCTGCCTGCTTTTCGGCGCCATCGGGTATATCTACCAGCAAATGACGCTGCTTACCACTCCTACGGGGCTGGAAGAAACTATCAGTAACCGAAGGAAAACCACGCACCAGATTGTGACGCAGCTGTACGAGGCCGAAATCATCGGACAGACCTTGCGTACCGGACGCCTGAACGAGTATCCGAAGTATAAAAAGGCCATGAAGGAAACAAGCGTGCTGATCGACTCGCTTCAGCAGCTGCTGACGGATACTCTGCAACAATTACGTCTGGATACGGTACGCTCTTTATTACGCAATAAGGAACAAAACATGATTCTGGTCCTCGAAGCCATGCGGCAAAACCCGACAGATGAACTGTACCGTCAGCAACTGGACAGCCTGATCATGCAGCAGGATTCTATCTTGAACAGCACGCATGTACGCCGACGGGTCGTTACGCATCATAATTCGTATACTATTCATCACAAGCCCAAGAAGTTCTTCCGTCGTTTGGCCGACTTATTTTCTCCCGGCAAACCCGATTCGACACAGGTAGACAACATCATACAGGAAGAATATACCGATACGATAGACGAGGCTTACAACCCGGTAGATACCATCGCCACCATGCTGACTTCCATACAACACAAGGTCTTCCAGACAAGACAGGAAAGTCAGCGGACACTCGACGCCCGTATCAGCCAGCTGCGTATCGCAGGAGGAAGAGTCAGTCAGCGCGTAAACCAGTTACTGGAAACAATCGAGGACGACGAACAAAAAGCTATGGAAATCCGCTTTGCACACGAACAGAGCATCCGCCAGCAGGCAGCATGGACCATGGCAACCATTGCCATTCTTGCAGTCTTGCTGGTACTGATCTTCTTTACCATCATCTGGCGCGATATTACCCGCAGCAACCATTACCGGAAGGAGCTGGAAAAAGCCAAGCTCTATGCCGAAAACCTCCTCGTTGCCCGCGAGAAACTGATGCTGACCATTACGCACGACATCAAGGCACCGGCTGGATCTATTATAGGATATATTGATTTATTAATCAGACTGGTACAAGACAAACGCCAGCAGTTCTACCTGCATAACATGCGAAGTTCGGCACATCATCTGCTGGATCTGGTCACTTCGCTGCTCGACTATCACCGACTGGAAGCCGGAAAGATGGATATTCATCCGGTAACCTTCAATCCGCACGAACTGTTCGAAAGCATCTATACCAGTTTCTTACCCGGAGCTGAAAAGAAAGGACTGGCACTCGAGCTAAAAGAACATATACCTCCTACACTCAATCTGGAAGGAGATCCGTTCCGTATCCGCCAGATTGCAGAGAACCTGATATCGAATGCCTTGAAATTTACTTCGCAAGGCAACATTACGATAGAAGTTGATTATGGACAAAACCGGTTTACCTTCATCGTAAAAGATACGGGATGCGGAATGAATCCACAAGAACAGCAACGTATATTCCAAGCGTTTACACGGCTACAAAGTGCCCAGGGACAAGAAGGTTTCGGGCTGGGACTATCCATCACCAAGAAACTGGTTGAACTGCTGAAAGGAGAAATTTCGGTAGAAAGCACTCCGGGACAAGGCACCACTTTCCAAGTAGAACTGTATCTTCCTAGAGTAACCAAGGCACCAGTTACCCACGAAGAGACATTGCCCGACGATAAAAGGCAATGGCGGCTTCTGCTGATAGACGATGACCGTATCCAACGAAATTTGACGGAAGTAATGATTTACGACCTGTTCAATCATGCTAACCACAACCTTCCTCCAGTGATAAAAAGTTGTGAACAGCCGGAAGAACTTTTCAAACTGGTTGCTTCCGAACCGTTCGATATCATTCTTACCGATATACAAATGCCGGCAATGAACGGATTCGAACTGCTCCAGAAACTGAGAAGCCTCGACGTTCCGCAAGCAAAGACGATTCCCGTCATAGCCATTACGGCACGAAGCGACATGGATGAAGCTGATTTCCAAGCCAAAGGCTTTGCCGGATGCCTGCACAAGCCATTCAATCAAGATGAATTACTGAGGATATTCAAGGCACATACATCGGCAGACTGGAAAGAAATACCGCCACAGGAAGAGCATAAGCCCACACCCGTACCAACAGACAATGCGTATAACTTTTCACCGCTGACAGCCTTCTCGGGAGATGATCCGGAAGCGGCGCACGAAATTCTGGAAACCTTCATTGGAGAAAGTTCCAAAAATTACGAACGAATGAAACAGGCATTGGAAGCTGGAGATATGGAGGATTTATGTGCTGTAGCTCATAAAATGCTTCCTACCTTTACCATGATTGAAGCTAAAAAGGCTGTGCCGGCATTGCAATGGCTGGAATTTCATCGAGGGAAAACGGTTCTGACTGAGGAAGCAAAGGTACAAGCTGAGATTGCTCTGACTTGCATTGCCGATGTCATAGAGCAGGCACGCAAGGTAACCGGTAATATTCTCCAAGCATAGACAACGGAGCAGCATGTTCCAAAGAAAACTTAAAAAGAAGCTTGTTCGGGTTTACTTTTCGAAAAATTCGAACAAGCTCTAAATACAATAGCGAAAAAACACTATCTTTGTATAAATATTGCCTTGATATACCTGAACATTTGACTGTAGAATGGAATTAAATTTCCAAAATTGCATCACAAATATTCTATAAAAGAATAAGACTTTCTCACGGTGAAACAGGGTACTCTTTGATCTATCGACCGACAGAGAGTAACCGGAAAAGCAAGGCTATGAATAATAAATACATCGGATAAAAAGAAATATATGATTCCGTCTATTCTAATAATCGAAGATGATTTGACTTTTTCTACCATGCTCAAAACATGGCTGGGGAAAAAAGGATTCGAAGTTGATACGGCAAGTAGCAGTTCGCGCGCCAAGAAACAACTCTCGGCACGTTCTTATGACCTTATTCTGTCCGACTTGCGTTTGCCCGACCAAGACGGAATTCACTTGCTTGCATGGCTCCGCAGCCAATCGTGCACCACTCCTTTTATCATCATGACAAGCTATGCGGAAATCCAAACTGCCGTACAGGCTATCAAACAAGGAGCAAGCGATTACATTGCCAAGCCGGTACAACCTGACGAACTGTTGAAAAAAATAAGGGAAGCTATACAAAAGCCGGAACAAGAGGTAACAACTACCGACGTACAACTGGGGAAAACAGCACCACAAAGCTTTTTGGAAGGAGAAAGTGAAGCTGCACATCAGCTTTTCAGCTACGTGAGGCTGGTAGCTCCTACCCAGATGTCTGTCCTGATAAACGGAGCCAGCGGTACGGGAAAGGAATACGTAGCCCACCGAATCCATGAACTAAGCAAGCGAAACGGGAAGCCTTTTATCGCCATAGACTGCGGATCTATCCCCAAAGATCTGGCAGCTTCCGAATTTTTCGGACACATAAAAGGTTCATTTACAGGGGCACTGAACGACAAAGTCGGAGCTTTCGAAGAAGCAAACGGAGGAACATTGTTTCTCGATGAAATAGGAAATCTGAGCTACGAAGTGCAGGTACAACTGTTACGTGCCTTACAGGAACGCCGGATTCGCCGGATCGGTTCCACCAAGGAAATAGAAGTCGACGTACGACTGATAAGTGCTACCAATGAAAATCTGCAGGAAGCAATAGCCAAAGGTAACTTCCGAGAAGATCTGTATCACCGCATCAATGAATTTACCTTGCGTATGCCCGACTTGAAAGAACGCCCCGAAGACATTCTGCTCTTTGCAAACTTCTTTCTGGACCAAGCCAACCGCGAACTGGAACGCGACCTCATTGGCTTCGATGCCGCAGCCAGTGAAGCCCTCCAACGTTATTCATGGCCGGGTAATCTCCGCCAGTTGAAGAATATCGTGAAACGTGCTACCCTACTGGCACAGGGAGAGTTTATTACGTTACACGATCTGGGTGACGAGATTTTATCGCAACCAGCAAGTACCCCTCAGACTTCATCCTTTGTTCTGCACGACGAAGAAATGGAGAAGCAGCGTATCCTGAATGCATTGCAGCAGACTGGGAACAATAAGACGAAAGCTGCACTTCTGCTCGGTATCGACCGCAAGACATTATACAATAAAATGAAACTGTATAATATAGGATAATTTCTCCCCGATAACTACCGACACATGAAAACATACTCCGAAAAGTATGGAATAATTCCACAACACTCCCCAATCATTCCACACTTTCCACATTCTTTTCTAAAAGGACATTCCAGCAAACAAAAGGAAATCAAGCATTTACAGAACAGGTAAAGTTTGGCACGCCAATTGCACTATATAATAGAGAGAATTGATAAACACACACCCTATAACAACATAAAAGGCAAAAACTAAACTACAAAAACCCAACCCCATAAAAACAAAAGAGAGAAAGGTACGTTTCTTCCCCCTGAAACGTAACCTTTAAGAAAATGAAGATGCCTATGTGTTTTTTAATGAACGGAGACGCTGTGAAGCGCTTCCGTTTTTCTTTTTATAGATTCATGTCGAATCCATTCCATAAATTACCTGAAGGAACAGGTGCCGTAACATCAATCAGCTCTTTCGAAACCGGATGAATGAAACGAATCCGACGTGCATGCAGACAAATGCTTCCGTCCGGATTGGAACGGGGAAAGCCATATTTCAGATCACCCTTGATGGGACAACCCATCTTGGCCAACTGGCAACGAATCTGATGATGACGTCCTGTTTTTAAGTTTATCTCCAGCAAATAATAATTCTGTGAATGTCCTATCAGCTTATAATCGAGAATAGCCTTCTTGGAGTTTTTCACCTCCTTGTCGTAAGCATACGATTTGTTCTGTTTTTCATTACGCACCAGATAGTGAACCAGTTCCCCTTCTTCGGCAGGAGGACATTGCTTTACAATGGCCCAGTAGGTTTTCTTCACCTCACTGTTGCGGAACATATCGTTCAGACGGCTCAATGCCTTGCTGGTCTTTGCAAATACAACCAGCCCGCTTACCGGACGATCCAGACGGTGCGTCACCCCCAGAAATACGTTACCGGGCTTTGCATATTTCTCCTTGATATATTGTTTCACGGTTTCAGACAGTGGAACATCTCCAGTCTTATCACCCTGCACAATTTCGGAAGCCGTTTTATTGACTATTATAATATGGTTATCTTCGTATACTACGGTCATAATACCCTGAAATAAAAAGATGAAGAATGAAGAACTGTGCGACATCACATGCCGGCACGAAGATTCCCCATCCTTCATCCTCAATTATTTACTACTTATTCTATTACATATTCATACCACCATCTACCTGGATAACCTGTCCTGATACATAAGAAGACAAGTCAGAAGCCAAGAACAAAGCGATATTTGCCACATCTTCCGGAGTACCGCCACGACGCAAAGGAATTTTCTTTGTCCATTCAGCCTTCACTTCGTCGGTCAACTTAGCAGTCATATCTGTAATGATGAAGCCCGGAGCGATAGCGTTTGCACGGATACCACGAGAACCCAATTCCTGAGCAATTGACTTAGCCAGACCAATCAGACCTGCCTTTGAAGCAGAATAGTTGCACTGACCAGCGTTTCCGTGTACACCTACTACAGAAGCCATGTTGATAATATTACCACTCTTCTGACGCATCATGATAGGAGTGCAGGCATGAATGAAGTTGAAAGCTGACTTCAGGTTGACGTTGATAACAGCATCCCACTGTCCTTCGCTCATACGCATCATCAAGCCATCCTTTGTAATTCCGGCATTGTTTACCAAGATATCGATTGTACCGAAATCTTCCTTGATCTGTTCTACAACCTTTGCTGTATCTTCAAAGCTGGCAGCATTCGAAGCATAACCTTTTACCTTTACGCCCAATGCAGCGATTTCAGCTTCTGTATTCTTTCCGTTTTCATCAATAACCAAGTCTGTGAACGCAATATTTGCACCTTCTGAAGCAAATTTCATTGCGATAGCCTTACCGATACCACGAGCAGCACCAGTTACAATAGCTGTTTTTCCTGTTAATAATCCCATGTTTTTTTATATTTAAAAGATTAAACTTATTTCTCTTTCCGGCAACCTAATGCCCCATATACGATTTTCGACACATATCGCCAGCCCGTTTCATCGTCAAGGTCTTCACCTATCTGACCGCGAATGTACGGAACTTCAATTCCTTTAATGCAATAATGCAAGATATCTGCCGTTATCTCCACGTTATCGATATCGAAGAGCCCCTGATCTTTTCCTTCCTTCAAAACCTCACGAAACAACTTAATCTCATTGTTGTCGAAGTATTTCCTCATAGCTTCCACACGCCAGATGTCACGGAAAAAATCGGCACGGAGCGTACCATTACGGTAAACGGCCATCTTTATGATATCCAGATGAGTCATAATCAGCTCCAGGATTTTCTTATCCGGAACGATCGGTTTCCGGGCAACCTTATCCATCGTATCCGAAAGCATTTTGAGTTCAGACTCCACTACGGCCATGTAAATCTGATCCTTATTCTTAAAATAAGTATATAGCGTACGGCGCCCTTTCTTAGAAGCCAGGGCAATGTCGTTCATTGTCGTAGCTTCTACACCTTTCTTGGCAAACAACTGCCGGGCAACATCCACTAATTTAGCTCTGGTCTTCAGTACAGTCATTCTAACTCTCCTATTGCACAATCATGTATATTGTGAGCAAAATTACTGTTTTTCTTTTATCTACACAAATCCAAGATATATTTTCCATCACGAAGATGAAGAGTTTATGAAAAAACAACAATAATACTCAAGTCGTAACACGAATATTTCTTCACATCCGACGTCTTTCTAACCGCAAACAGATAAACAACTGTCACTCAATCAATAAGAAATATCAGGAACAATCTCTGCATAAATGAAGGAAAACGTGCTGACATTTTCGGATTTTTTGTACAAAAAATCCGAAAATTTGTACAAAAACCGCATCACATCTGCCCTGCCTTCCTACTACCTCGCAGTATATTCAGACAGGACCTTGTTCAAAAATTCTTCTTTTTACCACTATTAACTTCCGAGGAGAAACGGCTATTTAATGATTTTTTTTGACATAAATACCGCCTAAAAATAAAATCTACGCGTATTTCTGTATATTTTTAGCAGAAAAATGCAAAAATAGTCAAATATTTCACTAAATAATTTGTCTTTTTAAAATAAAGTCCTTACCTTTGCACCGCAATTAAGAAATAACATCGCGGAGTGGAGCAGTTGGTAGCTCGTTGGGCTCATAACCCAAAGGTCGTCTGTTCGAGTCAGGCCTCCGCAACTAGACAAGAGGTATCAACCTCAAACAAACAAGAAATAACATCGCGGAGTGGAGCAGTTGGTAGCTCGTTGGGCTCATAACCCAAAGGTCGTCTGTTCGAGTCAGGCCTCCGCAACTAGACAAGAGAAGCCAATGCTTCTCTTTTTTTATTGTTTTTTCTTCAATATACCCTAAATGGGGTATTGCTATTCCTCCTGCAATCCGTTAATTTTGCCAGTGAAGCAACTAAAATCGAACGCTTATGGCAAAAATTCACAAAAGCCTCACCGAACTAATCGGAAATACTCCTCTGCTGGAACTGGAGCATTTAAGTAAAACTTATGAGGCAAAAGCACGCATTATCGCCAAACTAGAATTCTTTAATCCCGGAGGAAGCGTCAAAGACCGCATCGCACTGGCAATGATAGAAGATGCCGAGCAGAAAGGTATCTTACAGCCCGGAGCAGTAATTATTGAACCAACCAGTGGAAACACCGGCGTAGGACTGGCATGGGTAGCATCAGTAAAAGGATACAAAGCGATTCTTACCATGCCCGAAACCATGAGTCTGGAACGCCAGAACCTGCTGAAAGCCATGGGAGCACAACTGGTGCTTACCCCCGGCAAGGAAGGCATGAGCGGAGCCATCAAAAAGGCCGAAGAACTCCGCGACCAGATTCCGGGAGCCGTTATTCTGCAACAATTCGAAAATCCAGCTAATCCCCGAGCTCACATCCTGACCACCGCCAAAGAAATCTGGCAAGACACTGACGGCAAAGTGGACGTATTCATTGCCGGAGTAGGCACAGGAGGAATGCTAAGCGGAGTAGGTGAAGGACTGAAATCGTACAATCCGCAGATTGAAATTGTAGCGGTAGAACCTGATACGTCGGCAGTTCTGTCGGGCGACAAACCGGGTATGCACAAAATTCAAGGTATAGGAGCCGGTTTCGTCCCGAAAACATATAACCCGGATGTAGTAGACAAGATTGTACGCGTAAAAGACGATGATGCCATCCGTACCGGCAGGGAACTGTCCTTACAGGAAGGATTACTGGTGGGCATTTCATCGGGAGCTGCGACATATGCCGCACTGCAACTGGCACAAATGCCCGAATATGAAGGCAAAAACATCGTCGTGCTACTACCCGACACCGGAGAACGTTATCTGTCGACCGTACTTTATGCCTTCGAAGAATACCCTCTTTAAATCACAAAATCAACCAACATACAAAATCAACCAACATACAAAATCATTACAACTATGAACTTTCAAAAACTTCACTTCGAAACCCTTCAGCTACACGTAGGACAAGAACAGGCAGACCCCACCACCGATGCACGTGCCGTACCTATCTACCAGACAACATCGTATGTCTTTCACAATTCGGCCCATGCTACGGCACGTTTTGCCCTGCAAGATCCGGGAAATATCTACGGTCGACTATCCAACCCGACACAAGATGTATTCGAAAAACGCATGGCAGCACTGGAGGGAGGTATTGCCGCTCTCGCCGTTGCATCGGGAGCCGCTGCCATTACGTATGCGTTCCAGAACATCACCCGCGCGGGCGACCATATCGTAGCTGCCAATACCATCTACGGGGGAACGTACAACTTACTGGCTCACACGCTTCCCGCTTCGGGGGTAACTACGACTTTTGTCGATCCGAGTCGAATCGAAAACTTCGAGGAAGCTTTGCAGGAAAATACCAAGCTCATCTTCATCGAAACGTTGGGAAACCCGAATTCGAACATTACAGACATTGAAGCCGTTGCACGAATTGCTCATGCCCATCAGATTCCACTGGTGATAGACAACACATTCGGTACACCCTATCTGATTCGACCGATAGAGCATGGAGCTGACATTGTGGTACATTCGGCAACCAAATTCATCGGAGGACACGGTACAAGCCTTGGAGGCGTCATTATCGACTCGGGTAAATTCGACTGGAAAGCCTCGGGTAAATTTCCACAATTGACCGAACCGGACCCTTGCTATCACGGCATACGGTTTACCGACGCAGCGGGAGCTGCCGCCTACATCATCCGAATCCGTGCTATTTTATTGCGCGATACCGGAGCTGCCATCAGTCCTTTCAACGCTTTTCTGCTACTTCAGGGACTGGAAACGCTTTCACTCCGTGTGGAACGCCACGTAGCCAACGCATTGAAAATTGTGGATTTCTTAAGCAAGCATCCTAAAGTGGAAGCCGTACATCACCCGTCGCTGCCCGATCATCCCGACCATCTCCTTTACGAGCGTTATTTCCCACAAGGAGGAGGTTCCATCTTTACAATCGACATCAAGGGAGGAATTAAGGAAGCTCAACACTTCATAGACAGTTTACAGATATTCTCACTGCTGGCCAATGTGGCCGACATGAAATCGCTGGTTATTCATCCTGCTACCACAACCCATTCGCAGCTGAATGAAAAAGAGCTGGAAGAGCAGCACATCAAGCCGGGAACCGTCCGCCTGTCTATCGGAACAGAGCATGTAGACGATTTGATTGCCGACCTGAGCCAGGCACTCGACAAGATATAATTGATTTATTCGTCACGAACCCCGAATTCTTCAACATAACATCCGAGAATTAAAAATTTTATAGCCTGAAGCTTTAAACAAAAAATCCCTCTGTTTCATCCTTATCCTAAATAAGCCAAGGATGACACAGGGGGATTTGTATATCTATACTACAAGCGATTTTACAAAGAAACACGCTATCGTTTCCCGGCCGGCATCAGATGCAATATTCTGCAACATTGACTATTCCTGCCCGCAAAGCATATCGGATAGCTTCCTGCGCATTGTTTACATTCAGTTTTCGGAAAATATTTTTGCGATGCGTCATGATGGTATATACACTCAGGAAGCGTTCGGCTGCAATCTCTTTGGTACTCTTACCCAACGCAAGCGAACGGAGTATCTCCTTTTCAGTAGCTGTCAGCTGAGGAATGCCGGCTGACACATGCTGCTCGCCACTATACAGCCAGCCTTTAACCTTCGCACAGACAAACTGCTCTCCCTGCTCCGCACTCTGCATACAGGCAAGCAGTTCCGACAGGTCAGAGTCTTTCAACAACAGGCTGAAGCCTACCGAGCCCAATATCATCCTCCGCACAAAATCTTCACTCAGCGCTTCGCTAAAAAGGATAAAGACAGATTCAGGAAAACACTCTTTCAACACCCAAAGCTGATCGGCAGTGCAATCGAACAAAGTATAATCAATAACCACAACTGCATCCGGACAATCAGATAATCCTGCCGACAAGTCATGCAGGTTTTCCGCTTCCTTTATCAAGGAAGCAGGTTTACCACTTTCTACAGCCAGAAATTTTATTCCCAACCGTGTTGCAACCTGATTGTCCGCCAGAATCAAAGACTTCATAAACTTATGCTATTATCGATAGAACAACAACCTCGAAAAAAAGGTTCAACAGAAAGAACATAAAAAAGAGTTCCACCGGAACGGATGAAACTCTTGAAGTGGACGTTGACGGATTCGAACCGCCGACCCTCTGCTTGTAAGGCAGATGCTCTGAACCAGCTGAGCTAAACGTCCGAAAAACACTAAAATTAAGTTCTCATTTGTGGGCGTTGACGGATTCGAACCGCCGACCCTCTGCTTGTAAGGCAGATGCTCTGAACCAGCTGAGCTAAACGCCCCAAAGGGGAAAATTTGACCATTTATGCTTTTGGGAAGTGGGCGTTGACGGATTCGAACCGCCGACCCTCTGCTTGTAAGGCAGATGCTC
>OBVU01000127.1_pt1 | contig 74127 bp, 64 predicted proteins | sample 1495171 | NCBI WGS metagenome assembly OBVU01 (sample SAMEA2580028, study PRJEB22360) | human gut metagenome | biome: human gut; feature: human-associated habitat; material: faeces | place: Denmark | collected 2008/2010
ACTGTATTTCAACAATTTCAAAGGCCCATTAACCAACTTTTATTGGACAGTAGTGAATGATAATTATAAATAAATAACAAAGCTTTTTCTTGTTTTTTTGAATAAAATAAGACTTGTCCTTATATAATATGAAGACTATTTTCTAACTATATTAAATGTTAAATCTATGAGAATTGGTAGGTTTTCACAAATGTTTTTGTTGCTGATGGCTTCTGGATGGGGAGCTGCATGGGCTACTCCTGCACAAGTAATGGATGCGTCTACATTGCAACAGTCAGCTAAAATTACTACTCAAGGTACAATTGTTGACTCTAAGGGTGAACCTTTGATTGGTGTGAGTATTCTTGAAGTTGGTACTACAAATGGTACGATAACGGATATCGATGGTAAGTTTACGTTGCGAGTTGCTTCTGGTGCAACATTGGAAATTTCTTATATCGGTTATAAAACACAGCGTGTGACAGCAAAACCGAGTATGGGTACTTTGACAATGGCTGATGATACAGAAGTACTTGATGAAGTTGTTGTAACTGCTTTGGGTATTAAACGTTCTGAAAAGTCTTTGGGATATGCAATGCAGGAAGTAAAAGGTGAGTCTTTGGTTGCAGCCCGTGAAACCAACTTGGCTAATGCTTTAACTGGTAAATTTGCAGGTGTGCAGATTACACGTTCTAGTAATGGTGCAGGTGGTTCTTCTAAGATTCAGTTACGTGGTGCGAATTCTGTAACAGGTTTGAATCAGCCGTTGATTGTAGTTGATGGTGTTCCGATGGATAACTTCACTGGAGCTACGAATAATGACTATTGGAATCCAAGTACTGATATGGGTAATGGTTTGTCAGACCTTAATCCAGAAGATATTGAATCAATGTCTGTATTGAAAGGTGCTTCGGCAGCAGCACTTTATGGATCTCGTGCTGGTAATGGCGTTATCTTGATTACGACTAAAAAAGGTAGAGAAAATCCGGGCTTGGGTATTACAATCTCGGCTTCTGTTTCTGCTGAAACTATTTTTCTGAAGCCTAATCGTCAGACGACCTTTGGACAAGGTGATGATGGGGTTTATAGTGCAACATCAAGTAACAGCTGGGGACCTCGTATAGAAGGGCAAGAATACACTGACTGGGCTGGAGTAAAGAGAAATATGTCTTATTATGATAACATTGACAGTTATTTTAATACAGGTGTTAATACCACAGAAAGTTTCTCTTTATCGCAAATGTATAATAAAACTTCTGTTTATGCATCTGTAACTCGTATGGATGATGCCAATAAAATCCCGAGTTCAAAGTTGCATCGTACTAATATGACATTACGTACTGCAACTACTTTTGGTAAAGATGACAGATGGTCTTTTGATGGCAAAATCCAATATATTAACTCTATTGCGAAAAACCGTCCTTCATCGGGTGCTGATGGAAGTTCTTTCTTATCAATGTATACAACTCCTGTATCTTTGGATATTACAGATTTTGAAAATTGCTTGGATGAAAATGGAGATATGCGTTGGTGGCAAAGAGATAGCGGCTTAAATCCATATTGGGGACAAAAATATAATTTGAACCAAGATAGCCGTAATCGTTTTTTGATGAATGCCTCTTTAAAATATAAATTTACAGACTGGCTGAGTGCTGAGGTTAAAGCTGGTAGCGATATGTATTTTACTGAAACAGAAACCAAACTGTATGATGGTAGCCCTATCGTAGATAATGGACGTTATAGCTTTGGTGAACAGAAGTTTTATGAAAACAACTATAGCTTCTTAATCTTGGCCCAAAAAGATAATTTGTTTGGAAATTGGGGTGGAAATCTTACATTTGGTGGTAACATGATGGAACGTCGTTCTACTGGATTGACAAATAGTTTAGGTAAACTTACTATACCTAACCAATTCTGGATTACAAATGGAGATAAAGGTGATCTTTCACAAACCCAAAGTTTTACACGTAAGAAAATTAATTCATTATATGGTACGTTGGGTATCAACTATGATGGATGGGCCTTTTTGGATGCTACCTTCCGTAATGACTGGTCTTCATCATTAAGTAAAAAGAATCGTTCTTTCTTCTATCCGTCAGTTTCTTTGTCTTGGGTTATAACTGATATGATGAATAAATTAGAAAAGAATATACCGTCATGGCTTACTTATGCAAAGGTTCGTGCTTCATTTGCTCAAGTTGGTAATGACTTGGATCCTTATCAGTTGTATAATCTGTATCAAATCAATACGAATGGATCTACAGGAGGTATTATGGCAGAAACGAGTGGTTCTGTTTTATATAATGAAGATGTTCGAAGTGAGTTGATTAGTTCTTGGGAAGCAGGTGCTGAGATTCGCTTTTTTAATAATCGTTTAGGATTGGACGTAGCTTGGTATAAGTCTAATGCGAAACGTCAGCTTTTGAATATCCCGATGAATCGTCTTTCTGGATATGAGTCAATGAAGGTAAATGCGGGTAATATTCAGAATACAGGTTTGGAAATCATGTTGAATGCAACTCCTGTTCAAACTAAAGAGTTTACATGGGACATGAATGTTAACTTCTCAACAAACAAAAATAAGATTATCGAATTGCTGCCAGGTGAAGAATATAAAAATATGACTTATACTTTGGGTGGTTATGATAACTTATATGTCTATGCTGTAGCAGGCGGTAATTATGGTGAAATATGGGGTACTAAGTTTCAGCGTGTTACTGACGAAAATAGCCCGTATTATGGTAAATTGTTGTTGAATGAAGCAGGACTTCCGCAGGGAACCTCTACACCTGAAAAAATAGGTGACCAGCAAGCTACTTGTCTTTTGGGATGGACCAACACATTCTCTTATAAGAATTTTACATTAAGTTTCTTGATTGATGGACGTTTCGGTGGTGATATCTTCTCTGGTACAAATCGTATTCTGCAAGCTTATGGTGTAGCAGATGTTACAGCACCGGGTGGAAATCGTGAGGATTTTGTTGTTGATGGTGTTATCTCTGATGGTAAAGGTGGGTATGTACCGAGCACAATTGCTGTTTCTCAAGAGGATTATTGGCGAGCTGTTTCTACGTCAAGTGGTAACTTGGGTATTGGAGAAGCCAATCTTTATGATGCAACAAATATTCGTTTGCGTAATGTTTCGTTGAATTATTCTATTCCTAAGTCTGCTTTGAAGAATACACCGTTCCAGCAAGTTAAATTAGGAGTTTCATGTAATAACGTTTGGATGATTAAGAGTTATTTGAACGGTATTGATCCTGAATCTGTTTATGCTACAAGTACCAATGCCACTGGTTTTGAGAATCTTGCTGCTCCTACATCTCGTACTTATTTATTTAATGTTACTCTTGGTTTCTAAATTCTTAATATTGACAAAAATGAACAAATTTAATAATAAAATATTAATTGGATTATGCCTGGCTACATTGGGTTTTGCTGGTTGCTCAGACTTTGAGGATGTCAATATCAGCCCTTCACAAGTGGGTGAAGAATATGTTTTGCCAGATTATTTTTTGAGCCAATCTATTTATCTTGCTCAACAAGATCCTGATGTTGCAGAGCGTGTTGTTGTTTATAACTGGGCTAGTGCTGCTCGTGTTTGCGGCGAAATGTCTTTCTTGAATATTGGACGTTATAATGATGGATATAATGCCGCTTATTTTAATCAGGTTACTAACTGGTTGAAATATGCAACTTTTGCAATTCAATGGGTAGATAAAAGAACTGATGTAACAGGACATGATGCTGAGTTTTATCCAAATATTAAAGCATTTGCGCGTATTTGGCGTGCGCTTTTAATAGCTGAATATACTGATACATTTGGTCCCTATACATTGGATGCCTTTACAGTTGAAAGTCCTACATTTAATAGTGTAGAAGAAACTTATGATTTTATTTTAACTGAGTTAAAAGAGGCAACTGCTGACATAAATACATCTGTTGAACCAACAGAAATGGAGGCTAAAGGTGATCCGGGATTTGCATACAATGCAGCAAAATGGCAGAAATTAGGCAATAGCTTACGCTTACGTTACGCTATGCGTTTGTCTGAGGTAAATCCATCAAAAGCAAAAGCTGAATTTGAAGATGCTGCTAAAGGTAATTTACTTACTGATTTAAGTGATATGTATGCAGTACAAGAATATGATCAATGGAATGCTTGGGCTGGTGTTTTCACCCGTTCGTGGGATGATCAGGCGTTGTCTTCTACCATGTCAAATATCTTGGTGGGATTAGGAGGTATTGCTATTTCTGAGCAGCGTCCAGATTTAGCTTCTTATACCAAACCTATGAATTATTTAGGAATGAAGTTTGATCAGCATTATGCAGAAAATACTGATAATCCTACTAAACAGTTCTGGATGGATGGTATACCAGAAAATATTGATCCACGTGGATTGAAAATATTCTGTTTACCTAATGATCAAACGGCTGAAAACTTTGTGGATAAAGGTTCTTCTTCAAATCATGGTAAACATTTCTTTGCTGATGATGCTGGTAATGCACTTGTAAAGTTGGATGCTCAGTTTACATGGAACTACTATCCTGTAGGACAAAGTTCAAGTTTTTCTTCTAAGTTCGCTAAGAACAATATGATGAATAACATCTGGAATACTGGAGTATTGCTGGGCAAGAACTATTGTAATAGTAGTAATAAGCGAGTTTGGTTTGGTCCTTGGGAAACATATTTCTTGTTAGCGGAGGCTTCTCTCTATGATTGGACTACAGGGACTTCAGCACAGGTTGCTTATGAAAATGGTGTTAGAAGCAGTTTTGAATATTTTGGTGTATCACAATACGTAGATAGTTATTTGGCTTCAGAAGATTATAATCGTGTAGGTACTTCTGTTAAATTTACTCATACAGTAGAACCTAGTAACATGACTGTGAATTATAAAGATGGTTATACAAATGCCTCGAAGACAATGACTTATCAGTATCCTGATGCTACAAAAATATTATATAAAGGAAAGAAGTTGAACGATCAGCTGACTAAGATCATCACTCAAAAGTATATTGCTCAGACGCCTTATTTGGCTTTGGAAATGTGGAATGATTATCGTCGTTTAGGACTTCCGTTCTTTGATATGCCTGCTAATGAGTCTATATTGACAGGTTCTGATATGGAAGCGTGGAAGCCTTCATCTTATTTAGATGGTCAAAAATGGCAATATTATCCACAACGTATGAGATTCCCTTCAAGTTTGAATAATGCGGATCCAGAAGGTTATGCTTATGCATTGCAATTATTAGGAGGGGCTGATAATGTAATGACTCCACTTTGGTGGTCAATAGGAGCTCGTAATTAATAAAAATAGCTTGGTAGCAATTATAAAAGTATCCTGTTTTTACAGGATACTTTTAATATATGTAATTGCTTCCAAGCTATTTATGTATTTATATAGTGAGAAAGTATTGAGTAATCAGATAAAAAGAAAAGTGAAATATTCTGGTTGTGATATTTTATCGACTATTATGATAGAATGTTATTAGTTACGATTGGAGATTTGCAGTTCTGTTAAGTTGTTGTATTTTATGCTGAGAATTTTCAAGTATAGAAATAGAACAATTTTATTTTCTAATCTAGGGAATTCTACTGTTTTGTTTTTTCTTTGTTGATTTAAAATTGACACTTATGAAACTATTACGTGTTTTCTTATTGTTGTCTGCAATGATGGTATTTGTGGCTTGTAGTAATGAATCTGATGATTATAGCTATACCGGTGCTTTGCCAATTCCTCAAAATCTTGCTTATGAATTAATAAAACAGCAATTAGGAGATAAGCAATTGAATGGAATTGATATCTATGTATCGATAGATATGCTTTCTGCTAAAACGAAAGTAGTGATAATGGGAAGTGAGGATATCATATCTCCGGATTGTGATTCGTGGTTGTTTTTCGTGGATGAGATGCCGTTAATAGCAAATTGGGGACATCCTTGTAAGTATATTTTTGTGGATGAAACTGGTAATGTGTTCGTTTATGAGAGAACTATGTTTCCAACGGAACCTTCTATGGAGAAAATGAATTTGTTGAATAGAGCAGATGTGTGGGATGGATATGATGAGAAATAAGTAGTCCCTAATATTCTAGCTATTCTATAATTACCTTTGTTGAGATTTGTATGTTGTATTAAATAAGGGAAAGATATTTTTCATATACTAAAAAAGACATTTTAGTGTTATGTCTGTATAGATTATTTAGCGAAAAAGCTTGTAATGTCCAGTACGATAAATAAAAAATAATAAAAATTATCAGTAATGACCAAAAAACTTATTTTAATTTTGTTTGTCACTCTTTATAGCACAATGGTTCCTATAGTGGCGCAGCAAGCATCTACTAATTCTTTGGATGCACAGAAAGAAAAAAGAATGGAGTGGTTTGCAAATGCCAAGTTGGGTATTTTCATCCATTGGGGTATTTATTCAGTAAAAGGAGTTTCCGAGAGCTGGTCTTTCTTTAATAAGTATTTGCCTTACGAAGAATACATGAGCCAGAAAGATGGATTTACTGCTTCAAAGTATGATCCGAAAGCATGGGTGGATTTAATTAAGGAGAGTGGCGCACGTTATACGGTGATCACGACTAAGCATCATGACGGTATGGCTTTGTGGGATACGAAGGCAGGGGAGCTGAGTACTGTAAAATGTACACCGGCTAAGCGTGATTTAATCAGTCCTTTTGTAAAGGAAGTACGTAAGCAGGGATTGAAACTCGGATTTTATTATTCATTGTTAGACTGGTCACATCCTGATTATCCGAATAAGACACGTACAGAGGTTCGTTATACAAATGATTCTGTACGCTGGAAACGGTTTGTAGATTTCAACATGGCACAATTGTCGGAACTGAATAAAACATGGAAACCTGATTTGTATTGGTTCGATGGTGACTGGGAACAAACTGCGGAAGCATGGAATTCGAAAGGTATCGTTGAATTATTGAGATCAGACAATAAGAATGTGATTATCAATTCTCGTATTCAGGGTTATGGTGACTATGCTACTCCGGAACAGGGAGTGCCTATCGTACGTCCTGAAGATAAGTATTGGGAATTGTGTATGACGATGAATGATTCATGGGGATATCAGCATACGGATACAAATTATAAGTCACCGTTTATCTTATTGCGTACGTTTGTTGACTGTTTGAGTATGGGTGGAAATCTGTTGCTTGATATCGGTCCCAAAGAAGATGGAACTATTCCCGAAGAGCAGGTTGCCATACTGAAAGAATTTGGCCGTTGGACTAAAAAACATAAAGAGGCCATCTATGATACTCGTGCAGGTATTCCAACTGAACATTTCCAGGGATATACAACATTGAACAAGGCTGGTGATATTTTGTACCTTTATTTGCCTTATAAACCGAACGGTCCAATCGAAGTAAAAGGATTGATGAATAAAGTGAATAGAGTATGGGTTGTTGGCAACGGGTCAATGTTGTCATATAAGGTCTATAATAAGAATTATTGGAGCGAGGTACCGGGTAATCTGTATATTGATGTGCCGGAGCATGTACTCGATCCACAGATAACGGTAGTTGCCGTACTCTTGGACGGACCGGTAAAATTGTATCGGGGAGCAGGTCAGGTAATAGAAAGTAATTAATTAAAATAACCATGAGAAAACAACTATTATGTAGTTTGCTTGCGTTGACAATGGGCGGACAGCTCCTGGCGCAGAATTTGTATTCGAAGTATGAGCGTATGCTTACTTTGCCAGCAGGGTATGTATGTTACCGTACTGATGGGAAAATAAAGATTGATGGAAAGCTGAATGAAGCAGATTGGCAGAAAGCACAGCCAACTTCCTCTTTTGTGGATATAAGTGGAGAAGGGTTTGCCAAGCCTTGTTATGACACATCAGCTAAAATGTTATGGGACGATAAGTATCTTTATGTTGCTGCTACGTTGCAGGAGGACGACATTAAAGCAAAGTTAAGTCAGCGTGATACCATTATTTATTATGACAATGATTTTGAGGTTTTTCTTGACCCGGATGGTGACGGTCAAAATTATTTTGAGATTGAAACCAATGCAAAAGCTGTTATTTTCGATTTAATGCTGGATAAGCCTTATCGTTCTGGAGGAAATTTCATGATTCAGTGGGATTGTCCGGGACTTCAATTGGCTGTACATCGTGACGGAACATTGAATAATTCAAAGGACAAAGACAAGCAGTGGACCGTAGAAATGGCTATTCCTCATAAAGCATTGACTGTAAATTTCTCTAATCCGGGAGAAGCCGGTAAGTATTGGCGTATCAATTTCTCTCGTGTGCAATGGCTGAAGCCGGGGCAGCGTGAAGAAAACTGGGTATGGATGCCGACAGGAAAAATTGATATGCACATGCCCGACAGATGGGGATTCTTGTATCTTTCTGATAAAGTAGTAGGACAGGGAACCGATACTTTTAAGTATCCTTATAATATGACTGCATATAAATTGCTGTGGGCGATGTTTTATGCACAGCAGGATTTCTATTCAAAAGAAAAGAGATACTTGCGTGAGAAAGAAAGTTTCTTCCTGACTGCGGATGAACTAAATGGCTTGCCAGCTGGTTCTGATATTTCTGTAGAGGCTACTACTCATAGTTTCCGTATTGCGATCAGTATGCCGGAAGAAAATGTACGCTATGTGGTAGACAATCTTAGTAAGTTTACCTGCGAGCCTATTACTGTACAAAAATAAATAAAGATTTCGAGTTCTTTTTGAATTTATAGCTATTTGTATAAATCAGGAGAACTCGAATTTTATTAATCTGAAAGCATTAGAATTTACAACAAACATGAAAAAAATCTTTATTCTTTTTTCTTTGCTGTTTACACTAACAGTAAATGCAGCCAGTCACAAAGAACTACCCGCTAAAGGAAACTTAAGCTTACAGGTATTTAACAATGCGAACGTACGTTTTTTGCCTGATAAGTATCCAAGCTTCTCGGAAGCGGACAGTGATGGCATAATCCATTTAGTGAATGGTCGTATTATCTTAAAGAAAATTCAGATACCCGATTATCAGCGTGATGTAACGGTTAGTGTGAAAGTAAAGGTTGCTTCGAATGGCGATCGCTGGGATAAATCAGGTTCTTGTTTTGTCCTTCCTAAGCATTCTGCAATTAATTTGTTGAGTATAGCACAAGGAAAGAAGAAATTTCCAGAAGTGGATAGCTTGAAGTTGGAAAATATGATTGGTATAGTTCCGGGAAAAGATTATTTGCCAACTATAGAATTAATGCGTTTCATGACTCCTTTTGGAGTGGGATATTACAGCCAGAATGATGATTCCCTTTCTAGCAAACGCCGTCCGGTTTATATTCCAAAATGGGAACAGTGTGTACAGTGGGAACAGGATATTACAGATTTATATCCGGCTCTTACAGGAGAAGTTTATGTAGGAATCTTTATTGATACATGGACAGCCGAGGGGTATGTTGCCAGCATGGAACTGAATGTTAAGGAAACCCCGGTACCTTGCGAAAAGTTGATTCGTCGTCATGTGGAGCCCTTGATGAATACTGTGTATTATATAGGTCAGACCTATCCGGATATTTTTGCGCGCAAATCTGTTTCGGCCGACTTTGTTCTTCCCAAAAATGCGAAGAATGTACGTTTGAAATATATCGTAACCGGTCATGGCGGCCATAGCGGAGGTGATGAGTTTGTTCCAAAGAAGAACATACTTTCTATCGATGGTAAGGAAGTATATAGTTTCATTCCTTGGAGAGATGATTGTGCTTCTTTCCGTCGGTTTAATCCGGCTACGGGCGTATGGCTTGTAAAACGTTTGGCTGCTTATATAGCTGAAGATGGTTATAAGGTAAAAGAGGTAGAAGAACCTTTGGCTTCTTCCGATCTTTCTCGTTCTAACTGGTGTCCAGGTTCGGATGTCGCTCCTGAAGAAATTTGTTTGAAAGACTTGCAGGCCGGTAAACATACATTTACGGTAAGCATACCCAATGCACAAGTTGCAAATGGTGAAGAGTTAAATCATTGGTTGGTTTCTGCTTACTTGGTATGGGATGAATAAATGCAAAGAATAATTGGAAAATAAAAGAGGCCGTCTCAAATAGAATTGCAAAAGTAAAAATCTTATAGATTGCAACTTAGAAGTAAAAAATCTCCTACTTTTAGTCCTGTAATTAAAGAAAATAAAGACTAAAGTAGGAGATTTTTATGTTGTAATTTATAGATTATAAGTAAGCCTGTCTCAATTTTTCATTTTGATACAGCTTCTTTTTGTTATATGTTTAGTGCTTCAATTGTACGTCTTACCCGTTGAGCGGTTGTTATTTCGCGCGTATATTCATTAATGGAATCGCTTCCCATCTTGACTTCGGGATTGGAATAGCGCATGGCACTTTCTATTTTTTCTCGTGCTGAAAAATGAAATTCGGTGGCACCGCTTTCCAACGCCAATTGGCGAATATTGTTTTCATTCACTCCACATCCGGCCATCAAGCTTACTCTGCCATTGGCATATTCAATCAGTTTTTTTATAAGAGCACTTCCTTGGGGAGCTGTAGGTTGCTGTCCTGAGGTCAGTATACGATGAATATCTAAATCAGCAATTTCGTCAAGTGCTTTAAAAGGGTCCTTACATCTGTCGAAAGCCCGGTGAAAGGTAACGGAGCAATTACCGGCAGCCGTTCTAAGTCGTTTCATTGCAGGCATGTCTATTTCGCCGTCAGGAGTCAGACAACCTATTACAATTCCATCGGCCCCAGCCTCTTTGGCAATACGTATATCTTCCTCCATTATTTCCACTTCTAGAGGAGAGTATAAAAAATCTCCTCCACGTGGACGGATGATAACATGTAGTTTGATTTGCAGTAAACGGCGCGCTGTCTGTATTTCCCCTAATGATGGAGTCGTTCCGCCCTCTGGTATGCCGGCACATAATTCAACACGATGGGCTCCCCCTTCTTGGGCTGCAAGGCAACTCTCTACGGAGTTTGCGCAAATTTCGAATTGATATTTCATGTTATGTTTATTAAGATTAATGTCTGACAGGGATAAGACGATAAAGCATTTTACGTGTCATTATCTTATGATTCAAGAAGTTGACGATATAACCTGTAATACAAGCTGCAATGACGGAACCCTCACGGACACCTTCTATGCGCATGGTGAAAGCCAATGATATGAGAATGGCGAGGCTTACAAGTGTAATATCTACATATACTTTTACGTTGCCGAATTCTTTGTTGCAACGACGAGCGATGTATTTTACCAATCCCTCTGCACTCATCATGGCTGCTTTGGGCTTTATCTCTAATACGACACCAATTGACTGAATGAAGCAACCTACCAAAAGAATTCCTAAAGCCATGCCATAGTTACTTGGAGTCAGGTTACGGATCAGAACCATGTTCAGGTCGATAAAAGCAGAAAAAATGAAAGAGAAAGGAATTTGAAGCAGAATTTCAATTGTATCTTTGCGAGTACCGTACTTACCTCTTGCCAGCCACAGTTGTATGATAATCATAAGCAGGTTGACGATAAAAGTCCATGTACCGAGAGATAGTGAAGTGTTGAGGCTTAATACGTAGTTCATGCTTGAAATAGGGGTCGTTCCTAAGCTGGAGTGGACAATGAGTGTTATTCCCATAGCAAGAAAATACAATCCTGCGATAAAAACTAAATACCTTTTAAAAAGACTGTCTTTTTCCATATCGTTATATGAATTTATATCGGATGCAAATTTCGTAGTTTTTTTTGAGATAATAATAATAGATATCTTTTTTAATATTCCTTAATTTCGTATATTGCGTTGAGTATGAATTTATAAACTTGTTATGGCTATGGAAGTAAAACATAATGTGGATCAAATGAAATTTTGGACAGAAGTTGATGGATATGAAGCGCACGTCGCTTATCAACTTCATGATAAAGGATTGGATATTCGTCATACAATCGTTCCTACAGAGATTGGGGGAAGAGGTATTGCTTCGGCGCTGGTAAAGGCTGCTTACGATTATGCACGTGCTAACGGCTTGAAACCGATTGCGACTTGCTCGTATGCTGTAGTATGGTTACAGCGTCATCCTGAATATGAAGGGGAAGTCGGAAAAGATTTCTGTGGAGAAAACTCTTGTGCTTTGTAATAGGCTTTATTTTGCGATTGAGTATATACACTTTATATTTGAATGAATGAAGGTATGGCGGTCGAATTTGCATATACTGAAAATGGCTACCTGTCCTGACATGCCTTCATTCATTTATTTTATATTTTTTGTGGGTCTCAGCTATTTTTCAGGCAACAGGTTTGTCAAAGTGTTTTCCGCATTGTTTGCAAATATATTCCCAATGTTCTGTACCCGGAGGGGCACCGGCAAGCATAGCTAGGATGGTTGAGACAATGGCTCGTAATCTTTTCTTTTTCTTCAAGACAAACTGAATGTTGCTGGAATGACAGTATGGGCAATATTTCAGTTGTTCCGGTATCATTTGATTTTGCTCGAGCAGCTTGATAGCTTTCTCATATTCGTCTTCGTAAACAAAAATATCTACGCCAGAGATATTGCTGATATATCCTCTTAAAACGTTAGACGTATTTTCGTTATGTAATATAGCCGCAATGCCTTCATTTTCCAAGGCTCCGACAATGAGTCGAGCCTGGAATGAATCGTCGCAAGTGATTAATCTGACCGTTTTCATGCTCTTTAGCTGATTTATTCTTTTTTCTTTCTTTTGAATAAGCTCCGTAAAATAGTACCCGGAATGGTATATCTGAATGTGTTGAGTTCATCAGTACGTTCGTCAACCTTCTGCAGCAGGCTTTCAGCATCTTTTTCCGAAAGAACACCATTCTCTATCAGTTGTCTGATTGTTTTTCGTTCATTACTGAGCAGCATGCGAATCGATTTCAGGGTAAGTGCATGATTGTAAGCTTTCGGAAAACTTACCGCCAGATTATTTATCAACAGATTCATCGCATCAATGTTTTGGGTGATTTCCTCTTTTAGTATGTCTGCTACAGGTTTCTGTTCCTTGTTCAGCAAGTCCGAATTTTTTAGTTCATCCAAAAACTTCAGGTCTTCCTTCTGTATGATGATAAAGCCTCTGCCCAGATCATAAATCAGTGCGATTCGTTTACGGAAATAGAAGCTCATCAGGTTGTGCAGGTAAGGCTCATTCCGTAAACTGTTCAGCAGTGCTGTCCGGTTACAGAAACGGAAGATAGAGTTTCGATGATCCAATGGATAAGTCCCGTCGTGATCGTATAACTCATCCAATGAGTTCATCAGTCTGCGGAAAGTATACTGAGAAATAATTCCTTGATCGTAAAGTTCATGGCAGAGGGCTTTTTCCCGGTCGAGTACACGTAAGCGGACTTCGGTCAGCATGGCATGCGTACCGGCAGCCACAGGCGTTTCCTGAGGTTCCGGAAAGAGATAATGTTTCACTTTATCCCAGTTCGTTCCGGTTAGAGCTTCTCTTTTTTCCAGACGTTCCAAGTATTTTTCAGAATTTTCTCGAATAGTTTTTTGTATTTTGTTTTCCAAAATGATACGTGCTGAAGGAGTATTGATCAGTCCCAAGCGGTTTAACAACCATCGTGTGGTAGTGGCATTGACACAGAGAGTAAGCGTAACGATTCCTGCCGTAAAGAATAGAATCTGGCTGCGTACATCTTCCGGAATGGCTGGCGTATACGATACCATAAGTGCAAGTGTCATGCCCAATGCACCTCGTAATCCTCCCCAGGTAAGAATGACCGACTCACGTTTGCTCAGTCCGTATCCCATTCTTTTCATGAGCGGATAAAGCAACATGATCATGGCGAAACGGATCAAGTTCAGGCAAACATAAATCAGAATCAGGATGCCGAATGCACTCCAGGTAAAATCGACTTTTTCGGCAATGACAATTCCGACAAGAATAAAGATTAAAGTATTTGCTATGTATGTCAGGAGTTCCCAGAAATGCTCCATAAAGTTATTGACCTGAGGCTTCAGCCTTGGCTTTCCCACGTAGGTTACGGTCAGTCCGAAGACTAACAGCGCTATTACTCCCGAAACTCCTAGGTAATATTGAGAGATAATGAAAGTAAGATATGCCGACAGAATGACCACGCTGTTTTGTATCATCTCTTCCGAATTGATACGGGTTATAAACCATATTACTAAGCGTGCCAACAGGAAACCTAATAAGGTACTGATACTTACTACTTGTATGAATTCCATTACAGGTGAGGAAGAATTTTCTCCTGTGGCGGCATAAGTTCCGAAGAATAGCATGAAGCATACAATACCAGTTCCGTCGTTTAAAAGAGATTCTGCATCAACAAGTGTAGAAAAGCGTTTGCTGGTTTTCAATTCATGTAGCAGAGCGACTACGGCAACCGGGTCGGTCGCACTGATCAGAGCACCGAACATCAGTGCAAATCCCCATGTCCACGAACTGAGCTCAGGTACAAATAAGGAGATACCTATCAATAATGCCCCCGTTAGCAACATGCAGATTATCAGTCCCGGTACGGCAAGTAAAGTGGCATTGGCCAGTGTCTTTTTAAAGATATGCAGGTTCAGTTCATAAGCCGCATCGAAAATCAAGATAGGCAGAAACAGATAGAGTATCAGGTCTGGATTGATATTGGCTACCGAACTGACACCTTCCGATAATCCATTCCAGCAATCGAAAATCCCTGACCGGTTTAACAATCCGACCAGAAGTCCGATGGCAAACAGTCCTACCGTATATGGGATTCGAGTGTGTTGTAATAATGATTTCAGTAAGGCTCCTATGACAAGTCCGCCGATTGTTAGCAATAAAGGAATCAGAAAAGATGTTTCTTCCATAAGTATTAGTTGTTAGTACTTTATTATGGGAAACAAATATACGAATTTAAGTCTTGCCCTCCTACGCTTTGTCTATTTTATTTGCTGCTAATTTTCGAGCGCTGGCTCTATCGGGCTTGCCGGTTTCTGTTTGCGGAAGCTTTTCTACACAAATTGTTTGTTTGGGACGCCAGTAAGGAGGTAGGGTAGCTATTGCCTTGTCTATCTTTTCTTTATCGATTGCCGATGTTTCGAGAAGCAACACAATTTGTTCGCCGAATTTGATGTCGGATACAGACGTAATCATAAACGGACAGGAGAGTAATGGTCTAAGTGCGTCCTCAATCTGTTCTATCTGTACTTTGATGCCTCCCGTATTGATTGTATTGTCTTTTCTTCCTAAAATACGGAACTGTCCTGATATATTAAACTCCACAATGTCGTTTGTCTTCAGTATTTCTTCACTGACGAGGGGAGCGTTGATGACTAGTGTTCCTTCTTCCGAAGAGCTGAGGCTGACACTACTGAAAGGAGTATACCATTCAGAACGTCCTTTTCCGTTTAGTTGGCGTAAGGCAATATGAGAAAGAGTTTCCGCCATCCCGTACGTACTCCATACGGCATAAGGAAAATCTTGTAGTGACTTTTCCAAATTTTCATCGATAGCTCCTCCACCTATTATCAAGTGACGGACCTGCATGAGCAGTTCTCGTTCGGCCGGTACTTGCAGGGTATTGAATACCTGCATGGGAATCATGGCTGCGAAAGTCGGTGCAGTATGTAACTCCTGCATCGGGTGTCCGCATGGAGATACAGGTATCAAATTCAGTCCGGCTACGAGTGAACGTACTACAACCATTTTGCCTGCTATGTATTGTAGAGGCATGCATAACAGAGCACTGTCACCTTTGTGTAAATTTAAGAAAGATACGGTCAGTTTGGCGCTGTTCATCATCCGGCTTTTCTCCACCCAAAGTTCTTTAGGTGTTCCGGTGGAACCGGATGTATGTACTTTCAGAGTATCGTTTCCGTCGAACCATTCAGCCAGAAAATCGGCAAGAGCAGCATAAAAGCTGTCCTCACCATAAATAGTGCGAAACTTGGTTTGAAGAAGACTCTTCGTTTCCGGTGCAGACGCTGTGGCATCGACAGCTGTATAGTGTATGCCGTCTATTGTGATGGTTTGCTGAGATATTTCGGTGACAAATGTTGACATAGTAGTTGTGTTATATGAGAAATGATTTAAAATCAGGTTCCTTTTCTTCTGGGTGGAACCACAGACAATCCCCTTCAATATGAAGCGGGTAGTCGATATTATCCGTAAAAAGCATACCTGTACCTAATCCTTGAGGTATTGCAGGATGAAGAGTGGCACACCATTGTGCGATAGAATTAAGTCCGATGTTCGATTCTAAAGCGGAAGTTACCCATGAGCTGATACCCCGTTCGGCGGCGAGTTCAATCCATTCCTGGGCTCCTTTCATGCCTCCGTGGAGAGACGGTTTTAAAATAATATATTGCGGTCGGATAGTTTCAAGAAGCTCTACCTTGCGTGCCAGCGTATTCACTCCGATCAGTTCTTCGTCTAGTGCGATGGGGAAAGGTGTCTGGGCGCACAGTTCAGCCATAGCCTGCCATTGTCCGGCACGGATAGGTTGTTCGATGGAATGCAGATGAAACGCATGAAGTCTTTTCAGCTTTTCAGGAGCATCTGCCGGAGAGAAAGCTCCATTGGCATCTACCCGGAGCTCTATTTGTTCGGGAGAAAAATGATGGCGGATGTGTGCCAGTAGCTCCAGTTCCCGGTCGAAATCGATCGCACCTATTTTTACTTTGATGCATCGGAAGCCGAGTTTCATTTTCTCTTCTATCCGATGATACATTTCGTCGAAGTTTCCCATCCATATCAGTCCGTTGATAGGAATTCCTTCTTTCCCTTCTGAAAAAGGAGTCTGCCAGAATTGTAAGTTACCGGCTTTTAGGTGGGCAAAAGCAGTTTCTAGTCCAAACAGTATGGAGGGATAGGGGCGGAGAGCCTCATAGTCGATTGTTCCATTCTGTTCCGTCTGCCGGCAGTGCTTGGCTAAGATTTCCTCATAGTCGGGCAAGTCGTCGCAACTCAATGCCGGTAGGGGAGCACATTCTCCTACACCATATTTCCCCGTCTGTGTGTCCGTCAGCAACAGGTACCACACTTTCCGGGTGCGATATACTCCTCTTGATGTTCCTGCCGGTTGTTTGAAATGTAAAGTCTTCGGAATAATTTTGATTGTATACATAAGCATTGTGGTGAATTGAACGTTACGCAGACCGTAACAGACTGACGTTAGTAGCTGCTCTCTTAACGAATAAAAACTTTCAGACAGACTCGTGTCTGAAAGTTTTATATGCTTTGATGATTAAGGCATTTTCGGGAATTTACTCCAGTCGGGCTTGCGCTTTTCCAAGAAGGCACGTCCACCTTCCTGCGCTTCTTCTGTCATGTAATAAAGCATGGTTGCGTCGCCTGCTAGTTCCTGAATACCTGCCTGACCGTCCAGTTCTGCATTCAGTCCGGCTTTTATCATACGTAATGCCAGCGGGCTGTGCTGCATCATCGTTTCGGCCCATTCTACTACTTCATCTTCCAGTGAGTCGAAAGGAACGACTTTGTTGACCAATCCCATCTCGAGGGCTTCCTGTGCCGAATACTGGCGGCAGAGGAACCAGATTTCACGCGCTTTTTTCTGTCCTACGATGCGTGCCAGATAAGAAGAACCGAATCCTGCATCGAAACTGCCTACCCGTGGACCTGTTTGTCCGAATATCGCATTTTCGGAAGCGATTGTCAAATCGCATACCACATGTAAAACGTGTCCGCCTCCAATGGCATAACCGTTGACCATGGCAATAACCGGTTTCGGAATCGAACGGATTTGTTTTTGTACATCGAGCACATTCAGACGGGGTACTCCGTCGGTGCCGATGTAACCGCCGTGTCCTTTTACATGCATATCTCCACCCGAGCAGAATGCTTTGTCGCCGGCTCCGGTAAGAACGATGACATTGATATCCTGACATTCGCGGCAATAATAGAGCGCATCGCTAATTTCCGATGTCGTTTTTGGTGTGAAAGCGTTGCGATAACGCGGACGATTGATGGTTATTTTAGCTATTCCATTATAGAAATCAAAAAGAATATCCTGATACTCTTTGATGGTTTTCCATTCTCTCTTTTGTGACATAGTGGAATTATTTTTGTTTTAGGTTATGGTAATATTCTTTCAACAGCTCGATGTCTGTTTTTTTGTCTGTAAAGACTTCCAGTAACATCGGACGGGCAGTGATATCCGGTTGGGTGAATGTACTGACTGCATTTGTCAGCTCTTCTTCGTTGTGTGCCGAGAGATATTCAAATCCTCTGTCTTCGGCCCAGGCACGTGCGGATGTGGTATGAGTGGCTGTTACAAACCGACGGGCATTTTCATGCAGTTCAAGTCCTGGCAGTGCATGGAAAATCTCTCCTCCGGCATTGTTCAGCAGAAGAATACGTACGTTCGTGCCGTAGTTGGAATTCCAAAGTGCATTCATGTCGTAGAAGAAACTCAAATCGCCGATGAGGATAAAGTTCAGCTTGTCGGAAGCCGTGGCATATCCCAGTGCGGTAGAAAGAGAACCTTCTATACCGTTTGTTCCTCTGTTGGACAAGATTTCCACATCGTTGGGCAAATCGAACAATTGCGCATAACGCACCACAGAACTGTTGGCCAGGTGTAGGGAGCACGGAGATGGCAGATGACAGATGACCTTGCCGATGGCACTCATTTCGGAATAGGCAAAATCGGCTTGTGGAATTGCTTTCGAACGAGCCTCCCATGCTCTCGGGTATTCTGGCGTACGGCTGTCCAGCATCGGAGCGATTCTTTCCAGAAATTCAAACGGATCCATTTCGATGATGGTAGTCAGTGAGCCGAACAAATCGACCACTTCGCCGTCGGCCGATACATGCCAGTGTTCTACGGGAGGATGTTTGCGGAGGAATTTCTTCAGACGTTTCGAGATGATATGTCCTCCGTAGGTAATAAGCAGTTCGGGACGCATTTTCTCCTGTTCCTCGTTGTTCATGGAACAAAGCAGAGGTTCGATATTCCGTATAGGCATTCCCGGTATGGTACGGTTGCTTATATTTTCAGTAAACCATGCGAAATGCTTGTACAGCATCTTGGTATACTTCTTGTCGAACAGATAAATCAGATTCATCTGTCCTACTACCGCCATGCGTCGCTGGTATTTGTTGAGACGTTCTATCAGCGGCTGGTAATCCTTGTCGTAAATGTTCAGTCCCTGATAGCGGGTGATGACTCTTGCCTGCGGCAGTTCGTTGACTGGAAGCAGGAAGAACGGTTCGCTGATAGGTACGTTGATGTGGACCGGGCCCTTACCGTGATGATTAAGTTCGAGCAAAGCTTCGTTAATCAGTCGGTTACAGAACCATTCACCTTCTTCGTCGGTTACTTCGGGCAGGTTGACCGATTTTTTCACCAACTGACCAAATACCCCGGGTTGAGGAAGTGTTTGTCCATCCATTTGTCCGATCCAGGCAGCCGGTCGGTCGGCAGAGATAACTACCAACGGTACTTGCTGATAGAATGCTTCGGCTACAGCCGGATGCAGATTCAGTAGGGCGGTTCCCGATGTACAGCATACGGCAGCAGGTGCTCCGCCGTGTAAGGCCAGTCCAAGGGCAAAGAAGCCTGCACTGCGTTCATCGGTCATCGGGTAACAGGTGAAGTCTGGAATATTAGTGAGTGTCTGGACGATAGGTATATTCCTGCTTCCCGGACAGAGTACAATCCGTTTGATTCCATGGCTCCGGAGCAGGGAGGCCAGTTGCAATATGCTTTTCTTATCAGTATACATAGGCTCAATTATTATAAAATGTTGCGCATGGTATTCATTTTCTGCTGGGTTTCTTCCCATTCTGTTTCTACTGTCGACGAAGGAAGTATGCCGCCTCCGGCATAGAGTGTGGCTGTTTGTCCGGCAATGTTCATACACCGCAGGTTTACATAAAGTGTGGTATCGCCTTGAGGGTCTAGCCATCCGATAATTCCGGCATAGTAGCTTCGGTCATACCCTTCGTTTTCCAATATGAAAGTATAGGTTTCCTCTTTAGGCAGTCCGCAGACGGCGGGGGTAGGATGAAGCTCCTTCAATATATCGCCCAGATGAGAAGTATCTTTCAACTGGAAATGGAAATCTGTTTTCAGGTGTACCAGTTGTCCGGCTCTGGCTGTATAAGGCCCTTTTTCTTTGAGCTTGCTGCCAAAGCGTTTGACTGTCTGTCGGATGTATTCACTGACAAAAGCCTGTTCTTCCTGATTCTTTTCACTCCATTCCGTCGGCATGGTTTCTCCTTGCATAGGCATGGTTCCGGCAAGTGCTACCGTGTGCCATTCCGTTTCGTGGCCGCTTAAAATAATTTCGGGCGTACTGCCGATCCAGGTCCCGGTCAGAGGAGTATGGCACAAAGAAATCATCATGCGCGGATAACTGTTGCAGGCACGGATAAAGGCGCTGAGAGGCGAAAAATCAGGCTTTATGGTTTGAGTATAATTACGTGAAAGCACCAGCTTTCGGAAGGTTTTATTCTTTAAGGGAGCAATAAAACGACTGAAAGCCTGTTCATATCTGATTTTAGCGTCCTCATCGTCTGTTACGGCGGCTTCAACAGCTGTAACTTCAGACGGAGTGATCTTTTTCGATGAAGCAAAATCCTCCAGAACCTGACTGATATTATTCCATTCATGTGCCACTTTATCCGGGTGTATGATGACTGCCGGACGTTCCTGAGTCGGGTGGAAAGGAGTCAGTACAAATCCCCGCTTTCCGTTTAAGTCGGCTGGATTTTCCACTATTTCCGTTTCTCCTTCTTCCTGCAACACCAGTATCGGTTCGTCTGTCCACGGCAGGCGATACAGTGCAAAGCTGAAAGAACTTTGCGTCAGTTGGTCTATCAGTTTGTGGATGGTGGTTCCGGGAATATTCATAATCGTTTCTTTACTATAAGATTGACAACACGAGCGGTCGATACCAGTTTCCCGTCGGGAGTCTTAATGTCGACATTCCATACATGAGAAGTACGTCCTCTGTGTACCAGTGTGCCGGTTGCTTCCACATACGTTCCAACCGGAACCATGTGCACATGGTTGGCACTGATCTGTATGCCACAAGGCATTTGTCCGGGTTCACACAAAGGAATAGAGCCATATCCGGCAACGGTTTCGGCAAGAGCCAGAGAAGCTCCTCCGTTTAAAATATCTTTCGGTTCACACGGGCGTGAGGTACGTTCGTCGACGGGCATGGTTGCTTTTACATATCCCTCTTCGATGGAAACCAGTTGTATTCCGAGGTTTTTCCCCAGCGATTCAGGAAGCTCATAGGGTGTCTGTTCGCTCGTTTGCATAAATTTTAGTTTTCGTAATATCTTGCAAAATTACAATTTTCCAGCCAATAAGCTGGAATAAGGGCAAGAAATTCTGTTTCTTGTCTGTCTGGATAAGTTATTCCGGTAGGAAACTTACATTATTTATCGAAGTGTACTATCGCTTGAACTGTTGTGCTGCTCTTTCTTTTGCAGGACAGATTGTTTTCTGTATTTAAGGGGAGATAGCCCATAATACGACTGGAACTTTTTGGTCAGATGACATGCGTCGCTGTATCCGGTGCGGTAAGCTATTTCTTTCATGCTGAGTTGGGTATCTTTTATAAGCGATTCTGCCATCTTTATCCGGTTGCGGCTGATGTATTGCTGGAGGCTTTCCTGAAAATGGCGCTTGAAGTAACGTCCGATGTAGTTTTCCGACAGGTTAAATTTCTGGCAAAGTGCCTCTATTCTCAGCATTTGAGGCTGATGGATATGCTGTTGAATATATTGCAGCAGATAAAGTGCTTTGTCTGTTTCTTCCGTATCGGCTGGAAAGACTGTTTGATTGTCGGCAAGAAAGCTGCGGGCTATCAGTGCGATGAGGCTGTTCAGCCACTGCTGCTGTAAGTAAACAGAGAAGTTTTGTCTGTTAGCCTGTTCGTCGGCAATGAACGAAATCAGTTGGCGGGCTGTTTGAGCCTCCTTATCGGACATCACCACCAGTGGAGTCTTTTCCGGAAGATAGAGTGTATGTGCCACATATTTCCCGATACACTCCGTTACGTATTGGTCGGTAAAACGTAAAAATACATATTTACTATAGGTGTGAATGGTAAAGCAGTGTACTGTGTCGGGTGGAATCAGAAAGATTGTTCCTGCACTGTATGGTATCTCTTTTTTCTCGGATATTTTCCCGTAAGTATGGAACATTCCGGTACCTGAAACAATATAAGCCATTTCGAAGAACGAATGCTGATGTTCTTCGATGGGGAAGATTTCGTGTTCGCGAATCAGAATTTCTGCCGGTTCATATAAATTTTCTTTCCACATTGGTCGTAATCGTACAAGAATTTGCTGCAAATATACTATAATTAACTATAGGGGCTGTTATAATTTTGCGCCGTAATAAAAAAAATTGAAATGGATATACAGAAATTAAAAGGGCATGGAGCTATGCTCGCTGCGAATACAATGTGGGGACTGATGTCACCGCTTGCCAAATTTGTAATGATAGGTGGAGTAGTTACGCCACTTCTGGTAACCGATTTACGTGTTTTTGGAGCCATGGTATTGTTCTGGATTGCTTCATTTTTCAGAAAGCCCGAACATGTAGGTCACAAGGATCTGGCCAAACTGTTCATTGCTTCGTTGCTGGCTATTGTGTTCAATCAGGGATGTTTTATCTTCGGTGTGGGACTGACTTCGCCTGCCGATGCTTCCATTATTACGACCAGTATGCCGCTTTGGGCGATGATTCTGGCTGCCATTTATCTGAAAGAACCGATTACCGGCAAGAAAGTTCTGGGTATTGCTTTGGGAGCTACCGGAGCGCTGCTCCTTATTCTGGGCAGTCAGCAAAACGCTGCTGCAAGTACCAACGGTGACAATAATATCTGGGGAGATATTCTGGTACTCTGCGCGCAGTTGAGCTATGCACTTTATATTGTATTGTTCAAGGACTTTGTGGGTAAATATTCCGTCTTTACCATTATGAAATGGATGTTTACTTATGCTTTTATTTGTGCTTTGCCTTTCTCTTACGACGACATATTAGCTGCTCAGTGGACTAGCTTGGGAGCTGCAGAATGCCTTTCACTGGTGTTTATTGTAGTTGGAAGTACCTTCCTGAGCTATATCTTTGTCATTGTCGGTCAGAAGAACCTGCGTCCTACCGTAGCCGGTATGTACAATTATGTACAGCCTATTGTGGCTTGTATCGTAGCCGTTTGCTGGGGAATGGATAGTTTCAACTGGATCAAGGGCTTTTCGGTTGTGTTGATATTCGGCGGTGTTTATCTGGTAACCATCAGTCGTACGCGTGCCGAAGTAGAAAAGCACGAAGCTTCTATGGCAAAGTGAGGTAGCGGTATACGATTTCCGAAATGTCTGCTATCACTTTTTCCGTAGCTTTCATAGTTTCTTTCGAGTCTTTTATCAGGACGGCGATGCTGTAACGCCGTCCATCAGGAAGTATAACGAAACCTACATCGTTGATGCCTGCCAGCTCGCCGCGAGCATTGAGGCCGGACGTTCCGGTCTTATGCCCGATACGGGCGGTGGTATTCATCAAAGGCTGGGGCAGTCTGTTTTCCCCTGTTACGCAGTTTAGCATCGTTTCTTTGATGAAATTCTGATAATCCGAAGGGAATAATTCCTTTGAAAAGAGCATGTCGGTCAGGCGGGCCATCTCCAGAGGACTACTCCAGTTTTCATAGCATGATTCAGGAGCCTGGTACATTTGTTTCTCTGTCTTTGATATGGCGAGGCATTCGGTTCCAAGCGACCGTATGTAACGCTCGGCATACGAAACTCCGCCGATATACTCGAACAGAATATCACAAGCATTGTTGTCGCTCTGTTGAAGCGTATATTCCAGCAGACGGCTTATAGGGAGATAGAGATTTCCTTCAGGATATTCATCACGCAGGGGACTATAAGTGTCGGGATGCAATGCTTCTTTCGCAATGAATACTTCAGTAGAAAGCGGTCGATTGTGCTGGTGTAGAAAGTGAGCTACAGCCAGCGACTGAGGGTATTTTACGACACTCATCAGCGGATAACGAGAGTCGTTGTTTACCGTTACCGTATCTTTCCCGTCGATGATGACGGCTACTCCAACTTGTGCCCGGATGGATTCGGTAACTTGTCTGATCTGTGATTCCAGCGTATGCTGTTGAGCCCGTAATGTAAGGGTTGTCAATGTACAGAGAAAAAAGATGAATGTACGCATGTTAGCTATTGATTTTATGGAATAAAGGTAGAATAATTTACGGACAACTTGAAATCTTATTTCCAAAAACTTATACCTTTGCAGGCATAGATTGATGTTTATTGCATGAATATGACCGACTATTTGCTTACGACTTCGGTAACGGCCGAAGCTTTATCTCCGGTATTTGAAGAAGCAGTACGCGTTACTTGCTGTAAAGATTATACTCCTAGTCAGGTGGAAGCATGGGTGCAACGTGCCACATCTTCCCGTTGGCGGGAACTGCTTTCGGGCGATTTGCATTTCCTGGCAGCTGTCAGCCAGCCTTCGGGCGAGGTTGCTGGATTTATATCGGTAAGAGGCGATGGCTATCTGCACAGCCTGTTTGTACATCCGGCACACCAAAGAAGAGGAGTTGCCTCCTTTCTGCTTCGTGCTGCTGAGGAGGAAGCCCGTCGTTCTGAGGCTCCCGATTTGTTTTCGGAAGTGAGTCTGACGGCAAAACCTTTTTTCCTGTCGCAGGGATTTTCGGTAGAACAGGAACAGACGATGAGAGTAAACGGTGTGGAGTTGACTAATTTCCGGATGAGAAAGCCGCTGATTTATCAGCCTGATGAAGCCGATTTCGACGAACTTTTGCTGGTCTGGGAAGAAGCTGTCCGCAGTACTCATCATTTCCTTTCGGAAGAAGACATCGAATATTACAAGCCTTTGGTCCGCATGATTTATCTTCCCGGAGTAGATTTATACTGCATTCGTAACCGGGAGGAAAGGATCGCTGCTTTTATGGGATTGAGTGGTGAACGGATTGAAATGCTGTTTGTAGCTCCACAGGAACAGAGAAAAGGATATGGTAGCAGACTGATAGACTTTGCCGTACGCGATAAATACCTGGACAGGATAGACGTGAACGAACAAAATTCCACGGCAGTCCGCTTTTATCTGAAGAAAGGTTTTGAAATCGTGTCGCGCGATGCCTTTGATGGAGCAGGACGTCCGTTTCCGGTTTTACATTTAAAATTGAAATAAGATGGATAAAGAAGATGATAAAAAATGGGAGATTCTCCACAGTGAATATTTGATTCGCCGTCCGTGGCTGACAGCACGTCGTGACTGTGTACGCTTGCCGGATGGGGTGGTGAACGATGAATATTATGTACTGGAATACCCCGACTGGGTCAATGTGATTGCCATTACGACAGAAGGAAAATTCCTGATGGAACGTCAGTACCGGCATGGGCTGCAGTGGACGGGCTATGAGATTTGTGCCGGTGTATGTGAGAAAGGCGAACAGCCGTTGGAGTCTGCCAAAAGAGAGTTGTACGAAGAAACCGGATATGCCGGAGGAACGTGGACAGATTTTATGACGCTGTCGGCCAATACCAGTACGATGAACAATCTCTGTCATTGCTTTTGGGCAGAAGGCGTGGAGCAGGTTTCCGGACAGCACCTCGAACCAACTGAAGACATAAGCATTCATCTGCTGTCGGTGGAGGAAGTTCGGGCATTGCTGACCGGCAATGAGATCCGTCAGGCACTGATGGCTGCTCCTTTGTGGAAGCTGTTTGCCGAGCGTCACTTGCTATGATGCTTGGTGACGCTGGTAGGCGATACGTGGCGTACCGTTGGCAATATAGATAATTCCGCAGCGCGTGAAACCACTTTTCTCCACGAGGTGTTGCATGACCTTGTTGTCGGCATGCGTATCGATACGCAGATTGGGAGTACGCTGTGCACACCATTCGATGCAAGCCTCGAATATTCCGTGGCAACTACCGTCGGAAGCCAGTCGGTGGATGACCCAATAAGGTGCTTCATCCAGCCACTTGCCGTCTTCAATGTACGCATAAGTAGGATCAGGTCCTTCGATAAAACAAAATGTTCCTACAGGTACTTCCTGTTCGTTCAGGCATACGTAGCAATGTTTCGCGGCAATTTCCTGAGCAATCAGTTCGCGTTGCGGATATCCGTTGATCCATTGGTGCGTATTGCCTGTAGATTGCATAAAGTTTCGGGCTGCATCGAAGATGTCCATTAGCCTGTCCAGGTCGGAGTTTGTGGCTTGACGTATTGTTAGTTTCATCATAACAGCATTCATTTTTTTAAGAGGTTCTTGTCGGTTATACTTTATCATTTCAAAATCTTGTCGTATATTTGTTGCCGTAATCACTCAATGGGGCATTAGCTCATCTGGCTAGAGCGTTTGACTGGCAGTCAAGAGGTGGCAGGTTCGAGTCCTGTATGCTCCACACTTCCTTCCTCATCCGGACTTTTCATCTATCGGCGACAAGGATTTTTCCATGACCAATATAACCTTCACTTCTTTATAACGTGCGATACACGTAAGTGATTTGCGTGCAAATGTAGCGATTTTCCGGTACGCGAAGACTGGACTCTCAAAATTTATTTTGAAGATAGACTACGAATGTGAGGAGAATTTCGGACACTTGTCGTGACATGTCTTTTAAAACCTCTCGACGTATTTTTATTTTTTGTACAAAAAACAAAAACTTTTGTACAAATTTTATTGGAAACAAAACAGGAACCTTTTTGCTTCTTCAGCAGAAAGGTTCCTGTTTCTATGGGGATATTTATCCAGTTGTTTTATAAATGTTTGGCCTGTCGAGATCTTGTTTGTCAGAAGAACGGTCCTCCGAAGCAAATCTGTGTCAGCTTACATGGCTTCGGAGTAGTTGTCGAACAGCGGTTGTAACAGCTGGGGAATGTCTACTCCCTGTTGCTTGATTTCCTCCAGACAAGCCTTTGCCTTATCGGTGAGGGTGAAATACATCTGGCGCTTGTCTTGTTTTCCCAAATCTCTTGTAACCATTTCCTTCTTTTCAATCAGACTGATGGTCTTCGATGCGTGCGAAGGAGTCATGCCCGTACGTTCTACGATGGTTCCTGCCGCCACGGTTTCGCTGCCGATGCTGCACAATACCATTGCCTCGTTCAGTGAAATACCGTATGTAGTTATCAGTTGATTTTCAAGTTCGGAGAGAGCCTTTAGCAGCTCTCTCATGACACATATACATTTTATTTTTTCCATGCGTTAAATAAACAAGTTTACATTAGCCTGTTCTGCGCGCTCCATGTAAGTAGCCACACCTCCGATGGTCACATTATCCAGCAATTCTTCTTTGCTAACGCCCATGACATCCATCGACATTTGGCAGGCTATGAATTCTACTCCATTGTCGATAGCCTGCTGGCGGAGTGATTCAAGTGAATCAATACCCTTGCGCTGCATGATATAGCGCATCATGCGTGTTCCGATACCGCCCATGTTCATCTTCGACAGTTTCAGCTTCAGTGAACTGGAAGGAAGCATCATGCCGAACATCTTTCCGAAAATATCTTTCTTCACTTGCGGTTTGTGTACTTTCTTGATGGCATTCAGTCCCCAGAACGTAAAGAATATTGTTACTTTCTTTCCCGTAGCAGCAGCTCCGTTAGCCAGCACAAAGGTAGCTAAAGTTTTGTCAAGGTCATCGCTGAACAGAATGAAAGTTTTTCCAGCTTCCGTATTGATTTCTCTGACAGCCTTTTCGCAGGCAGATGCTTTTTCAATCACTACCCGATACGTACCGTTTGCCGCCGATTTCTCCAGAAAACGATTGCCGGTACTTTTGCACCATGCCTCGGCATCGCGCGGGAAACCTGCATCGGTTGCCCGTATCTCGAGGCGTTCGCCCGGATTCAGGGTTTCCATGGTCTTCTTCAGTTTCATGATGGGACCGGGACACTGAATGCCGCAGGCATCTACTTTTATGACTTTTTCCGTAGCCGGCTGGCAGCAGGAGGTAGTGGGCTGGCAGGAAGACGACGGCTGTTCCGGCAGGCAGACAGGGGTGGTGGCAGCCTTGTAGGTCTTGATACCTCCAATCAGGTTGCGCACGTCCTGATAACCGTTGTCTTTCAGGATGCAGGATGCTAAGTATCCTCGCAGTCCTACACCGCAGTAAACAAAGATAGGCTTGTCGGACGGAATTTCGTTCATGCGCTCACGCAATTCGTCGAGCGGTACGTTGATGGCTCCTGGAATCTTGCCCAAACTGTATTCGTCGGCAGTACGAACGTCTACCAGCGTCACCTTTTTCAAGTCGGCTTGCTGGAGTTCACGCCAGTACAGCGGAGTCATTTTGCCGCTCAGAATGTTGCCTGCTACATACCCCGACAAGGCTACAGGGTCTTTTGCCGACGAGAAAGGAGGAGCATAAGCATGTTCCAGTTCTGTCAGGTCGTATACCGTTCCGTTTCGTTTGATGGTCAGCGCATATTCGTCGATACGTTTGTCCACTCCGTCGTAGCCCACAATCTGTGCTCCGTACAACTTGCCGTCGGTAGGAGAGAAGGTGATTTTTATATCCAGCATCGAAGCGCCCGGATAATAACCGGCGTGCGAGTTTGAATGGATAGTAGCCGACAGATAAGGGATATTCATTTGCTTCAATCGCTTGGCAGGAAGCCCGGTTGAGGCTACAGTCAAATCGAATACCTTTGCGATGGCTGTACCGATAGAACCTTCGTATTTAATTTTGTTACCGAATACCATGTTGTCTGCCACAATACGAGCTTGACGGTTGGCCGGTCCGGCGAGGAAGTTCAACCACGGCTTGTGTGTAATGGGATGCGGAAATTCTATCGCGTCGCCTACGGCATAGACCGATTCATCGGATGTCTGCAAGTATTCGTTTACATAAATGCCACGCATTTCCCCGAGCTTCAGTCCGGCTTCGGTTGCCAGACGGGTTTCGGCCCGTACACCGATAGAGAGCAATACCATTTCGGCATTCACTTGGATGCCCGACTTGAAGTGGACGCTGATACCTTCGGCTGTTTTTTCGAACGATTCTACGGCCTGTTCCAGATACAGCCGGACCCCTTTCTGTTGTAGGTGCTCGTGTACCAGAGATGCCATCGAGTAATCGATAGGTCCCATTACCTGATTGGCCATTTCTACTACCGAAACTTCAATGCCGCTATGGTGAAGGTTCTCCGCCATTTCCAGACCGATGAAGCCACCGCCTACGATGACAGCGCGTTTCACTGCTTTCTGCTGCATGTAACTCTTGATGCGGTCGGTATCGTTTACATTTCTCAGGGTGAAGATGCCTTCGGTATCAATGCCAGGCAGAGGCGGACGTACGGGAGAGGCACCCGGCGAGAGCAGCAGTTTGTCGTACGATTCGGTATAGGTCTTTCCGGAAGAACGAACGGTTACTTCCTTCTTCTTCACGTCGATGGCCGTTACTTCCGAACGCGTGCGTATATCGATATTGAAACGTTTTCCGAATGATTCGGGAGTCTGTACGAAGAGGCGTTCACGGTCTTCGATGACTCCGCCTATATAATAGGGTAGGCCACAATTGGCGTACGAGATGTATTCACCTTTTTCGAATAAAATGATTTCGGCTTTCTCTGTGTTGCGGCGGATACGTGCGGCTGCGGTCGCTCCTCCGGCTACTCCTCCAATGATGATGTACTTCATGTGTATATTCTTTTTTTGTCGTTATTATTTTCTTTTGGAAACTTTTTGCAAAGAAAACAATTAATTCTTTTCGAATAAAATTTCCGATGGAAAATATTTTCTGTTTAATGCTTATTAACAAATTTGAGCTGCTTGTAACTGGAAAAAGGGAAGGAAAAGGCAGAATATAGGTCGCATTTATCGTAGCAGACATATTTTTTGATTACTTTTGAGGCTGTAAACTTATTAAATAAAAACAGATAGATGAAACCAATACATTACACACTGGCAGCTTTGTTGCTGGCTTCGTCCTCGCTGTGGGCGCAAACCGATGAAGGATATAAGTTTGAAACAGTCGTAAACCAGAAAGTCACTCCCGTAAAGGATCAGGCATCCAGCGGTACGTGCTGGTGCTTTGCTACGACTTCTTTTGTGGAAGCTGAACTGTTGCGTCAGGGAAAGGGGGAATACGACCTTTCGGAAATGTTTATCGTACGCCAGAAATACATGAATCAGCTGAAGGATAATTTCCTGCGTCAGGGAAAGGGGAATATCGGACAAGGCAGTATTACGACAAGTTGGATTACTGCTTTCAATCAGGTAGGTATCGTGCCGGAAGAGGTTTATACGGGCATCAACTATGATTCGAAGTTTCATAATCATACGGAACTGGTGGATTATATGACGGCTATTGCCAAGCAGGCGATTGACATGAAGAAGTGTTCTCCTCAGTACGAGCAGCTAATGAACAGTTTGTTCGATATTTATATGGGAAAACTGCCCGAAAAGTTTACTTATAAAGGAAAGGAATATACTCCGAAGAGCTTTGCCGAAAGTCTGGGTATCTGCACGGACGACTATGTCATGCTGACCAGCTTTACGCACAAGCCGTATTACAAACCGTTTGAGGTGGAGATTCCCGACAACTGGGAACACGACCGTATGTATAACTTGCCGCTGGATGAACTGATAGAGGCTACCGATCATGCACTGACTACCGGTTATACGGTGTGCTGGGACGGTGACGTGAGCGAACGGGGCTTTTCTTTCTCGAACGGAGTGGCTATCAATCCGGAAGTGGACGATGTAGACGAGTATAAGGACAGCGACCGTGCTCGCTGGGGACAAATGACGAAACGTGACCGTCTGGCTGAGGTTTTCCAGTTCAAGCATCCTTACCCTGAAGTGAACGTGACACCGGAAATCCGTCAGCAGGGATATGAATCGTTTGCAACGACCGATGACCACTTGATGCATCTTACCGGCATTGCCAAGGACCAGAACGGTACGAAGTATTATATTACGAAAAACTCTTGGGCTGCCGACAGCAATAAGTTTGGGGGGTACCTGAACATGTCGGAAAGTTATGTGCGTGCCAAGACCATTTATGTAATGATGCACAAGGATGGACTTCCTAAGGAGTTGAAAAAGAAATTGGGAATAAAATAAGTGTAAAGAATAAGGCTGTCTCACGAGGCAGCCTTATTTGTTATAACTTTATGATCATTATCCGATATGATTCACCTTTGTTACGATTATGATACAGCAGTCATCAGGTTGACGATTGTTATACCATATCGTCTCCGGTCTTGGCAAAGGTAACTTTAATTGTTTTATGGAAGGGAATGAAACGTGAAATAATGGCGATAACCAGTGTTACGATGAACAGCCATCCCAATATCTCTTTTAATGCCAGCAGCAGGCTTTGTTGCTGGAGGGTATTATAAAGGGAAGTCGTCGCCATTTGAGTAGCTTCTGCATACCCATGTCCTTGGACCAGACCGCTCGTGACTGACTGGGAGAACTTCGAGGCAGCAAGCGGATCGGCCATGGTGATGGTTTCGGACAGCGAGTGCATGTATTTTTGTTCCAGCCGGTACAGGGTATTGCTGTAAAAGGAAGTAGCAATGATAGGAGCCAGTACCGAACGGAAGGTGATGAGGAAAAACGCGTTCGAAAGCAGAAACTTCGGATTCAGGTCTTCTACAGCAAACAATGCAAAGGCGATAATCAGGGAAAGCATGCCAAGTCCGCGCAGGAAGATGGGAAAGTAAAGCATTTCGTATGTACTTTCGGGCGATATGCCGAAGTACAGGATACCGAAGAATGCGGCAAAGCATGCCATGCCTCCGGCTATGAAGAAACGGAAACGCCAGCGTTGCCACCTGAACCACCAGAAACAAATGAAGGCTCCTAACAGATAGCCGGGTATGAGCCAGATATAAAGTACGTAGGAGTGGGTGGTATCGACCTTGAGAATGGAGGTCATGTAGTTTGTCAGCAGGGTAGTCGAGGTACTGAAAAACATGATAAGCATCATGTAGAAGTAGCCCACAATAGCCTTTGGCTGGTATAAGGGTGCCAGATTGACGTACGGAGTCTGAGAATGATACTGCATCCAGACAAAGAAAGCAATCAGGATGGGAGCTATAACGATATAGGCGCATATCTTGTAAGACGACATCCAGTCGAGCATTTTACCGTAGTTGGCAACGTACATCAGCATCAGCAGTCCGATGGCGATGACGAACATTTCCCGCAGGTGGAGCTCTTCTATCGGGATCTTCTTCATGGGCTGGTCGTGGCGGTAACAGATGATAATGATCAGGATGGCGAGCAACAGCAAAACCATCATGAAGTAGTACATATACTTCCAGTCGTAGTGGTAGGCAAGCTCTGCGGTGAGCACCATGGAAAGCTGTCCCCCTCCGTATACCAGCGGGTAGAAATAAGAATAAAATTCGCTGCGGACGTTCTTCGGACTGAATATTTTCTGTGCGTGACGAATGAACCAGAGCATGAGAAAACCCTTCAGAAAACCGATGGCAAAGCTGGCGACAATCAGAATGTCGGCGCTTTGCGAGCGGGCGCATATCCAACTGAGTATGATCTGCAAGGACAGGTCTGCCAGCAATAAGAACTTGGTGGAAAAGGCAGCCAGTACTTTGGGTACGATGGGATAGGCGATGGCCATACCTACCGAAGCAGCATAATATCCCATGGTAATATCTTCTGTGTTGGTACCTAACGTGTTCGAAACTTCCAGCATACTGCCGGTATACGAGCCGTTGAGCATGGTTACCGGAAGAATGATGATAAAGACACTTGCCAGTGCCAGCCAGTTGGGAACCCATTTCCGTACGGGAAGTCCCAGTTCTCTCATGTTGATCATTTGCGTAGGGCTTCTGTTTCTACCATCATTCCGGCGCGCAAGTGCTGTGCGTCTTCTTCACTAATGTCTATGATGTCAATACGGACAGGGATACGTTGTTGTACCTTTACAAAATTTCCTGCCGAATTGTCGGTCGGTACCAGAGAGTATTTGGAGCCGGTTGCTTCGGAAATAGCGGTAACTTTTCCGTTAAAGACTTTTCCGGGCAGGGCATCTACCTTGATGCGGACCGGCTGTCCGATGTAGATATTTACGATTTGCGTTTCCTTGTAGTTGGCGGTAATCCATTTGTCTTTGCTACGGACCAGGTAGGAAATGGTCTGACCGGCTTGTACAAATTGTCCGGGTTCTAGAGTGCGGCGTCCCATATACCCGTCGTAAGGAGCTGTGACTACGGTATACGACAGATTGAGACGTGCCAGATCCAGATCGGCTTCTTTGCGCAGAATGGCTGCTTCGGCACTAGTATTTTTCTTGCTGGCCTCCTTATACTGCGAGAGGGCTACGCGTTTCTGTTCGAGCAGTGCCTGATAACGTGCCTGAGCCGCATCATAGGCTGCTTTGGCTTGTTCGTATTGCTGTTCGGGAACGGATTCTTCTTTCAGTAGTCGCTCAAAACGATGATAGTCTTGTTCCAGTTGCCACAACTTGGCTTTGGCTTCAGCAATGTTGGCTTCCTGCACGGCAATGTTGGTGTGTGAGGTTTCAATCCCCGAATGAAGCGCATCTTTTGAACCCTCGGCATCCAGCAAGGCAGCTTCGGCCTCTTTCACTCTTATCTGATATTCGCGATTATCGAGTACCAGCAATGTATCTCCTTGATGTACAAGCTGATGTTCCGTAAAACGCACTTCTTTGATATATCCTGTAGCGCGGATATTCAGTGGGATAACATATTGATCGACAAAAGCATCGTTTGTAACTTCATAGTTGAAGTAGCGCCAGAAGTAGTTGGCAGTCCACCATAATCCGGAGCCGGCCAGCGCAATGCAAATGAGGTTTAGTATGATGTTGCGAACTCGTAGCTTTTTGAGTTTCTGCTGTTTTACTTTTAGTTCCGACATAAAAAGTTGAGGTTAAGTTAATGTTTTAAAGTCGTCCGCATGCGCGTTCCAGCTGATAGTAAGTGAAAATTACTCGTGTCCGGGCTGAGGTAAGTTGAAGCTCCGCATTCAGGCGAACCGAATTGGCATCCAGCAAATCGGTCAATATGGCTAGCTGGCTCAGGTATCGGTTTTGCATGATCCGGTAGTTTTCTTGTGCCTGTTTGACTGAAAGTTTCAAGGCTTCTACTTGTTGCAAGGCTTCACGGTGACGGAGATAGGCCGTACGTACGTTGACTTTGATTTGTTGTATCTTCTGTTCTTCCGTATTCTGACTGAGCGTGACAGCCAGTTTACTCTCCTTAATTTTGTGATTGTTCTTGTAAAGCGACGAAAGCGGGTAAGATACTGACAATCCGATGTTCCAGTTATTGTTGTACATATCGACCATCGTTCTGGAGATAGGCCGTGCCAAGGTATTCGATGCGTAGAGCGATACGTTCGGCAGATTGGCGGCCTTTGCCAGGCGGACATCGTTACGGGCTACTTCTGTTTGTTCCCGGAGTAACCGGATGGCAGGGTCGTTCATGCAGGCTTGCGCTACATAATCGTCGTATTGCTCGAGGGCTACTGCCCGATAAAGCAGGGTTGTGTCGGGCAGCAACAAACGGTTTTCATCAATGCCAAGCAGGATATTCAGTTGCTGGGATACCAGTATAATACTGTTCTCTGTTTCCGTCAGCGAAAGGCGGTCGTTGGTAAGTTGCATTTCACTGCGCAACACATCGTTGTTCGTAATCAGGCCTTCCTTTTTCATCTGGCGGATATCTTTCAGGCGCCGTTCCGATTCTTCGATGTTTCGGGTGAGAACATCGTGCTGGCGATACAAGCTGAACAGACTCATGTATTGTTCCAGCAGGCTGAGTTTCACATCCGCGCGGTCGGTAGCAGTCTGCAAGGAAGCCACGCTCTTCTGTAAGTCGGCTTTGCGGATGGAGTAATGTATTTTGCCTCCTTGGTATAAAGGCTGTGTAAAGTCGACTGCATAGTTTTGCATCCAGTCGGGAGTATCAGGATAAGTGGGCGACGACAGACCGCGCTGAAACACAATCGGCTGCCCCACGATTCCTCCCTTTAACCCGATTTGTAAGTCGGGAAGCCGTGGAGTACGGGCTGTCTGGCTTTGTTCGTGAGCGATAGATTCTTTCATCAGATCTGCTTGAATTTTCAGACTGTTTTCCGTACCCAACCGAAAAAGCTCGTCGATGGTCAGGTACAAGGAATCTGCCGGAGAAGCCAGGCAGCCGGCGCTGCTGCCGAGTAATAGAAAGATAAATAAGAATTTAGATATTTTCGAGTACATTGTATACTGAATTGAGTTCGGACATCATGACTTTTATGCCTTCCAGTCCTATTGTCTGTTCGGCGTTTACATATACTTGGTCGAGTATGGGACGAATTTGATTTCGGAATTCTTCTCCTTCGTTCGTCAGAAAAACCAGTTTGCTCCGGCGGTCGGTTGGATCTTCTTCCCGTCGGACGTAACCTTTTTTCTCCAGATTATTCATCAAGTTGGTCAGACATGCTTTATCCTTGGCGGTACGCTCTGCCAGTACTTGCTGTGTAATGCCTTGTTCATGCCAAAGTCTGCTCAGTACCTGTAACATTTCGAATGTGATTCCTGCATTGTTTCTCTTCAATGTCCGTTGCATTGCCCTGCGAAATGCCATGCGGGTGCGGAAGACTTGCAGCATCAATTCTCTGAATTCAGTTCCTTCTCTCATAAATAATTATTCTCGTTTTCGGGGGCTGCAAAGGTAGGCATTTTTATTGAATTAGTCAAATATTTGACTAATCAGGGCCGACTGTTTTAGAAATTTATGGTAAAAAAACTTTTCTTTTCTGATGCAGACACTTGGAAGTTGCAGTTATATACTTCTATTACAGATAGTACATAACTGCTTCATTCTTATTTTTCTTCGGAGGGTACTTCGTCTTTACGCATGCTGAATTCGCATCCGCAGTAGCGCTGGTTGTAAAAATTATATTCTTTGATGATGGCGATACGACGTTCGCTCAGTCCTCCTTTTCGCCAGTTCTGTTCCCACCAGGTTACATCCGGGTAGGGTTCTACGGCGTAGTGTCCGGCCTGATTAATTTGTTCCAGACTTTTCCAGCGTGAAGAAGCAAGGGTGGTTGTGATAACCGTGAAGCCGTTTTCATGTGCATAGCGTGCCGTATCGCGCAGGCGCATCTTGAAACATTGCAGGCAACGTCCGCCTCGTTCGGGTTCATTCTCAAGTCCTTTTACCGTGCATCTCCATTCTTCGTGATCGTAGTCGGCATCCACGATATCGAGTCCCAGCGAACGGGCATAACGGGAACATTCATTTTTACGGATATTATATTCCTCCAGTGGATAAATATTGGGGTTACAGTAATAGATGGTTGGTCGTATGTCGTGCTGCATCAGGCATTCAATAATTGCAGATGAGCAGGGCGCACAGCAAGTGTGGAGCAAAACGCGTTTTGCATCACCCGGCACTTCCAATGTAAATGTTTTCTTTTTCATGTCATTTTGAGGATAGTCATTTCCATTGCAAAAATAACTTTTTTGTTTGTGAACCGGAAGTACTCGTTTTCTTTTCTCTATGTTGGACCGGAAATGATATTAGTGCCTCGGGTAAAAAATAAGAGAACCCTGTCATGTTCTATCGCATGAAATGACAGGATTCTCTTTATGGAAATGAAATAGTCTGTATTTCAGATAAGAGAGTCTGAAAAAGACGTATTCTTTTTGCCGCTTTTAAGTGAAAGTTATTTTATTTCAAATTCTTCTTTCATGTCAAGCTCGTTGCCGTGTACATCGTAGAATTTATATTCCAGGAGGGCAAGACTCTGATTGGGTATGATTTTTATACCAAATCCAAACTTCATCTGCCATTTGCGTTTTAGAGAAACAATTCCCTGATTGATGTATGCAGCAACATAAGGGTGGATGTGTAATGTAAATTTCTTGACCTTCAGTTTATTGACCAGGTAGTCAATTTTACTTTCCAGCGTATCTGTAAATAGTATGGAAGGTTTTATCTTTCCTTTTCCAAAACAAGTAGGGCAGTCTTCATCGGTTGTAACGTCCATTGCGGGGCGTACTCTCTGACGGGTTATCTGCATTAATCCGAATTTACTGAGCGGCAGAATGTTGTGCTTTGCGCGGTCCTTTTGCATGTTTTGGCACATACGTTCGTATAGTTTCTGTCGGTTTTCAGCCAGATTCATGTCGATGAAGTCGACTACAATAATACCTCCCATATCCCTCAATCGGAGTTGTCGTGCCAGTTCATCGGCAGCTCCTAGGTTTACATCAAGCGCGTTCGCCTCTTGTCCGTTAGCTGATTTAGAGCGGTTTCCACTGTTTACGTCTACTACATGCAACGCTTCAGTATGTTCTATGATAAGGTAAGCTCCGCTCTTGTATGAAACTGTTTTTCCGAACGATGATTTGATTTGCTTGGTAATGGCAAAGTTATCAAAAATGGGAAGTTGACCTTTGTAAAGCTTGACGATACCCGAACGTTCGGGAGCGATAAGCGTTACATAATCTTTTACTTCGTTGTAAACGCTCTCATCGTTTACATAAATATTTTCGTACGAAGGGTTAAACAGATCGCGCAGCATGGCTACGGTGCGACTTGTTTCTTCGTATACCAGTGAAGGCAGTTTGGTTGCCTTTTGTACTTTTGTAATGGTATCTTCCCAATGTTTCAGCAATACCTTCAGCTCGGCATCCAGTTCTGCCACGCGTTTGCCTTCGGCTACAGTACGTACGATTACTCCGAAATTCTTGGGCTTGATGCTCTGCAGTAGCTGTTTCAGGCGTGCACGTTCTTCGCTTGACTTGATTTTCTGGGATACCGAAACTTTATCGTTAAATGGAATCAGCACGAGGTAACGTCCGGCAAAAGACAATTCGCAGGTCAGTCGCGGTCCTTTGGTTGAGATTGGTTCCTTTACGATCTGTACGATAACTTCCTGTCCTTGTTGCAGTACGGTAGAGATTGTTCCGTCTTTGTCGATGTCGGGCAGAATGGAAGCTTTCGACATAGGATAAAGTTTCTTTTTGTCGCTGATAACTTGCTTCAGATACTTCTGGTAAGAAGTAAATTGAGGTCCGAGGTCTAAGTAGTGAAGGAAAGCGTCTTTTTCGAAGCCGACATCTACAAAGCAGGCATTCAGTCCGGGCATGAGCTTGCGCACTTTACCCACGTACATATTCCCAACAGAGAAAGAAAGATTTCGCTCTTCTTTTTGGAATTCTACCAGATTCTTGTCTTCCAGAAGTGCGATAGAAATCTCTTTGGGCTGTACATCTACTACTAATTCGCTTGTCACTTGTTACTTAGTTTTAAGAGTGTTAATAATGCATTTCCATTATGCAGGTTTGTGTTCTGCACTTTCATAATACACAAAGAACAAACCTGAAAGACTAGTAGGAGCTTTACAAGTTTGTTCTTTATTGAAGTCGGACAGACTAACAATTATTTTTTGCTTTTATGTCTGTTCTTTCTTAGTCTTTTTTTACGCTTGTGTGTAGACATTTTATGTCTTTTTCTTTTCTTTCCGCTAGGCATACTTGTTAAATTTATAGGGTTAATACTAATGTTAATTTATTTTTTTACTGAAAGAGTAAATGTTTTTGCTGGTTTGAATGCCGGAATGTTGTGCTCCGGAATGATAATAGTTGTATTCTTTGAAATGTTACGGGCAGTCTTCTGCGCTCTTTTCTTCACAATGAAACTGCCGAAACCACGAAGGTATACGTTTTCGTCGTTTGACAATGATTCTTTTACTGAATCCATAAACGCTTCAAGCGTAGTCAGGACTGTTGCCTTATCAATACCTGTGTTTTTAGCAATTTCGTTTACAATATCTGCTTTAGTCATTTCGCTAATAATTATTGTTATACGTTATCTTAATTTTTTGGATTGCAAATATATAGCTTTTCTTGTTCTCAAAGAAATTTCTTTCGAACAAATTTTATAAAAAGTGGCCTAGGCTTTGCTAAAACGCTTATTTTTGCCCTGAAATTAATTGGTATAAATATTGAAATGTCATTTTAAATGAGTTTGCTAGGCGATAAAATTATAGATTGGTATAAGGATAATGGGCGTAATTTACCTTGGCGAAATACGAAAAATCCTTATAAAATATGGATTTCGGAAATTATTTTGCAGCAAACACGTGTCGCTCAAGGATACGATTATTATTGCCGTTTTATCGAGCGTTTCCCCGATTTTCAGACATTGGCAGAGGCGGACGAGGATGAGGTAATGAAGTACTGGCAGGGACTGGGCTATTATTCTCGTGCCAGAAATCTCCATGAGGCAGCTCGTTCTATAGCTGAAAAAGGGACTTTTCCCGATACGTATCCCGAAGTGCGGAACTTGAAGGGGGTAGGTGATTATACTGCGGCTGCTATCTGTTCCTTTGCCTATGATATGCCTTGTGCCGTTGTCGATGGTAACGTGTATCGGGTTATCTCTCGTTGGATGGGGGTGGAAGAACCGATTGATACAGGTGCCGGCAAGAAAGTTTTTGCGGCTTTGGCCGACGAGTTATTGGATAAGGAACAACCTGCGTTGTATAATCAGGCCATAATGGATTTTGGTGCCTTGCAATGCGTACCTTCTTCTCCTTCGTGTATGCTTTGTCCGCTATCGGATAGTTGTGTGGCTTTACAAAAAGGACTGGTGGAAGAGTTGCCACGCAAAGTGCATAAAACGAAGGTTTCGAATCGTTATTTCCATTATTTCTATGTGCGTGCAGGTGCTTATACCTATATATATAAACGGGGTATAGGTGACATTTGGCGTAATTTGTATGAATTCCCTTTGATAGAAACCGAGACGGAGCTTGACGAACAAGGTGTATTGCAACTCTCGCAGTTTGCGACATTGTTTGGAAATTGTGAGGTTGATAATATCAAGTTGGTAGCGAAAAATGTAAAACATGTTTTGTCGCATCGGGTTATTTATGCGGATTGCTATGAGATTGAGATACCCGAAACAGCTTGTGTGGGCGGTGCTTATCAGCGTGTTTTGATTGACGATTTGCATAAATTTCCTGTACCCCGCTTGACATCTCGTTTTTTTTCTCTAATTTTGGAACAAAATATTTAAAAGATAAGAGATTATGTCATTAAATAAAGCTCAGTTGATTGGCAATGTGGGAAAAGATCCCGACGTGCGTTATCTGGATAGTGGTGTGGCTGTGGCAACATTTCCTCTGGCGACTACCGATCGTGCTTATACTTTACCCAATGGTACACAAGTTCCCGAACGGACAGAATGGCACAATATCGTATTGTGGCGCGGCCTTGCCGAAACTGCGGAGAAATATGTACACAAAGGTGATAAACTGTATATTGAAGGAAAGATACGTTCCCGTTCGTACGATGACCAGAATGGAGTAAAGCGTTATGTTGTGGAGATCTTTGCCGATAATATGGAAATGCTTACACCGCGTTCCGCACAGCCTGCTCCGGCTCAGCCTGCACAGTCTGCTGCTCCTCAGCAGTCTGCTCCAGCTCAATCATCGCAGTCGGCTGATGCTTCCGATGACTTGCCATTTTAAATGACGAAACTCTTTCACTACAGACTGGTTTAGGATGAATAGAATGAATCCGTATGTCTCGTCTGTTGTGAAAGAAAAAAGAAAATTGATGTTTAACTAAATTTTGATTCCTTGGACCCTGACTCGTGTATATCCTATTTGCGGGATTTATGTGACGGAGTGACCGTCGTTCCCCCTACAATGGGGGCTATGATTGCATTGATACTTGCAATTTTACTTTTGTATGCATCTGGCTTTGTTTCGGCTTCCGAAATAGCTTTTTTTTCGCTTTCTCCTTCCGATCTTAGTAAAATTGAAGAGAATGAGCATCCATCTGATTCGCGTATCAAAGCGTTGCTTGATGATTCGGAACGCCTGCTTGCAACAATCCTTATTTCGAATAATTTTGTCAATGTGACGATTATCATGCTGTGCAATTTCTTTTTTGCCAGTGTGGTAGATTTTGGCAATGCTAAATTGTTGGAATTCTTACTTATCACGGTTGTACTTACGTTTTTGTTGCTACTCTTTGGTGAAATTATGCCGAAAATTTATTCAGCACAGAATACGTTGAAATTCTGTCGTAAGGCGGCTCCTGTAATTTCTGTATTGCTTTCTGTCTTTAAACCGGTTTCAAATTTGCTGGTACATTCTACTTTTCTGATCAATAAGTTGACACGTAAGCGGAAAGTTCCAAATCTGTCTGTCGATGATCTTTCACAGGCGCTGGAATTGACTGATAAGAATGAGATTTCAGAAGAAAGTAATATGCTGAAAGGAATCATTCGGTTTGGTGAAGAAACGGCGGAAGAAGTTATGACTTCTCGACTGGATATTGTCGATTTGGAAATCAATACTCCATTCCCTGATGTCATTAAGTGTATCGTAGATAATGCTTATTCACGTATTCCGGTATATGAAGAATCGCGTGACAATATCAAGGGTATTTTGTATATTAAAGATCTGCTGCCTTATCTTGATAAAGGTGCTGACTTTAAATGGCAGAACTTGATTCGTCCGGCATATTTTGTCCCGGAAACAAAGATGATAGATGATTTATTGCGTGATTTTCAGGCAAACAAAATTCACATTGCTATTGTAGTCGATGAGTTTGGAGGTACGTCGGGCATTGTGACGATGGAAGATATCATTGAAGAAATTGTCGGTGAAATAAACGATGAGTACGATGAGGAAGAGCGTACGTATGTGAAAATATCCGAGAATGTGTATATATTCGAAGGAAAGACGTTATTGTCTGATTTCTACAAGTTGGCAGAAATTGATCCGGATGATTTTGAGAGTGTGGCAGGCGATGCCGATACACTGGCTGGTTTGCTGCTGGAGTTGAAGGGAGAATTTCCTATATTACACGAAGTAATCAACTTTGACCGTTACCAATTTGAAATTCTTGAGATGGATGCCCGTCGTATTGTGAAAGTAAAGGTAACAGTCGGTAAGAAGACTGAAAAGGAAAAAGAGGAATAGCAATATGCCATTGTGGAAAGAATGGACTGAAGAGGGAGCACGCTTCGCAATCTGGCAGGTAGGGGAAACAGTTGGAGAGTTACGGAAGAGGCTGACTTCTTCTTCATTGCCTTACGATGAAGAACTTGCATGCCTTAAGGCAGAATCACGACGGTTGGAATATTTGGTGGTACGGGTTCTGCTGTGTACATTGTGCGGCGAAGAAAAGCAGATTAAACATCTTCCGTCGGGAAAACCTTATCTTGCTGACGGAAGTTTTCATATTACCATTTCCCATACACGGGGATATGTGGCTATCGGCTTGCATCCACAACGAGAGGTGGGTATTGATATCGAGTATGTATCCGAACGTGTCCGTAAGGTCGTTGACCGGTTTATGTATCCAGAAGAATTTAATGAATCGACAGACACTTCTTATCTGCTTGTGCATTGGTCGGCTAAAGAAACAATGTATAAGATGATGGGGATGGAAGAGGTCGATTTCCTGAAACATCTTCGCGTGTATCCGTTCCGGCTTTTACCAGAGGGGCAGTGCGAAGGGCAAGAGTTTCGCACCGAGCGTAGAGCATGTTTCAGTTTGCATTATCTGGTGAATTCTGAGTTCGTATGTACGTGGTGTGTAAATTAAAAAAATTCCCTTGTCATTTCCTATAATAATAAAGGCTTGACAAGGGAATTTTGAGTACATTCAACAGATAGAGTATACGTCCTTAAATTAATTTTCTTTGTTCTTTTGCAAGGTAAAGACAAATTCCAATCCGCCGTGAGGATTGTTCTTGGCGAAGATTGTTCCTCCGTGGAAAAGAACAGCGTTCTTTACAATGGCAAGTCCCAGACCAGTTCCTCCCAGTTTTCGTGAGCGTCCTTTGTCTACGCGGTAGAAACGTTCGAATAGACGGTTCAGGTGTTCTTCCGGTACTCCTACTCCGGTATCGGAAAAACTGAAGTAATAGAATTTCTCGTCTTCGCGGAAGCAGTTGATTGTAACTGTTACTCCTGTTCCTGCATAGGCAATGGCATTGTCCATCAGATTGCGGAAAATAGAATAAATCAGTGAACTGTTTCCTTCCAGTTTCAAGTTGAATGGTAGTTTGTTGACCACTTTTATTTGTTTTTCTTCCAGGTTCAATGCAACTTCATTCAACATGTTTTCTATAATCTTGCTCAGGTCTACAGTTTCAATTTCTACCAGATGAGGAGCTTCGTCCATGCGTGTCAGTACCGATATATCACGTAGTAAAATAGTAAGTCGGTTACTTTGTGCATAACTGCGTTCCAGAAACGTATGCATTATTTCAGGAGAAATATTCGGGTTGTTCAGAATCGTTTCCAGATAACCTTGTATACTGCTTACCGGTGTTTTCAGTTCGTGTGCGATATTCTGGGTAAGTTGTCGTTTCAATCGTGCCTGTTCTTCTTCTTGAGTGATATCGATGATGGAAATTTCAAAGGCATGATCCTGAAAGATGATGCACTCTACGGAAAATGAACGTGCATTCTTATCGATATGCAACGAAAATCTTTTTTCTTCTTTATGGAAATTTCCTTCGTTTCTGTTTAAGAAGTCGGTAATAGGTGCCAGTTCCGGAATGGAAAATACCTCTTCAGTAGATGCCAGATTGTGGTCGGATATGGTATTGGCATATTGAGTGAATAGGTTATTGACTAAAATCTCATTTCGTTCGCGGGTGAATACACCTAATCCCTCGTGTGAGGTTTGTAAGTGAGATATCAATTTCTCACGTTCAATGTATAAGGCTTCTTTTGCCCGGTGAAGACGTTTGTATATCTTAATGATATGCTGTGAGATTTCTCCCAGTTCATTTTTGGGAAATGTTTCTAAAATATCTAGGTCTATCGGCTCATTGCGGTCGGCTTTCAGGGCAAACTGTTGCAACTGAGTAATAGAAGTCCCCAGTTTATGTGTAAAACGATAGAAAAGAGTCATCAGTATCAGACTGATGATAATTGTAAACCAGACAAATCCAGAGTCCGCACGCAGATGTTCACTTAAACTTACATTATAAGGGAGTGCGGAACGTATAATTAGTTGCTGGGATGGATAATAATGGGCAGAATAAAAGAATTCTTCTCCGTTCAGGCTTTCTGAATAACGGCTGATGGAATATCCGCTGCCATACATCAGGGCATCTTGTACCTCTTTTCGGAAGCTGTGATTCTTAAACAGACTTATATCCTTCTGGGTATTGTCATAAAGCACTTCACCTTCCGCAGTTATGAGGGTTACCCGTAGGTTGGGTATCATGTGCGTAGTGACATAGTGTTGCAAGGTATCTATGCTGAAATTCTCGTTTTCGTTGATAAAATCATATAATTGTGCATTATAATTCTGCAACTGTGTGTTCAGTAATTCGCTCTTATAAGACTTTTCGCGCTGGTACTGAAACAGCATAAAGCAGACAGCAAAGGCAAGAAACAGTGTGACAACCGAAAGAAACAGCCGTTTGCTGAAGGGTAGTAAGCGGTATGAAAGTTTAGTCATGATGGCCTTTTAATGAATTATTCACATTCGAAACAGTAACCGTATCCGAGGCGGGTTACTATGTATTTACCGTAATTCCCTATCTTTTTACGCAAACGAGTAATGTTTACGTCGATGGTCCGGTCGAGTACATATACTTCTTCGTGCCATACTTTTGCCAGAATATCTTCACGTGAGAACACTCGTCCCTGATTTTGTAACAGCAGCAGTAAAATTTCAAACTCTTTTTTGGTAAGAGACACTTCTTCGTCGTCTATTGTTACTTTCTTTTGTGGAATATTGATAATAAGTCCCTTGTATTGTAGCTGTTCTTCTTCCTTTACTTGTACGCTGGCTGTACGGCGTAATACAGCCTTTACACGCATGATTACTTCACGCAGAGAGAACGGCTTGGAGATATAATCGTCTGCTCCTAAGTTGAATCCGGTAATTGTATCGTTTTCTGTGTCTTTTGCTGTGATAAAAATAATGGGTATTTCAGCCGTGTCTTTATCAGCTTTCAGCATGCGTGCCATTTTAAAACCGGATATTTCTCCCATCATAACATCCAGAAGTAATAAATTGTATTGTTTGATATCCAGTTTAAGCGCTTCTTCAGCAGAGTTGGCTGTATCTACTGTATATCCTTCCATCTCGAGATTGAACTTCAGAATCTCACAAAGGTCTTCTTCATCGTCTACAACAAGAATGCGATAATTGTTCATAGTGCTTTGTTTATTATTGATTGGTGCAAAGGTGGTATCTTTTTGTTTCGTCACGATGAAATAGATGTTACGAAAATGTTACAACTCGGGTCTTGAGAATTCTCCTGCAATGGAACGGCTCATCTCGGTACGTACTTCTTTGGGACTTAGATTATGTCCGAGTAGAAACATTAATTTGGTCAGCACACTTTCTACCGTAGCATCATATCCGCTAATCACTCCGGCATCGAGCAAGTGTAGTCCTGTTTCATATCGTCCCATTTCCACCATTCCCGCAGGGCATTGGGAGATATTCACGATAATAATACCTCGTTGCGTCGCTTCCTTTAGCAGGCGGATAAACCAGGGCTTTTGTGGAGCATTTCCCGAGCCGTATGTTTTGAGGACTACAGCCTTCAAGCCTGGACTTTGGAATATGTTGCTGACTACATTTTCTTGTATGCCTGGGAAAATAGTTAGAATCAGTACATTTGTATTGAACACGTAATGTGGATGCATTGGCAGGTTAGGGTCAGCTTTGCGAATGCGGTCGTATTCATACTTTATATGTATACCTACAGTAGCTAAAGGGGGATAGTTGTACGAACGGAAAGCATTGAAGTTTTCTGCATTGATCTTTGTCGTACGATTTCCGCGCAGCAATAGATTTTCAAAGAAGATACATACTTCGGGTACAATAGCTCGTCCATCCGGATATTTGGCAGCAGCTATTTCGATGGAAGTAATCAGATTTTCTTTTCCATCGGTACGAAGTACGCCGATAGGAAGCTGACTTCCTGTCAAGATGACAGGTTTGCTTAGGTTTTCCAGCATAAAGCTGAGCGCCGACGCAGTATAAGCCATGGTATCTGTTCCGTGTAGAATGACGAAACCATCGAAGTTATCATAATTGTAATGAATAATCTTTACCAATTTGCTCCATAAGGCAGGTTCCATATCAGATGAATCAATGGGAGGATTGAACTGGTAAGACGATATACGATAATTAAAACGTTTCAATTCCGGAACATTTTCTTGAAGTTGGTCGAAGTTAAAAGCTTCCAGCGCTCCAGTTTCCGGATTTTCGATCATTCCAATCGTACCTCCAGTGTAAATTAGCAAAACGGAAGGATAATCTGGCTTAATCATGTTCGTGTCTATTGCTTATTTTGTCACAAAGATACATAAAAGAGTTTTAACTATGCAAAAATTGAATTAATAAAATAACAAAATGCTTGTTTTTATGTGATAAATCAATTGTATATACCCTTGTATAGTTTCACTCTTTTATGTTTTGGACTTGTTGGCTTTCACTTTTTTTATTGTGCTAACAAACTCTTCAGGCGGTCGGCAGCTTTTGCAGCATCTCCTTGTTCTTCGTTCAATAATGTGATAAATTTACTGCCTATGATACATCCAGAAGCATGTGAGGCGGCAGCCTCGTAAGTTTGTTTGTTTGATATACCGAAACCTATCATACGAGGGTTATGTAGTTTCATATTTTCTATTCGCTTGAAGTAGGCCTGTTTCTGCTCATCGAAATTTTTCTGAGCTCCGGTAGTGGCAGCCGAAGAGACCATGTAGATGAATCCGTCGGTGTGCTGGTCTATTTCGCGGATACGTTCTTCGCTGGTTTCGGGAGTTATCAGCATGATGATGCGCAGATCATATCGTTCAGCTATGGGACGGTATTCTTCCTGATAGTCTTTGAAAGGAAGATCGGGGATGATAATGCCATCTATTCCACATGCCTGACAGCTCTGGCAAAAATGTTCGAAGCCGTATTGCATGATGGGATTTAAGTAACCCATCAGGATAAGGGGCATGTTTACTTCACGACGGATGTCTTTCAGTTGTTCGAAAAGCTTTCGGAGTGTCATTCCGTTTCGTAAAGCTTGGGTTGCGGCTTCCTGTATGACCACACCGTCAGCCATCGGATCACTGAAAGGTATTCCTATTTCTATCATGTCAATACCTTTCAGCTCCAATGTCTTGACGATGCTTGCTGTACTCTCGAGTGTCGGGCTTCCGGCACAAAAATATAATGATAGTATATCGTGTTGTTTGCGGTTGAATAATTCATTGATACGATTCATAGTTGTATTGTTTTATTTGTTGGTTAATAATCTGAATTGTTGAATAAAGTCTTGGAGTGCTGTCACATCCTTTTCTGCTGGAGCCGTTTCGAAACCACTGTTCAGGTCAATACCTGCCCAAGCTGGATGATGAAAGCTGGATAATGCTTCCAGACTTTCGGGACGGATGCCTCCACTCAGCAGAAAAGGAGTATTACCTTGATAGCCGTTCAGAATGTCCCAGTCGAATGACTGTCCCGAACCTCCGTATCCATGGCATGGCGTATCGAAAAGAAAATAATCACAATACGATACATATTCATCTGTGCGACTCAGTTCTGAAGGTTTGCGGAAGGAGAATGCTTTTATCAGCTTGTATCCTTCTGTATGTAACCTCTGGCAGAAAGCTGGAGATTCCGATCCGTGCAGTTGCAGGTAATCGAGTTTCAGTTCCCTTGCTCGTGTAGTGATTGTTTGATAATCGGCATTGACGAAAACTCCGATACGTTTTGAACGGACGGGAAGGTAGGCGGGAGCTGATGAAACAAACCGAGGGGAGCGTTCATTACAAATGAATCCCATCCAGTCGGTTCCGGTCTTTTCCACTTCCCGAATATTGTCGGGGTGTCGCATACCACATACTTTTACAATCATAAGGCGGAATGAATATGATGGATAAACTGACTTAATGCAGTTCCCGGATTTTCTGTTTTCATAAAATTCTCTCCAATCAGGAAGCCTCGGAAGCCTGCTTCACGTAATCTGGCAACTGTTTCCGGCTGTGAGATTCCACTTTCCGATACCAGTACCTTATCCTTGGGAAGTTTTTCGATGAGGCGGAACGAATTTTCCGTATCGGTATGAAAGGTTCCCAAATTACGGTTGTTTATACCTATCATGTCTACATACTCGTTGATATATTCCAGCTCTTCCTCCCGATGTAATTCGAGCAATACTTCCAGTTGAAGTTCGTGAGCCTCGCGAGCCAACGTTCTGCATTCATCAGGTGTGAGTGCCGCTGCTATCAATAGTATGGCATCAGCCTGAGTGACCTTTGCCTGTAACAGTTGGTATCGGCTGATGATGAAGTCTTTGCGCAGGATCGGGAGGTTTACAGTGGGGCGGGCAATGCGAATGTCTTTCAGGAAACCTCCGAAAAACATTTCGTCTGTCAGGATAGAAAGGGCAGCCGCTCCAGCTTGTTCGTAGCTGTGGGGAATAACCGAAACATCTGCTTCTTGGTTGATCCAGCCTTTTGACGGAGAACGACGTTTAAATTCGGCAATGATTCCGGTTGATGAAGACAAAAGGCTTTGTCTCATACTATGCTTAGCAGTAGTGTCTCCGATATGGCTTTCAAGAAGTGACATTGATACAGCCGCCTCTTGGGTAACAAGCTCTTTTCGTTTATGTGCGATGATGTCGGTCAATATGTCTTGATTCATGGTGATGTTTTTTTTAAATGTGGTGATGTTTTAATGAAAACGTGCTGATGTTTTCAGCTGTTTATGCTGACGAATTTGCAGAACGTATTCCATGCTCGTCCACTTTCCAATGATTCCTTAGCCAATGCAACGCAGTCTTCAATCGTTTTTTGCGGATCGCGTGCTTGTATGGCAAATGAGGCATTGATCAGTACACAATCGGTCTGAGCTTTCGTTGCTCGATTTTGTAATACGTTGTCGAAGATCCGGGCAGCTTCTTCCGGTGTGTTTCCTCCGTAAAGCTCTTCTCTTTTTGCTATGGTGAAGCCTAAATCGGAAGGACGGTAAATTGTTTCGTAACGGTTGGTCATGACCTTAAATTCGTCTGTTAGAGAGATTTCGTCGTATCCGTCGAGGTTGTTGACTACGGCAAACCCGATATTCAATCGTTGCAGTGTATTGGTATAAAGTCTCATCTGTGGAAGATCGGCTACTCCTAATAGCTGATAAGCAGGCAAACATGGATTAATCAGCGGACCAAGGAGATTAAACAAGGTACGTACTTGCAGGGCCTTTCGTACCGGAGCCACGGTTTTCATGGCAGGATTAAAGAGAGGGGCGTGCAGGTATGCCATACCGCATGTTTCGATGGAGCGTCGCAGTTTGCTCTCATCGTTGGTGAATTTTACTCCGTGCTGTTCCATAACGTTGCTGGCGCCGCTTACTGAAGTGGCACCGTAATTGCCGTGTTTGGCTACAGCGTATCCGGCCCCGGCTACGATGAAGCAGGCACAGGTTGAGATATTGAATGTATTCTTTCCGTCGCCTCCCGTGCCGACGATATCGATCGGTTCGAAATCGGATAGATTAACAGGTATGCGGGTTGCCAACAGGGCTTCACGGAAGCCGGTCAATTCATTAACTTTTACTCCTCGCATTTGGAATACGGTAAGTAGTGAAGCTATTTGAGCTTCGTTATAGTCGCCTCGGGTAATGCCCTTCATCAATTCGTATGCCTCTTCGTGAGAGAGTTCTTCGTGGGCAAAAAGTCGTATAAGTATTTCTTTCATTGTAATAGCCTTTTTTAGTGATTTAACCAGTTTTGCATCATTTGTTTGCCATCGGGAGTAAGGATGGATTCCGGATGGAACTGAATGCCACGAATGTCATAGTTGCGATGACGCAATGCCATGATGTATCCTTCTTTACTTACAGCTGTTATTTCCAGACAGTCTGGAAATCCATCTGTATCGACTACCCATGAGTGGTAACGCCCTACTGGAATTTCGCGGGGAAGCTGGTCGAAGATATAGTCATCGACCGTAATGGTAACCGGACTCTGTATACCGTGATATACGGTTGAAAGGTTGGTCAGTTTGCCACCGAATACTTCGCCGATGGCCTGTTCTCCCAAGCAAACTCCCAATATAGGTTTGCGTCCGGCGTAATTTCGAATGACATCCAGCAGTAGGCCGGCTTCTTCCGGTATGCCCGGTCCCGGTGATAATACGATTTTATCAAACTGTTCCAATTCTCCTATCTGAAAGCAGTCGTTGCGTAACACTGTTACATCGGCTCCCAGTTCTTTGATTAAGTGACTCAGGTTATAAGTAAATGAGTCGTAATTATCTATGATAACTATTTTCATTGTTCAAGTGCGTTTTATAATTTTTCTGCCAGAAGGATTGCTTTCTTCAATGCCCCCAGCTTGTTGTTGACTTCCTGTAATTCGTTTTCTTCATTGCTCAGTGCCGTGATACCGCCTCCAGCCTGAAACCAGAGTTCATTGTTTCGGCTTACGAATGTACGGATGGTGATTGCTTGGTTCAGTGTTCCATTTAAACCAATGAAACCGATGCATCCCCCGTATACACCTCGATTGTGTGGTTCTATTTCACTGATGATCTGCATGGCACGAACTTTTGGAGCTCCGCTTAGTGTGCCAGCTGGAAATGTATCGATGAATGCTCGTACGGGATTCGTATCTTTGTCCAGTGTACCGCTTACGCGACTTACCAGATGGATAACATGGCTGTAATATTGTGGTTCTTTATAGAATTCGATATGAGTATTGTGGCAATTGTGGCTTAGATCGTTTCGTGCCAGGTCGACCAGCATGACGTGTTCGGCATTCTCTTTGGGGTCTGCAAGCAGAGCGGCTGTCAGTTGATTGTCTGTTTCTTTGTCTCCGCTGCGGCGGGTGGTACCGGCTATCGGGTCGATGGTAGCTTGTCCGTTTTCTATCTTGCAGTGTGTTTCAGGCGACGAACCGAAAATACGGAAGCCTCCAAAATCGAAATAGAACAGATAAGGCGACGGGTTGATGCTTCTTAAAGCTCTATATAGCTTGAAATCATCGCCTTGGAACTTTTGGATAAAACGGCGAGAAAGAACTACCTGAAAGACATCTCCCCGCAAGCAGTGTGCAATGCCTTTACGAATATTGGCCTTATGCTCTTCGTCGGTCAGTGTACTGGTGGTTTTTCCTATGGGATAAAAGTCGTAAGTCGTATAGTTCCGGTTGTTGATAGCTTTTTCTATATCATGAATATGACTGTTGTCTTCACCGTCTTGCATTTCAATAAGTACCATTTCACTCTTGAAGTCGTTGAAGACAATCAGGTATTTATATAAGATGTAAAGTATTTCGGGTGCGTCGTTCTTGGGGTCGCGGCTGTCTTTTACAGGGATATTTTCAAAATAACGTACAGCATTGAAAGTCGTATATCCATACAGGCCGCAGTAATTGGCATATTCTCCTTCTACCTTGAAGTGAGAAAGAAAATCGTTGATGGCGTTTTCTGCCGTGAAATGCTCGCTCAGTGCTGTTTCAACGCGTGTATCATCAGGATAAACTGCCGTAGCTATGCCATGGTTGATACCGATACTGGCTATCGGATTGAAAGCGATGAACGAACGGTTGTTTTCTGTTCCGTGATAATCGGAGCTTTCCATAAGTGCACTTTGTGGAAAAAGGTCACGTACTTTCAGATACGTGCTGACTGGCGTATGAAGGTCGCCTAACATCATTTTATGTGCGGTATGATAAGTATATGTTGTCATTGTATTGTAACTTTAATGGTCTAATTTTATTTTTGATCGGTCGGTGCATTGTTTAAGTAAGTTTGTATATCCTTATCGCCTCTTCCTGAAACGGTAAGTACTACTATATCGCTGGGTTTAAACGATAACTTGTCGAGGGCTCCTAAAGCATGTGCCGATTCCAGTGCAGGAATGATGCCTTCCAGACGAGTCAGTTCGTAAGCGGCGCGGATAGCTTCATCATCGTTGATGGCAAATACTGTAGCACGGTGCTGTTTGGCGAGGTTGGCATGCATAGGACCGATTCCTGGATAATCCAATCCTGCAGAAATAGAGTAGGGCTCAATAATTTGTCCATCTTCATTTTGCATCAGCAAGGTTTTCGAGCCATGAATAATGCCTAAATGTCCCAAGTGGATTGTGGCGGCCGACATTCCGCTGTCTATACCTTTTCCACCAGCTTCGGCCAATACAATCTTGACACGTTCATCGTCGATATAATGGTAAATCGTACCGGCGGCGTTACTTCCTCCACCTACGCAGGCTACCAAATAGTCGGGGTAATCACGTCCTTCATGTTCCTGGAGTTGCTTTTTGATTTCTTCGCTAATGACAGATTGCAAACGCGCTACCATGTCTGGGTAAGGATGTGGACCTACGGTTGAGCCGATCAGGTAGTAAGTATCTTCGGGATGACAGCACCAGTCGCGGATAGCTTCGTTTGTCGCATCCTTCAGGGTCATATTGCCGGAGGTTACGGGGCGTACGGTAGCTCCCAGCATTTTCATTTTTTCCACATTAATATGTTGACGTTCTACATCTGTCTTACCCATGTATACGACACATTCCATGTTCATCAAGGCACATACAGTAGCGGCAGCTACTCCATGTTGTCCGGCTCCGGTTTCGGCAATGATTCGTTTCTTTCCCATGCGACGCGCCAGCAGTACTTGTCCGATGGCGTTGTTTATCTTATGTGCGCCTGTATGGTTCAGGTCTTCTCTTTTCAGGTAAATCTTGCATCCATATTTCTCAGAAAGGCGGTTTGCAAGGTATAGGGGAGAAGGGCGTCCTACATAGTCACGCAGAAGTTGTGCGAACTCTTGCTTGAAACTTTCAGAATCCAGAACTTTTTGATATGCGTTTTTCAGGTCTTCCACGCATTGGTAAAGGATTTCAGGGATATATGCTCCGCCGAAATCGCCGTAAAAACCATTCTTGTCTACTTGATACGTTTTCATAATAGTTTATATATTGGGGTAAAAAACAAAAAAGGCTGTCGTAAGTTACGACAGCCTTTTGCTATATCTTATTACTAAAACTAAATGGTATATATACACACGACTGATGTTCCCTTACGACTTATGAAGTTGCAAGAGGCGCCACCAAAAGAATGTATTTACCATTATCTGTTTCATAAAATGTGATCTTTTATTTGTTTTATCACTTGCAAAAGTAAAGACAAATTTGAAATATTCAAATAAAAAGGAAACTTTTTTGCTAAAAAATATATAAAGTACCAATTTCTTTGTTGTTGGCTGTATTCTTTCTTTTTCCTATGTTTTGTTCAGACTCTTGCTTTTGCCATTGATAAAAGTCTGTTTTTTGCGAAGGAAGGAATATCTTCTGCCTGGCCGTTTCTTTAAAGTGAGGTAAAAAGCGGATTTGTTTTTTATATGTAGGAAGCGAATACTTTGGATGTGCAGGAAAATTCGTTGTAGCATTAGGCAAATCGGTCCCGAAATTTGTTTATATACTAAAAATAAGATATATTCGTATTAGAATCAATTTAGCTGGAATATGAAGTCATTGAGTTATGCTGCCATGAGCAGCGTGTGTGCACTGGTAATCGGAATATTACTGGTGATATGGCCTGAAGCTGCCATTATTTATTTAGTCATTACGGTAGGAGTACTATTTCTGTTGCCCGGCTTGATGGGATTGTTTTCTTATGCTTTTTCTCGGCGTAGGAATGCGGAAGTACAAAGAACATTTCTCATTATTGCATTAGGCAGTACCTTGCTGGGATTTTGGCTGATGATTATGCCTGAGTTCTTTGTCAATATTTTGATGTACCTGTTGGGAGTACTTCTGGTATTAGGTAGTTTATCGCAATTGATAAATTTTATATCGGTTCGTCAAGTAGTAAAAGTTCCTGTTTTTCTTTATTTGATATCGGTTCTGATTCTGGCTGCCGGTATTGTCATTCTCTTCAATCCATTTACGGCGGCTACCGTTCCGTTCATAATTTTGGGGGTTTCATCAATTATATATGCATTGAATGATCTTGTTCGCCTTTTGTTCTATTATCACAAGCGGAACAAAGATATTACAGATGTAAAAATTATAGAGGAATAGTTGGTCTGTCCAACTATTCCATATTTCGGTATTGCTTAGGTGACATACCTGTATATCGTTTAAAATATTTTCCGAAAAAAGAGATGTCAGGAAAGTTGAGCGAATAAGCAATTTCCTGGATGGTAAGTTCTGTGGAACGGAGTTTTGCCTGCGCATCTCGGATGACAAAAGTTGAAATAATATCCGTCAATGTTTTTCCTGTAGTTTTCTTTATTGTTGTACTAAGGTGTTGAGGCGATAAGTGCATTTTCTCTGCATAAAATGAGATATTACGTTCTAACTTATAGTTTTGTATGACTATTCGTATCAGTTGTTTTACAATCTCCTGATTACGGTTGTAACGCGGGCGCTCGTTACCATCTCTCTGTTTATAGATGTTCCCCAGTCCCATGATGAGCTGGCTGAAGATGAGATGTGCCTGTTCGTCTTTGACAAATGCATTTGGTAGCCGTATGGCTTTCATTAATAGTTTGAAATATTCGTAAAAGATATCTGCCACATCGGTTCTTAACTCAATAACAGGCTCTTCGAATATAGACGGAGTATATTCGATCATACGCGAAAACAGAGGAGGGCTTTGAATCAGCTTCTGAGAAAATCCTATAAAGGCAAATCTGCAGTCTTCACTTTCTTCCGTTACTTGTACAAACTGGTGAGGGAAAACAATGGCGATGGTGTTTCTTTCTAGTTTGTATTTGTTCAGATGTATAGTGATTGTACAATTACCTCGGATGCATAGTAAGAAAAGACATCCAGGCATTTGAACCGGATTCTTGAATAACTGTTTAATATTGCCTATGAGGTCAATACCTGTCAGCATATCGATGTTTTCTGGTATAGACTCCAATGAGTTTATTCGTTTCATTTATATTTCCTCTTTATAATCTGTAGCAAATATAATTTTTTTACATGAGAGTTCCAAATGTAATACATTTGCGCTTAGATTAGTTAAGAAACTCGTTTGTAATATGATGAAATATGTATTACTATGTAAAAAAGACTTAATAGGAATAACGATGAAAGAATAGATTTTGTATTTTCGTCGCTAGTACGAAAACTATAAATTTAATATCGTGAAAAACAGTAATTTGTATTTGGTTAGTTTGGTCTTAGTGGCCATTTTGGGCGGTCTTCTGTTTGGTTATGATACCGCTGTTATTTCGGGGGCTGAGCAAGCTCTTCAGAAACATTTAGGGTTGAATGCATTTTGGCATGGTATTACTGCCTCCAGTGCTTTAATCGGGTGTGTAATTGGTGGAGCCATTTCCGGGGTATGTGCTTCTCGTATGGGGCGGCGTAATTCGTTACGTTTGTCGGCTGTATTGCTTTTCTTGTCAGCGTTAGGCTCATATTATCCGGAATTTATCTTTTTTGAAAAAGGTGATACTTCTTTTTCATTGATTCTGGCTTTTAATTTTTATCGTATTCTCGGTGGGGTCGGAGTTGGTTTAGCTTCAGCTATCAGTCCGATGTATATTGCTGAAGTGGCTCCCTCGGAAATTCGTGGTAAACTCGTTTCGTGCAATCAGTTTGCTGTGATTTTTGGTATGCTGGTAGTTTACTTTGTGAATTACATGATTAAAGATGGCATGACTGAAGAAATGCTGGTATCCGATGGCTGGCGTCAAATGTTCTTATCGGAGGCTTATCCGGCAGCTGTATTTGCCATTTTGCTTTTCTTTGTTCCAAAGACTCCCCGTTATTTGGTTATGGAAGGAAATGATCTGAAAGCTCTTTATGTCCTTGAGCGTATTAATGGTACGGAAAAAGCTAAGAAAATATTTTCTGATATAAAATCTGTTACTGCCGAGAAAACGGAAAAATTGTTTACCTATGGAGTTTCTGTAATTATTATTGGCATTTTGCTTTCCGTATTTCAGCAGGCTATCGGCATTAATGCTGTGCTGTATTATGCGCCACGTATCTTTGAAAAGATTGGTGGTGGTGGAGACGGTATGATGCAGACGGTTATTATGGGGGTAGTGAACATAACATTTACTTTAGTCGCTATCTTTACCGTCGAAAAAGTAGGAAGAAAACCGTTACTTATCATCGGATCTATAGGCATGGCTATCGGAGCATTGGGTACTGCTGCCTGCGATGAATTCCATATTAATGGTATTATTGCTGTGTTGTGTATCATCGTTTATTCGGCAGCTTTCATGATGTCCTGGGGGCCGATTACATGGGTATTAATTGCCGAAATATTCCCTAACACTATTCGAAGCAAAGCTGTGGCTATTGCCGTAGCCTTCCAGTGGATATTCAATTATCTTGTTTCCTCTACATTCCCGGCAATGTATGAGGTTAGTCCGTTCTTTGCTTATTCATTGTACGGAGTAATTTGTTTGATTGCTGCTTTCTTCGTCTGGAAGTGGGTACCCGAAACGAAGGGGCGGACTTTGGAGGAAATGAATCAACTTTGGTTGAGTCGGAAAGGCAGATAATTTATATCAGTCTGGATTAATCTGAATTGAATAGAAAATAAAAAGTATAATATCAATCTTCTTGAAGCGGAAAATGGGATAATACCTGTTTTCCGCTTTTCTTTTATCATTTACATTGATACAGATAGATATTGTTTACCTTCATCCGAAATTCGTCTAATGGGCAATAGAATTAGCTGCGATTGATTGGCTTTGCTTTTCTACTTTTTTAAAGGTTAGATTATTGTCTTATGGAGTAGACTATAGATATTTGCTACCAGAGATCCGGTTGTTTAATCGTGTTATACGAAGTGATTAAATAAAGGCTGTAAAGAGGGTATATGCAGACTAATGTTATGGTGAATGAACATTCTAATCTAGGGAGGTCTGATAGCTATAAAAACGAAGCGGGCAAACTGAAAATTCAGCCTGTCCGCCTCTATTACTCTTTCAATAAAAAATTATCCTATTAAATTTAGAAGAATAAATAGCGCTGGTCTACGATTTCTGCCTTGTCACGTAATTCGTAAAGACATTGTCCTGCATAGCGTGCAGCCATGCTTGAGAGAGCTGTTTCTTCTTTCTTTGCATCGAATTTTTCTGAACTCTTTTCTTTGTTGTACACCTGAATCATGTAGACTCCGGCATTACCTTTAATAGGAGCTGAAACTTTGTTCACTTCTGTTTTCGATGCATATGCACTGATTGCAGGTTCACTGGCACGTGTTACTGCGATAAATGCCGGAGCATTGAAAGTAACGTGTTTTACACTATCGCTGATGGCATCTTTCATACTTTTAACCTGTGCCAAAGAGTTGAAGCCCTTCATCTGCTCCATAATCTTTTCAGCTTTCTTATCGCGGAGAACTTCGCTTCTCAACATATCAGAAACCTTGTTGATGTTTACATAGCCTTCCGGATTGATAGCTTCGAGAGCTACTACCATCAGATGGTCGTTTTCGCCGCATTCATACAATGGAGAAACTTCTCCCGGTTTTGCACTGAATACCCATTTCAATGCTTCACGAGTTGATTTTACACCACCTACGTAATGTTCATCGCTACGGAAGTTTGAACGAGGAGTTACGCTGTAACCAGCTTCTTCAGCGTTCTTTTCAAGGTCTTTCATTGTAGTGTTTTGTGCAACAAACTGGCTAAATTTATTGTAAGCTTTGTTATATGTTTCCTTACTAAATTCAACTGGACATTTGATGACAGCTACTTTATATTTATCTTTCATAGCTTTCTTTGCAGTTACTTGCAGAATCAGATTAGCCTGACCTACTTTGATATTTGCTAATTCATCAACTGGTTGAGATATCAGTTTATTGATAAATGTGGCATTGTCTTCATTCAATGAAGCACCTTCCCAACTTTGAGAGTTAATCCAGTTAGCTTCACCTGTCTGGCCATAGATTTTAGCCAATGCAGCAAAATCTGCTCCACCTTTTAAGGCATTGTAGATACTGTCAGCCAAAGTTGCTGTCTTAGCTTCAGTATCAGCGTATACTTGAATCTGACGGAATTGAATAGAATCAGGTGCAGTTGTTTTTGCAATGATTTTGAATGCATTATACGAATCGTCTGCCTGATTGTAATAAGGACCATATACTTCGTTTATGGAAGTTGAATCCAGACGACTTGCAACGTCAGATGGTAATACCGTTTTGTTTACAGGTACATCTGCAAATGGAATAACAGAACCGGTAGAACGAATAAATGCTGTATAGTCATTGTTTGTACTGATCAGCTGGTTGCTATATTCTGTCACTTCTTTTTGTACTGCTTGACGGTCTGCATCAGAAGGAACTACTCGTACATCAATGAATTTAATGTCACGTGTTTCAACCGGCTGTTTGAATGATTCTTTTCTCTCATCGTACAACTTCTTGATCTCTTCGTTTGATACAGTAATTGTAGAATCGCTGATGCTTGAGTAAGGAACACCTGCCAGCAATAAATCTGACTGTACAGTGCGTCCGTTGAATACATCTTCTGCAGCAACCGGATTTGAAATCAATGATTTTGCAATCAAATTTTGGTATTTTTCTGCCAGTACAGACTGTCTTAAAGTCTTTTCGACGAATTTCCAGAAATTACCCATTTTTTGGTAGTATTCAACATACTGTGCAGGCATCTTATTGGCATCCAAGTTAGCATAATCTACCAAGAATTTCTTCAACATATCTTTGTCGAATGCGCCAGTTTGCGGGTTACGGAACGGAGTCTGCATTAACAATGGGTTTGTTCCTTCATCAATGATGGTCTGAAGTTCTTTATCTGTTACTTTTAGTCCCAATTTTTTTGCTTCAGCAGCTATCAGTTCATTGGTTACGTATGTATTCCAAACCTGATCTTTGATGTTTGTCAACTGATCTTCATTTAGTGAATTCAATCCGTTAGTCAGTTTAATGACTTCACTGAATTCATCTACCATTTGTTGATAGTCTTGAACGGAGAGTTTGTTTCCATTTATTTCTCCGGCGTCTTGTTTTCCCTGATGCGGCTGGAGTACTTTCCAAGCATCACCTGCGATGAACGCAAAAAGGGCAAGACCAATCACAATGACCAAAAGAGGTCCTTTGCTTCTAATTGTTTGTAAAGTTGCCATTTAAAGTTATTATTTTTTGTTTATTGTTTTTTTCTTTAGCGCACGAAGATACAAAAAATGTGCTTAGCAGGCACTTTTTTATAGAAAATTTTTTATTCTGAAGGCGTTTAAATAGCTTATTTGTCAACTTTTAGCTTGACAAGCTCTATTTTTGTTGCTGTAACTTTTATAATTTTGAATTGAAAATTTCCAATAGCTATTGTTTCGTGCATTTTTGGAAAACTTTGATATTCATGCAATATTAGCCCACCAATAGTTTGATATTCATCGCTCTCTGGTAGTTTCAGACCAAATTCTTCATTCGCTTTTTCAATTTCTACACGTCCTGAAAAAATGTATTCGTTTTCTCCTATCTTTTTTGCAATGCTGGAATTTGTATCGTGTTCATCTTCAATATCGCCAAATATTTGTTCTACTAAGTCCTCCATGGAAACCAGTCCAGAAGTTCCTCCAAATTCATCTACTACTATTGCCAAAGAACGTTTTTGCTGCATTAGTTGTTGCATTAGTTTGTGGGCACTCATCGTTTCTGGGACAATAGGAATTGTACGTATATGTTGGCGCCAGTCTGTAAGCGGCTTGAATAATTCGGATGAATGTATATAGCCTATTACATTGTCTATATCCTCTTTATAAACGAGGACTTTGCTTATGCCATGATCTATAAATTCAGCTTTCAATTCATCGAGTGTGGCATTTATATCTACGGCAATGATTTCAGTACGTGGAACCATACAGTCGCGTACTTTAATACTGGAGAAGTCCAGAGCATTTCGGAATATTTCTATTTCAGTGTCTATTGCATTCTGGTCTTGTACTTTTTCTATACTGCTTTGAATGAAATAATCCAGATCGACTTTTGTAAAGGCTTTTTCTTTAGTTTCTTTATTGATTTTTGTACCTGTTAGGTAAAGGATGAAGGCCGATAGCGAAGATGCGAGACGACTGATGGGATAAAGTATCAAGTAACAAATAAATGCAGGAATCGCAAATGCACTTAACGTACTGTTGGGACTTATCTTAAATAGGGTCTTGGGTAAAAATTCTCCTGTAACGAGAATGATAGCTGTAGATATAAGTGTTTCGATTGTGACTAGAAGGAATTGGTTACTAATAATATTTACCAATATATATTCTTCTATCAGTTGAGCCATCCAAATACCATATACTACGAGAGCTATATTATTGCCCACCAGCATGGTTGAGATAAAATTATTAGGATTGCGGTAAAATACAGACAAGATACGGGCTCGCATACCATTGTCCTTCTCCATTTCAAAACGCAATTTGTTGGAAGACACAAAGGCAATTTCCATTCCAGAGAAGAATGCGGAAAATGCCATTGATATAAGTAGTTCTATAATTAGTCCCATATTGATTGGTACAGAGTTTTCTATTTTTTTGTCGTATCAGCAGGAGCAGTATCTTCGACTGTAAATATACCAGTATTATTGAATATCTGATACTCTGTCATTTGCTGATTCGATTCAAAACCATATCCCGTCAATATCTTATCGGGTTGTTCGATCCGTATAAATTGATTGGAATAGATTTTTTCTTTTCCTTGATCCCAGAACATCAGCTGGGTGTCAAATTTATCTCCGCGTTGGCTGCGGATATGTACATTGCTTCGTAGTTCCCATAGTTTCTTAGGCTCATAGTAATAGGCTGTATCCGCCTTTATACTTGCGTCGATGTGAAAGAGGGTATCAAATTTCTCAAGATAAATACCTTTTTCAAATGCCCAGAAGGGAGTGTCTACCTCATTGTAAATCAACCATTCTGCTGTGATTATTTTATAGCGAATCATACCGGAATCGGATATAAATGTAGTCACACCAAGCGTACGCATATCGGGCAGAGAGTCTTTTTCGCTGACTGCCGCTGCCAGTTCCTTCTTTTTGCTACATGCTGGCAATAAAATAAACATAACAGTTGTCCAAATGACAACTGTTATGTTTAAAATCATTATATGTTTTTTATGGGGCACTCTAAATGACATGTGAAAGATATGTAATTATCTGATTGTTGTAGTTTCACCAATCCATCCGCCGATAGTTACAGAGTCACCTTTCTTCAAGCCCAGGAAGAACAGGTCTTCGTCTTTCGGAGTATATGCTGAGTAGCTTCCAATCAGCTTGTTGGCTTCTTCTGCAACGCTTGGATCTACGCTCTTGGCACGCTGTAATTTATCGATAGCTGCAAAGTAAGTACATTTGTTCAAAGCAGCTTCATCACCCCAGTTTGGACTAGCCGCATACATCTGAGCAATCAGGATATATGCTTTACCCATGTTGGGATTATAAGAAAGTGCCTTGTTTGCATATTGTCTTGCTTTTCCATACATTTTCTGGCTCATGATAGCAACGGCAGCTTTATAGCTGTTTTCTGCTTTTTCCATAGGATCCTTTTCCAGTTCGATTGCTTCGTCGAAGTAGTTGACACTCTTGTTGACATCACCTTTCTTGTAATACATGTAAGCACATCCCAGGGCTGTTGCAGCTGTCGGTTCAATAGCATGAGCTGCTTCTGAAGCTTCGAAGTATGCTTCTTCGTTTGTACATTTCAGAATCTGCATAACAGAAATAACCTGTTTCAGGTAGTCCAAATTAGATTTATTCTGTGCTACTTTCGGGCCGTAGATAGATTGCATGTCTTCGCAAGAAGCAGTACCACTGTTGATGAAGTAAGCATCTACATTGTCCTTTGCTGTTTTCAAAAGGTTTTTGGTTTTTGTTGCAGTAGTAGCCTTGTATGCAGCATCGGCATAACCTGAAACAGTCAGATAATCCTGAATGAATTGTTCTTTATGGTTGTTATCTGTTTTCAGTTTACGCAAAGACAAGTCCATCATATCCTGGAACATGAAATAGTCTGCATTTTCTTTTTCCAGATCGATAGCTTCTTTTTCAATGTTGTAAGCTGCATTAACGTCCAAGTTAGAACCAGAAAATACAATAAGGTCGTGAGCTTTCATACCCAGGATAGAACCTTTTGTTGTTGGAGTTTTAACCAAGCCGTTCAGCTGGTCCAGATATTTGATACGCTGATCATGTACAGCCATCAACTCATTCAAATAAGTCTTCTGCTGTGCGGCATCTTTGGATTCAGCAATCAATGCACGAAGAATTTTAGCACCGTTTGTATAAGTACCAACCTGTGCTATAGGAGCTTCTGTAAAGACAGCTTTCCAAGGGGTGTATGCATCCTTGAAGTTGTTTGTCTTTACATATTCAGTATAAATACTGATGTTCTGGAGGCAACGGAGACTGTCTTCTCCATGTCCAAAACGAGAACCATCTTCCACTCCTTTTTGAGCGAAAACTGCTGTTGCACTTAATGAAAGTACAGCTAGCATTGTAAACATCTTCATTTTCATCGTATATAAATTTAGTTGTTTTGTTAGTTAACTTTCCATTTCATGAACCAATGTTCATTAAACGTCAGGCCGATTTTAATGACAAAACGGTTTTCAGATAGCATATTGGAAACAGATGGGTTGACACGAACATATTGTCCTGTCACGTTTAAGATGGTATTTCGCTGAAACAAGTAGAGCGGAAGTCCCAATCCTGCACTGATTCCATATTCTGAAGGGCCGTCACACTGAGGAAGTTTTAGGTATGCACTTTTGTAGTAACCTCCTGCACGATAGCGTATGCGTTTCAAATAACTTCTTCCGATGGGATTTGGCAAGTATTCTACACCTGCTGCTATTTTAGTGCGGTCATTATATGCGTTTGTCGAATTTTCATATTTTACTTTCGACCATTTTTCTAAAGAATAATCAATACCAACAGTAAGGCTTTTGGCATGGTTGTATGCTAAACCTACGCCATAAGTATGAGGTATACCGTATGAATCGTTTACTACATGTTCGTTGACCGAAGAGTAACTCGAATTATCTGTAACCTGAATACCTCTGGTATCTGTTGAATTGAGTGTATGTCCTAATCCGTAAACAAGTCCAAGTGTCACTTTGTCGGATTTATTGATGGCCTGGGTATATTGTAAGCCGAAATCTGCAACGTAACTGTTTACCTTTATGTTATTATATACGTTAGTCTGGTCACTACTTACGCTAAATCCTTTAGTTGCCTGGTATTGTAATGTTCCATAGAGGTATCCGGCATTTACTCCAATAGAAAGGTTGTCAAGTACTTTGAAGCCCAGTCCTCCGGTAATTTGCTGTAACCCTCCATCTCCATAAAAAAGATTTGTTGCAGTAACGTTTTCAATTCCTTCTACAGGCTGGGTCGTTGTAAAATTATATCCCAGTGTAGAATAAGGAATGAATCCGATAGCCATACCCAGACGAGGGTGGAGGCGGAACTGCATTGCTATATAGTCGAAGCTAGAGTTTCTGGCATTGTTCTTTATTCCGTTTTCCTGAAAATTGGAACTTTTCAAACTCATACCTACATCGAACATAAACGAGAGGGAATCTACCGCTGTGAATGATGCCGGATTCATCATATTGATATGGCCACTGTTTCTGAGAGCGTAGCCAATTCCACCCATGGCAGCATTATTGGCAAAGCCTCGGTCAGACAAATCTCCTAGTCCATATCGGGTATAAGGAGAATTAGTGCTGGACTGAGCAATAGCCGATAACGAGCCGGCAAGCATCAGAGCGCTGATTAGTGCTTTCTTATTTAACATTGTAATTTAATATTCTGTTTAAACCTTTCAATACTAAAAATCTATCTGCAAAGATGATACTTTTTAAGTTTGTATCAAAAGAAAATTTATCTCCACCAGTTAAAAAAACCAAAAGGTCAGGATATTTCTTTTGCATAAGGGCTATATAACCGCTTATTTCGAACTCTATGCCTTTTATGACACCAGCACGTATCGCAGTTTCCGTGCTATATCCAAACTCCGGTAAATCTCCTCCTTTTTCTATCAGGGGAAGCTTGTCGCAACAGGCGTTCAGCGCTTTAAAACGGGTGTAGATACCAGGGGATATATTGCCTCCCCAGTAGCGGCCTTGTGCGTCAATGAATTCGTATGTCAGTGCCGTTCCTGCATCTACAACCAGCAAGTTTTTGTTGGGACAAAGGTAATTGGCACCCACGACAGCAGCCAGTCGGTCCATCCCTAATGTTTCTGGAGTTTTGTAAAGATTTTCTATAGGCACTGGTGTGCGGTAGGTTAACTCCAAGAAAGAAACAGACTGTTTAGCCAGTTGCTTGCGGATGGTGTTGCTAAGTGTAATGACCGATGCAATGATTCCCTTTTCAATGGGGTATTTGTTGCACAGCATCGTCAAGCAGTCTAAAGAGTGGTTTGAACCTCGAAGAACTTCTACCACTTCTTCCTTGTCGAATACAGCGAGTTTGGCTACTGTATTGCCTATATCGATTACTAAATTCACTTCTTTTCTTAATTTTATGTTGCAAAGTAAAGTAAAAAATAAATAGGAATAGTAATAAAACGGTGAATTTATTCAGAACTTTTCAATATTTAGCCGTATTTTTGCAGCGAAAACAATATAAACATTGTAAAAAAAGAGGATGTACTTAACCTGGAGTTATGGCAAAACTTAGATATTTTATTGTGTGTTTGTTGGCAGCAGTTGCCCTTTCTGTGCAAGGACAGAGGACAGATAGCATTCGGTTTAGTTTGATGACCTGTGCTCCTGGCAGCGAAATCTATTCCTTGTTTGGGCATACGGCTATACGTTATGAAAATTATACCCGGCACGTGGATGTAGTATTCAATTATGGTATGTTCAGTTTTAATACTCCTCATTTTGTGCTTCGTTTCATCAAAGGCGAAACCGATTATCAGCTGGGAATTACACCTTATCCTTATTTTGAAGCGGAATATGCCATGCGTGGTTCGTCTGTATATCAGCAGGTGTTGAACTTGACTCAAGACGAAAAGGTGAACTTGCTGGCCTTATTGGAGGAAAATTATTTGCCAGAGAACCGTATCTATCGGTATAATTATTTCTATGATAATTGTACTACACGTGCCCGTGACCGTATAGAAGAATGTATAAATGGACAGGTCGTTTATCCGGATTCTGTATCCGGAAAAAGTTTTCGCAGCATTGTACATGAATTTACGGTCGGTTCTCCGTGGGATGAATTGGGCATCGACTTGTGTCTGGGGAGCGAAGCTGACAAGGAAATAGGCAAGCGCTTGCAGATGTTTGCTCCTTTTTATATGAAACGTTATGCCTCTGATGCTTATATTGTTGATAAGACAGGTGTGCGTCGTCCGTTGGTCTTGGAAGAGATAAAAGTCGTAGACGTGGAGCCGGAAGTTGCCGAGCCGGGTTTCGTGCTTTCGCCGATGGCGTGCGCTTCCTTGTTCCTTGCGCTGTGCGTGTTGGTAGGCTGGTTGCAATGGAGGTACCGTCGGATCTGGTGGGGATGGGATGTTTTGCTATATGCTTCTCAGGGCTTGGCCGGATGTATTATTGCCTTTCTGTTTTTCTTCTCTGTTCATCCTACAGTAGGCTCAAACTGGCTGCTTATACTGTTTAATCCGATACCCTTATTCTATCTGCCTGTTATGATCTATAAGGACGTAAAGCATAAAAAAGATGCCTATCATGTAGTAAATCTTGTATATTTAACACTTTTTATAGTCATTCTTCCTTTTTGTGGGCAAGAATTTAATTTAACAGTATTACCTTTGGCGCTCGGTTTGCTGGTGAACTCTGCAAGCCATATATTAGTTTGGAATAAAAAGTAATGAAAGAACGCATACTGACATCGCTGATAGCAGCATTTGTAATAACAAGCCTTCAGGCGCAGACAGCTCCGGCAGTTCCGAGATTGGTAGTAGGACTGACCATTGACCAGCTTCGCTCTGATTACATCGAAGCATTCTCTGCTTTGTATGGAGAAAGAGGGTTCAAGAGGCTGATGAAGGAAGGCAGGGTATATTGCAATGCAGAATATGACTTCATAAACATGGACCGTTCTTCGGCTGTGGCTTCTATATATACAGGTACTACTCCTTATTACAATGGAATAGTAGGCAACCGTTGGATGGATCGCTCTTCCTTGCGTATTGTGAAGAGTGTAGACGATCCGGCATATATGGGAGTATATACATCGGAAAGTACTTCGCCCCAACATTTACTGGTTTCTACCTTGTCGGATGAACTGATGGTAGCAACCAATGGCGGTGCAGAAGTATACTCGATAGCTCCTTCTCGTGAAATGGCTGTACTTGCTGCCGGTCATGCAGCAAAAGGTGCTTTCTGGCTGAATGATGAAACCGGGAAATGGAGCGGTTCTACCTATTACGGTCCTTTCCCTGAATGGGTTGCAGCATACAATGACCGTGAAGGGTTGGATTTCCGTATTGGAAATCTGGTGTGGGGGCCTTATCTGCCTGTCACCTCTTATAAATATGTTACCTCGGATGTAAAGCAGCTTACCTTCAAGCATGACTTTTCCGATGAGCGTGCTGATAAGTACAAAAAATTCAAGACCAGCCCTTATGCGAATGATGAAGTAAATAAACTTGTAAATGCTTGTCTGACGAATACTGGTATCGGTCTAGATAACATCCCGGATTTGCTTACATTGTCTTATTATGCCGGAAACTATGCCCATACTCCGAATACGGAATATGCCATGGAGATACAAGATATGTATGTACGTCTGGATAATAGCATAGGCGATTTGCTCGACTTGATAGACCGTAAGGTAGGACTGAATAATACCTTGTTCTTTATTACTTCTACAGGGTATGCAGACGCAGATCCGAAAGATTCGGAACAATATAAAATACCGGGCGGAGAGTTTCATATCAAGCGTTGTGGTGCATTGCTGAATATGTATCTCATGGCCATTTACGGTCCGGGGCAGTATGTAGAAATTTATTATGATCGTCAGATTTACCTGAACCATAAGCTCATCGAAGACAAGAAACTGAATCTTACTGAAATACTGAATCGCTCGTCCGATTTTATTGTTCAGATGAGCGGTGTTCGTTCGGCATATTCCTCTCAACGTTTGTTGCTTGGAGCATGGACTCCTCGTATCGATAAAATCAGAAATACGTTCAACCCGAATACTTCTGGCGATATTTACGTAGAAGTAATGCCGGGATGGACAGTAGTCGATGAATATTCTCAAGCTTCAAAAGTGGTACGTGATACCTATTCGTCGGCTCCGTTGATTTTTATCGGTAACAACATAAAGCCGGAAGTTCTTTATACTCCGGTTAAAATGGCGACAATCGCTCCCACTGTAGCACATTTCATGCGCATTCGGGCACCCAATGCAGCTACTGCTGCTCCTCTGACGGGCATCCGTAAATAAATTATAGACTTAAATAACTAAGAAAATCAGCAAATTAGTTATCTTTGTGCGTCAGAAACCTGAATAAACAAATCAATTTAGAAATAATAAAAACAACAATATACAATGGGATTTAATGAATTTATAAGCAAACTTTTTGGAAATAAGGCGACTCGCGATATGAAGGAAATTCAGCCGTGGGTGAATAAAGTAAAAGAAGTCTATCCGGAAATTGCTAAATTGAGTAACGATGAGTTACGTGCCAAAACCGAAGAGCTGAAGAAATATATTAGAGAATCGGCTGCTGAAGAAAACAAAAAGATAGAAGAGCTGAAGGCTACTATCGAAGAAACAGATATCGAAAAGCGTGAACCGATTTTCTCGCAAATAGACAAGCTGGAAAAAGAAGTACTCGAGAAATACGAGAAAGCATTGAATGATGTGCTTCCTACTGCTTTTGCGATTGTAAAAGATACAGCTCGCCGTTTAAGTGAAAACGAAGAAATTGAAGTTACTGCTACTGAAATGGACCGCAATCTGGCTGCTCAGGGCAAGGACTTCGTCCGTATAGAAGGTGACAAGGCCATCTGGAAAAACCATTGGGTAGCCGGAGGTAATGAAATGACATGGAACATGGTTCATTACGATGTACAGCTATTTGGTGGTGTTGTACTGCATCAGGGTAAAATTGCAGAAATGGCGACCGGTGAAGGTAAAACCTTGGTTGCTACATTGCCGGTATTCTTGAATGCGTTGACGGGTAATGGTGTACATGTGGTTACCGTGAACGATTACCTGGCTAAGCGTGACTCTGAATGGATGGGACCGCTCTATATGTTCCATGGCCTGACTGTAGATTGTATCGATAAGCATCAGCCTAACTCGGAAGCTCGTCGTCGTGCTTACATGGCAGATATTACATTCGGTACTAACAATGAGTTCGGTTTCGACTACTTGCGTGATAATATGGCTGTCAGTCCGAAAGATCTTGTACAGCGCAAACATAACTATGCGATTGTCGATGAGGTGGACTCTGTATTGATTGATGATGCACGTACGCCGTTGATTATTTCCGGTCCTGTTCCTAAAGGTGACGAACAGCTGTTCGAAGTGCTCCGTCCGCTGGTAGAACGTCTGGTTGAAGCACAGCGTAAACTGGCTACTCAATATCTTGCTGACGCTAAGCGTCTGATTGCATCTGACAAGAAAGAAGACGTGGAAGCTGGATTCCTGGCTCTGTTCCGTAGCCATAAGGCGTTGCCGAAGAACAAGCCTCTGATCAAGTTCCTGAGTGAACCGGGTATCAAGGCCGGTATGCTGAAGACCGAAGAAATCTACATGGAGCAGAACAACAAGCGTATGCCGGAGGCTGTTGAACCATTGTACTTCGTCATCGATGAAAAACTGAAGAGTGTCGATCTGACAGATAAGGGTGTTGACCTGATTACTGGTAATTCACAAGACCCGACTCTTTTCGTATTGCCGGATATCGCAGCTCAGCTTTCTGCTCTGGAAAATGAAAAGGGCCTGAGCGACGAAGAAAAGCTTGCCAAGAAAGACGAGTTGCTTACAAACTTTGCCATCAAGTCGGAACGTGTTCATACAATCAATCAGTTGCTGAAAGCTTATACCATGTTCGAGAAAGATACCGACTATGTCGTTATGGACGGACAGGTTAAGATTGTCGACGAACAGACTGGACGTATTATGGACGGTCGTCGTTGGAGCGATGGCCTGCATCAGGCTGTCGAAGCAAAGGAAGGTGTTAAGGTAGAAGCTGCGACTCAGACATTTGCAACCATCACCTTGCAGAACTACTTCCGTATGTATCACAAGCTTGCTGGTATGACCGGTACGGCAGAAACGGAAGCCGGAGAATTTTGGGATATCTACAAACTGGATGTAGTGGTTATTCCTACGAACCGTCCGATTGCACGTATCGATATGAACGACCGTGTATACAAGACGAAACGTGAAAAGTATAAAGCAGTAATCGAGGAAATCGAAAAGATGGTACAGGCTGGCCGTCCGGTACTGGTGGGTACTACTTCAGTCGAAATCTCTGAAATGTTGAGCAAGATGCTTACCTTGCGTAAGATTCAGCATAACGTATTGAATGCGAAGTTGCACCAGAAGGAAGCCGAAATTGTAGCTAAAGCTGGTCAGAGCTCTACCGTTACCATTGCTACTAACATGGCAGGTCGTGGTACAGATATCAAGCTGAGTCCGGAAGTGAAAGCTGCCGGAGGTTTGGCAATTATCGGTACAGAACGTCATGAATCACGTCGTGTAGACCGTCAGTTGCGTGGTCGTGCAGGACGTCAGGGTGATCCGGGTTCTTCTGTATTCTTCATTTCGTTGGAAGATGACCTGATGCGTTTGTTCGCTTCCGACCGTCTGGCTAACTGGATGGATAAGATGGGATTCAAGGAAGGCGAAATGATTGAACACAGCATGATATCCAAGTCTATCGAACGTGCCCAGAAGAAGGTGGAAGAAAACAACTTCGGTATCCGTAAGCGTTTGCTTGAATACGATGACGTGATGAACAAGCAGCGTACCGTAGTATATACGAAACGCCGTCATGCCCTGATGGGAGAACGTATCGGTATGGATATTGTCGACATGATTTGGGACCGTTGTGTAAATGCCGTTGAACAACCTGATTATGAAGATGCCAAGATGGAAATTCTTCAGACACTGGCTATGGAAGTTCCGTTCAGCGAAGAAGACTTCCGTAACAAGAAGAAGGACGATTTGGCCGAACAGACTTTCCAGGAGGCTATGGCCTTGTTCAAGCGTAAGACTGAACGTATGGCTGCCATTGCCAATCCGGTAATCAAACAGGTATACGAAGCTCAGGGTCATATGTATGAAAACATTATGATTCCTATTACCGACGGAAAACGTATGTATAATATTTCTGTCAATCTGAAAGAAGCATACGAAACAGAGTCCAAGGCTATCGTGAAAGCATTTGAAAAGGCTATTCTGCTTCATACCATCGATGATGCATGGAAGGAAAACCTGCGTGAACTGGATGAATTGAAACATTCAGTACAGAATGCAAGCTACGAGCAGAAAGATCCGTTGTTGATCTTCAAACTTGAATCGGTTAACTTATTCGATAATATGGTGAGCAAGATTAACAACAACACGATATCTGTTCTGATGCGTGGTCAGATACCTGTTCAGGAACCGGAACAAGTACGTGAAGCCGCTCCCGAACCGGAACGTCCGCGTCAGCAATATCGTGAAGAAAAGCAGGACTTGAACGATCCGGATCAGCAGGAAGCTGCCGGACGTGATACACGTGACGCAAAGCAGGAACCGTATCGTGCCGAAAAAACAGTCGGACGTAACGATCCTTGTCCGTGTGGCAGTGGCTTGAAGTATAAGAATTGCCACGGACGTAATGCATAAGTCTGAAGGTTTAGAAATAAACAATATACAAGTGAATGTCATTCCGCAGAAGTAAGTGCGGAGTGACATTCTTTTTTTATGTATTTAAAGAAAAAAACAGGCTTTTTTGCCCTTCACGCCCTTCACCGTCTGCCGTCAGGTATCTTGGGAGATCATTTACAGAAACCGCTGGCCTTTCCAATTTTTTTGTACAGAAAAAATAAAAGTTTGTACAAATTTTCAGAAAATGTCGCCAGATTTTTTTATTCTTTCCTGTTGGTTGTATTGTTGCTCCCTTTCATTTTTTCCGTTTAGTGAGGCTTTATGAGGCAGTTTAGTCCGGAAACTGACATATCGTCAGTTATGATACGGTTTTTCCCTTGAAAGATTGATAAATAAAATAAATAAAAAATGAACCGGAGTGCGATTCCCGAAATCTTTTTATCTTTGCATCTGTAGTGTGGCACAATTGTTTGTTGCTGCGATTAAAAAATTAACGAAGTTAAAACTAGACCATGATGAAAATATATGCTTTGTGTGCGGCTGCGCTGGTATGCTGCCTCGCTTCGTGCGGTTCTATACAGACTTTGACATTCGACCAATTATGTCCGGCAACAGTGAACTTCCCTGAACAAGTGAAAAACATTGCTGTAGTCAATAACATGCCGGCCATTCCGGAGGCTAAGCGGACATTGCTTACCTTAGGCGATATGAACGGCAATGGTAAAAGATCGGCGGAAATGTTGGCTTCGGCACTGGCCGATTCCAAGTATTTCAATCAGGTGATGATCTGCGACTCGGCATTGAATGAAACCAGTATGTCGGGCAGGAGAGTACTGACTGTGCAGGAGGTGACACAGCTTGCGGAAGAACTGGATGCTGATGCCATTTTTTCTCTGGATCAGGTAAATATCCATACCGAACGGGATGAAATCTTTTATCCGGGACTGCCGGGTACGTGGTCGGTTATAAAAGCCAAGGTTACTCCGGTACTGAGCCTTTACATTCCGGGGCGTGAGCGTCCGATGAATATAATAGCCAAGACCGATAGTCTGCAATGGGATGCTGGCATGGCTCCCTCGGATCGACAGATGCAGGAAGAAGCGGCTTCATTTTCGGCATATATGCTTACACACATGCTGGTTCCTTACTGGAAGCAGGCGCAACGTGTCTATTTTGGTGGAGGTTGTGTAGAGATGCGTGATGCAGCTGTTTGTGTGAATGAAAACGACTGGCAGGGAGCATACGATTTGTGGAAATCTTTGTACGAACAAACGAAATCGAAGAAGCTGAAGGTACGGGCAGCTATCAACCTCGCGCTGGCATCCGAAATGCAAGGAGATTTGCCACAGGCAGAAAAATGGCTGGAAGAGATAGAGGAAAAGGTTGTACCCGGTTCCGATGAAGACGTAGTAAGGAAATTCTATGCCGAACAACTGGCCGGAAGGCTGACAGATTTTTCTCATTTGAACACTCAAATGGGACGTTTTGGAAACAATTTCTAGCAATATCTGTTGCACGAATGATTTTTTTTGTACATTTGAAGTAATAAAATTCGATAAGCATGATGAACATTAGTGAACAGTCTCATACTTCTATTGCTTCTATGTTGAAAGAAGCTGTTAGCAGATATATTACTACGGATGACAATTCTGTTGTAACAGATATTCATTTGCAGCCTAGACAAGATAGTGGAGAACTCCTCATTTTCAACGATGAAGATGAAGAATTGGCACGTACCATCATCGATGAGTGGGTGGATTATGACGGTGACGATTTTTACAAAGAAGTAGAGCCAGTACTTCGTGCCGAAGTTACAGTGCTGAAGGATGAAGGAGAACTCGATAAATTATGTTTGATGAAACCATATTCGTTTGTGCTGGTGGACGAGGAGAAGGAGACGATATCGGAACTTCTGCTGATAGATGATGAAGATACCTTGCTGCTGGACGATGAATTGTTGAAAGGGCTGGATGAGGAGCTCGATGCCTTTCTGAAAGACCTGCTGGAAAAATAAGCAGGGAGTTGTTCCATTTGTTTGCTGTCAAATTCTAATAATATGGGAGAGCGCATTACCTTTCGTAAGAATGAACGTTTGCAGACGATTAATCCTCGCTGGAGAGGAAATCCGAATGCCAGAGGAAAGTTCTTCAATCGTCAGCATCGCTGGCGTCCGGGGATGGGTAGTGTGCTGAAATGGCGTTTTTCTCCGAATCCTCAGCGTAAAGAGAAGAAAATGATTAAGTGGAATCCGAAAATACATTTTCTTCGCTCACTGGATGCCGTAGTCGGAAATTCATTGATATGGTTGGGGCATAATTCTTTTTTCCTTCAATTGGGAGGAAAGCGTTTCATGATTGATCCGGTATATGGAAACATCCCTTTTGTGAAGCGCAGGAGTCAGTTTCCGGCCAATCCCTCTATTTTTACGCATATTGATTATTTGTTGATCAGCCACGATCATTTTGACCATCTCGATAAACCAAGTGTGGCTCGTTTGTTTGCCGACAATCCTCAGATGAAGTTGTTTTGTGGCATTGGTACGGGAGAACTGATTAAAGGCTGGTTCCCAGCTATGGAAGTCATAGAGGCTGCATGGTATCAGCAGCATCGTGACGGCGATTTGCGGCTGACTTTTCTTCCTGCCCAGCACTGGAGCAAGCGTGGGGTAAACGATGGGGGAGAACGACTGTGGGGAGCTTTTATGATAGAAGCCGACGGAATCACTATTTACAATAGCGGTGATACGGGTTATGCACGTCATTTTAGCGAACTTCCAGAATTGTTTCCACACATTGATTATTGCATGATAGGTATCGGTGCCTACAAACCCCGCTGGTTTATGAAACCTAACCATATCTCTCCATACGATGCGCTTACGGCTTCGGCCGATATGGGGGCCTGTATAACGGTTCCTATGCACTACGGGACTTTTGACTTATCGGATGAGCCTTTGTTTGATCCGCCTCATGTGTTTGCTACCGAGGCGAAAAAACGCAATATGCCCGTTCTGCTTCCAGAATTGGGCGAAATCATCAAATTGAGTCGTCAGCATTAAATTCCGATGCTTTATTTTGCTGTCTTTTCGGGGGTTACTGTCAAACTTTCTTTAGGGATTACGATGGTTCGCTGAGCTGTTGAGTCATTCTTTATGCTTGTCACTTCGCCTTTTGTAGTGAAGTAGACATAATTTCCCATGTCATAAAAACGATAAACTTTTACTCCATCGTGTTCAAACAGATAACTGATGGTGTAGGTATCGTTGTTCTGAGGTGCTTTGTTCTGGATAGGTATTCCTGCTATGCCACAAGAGGAAAACGTCATAACGCATAGAAATAACAGACCGATGTAGAATAAACTTGTTTTCATGTCTAAAAGTTTGGAGTGGTTTGTACTTTAACGTGAGTTCGATGAATTATAACTATTTGTAAATTTGGTGATTAGCGAAAAT
>OBVU01000133.1_pt1 | contig 72642 bp, 47 predicted proteins | sample 1495171 | NCBI WGS metagenome assembly OBVU01 (sample SAMEA2580028, study PRJEB22360) | human gut metagenome | biome: human gut; feature: human-associated habitat; material: faeces | place: Denmark | collected 2008/2010
ATTTGTTTATTTGTTTGTAAGTTGCTGTATATTAGTTGTTTTAATTTGCCTTGAATGGTTGGTGAGGGACAGCGTTTAGCTGTTATCTCGACCTTGTTAGTAACATTATTATTAATAAACTTAGCTTTCTGTTGTTATTTCTTTAATATTTCCATTATTATCTGTAACAACAACTATTAACCGGTCTGTTACATTTTTCCCTATGGTATAATCCCATACAGCATAATCATTTTCTCCGGGATAGAATCCTACTCTTTCTAATTTCAAAACTGATAGTAGCCTTTTTTCTATTGTAATATCAGATTCCGTTTTTTTCAATATTTTGTTTATGCTCAATTTATCCAGTTCTTCAACATGGAAATCAATATATTCTTTCACTTTTCCATTTGATTCATAATCTCTCACAATATAATCATCAATAGCTTTCTTATATTGTAACAAATTGCTTGCATAGTCCTCATATTCATTCAGCCAATCATATTCTGGCACACCATCAAAAAAATTCAAATCAAGATAAATCTTCTTTTTATCCAATATAACTTCACAGTAAATTTCTTCTTCTGAAGGTTTAATATCGATTTCACCAAAATATGTTACTTTTCTTTTCTGAATTTTATCGATTTCATCGCAATTTTTATTTCTAATAAGCATTTTATTTACTTCTACTTCAGAATATCCATATTTCTTTTTAGATTCCATACTTACAGATTCAAGTGATTCCGATTCAAACAATGGAGATAAATCCCCACTTATAACATCATCAAAAGCCAGTTTTTTTAGATTATACATCGTTTTTACAAAATCAAGGTCTTTAAGGATTGATATATAAATGACTTCTATTGAATGATTGGGAGCTAACGGAGACAAATCGTTAAGTTGCTTACATTTTTCAATTGAAAGATGTTTTAATGTAGGTATATCCTTTAACGCTCTCAGATCATTCAAACTATTACAAGAATATATTTGAACTGACTCAAGTTTATTTGCTTTACATAACCCATCAATGTTTGACATTTTTTTTGAACGAACAATTTCAATATTTCTAAGGTTTGTGAGTTGATGTAAGCCATTTAAGTTAGTGTTTTTTGCATCCCATAATGTTAGATTTTCTAATGAAACCATGTTCTTTAATTCCTCCAATTCTTTAGAGTTGAAGTTATAGATATGCAGTTGTTTCAAATTTATTAAAGTATCAACGTTTATTGTATGTTTGGTATGATAATATTTTAATTCCTCAAGTTTTGGAAATAAGCTAAAATCGATAGTAAAGACCTTATCAACCCAAAGCCCAAGTTTATGTAAGTGAGGTAAAACACTTAGTTGATTTAGATTGCATGGTTCTATGGTATAGTCGTACCCCAAAATAGTCAAGGATTCAATGAAATCATATTCACATATTAAACTTACATTTAATGTATGCTTGCATGACGTAGTACTACCGACATTTATTAATATGTCGTAGTAACCATGATTTTTGGCAAATTCCAATCCTTCTCTTAAATGACGAGGAAATATTATTAGCCGATTTATTTCTGGTACTTCTCTATATCGTTCCATTATCTAAATATATTTCAAATTGTTAGTAATGTATTAATAAATGCACCCTTAGGTGTAAAATATTTCAATAACCGACACCCGGCAGGTGCGTTTCCTAATTTCTAATAGCTGTACCCTACGAATCATCCAGAGTGTCAAGCGGATTGGGGATCTTGGCTTTGTGCGCACTCGACACATGAAGATATATGGCAGTGGTCTTTATATCGTTGTGCCCTAACAGTTCCTGTATCGTATGTAGGTCTGTCCCTTGTTCCAAAAGGTGGGTGGCAAACGAGTGGCGGAGCATGTGAACATGCACCCGGTGCTTGATACCTGCACGTCTGGCGGCTTCTTTCAGCACTTTCACCAATGCGCTTGCCGAGTACGGCTGTCCGGGCGTTTCGCCCTCAAACAGCCATTTCTTCGGGCGGTATTCACGGAAGTACCGCCGCAGCTCTTCCAGCAGCTTGGGCGAAAGCAGCGAATAGCGGCATTTCTTGCCCTTGCCCATGATACGCACGGACATCATTTCGCTGTTGATGTCTTTTGGTGTGAGGTTCAGCAATTCACTACGCCGCAATCCAGCTGAATAAACCAAGGAAATCATGCAGTGATGCTTGATGTTAGACAGTTGGTCGAGGATGCGTTTTATCTCGTTCTTGCTCAATACTTCCGGGACGGTCTTGTATTCTTTGGCTCGTGTGATGCCGCCGTAGTATTGCCGTTTCCCGCCTTTCACCTGCTCATAGTAGAACTTGATGGCGTTGATGCGCATGTTCTGTTGCGAAACGGAAATTTTCTTTTCGTTTACAAGATAAAGAATGTACCTGTTGATGTCCGCCACTTTCAGGCGGTCGATGTTGCGCCCTTTGTGGTACTCCATGAAGTCGCTGAAATAAGCCCGGTAGGTCTTTATGGTGGATGGGCTGTAGCGTTTCTGTTCCAGCAGTTCCAGATAGCCTTCCGGCAGCGTGTATTCCCTCTTGGGTCTGGGATGCCGCACATATACCCGGCTGTAATCAATGTAGGCATGGGGAGAGTAGCGGTCGTAGAAATCCGACAGCTTGAAAACGGCAGCCGCCATGCAAGCGGAATCCTTGCCGGTCATTTCCACGCCTGTATCCTGAGCGAGCAGCAGGGGGATTGCCCCGTTTCCTGCATACTCTATCCGGACATAATCCACACCATCCTTTTCTTCCTTGTGCAGGATGATGCTCCCTCTTTGCCTCTGAGCCTTGTCCATGTCGTCGAATTTTGCTTCATGGCTTCAAAGGTAGTGAAAAAACGGTATATTTTGAACAATCGTTCAAAATATGGAAGTTAAAAAGACTAAACGGCGTCAGGCTTTAAGCAGGGAATAGATATAGCGGAAGTTTTTCTCCAGTTCGTCCACGTCCAGACCGTTCAGGAACGCCTGTTCGTAGGACAGTCCGAGAAACATCTGCCGGAACAGGGCTGCCGCTTTCTTCACGTCCGTGTCGCTCCTGATTTCTCCGCTTTCCTTCGCTTTCTGTATGACTTTCTCCCAAAGTTCATAGTCCAGTTGGAAAATCCGCTCGATTTTTTGCCTGATGTCCGGATAGTACATGCGCACTTGCGAGAGAAAATGGAAGTAATAGGAATTAAGGCTGCAATCATTCGGGCTGTGGTTATCGCCAATCAGTTCGAGAATCCTTTTCATGGAAGCGGAGACGCCCGCCACGTATTGCCCGATGAATTCCGCCAGCGTATCGGCGGGAGCGGTAAACTTGTTCCCCGGCTTGTGTATTTGCAGCACATACTTGTCCACCACAGCCATGAACAAGTCCAGCTTGTGCGGAAAATAATAGACGATGCCCGTCTTGGTCAGTCCGCAGGCTCTGGCAAGCGTGATGATGCTTGCCTTCTCATAGTTCATCCTGACAAATACCCCGAATGCCCTGTCAATGATTTCTTCCCGGTTGGTTATCATGCTGATGCGTAGGTTTATGTTTTTTTTGTCAGCGAAGATAAGGAAAATCGGCGAGAATCCGATGCGGTAGGGGCAAGTTTCTTGTTTATCGTACCTGTTATAAATTAAAGATTGCCAAAGCCAACAGCCCCACAAAAGGAGTGAGCATAAACAGGTAAGCCCACAGACTTGTGGTATGCTCATAAGTCTTCTTCTGCATAATTCGATAATCTCTACTCTTGTATCGGTAGTAGAAGTATAGGCTGAGCCATATTGCCAAGCCGCCTCCATAAACAACCAAAAGTACGGCCCCCATATCCTTATACGGAGGATAGCCCATAATGATATAATGGTATAGAATCCAGAAATCTACGATATAAAAGAAGATAACTCCTGTCATTACGAAAGGGACATGTACGTTCAGGCTACTCGTGTCTGAATAACGGGTAATCCTCTGAATCTTGTAGTACAAGTATTCCATTATCTGATGAAAGGTTTTCATGCGAAGTATCTGCTTGCGATTACGTATTCCTTTATATTTTCAGTGGTCGTTATCCTAATCCCGCCGCTCCAAAGATACAAAAAGAATCAGAGAAACAGACCGGGCGGTTAGAAAAAGTCGCTGATTATCCATTCCGATTTGCCAAATATCCGCAAATGGACAGATATATTCCATAAATCACAATAGACAACCCCATATAAACGAATGCTCTATGCGGGAATATATCCAGATGATTGCTCCACAGCAGCACGGGCATTATTACCGGGAGGACAATCAGGAGTTTTTTTCGGGTAAGCCGCAGGATGAACATGCCTGCCAGCAAGGTCAAGAACAGGATGACAATGCTGAACCGGAAAAGGATGCCTATCGAAACGTCCATGTGCACAATCGGTTTGCATACATTGATTTGATTGAGGCATACGCAATATGTCGCACAGCAGATTATATTCAATATGACAGGGACAAGTATTTTCATGTTATTCAATACCGTACAGCTTCTTTTTGGCGCAGACAAAAGAATTCCAATCCTGGAAAAGTTCTTTGATGCGGTTCACATATTTGTTGCCTTTCTTGTAGTCCCAATCCCAATGTACCCAAACCGTGTGGTATTTCTGGTTCGTGTCCACCGAATAGTGGTGCGTTTCCATTAGGATATCGTCAATGTGGTTCCTGAAATCTTGGATATTGTCCCAAGTGGAGAACACCGGGTCGTATTCCTCGCCCTCCTTGAAATCCTTCGTCATATACTTTGTTTCTTTGTAATAGGTGCGGGATATGGATTCGTATTTCACCAAAGTGTCCAGCGGCAATGTCTCAATGTCGTATTTCTCCACCATCTTGCGCAATTCGCAGGTGTCGCAGGGTGCATTGCTTACTACAAAGGCTTCGTGTTTCATGCCATCGTTCAGTCTTGTGAGAATCGGATAAAACTCCGTCGGCTTGTCGGGATTGTACCCACAAGCCAGCCATTTCCACATCAGCAGACCGACTGCGAGAATGGTCAGGATAAGTATTGTTCGCTTTTTCATGGGCAACTTGGATTTAGAAAAAAATATCAACTTATTTATCAGTCTTTGATTGTAAGATATACCGTAAGCCCCAACAGTATTCCGTCTTGCTGTGGCTCTGGTAGCAATTATTCTCGTCCAAATAAATATCCAGCTTCCAAAAGTCCAAATCCTCTTTGCGAATGACATCACCGTAGTTATCTATGAAAACAGCCGCCTCGTCATCCTCGTTCCAACTCCAAAGGTAGGGCAACCTGTAGCGGACAGTATGATTTTCGATATACAGTTTCTCCAAATCCCCATCTGCCGTGCAAACTATCTTTCCCAAATACTTGCTTTCTTGTGGGGTATGGAAGATAATGGTCGGATGAAACTCACGATATAGCCACCCCGACAGCACGAGGGCTGCTATAACGGCTATTGTCTTCATCAATCCTTTTTGTTGTTTCAATCGGACAGTCATATTTCCTGCGATTTGTAATACTAATGTTCAATTGCGATTCCCAAAGATATGAAAAGAATCGGAAGAACAGACCGGACGGTCGGATATTTTTGCAAAAGAAGCGGGCGGACACTTCACGCCACCCCATAGCCACTTGCCTCCCGTCCGCCGATTTCCCATTGCCCGGCAAGGCAGCCCGTTTACTTTCGTGCCGCAATCAACTTATTGTTTCACGATTTAATTCATTTGTATATGGACAACCTCAAGGACATGAAAGACGAAGTGCTGGTAATGACCAACGCTTCCGACGGTAACAAGCCCCATGTGGTAGAGCGCATCGAACAGGACGGCTCATTGAAGACCCAGCCGCTGGCAAAGGCCAAGCCCGACGGCGATTTCCTGAAAATCGACCGCAGCGAATCCATCCTCGAAGCCTTCTTCTCCAATTTCAAACGGCAGTTTGACAACCCGTCCGACTTCCGTTTCTACCACATCCCGGCGGAACTGCTCGCTGCCGCCAAGGATATGGCGGACTTGTTCCGCAAGCCGGAAGAGAACGCGGCCATGATTGACGGGTACAGGTTAGACCCGGAACAGCACGTACAGAAACAGGACTTGCGGCAGGCTCCCGCCACCGAAGGACCCGCCCCGCAGCAATCCACGAAGTGGAGCATGGAGCAGGTGGACTGGCAGCAGCTCGCACGCATGGGCATCACGCCCGAATCGTTGGGCGAAATCGGTACGGCACGCCTGCTCAACGGGCATGAATCTGCCGTGCTTGACATCCGCACCAACTTCGAGGGCATCAGCTTTGAAACACCGGCCTGCATCCGGCTGGTGGAATCGCCCGACGGAAAACCCGTACTCAACATCGAATGCTGCAAACGGTATCCGGATTTGAAGGAGTACATGGGAACGGAACTGCCCCAAGAAGTGCAGGACAACCTGCTGAAAACGAACAACGCCGGACGAACCATTGACATCCGCCAACCTGACGGTACGGTGGAGTCCTGTCTTCTGTCCTTCAATCCCAAGACCAACCGCCTGCACCACCTTCCCATGCAGGATATGAAGCAGGTACGTGAAATCAACGGGGTCGCGCTGACCGAAGACCAAGGACTCCGCCTGATGAACGGCGAATCCGTACTGGTCGAGGGCATGTGGTCCGAGCGGAGGCAGAAGCACTACGACGCACGCCTCCAGTACAACGTCTGCAAGGGCGGCTTCGACTACGACTTCCGGGGATTGAACCGCAAGGTGGAGCAGGGGCAAACGGAGCGGCAGGAAATCATCATTCCGCAGAAGCTGAAAGGGGTGGAACTGACCCAAGAGCAGAAAGATGCGTTGAAAGCAGGCAAGGCGGCGTATGTCAAGGGCATGTCCGACGGTGGCGGGGGCACGTTCAACGCCTATGTACGCCCCAACTACGAGAAGATGAAGTTCGACTTCTTCCGCTGGAATCCCGACAAGAGCAAAAAGCAGTCGCAAGGACAGACCGACGGGCAGCCGAAACAATCCGTGCAGACGGCTTCCCAGAACCGCCGTGTCCGCAAGCCGGAGAAAAAGGGAATCGGCGCATCACTCTAATTACTTACCTATAATATATAAGTGTATATGAAGAATGTTATCATCGCAGAAAAGCCGTCGGTGGCGCAAAGCATCGCGGCGATTGTAGGAGCCGGACAGCGGAAGGACGGCTATCTGGAAGGCAACGGCTGTGCCGTAACATGGGCTTTCGGGCATCTGGTCGGGCTGGCCATGCCCGAAGCCTACGGGTTTGCCGGTTTCCGGCAGGAGAACCTGCCCATACTGCCAGCCCAATTCACGCTCATCCCCCGCCAGAAGCGTGAGGGGAAGGAATACAAGGACGACCCCGGCGTAGTGCGCCAGTTGAACATCATCAAAGGACTGTTTGAGGGTGGCGACCGCATCATCGTGGCGACTGATGCCGGACGCGAAGGGGAGCTGATATTCAGATATATCTACCATTATTTAGGCTGCACCAAACCGTTTGTCCGCCTGTGGATAAGCAGCCTGACCGACAAGGCCATCCGCGAAGGGATGGAACGGTTGCTGCCGGGCAGCAATTATGATAATCTCTATCTTTCCGCCAAGGCACGTAGCGAAGCGGACTGGCTCATCGGCATCAACGGCTCGCAGGCGCTCAGCCTTGCCGCCGGGCGGGGCGTGTTCTCGCTCGGACGGGTACAGACACCCACATTGGCCATGATTTGCTCCCGTTATCTGGAGAACAAGTCGTTTGCCCCGAAGAAGTACATGCAGATACGCATCACGGTGGAGAAGGATGGCATTGCGTTCCATGCCACAGCGGAACAGCGTTACGAGGACAAGACCGCCGCAGACAGTGCGTTGGGCGAAATGAAAGCGTGCGGCACGCTCCGCATAACAGCACTTGCCCGGCGGGAGGTCAAAGAAGAACCTCCGCTGCTCTATGACCTGACCGCCCTTCAGCGGGATGCCAACACCCGGCTGGACTTCTCCGCCGACCGCACGCTCTCCCTTGCGCAAAGCCTGTACGAGAAAAAGGTGCTGAGCTATCCGCGCACCGGCAGCCGGTACATTTCCGAAGACGTGTTCGACGAAATCCCCTCGCGCATCGCCCTCTTGCGGCAACATCCGCGTTTCGGGCAGTATGCCGCGTCGCTTTCCGGAGCACCGCTCAACCGCCGCAGCGTGGACGGAGGGAAAGTGACCGACCACCATGCGCTGATTGTAACCGAAAACCTGCCCTCCGGCCTTTCCAAAGACGAACAGGCCATCTACGACATGGTCGCCGCCCGCCTGCTCGAAGCCTTTTCCGCCCCCTGCATCAAGGAGGTGACGGAAATCCATGCGGCGGTGGGCAGCAGCGAAGCGCAGGCCAAAGGCACGGTGGTCAAGTCCGCCGGATGGCGTGCCGTGCGCGGCGAAAAGGAAGAGGACGACGGCGGGGGTATGGCACTCCCAAATCTGGAACAGGACGAGACGCTCCCGATAAAGGCACTCGAAGCGGTAGATCGGCAGACCAAACCCAAGCCGCTGCACACCGAAAGCTCGCTGCTCTCGGCGATGGAGCATTGCGGTCGGGAGATTGACGACGAGCAGCTACGGGCGAGCATCCGCGAGACGGGCATCGGAACCCCTGCCACCCGTGCTGCCGTCATCGAAACGCTGTTCGCACGCGGTTATATCCGGAGGGAGAAGAAAAGCCTCGTGCCCACCGACAAAGGCATGGCGGTCTATGAAACGGTGAAGGACAAGAAGATTGCCAACGTGGAAATGACCGCCGCATGGGAGGACACGCTGGCACGCATCGAATCGGGCGAGGCCGATGCTGCCGCCTTCCGGCGCGACATCGAGGCATATACCGCACAGATTGTAACCGAACTGTTGGAAACCAAAGTGTCCGTAGCGCCTTCGGAAAGCGAATACCCGTGTCCCAAATGCCGGAACAGCCGGGTGCTGTTCTTCCCCAAGGTCGTCAAATGCGCCGATGTGGACTGTGGCTTTACCCTCTTCCGTAACAAGGGCGGCAAGGAACTGTCGGACAAACAGCTTGCCGAACTCCTGACCAAAGGCAGAACCGGTGTTATCAAAGGCTTCAAAAGCAGGGAGGGCAAGGCTTTCGACGCTTCATTGGTATTGCGCCCCGACTTCTCCGTGGGCTACGAGTTTGCCGACAAGAAACCATCCAAAGGCAAATCTTCCAAGAAATGACCCTCCCGACATCAACTCGGACTTGAAGCGGGATGAGGTCGGACTTGATGTGCCATGAAGTCCGGCTTGATGCTACATCAGGTACGGCTTCATCCTATACAGGCATAAAATGTATTTTGTAACACGAATAAAAAGAAGAATCATGAATCCGAACAAACCGAACATGCCGGCTCCGTCGGTAGAGCCGGACGAACTGTCCTATTACCGCCTTACCCTGTTGTCCTACCTCCGCGAATCGCATCCCGAACGGGCTGCCGACGATGCTTTTATCCGTGCGCGTGCCGACCTTGCCGCCGAAGCGTTCAGCAATGCCGTCCAGTCGGGCATGGATTATGACGAAGCTGTCAGGCAGGCGGACGAGGTGCTGTTTAACGGGTTGCACTTTTCCCGGCTCGACACGCTCATCACCGTGTTGTGGAACGAGTTTGCCGATGAGGTACCCGCAGGCCGCGCCCGCGAGGTGGCTCTCCAGCTCCTGCCCGAATGCGGCAGGGTGTTCAGCGGTTACGACCTGAGCGACGGTTTTGAGTTTACCCCCGACTTCGACCGGCTGTGCGGGGAACTGGCCGGTGTAATCTCAATCTGGCTCGAAGAAAATGGCATATAACAAGAAGGCACATCTTAGGGACAACATCGAGGCCATCCGCCTGATGTTCCGTCTGGAACGGGAGAGGCGTGCCGCCACACCGGAGGAGCAGACGGTATTGGCCGCCTACACCGGCTTCGGGGGCATCAAGGCGGTGCTGTCCCCCTTCGGCAAGCTCACCGACATCCTCCGCTGGACGCAGAGCGACCGCGAACTCTTTCCCCTTGTGTCGGAACTGCATGGCGTGCTCCGCGAGGGGGCGACGGATGAACGGGAATACAAACGGCTGGTGGACAGTGTGAAGGCATCCACCTTCACCGCCTTCTATACACCCCCGGAAATCATTAGTGCCGTTGCTTTCTCGTTGGAGGAGCACGGTGTGTCGCCGCACCGCTTCCTCGACCCGTCATCGGGCACGGGCAATTTCCTCTCTGCTTTCCAGCCGCATTTCTACAACGCCACCGCCGTGCCCGAAGCCACCGCGTATGAAAAGGACTTGCTCACGGGGCGCATCCTCCGGCAGCTTCAGCCCGGTACGGATGTCCGCGTGCAAGGGTTCGAGGAACTTCCCCCGCAGGACAACGGACGGTTCGATGTGACGGCAAGCAACATCCCTTTCGGCGACATCCGGGTATTTGACCCGTCGATGGACGATGGTTCGGCACGGCGTTTCGCGCTCGGTTCCCTGCACAATTATTTCTTCGTCAAGGGGCTGGATGCCGTGCGCGAGGGCGGCATCGTGGCTTTCATCACCTCGCAAGGGGTGATGAACTCCGCGATGGGCACTCCCGTGCGCCAATATCTGATGGAAAGGGCGCGGCTCCTGTCCGCCATCCGCCTGCCCAACAATCTCTTTACCGACTATGCCGGTACGGAGGTGGGCAGCGACCTCATTGTGCTGCAAAAGGAAACGGCATCCGAAAGGGAATACACCGGCCTTGAAAAAGCCTTCGTGGAAGTCAGCACGCAGACCGACGGCACGACCCAGAACGAGTATTTCGAACGCACCGCCGCCATTGTCCATACGCGCGGCCATGTGGGGACTGACCCTTACGGCAAACCGGCACGCGTCTTCCTGCATGACGGGGGCATGGATGCCATCGCCGCAGACCTGAAATGGATGCTGGACAAGAACCTGTCGGAAAACCTCGACCTTGACCTTTATCTCCGCTTCTCGCCGGTGCGCGAGTTGCGCGAACTGGCGGAAGTACGGGCGGAAAGTCTTCAGGAACGCATTGCACAGGTGCGGGCGTTATCCAAGCCGGAACAGCAGCGTGTCGCGACGGAAACGCCGGAGGCGGTTGTGGAAGAACCGCCCATTGTCCGCTCTGAACCGGAGAAACCCGTCACGCAGGAGCCACTGATGTCCCTGTACGACCTTTTCGGCTTCACACAGGAGGAACGGCAGGCGTTCAGCACCGGACGGAAGCCCAAGCGGAAGAAGAAGCAGGAGACCCCGCAGCTCTCCCTGTTCGACATTGTGGAACCGCTCAGCGGCCAGTCCGTACCCGGAAAAGGGGATGCCATTGCCGCATCGCCCGCAGAAAAGCCTGCCCGGACTGCACAGCCCGAACCGACAACCAAACCCAAAGCCCCATCGGAAGAAGAACTTCGGGAACGGGAGCGCCGCCGGGCGGAGGAAGAGGCCGCACGGCAGGAGCGCATGAAGCCACGCCCCTTCACCGGTGAAAGGCTGGAGCACTACCGGAACGGCTCACTGGTGAATATGGACGGGCAGATTGGCTACCTCTCCGACATGGATAGAATCCCCGTGTTCCATCCGCTGGAACTGCCCGCCCGCCAGCAGCAGCGTGCCGCATCCTACATTGAACTTCGCGACACTTACCACCGCCTGTACAACGACGAAGCGGAACACCGGCAGGAGAACGGGGAACTGCGTGCGGGCCTGAACGGGCTGTACGACGGCTTTGTCCGTCAGTTCGGCAACCTGAACGACAAGAAGAACATCGACCTGTTCCGCATGGATGCCGATAACCGGGAAATCCTCGCCTTGGAGCGTTACACCGACGGCAAGGCGGTCAAGGCCGACATCTTTGACCATCCCGTGTCGTACAACGTGAACGAGATTACCCACACCGACGATGTGCACGAGGCATTGGCGGCCTCGCTCAACAAATACGGCGAGGCAGACATGGAATATATGGAATCGCTCACCGACAAGCCGCAGGCACAATTGCTGGATGAACTGCGCGGCAGGGTGTTCTACAACCCGCTGGCGAAGCGTTTCGAGATTGCCGACCGCTTCATCGCGGGCAATGTCGTGGCAAAGGCGGAGTATATCGGGGAATACTTGCGGACGCATCCCGATGATGCCGAGTCGCGCATCTCGCTCGATGCCTTGCGCCGGGCAGCGCCGACACCCATCCCCTTCGAGGAACTGGACTTCAATTTCGGCGAGCGGTGGATACCGGCAGCCGTGTACAGCCGCTATGCCTCATGGCTGTTCGACACCGACGTGTCCGTCCGCTACAACGCCAGCGCGGACGAGTACAACATCCGCGCCTCCGAACTCAGCCCGCGCATCTACAACCAGTATGCCGTGCGTTCCGAAACGCGCCTGTTCAACGGTGTCGCCCTCATGCGCCACGCCATCCACAACACCACGCCCAACATCACCAAGACCGTTACGGACAAGGACGGCAAGGACATCAAGGTGCGCGACCCCGAAGCCACGCAACTGGCCAACAGCAAGATTGACGAGATACGCGACGGCTTCTCCGACTGGCTTATGGAGCAGTCGCCGGAGTTCAAGAAGAAGCTGGAGGACATGTACAACCGCAAGTTCAACTGTTTCGTGCGCCCCAAGTTCGACGGCAGCCACCAGACCTTTCCTGACCTTGACTTGAAAGGGTTGGGCATCAAGGATTTGTATCCATCTCAGAAAGACTGTATCTGGATGCTGAAGATGAACGGCGGCGGCATCGCTGACCATGAGGTGGGTGGCGGCAAGACGCTGATAATGTGCGTCGCCGCCTACGAGATGAAGCGGCTCGGACTGGCGCACAAGCCGCTCATCACCGGCCTGAAGGCGAACATCCACGAGATTGCGCAGACCTTCCGCACTGCCTATCCCCATGCCAAGATACTCTATCCGGGCAAGGAGGACTTCACGCCCGACCGCCGCGTGGAAATCTTCAACCAGATGAAGAACAACGACTGGGATGCCATCATCCTCTCGCACGAGCAGTTCGGCATGATACCGCAGTCGCCCGAAATCCAGCGCGACATCTTGCAGCAGGAACTGGACAGCGTGGAGGAAAACTTGGAAGTCTTGCACCAGTTAGGCAGCGAGGTAACCAATGCCCAACTCAAGGGCGCGGAAAAGCGCAAGATGAACTTGGAAGTCAAGCTCAAGGAGTTGACGCACGAGATAGAAACCCGCAAGGATGATGTGGCGGACTTCAAGCGCATGGGCATCGACCACATCTTTATCGATGAGAGCCACCGCTTTAAGAACCTCATGTTCACCACGCGCCACGACCGTGTGGCGGGGCTGGGCAACTCGGAGGGCAGCCAGCGTGCGCTCAACATGCTCTTTGCCATCCGCACCATCCAGCAGCGCACCGGCAAGGACTTGGGAGCCACATTCCTGTCGGGGACGACCATCAGCAACTCACTGACCGAGCTGTACCTCCTGTTCAAATACCTGCGCCCCAACGAACTGGAGCGGCAGGGCATCCGCTCCTTCGACGCATGGGCGGCGGTGTTCGCACGCAAGTCCATCGACTACGAGTTTTCCGTGACCAACGAGATTGTGCAGAAGGAACGCTTCCGCTATTTCATCAAGGTGCCCGAACTCGCCTCGTTCTATTCCGAGATTACCGACTTCCGCACGGCGGAGGACATCGGCATCGACCGCCCGAAGAAGAACGAGATACTGCACAACATCGCGCCCACGCCCGACCAGCAGGAGTTCATCGCCAGGCTCATGGAGTTCGCCAAGACCGGCAATGCCACCGTATTGGGCCGTCCGCCGCTGACCGAGAAGGAAGAAAAGGCCAAGATGCTCATCGCCACCGACTATGCCCGCAAGATGTCGCTTGACATGCGGCTCATCGACCCGCTGAAATATGACGACGACCGCGACAACAAGGCGACCCACTGCGCCGACATGATTGCGCAGTATTACAACCGATACGCCGAGCATAAGGGCACGCAGTTCGTGTTCAGCGACTTGGGCACGTACAAGCCCGACCAGTGGAACCCGTACAGCGAAATCAAGCGCAAACTGGTCGAAGACCACGGCATCCCCGAAGACCAGATACGCTTCATTCAGGAAGCCAAGACCGAGAAGAAGCGCAAGGCGATGATTGAGGCGATGAACGAGGGGCGCATCCGTGTGCTGTTCGGCTCCACCGAAATGTTGGGCACGGGTGTCAATGCGCAGAAAAGATGCGTGGCCATCCATCACTTGGACGCACCGTGGCGCCCAAGCGACCTCCAGCAGCGCGACGGGCGCGGCATCCGCAAGGGCAACGAGGTGGCGAAGCTCTATGCCGATAACAAGGTCGATGTCATCATCTATGCGGTGGAGAAATCATTGGACAGCTACAAGTTCAACCTGCTCCACAACAAGCAGCTTTTCATCACCCAGCTCAAGCAGAACCGCATGGGCAGCCGCACCATCGACGAGGGCAGCATGGACGAGAAGGGGGGCATGAACTACTCCGAGTATGTGGCCATCCTCTCCGGCAACACAGACCTTTTGGACAAGGCGCGTCTGGAGAAGAAGATTGCCGGACTGGAGGGCGAGCGCAAGGCGTTCCAGCGCAGCAAGGGCGATTCGCGCATCCGGTTGGAGACCCTGTTGGCCAACCAAGCCTCCAACAGCGACATCATCGCGAGGGCGCGGCAGGACATGGCCGACTTCGAGAGCCGCGTGCAGTACGACAAGGACGGCAAGAAGCTCAACCCGCTGAAGATTGACGGGGTAACGGGCAGCGACCCCAAAGTCATTGCCGCCCGACTGCACGAGATAGAGGACAAGGAGCGCACGCACGGCCAGCCGGTTCCCATCGGCTCCCTCTACGGCTTTGAAATCGTGGTCAAGACCGACACCACCGTCAAGGAGGGATTGGACTTCTGCGAGAACCGCTTCTTCGTGCGCGGCACGGGCAAGCTCCTGTACAACTACAACAACGGACGCTTGGCAGCCGACCCGCAGACCGCCTGCCGGAATTTCATCAACGCCTTTGACAGCATCCCCCGCCTGATAGAGAAATACACGCGGGACAATGCCGACATTGAAAAGGAAATCCCCGTCCTGAAGCAGGTCGTGGATGAAACATGGAAAAAAGAGGATGAGTTGAAGCAACTCAAGGCCGAGCTTGCCACGCTTGACCGCAAGATATTGCTCTCCTTGAAATCCGTCGATGCGCAGGAGGCCAACACTGAAGGGGTAACGGAAATCCGGCCGGAGCCGCAAGCTCCATCGGTGGCGCAACCCGCTCCCTCAATGCCCGGCGACCCTGCCGTCCCGGCAGCATCCGAACCATACGTCCACCGTATGCCCGACTACATGGCACATGCGGCGGAGCGCAAACCGCCGGTGCTGCCAGCCATGCCCAAGACCATCAGCATCAAGGAACTCATAAGCGCGGGCAAGGACAAGGTGGTAATCGGCGGCATCCCCCAACCGGAGGCCGGCACGGAGAAACCGCAGGAAAAACCGAAATGGAGGATGAAGCTGTGAGCGGGGTACACTTAATGAAAAACTTGGCAACTACATATAGTAAGGTGGTTGCCAAGTTTTCTATTTCAAATCTCGCCAATACATTCTTTATATGTTTTTCACCAAAATGTATATTGAGCCTTGAACTTCGCATAAACCTTCTTTGCCGCCTCCCTTTCTTCCTTGCTTTCAGGTTTCAAGTGAGCTATCTTCTCCGCAAAGCGTTTAGCGTCCTTACCGGTAACTACCGGCGTTTCTTTAATCGGTCGAGCCATAAATCCCTGTATGTTGTAAATTATATCTTGTTTTCAATTATCGAAATGAAATCGTGCAATTTCTTTCCAACTTGATTCGCATCAGGTATCCGGCTATATGCCAGATAATTTAATTCCCGTTCATAATATCCGCCCAATTGCTTCCATAGCTCATTGAATGAACCAAGAAGGGGAGATTCTTTAATGGGTGTATGTTTCCATTTTTCCGGTGAGTCAAACATTTGTCGGTCATGCGCCGCCAGTTCTTGCAGGTCTTTAATGAAATCCTGTTCCACATATTCCATACATTCCCTATCGTCAAGCAGAAAATAGATATCATAGAAATGGCGGATTTTCCCGGTTAATCCTTGCACCGGATTATCCATAAAGGAGAAACGGAGCAGCGAAACGACTTTCTCGCACAAGGTGCGCCGTTTGTCCAGAATGTTCAGGTCAAACGGATGCAGGTCATATTCTTCAATGAAAGAGTCCATACCTGTATTTTCAAGGTAGGAAGTGATAAAGCTCTTTATTTGCCGTCTGACATATGGATAAGGATTGGCAAACGAATTTATTTCCACGACTACACGGTTGGCGACAAAATCAAACAACGGGTCATGGACGCTTGCCGGATATTGGTACAAGGCTTTCCGATAACGGGAACCCTTACTTGTCAGTTCAGGCACAACCTGTTCCTGCAAGCCTTGGGTCATTTCTTTGCAGACCTTGGAAATCAAAGTCTTTATCTGATTTCCGCTCAACTTTTGCGTGAGTACAGCCACATCCACATCTTCCGAGAAGCGGTTAATCAATCCGTACCCTTTTGACAAGGATGTGCCGCCCTTGAACACCGTGTTCTCCATATAAACGCTTCGGGAGAGTTGTTGCAATATCTTGCTTATCCAATAGTCTTTTTCGATATAGACCGGTGCTATATGGTAATATTCGGAAGCCGCGCGTATTGCATCTGCTAACAGTTCAGGTTGTTTTTCCAGTATCATTCAATCCTCCATTTCTTTTTATTAGGCAATGTATCTTCATTTATTCCCAATTTATAGACCGTTACTGGATTCAATGAATCCCATAAAGGTTGCGCTTTCGCCATACCGCAATCGTTCTCGATGATGGTTCCCAACAAGGCGCGTACCATTGGCGGATAGGCCTCGGCCAAGGCAACCATCTTTTCCTTCTCCCTCCTGCCAAGTTCTCCTACCAGAAAAGCTATGCGCCTGTATGATGCCTCTATCGTGGTGTCGGGTATTTCCTTGATGAAGCGGATGGCATCCAATAATTGCAGGAGCGGAATATTGTCTTTGGTTATCGGGTTAGGTTGCAGGACAAAGCAGACGGTGAATATATCCCGTTGTTTCTTGTTCCTGCGTTGGTTTGTGCCGATTTGGATGATGTTGGGCACTTGTGTAGTAAGCCCCAACCGATTAAAGACGGAGTAACCGGTCAAATATCCGATGCGCTTTCCGTTCTTTTCCAACAAATCCTTCACCAACTCTTCTTGTCTGGGTTTCAACGTTCCGAACACGCTCTTTTTAGGCTTGTAGAACCGTCCTTTGGATATTTTAGCCAAGTAGCCTTCACCCGCCAGCCGATTCAGCATTTTAATGATGCTTTCGCTCGTTTCGGCAGGCAAGTTTAAGTCCCGGTAGGTAAACACGTAATCGGGCTGAAAATCTTCCAATCGTTTCTGTACTTCTCTTGTGATAATCATAATCCCATGTCCTTGGTTGTCGGTGCAAAGATAAGAAATATTCTTGTTTTTACGACACAAAACTGGAATTTTATTAGAAATGGCTCCATCCTGTCCTCCCGACAGAATGAAGCCGGTTGTTTAACTTAAATAGCGGGAACTTCCTGCTTCACAGCGGTAGAGAGTATCCCTGAACGATGAACATCCAAGATGCATTATCCACAATCATCTGAGAGTTCTTTTTCTTCTGTTTCTTTCTCCCCGCCGTTTTCATCCATTTCTTCGGGCATCGGATAAGTTTCCGACAGCTTGTCCTTCCGTGCCTGACGCTTGATTTCGTTCTCGTCGAAGTTGTTGCGGATGAACTCGTGCAGGTCTGATTCCTTGTAATAGGTCTTGTGGTATATTGAATGGAATTTCAATGCCCCGTTGTTCCGGTATCGCTGGAGCGTGCGCTTGCTGATGCGCAGCAGTTGGCACACCTCCTGGTTGTCGTACAGCCGTTCCCCGTTCAGGTAGTTCAGGTGCTTCTGCCGGTTCTCCGCCTTGTCCAGCTTGCGCGATATGCGGTAAAGTTCACCCATGATGCGCTCCATCCACGCCTCAAATTCAGTCTTGTCCACTAACATGGCCGTTCCTCCTGTGCTTTTATACCTCGCCCAGCATGTAGCTGTTCGGGCTGTCGGGTGATTTCACAATGATTTCCTTTTCCCGCATGAAGCGGATGTAGCTCTTGGCCGTGCGTTCCTTCACCTCGAACGCCGCCTGAAGTTCTTCCGAAAGCTCCATGTAGCCGATGAAGCGTTTCCGGCTGAACAGTTCGCGTGCTACCGCCACGAGTTCCTCTTCCTTGCGCCTGTCCTTTTCCTCTTTCGGTTTCTCGCCCAGATAGGCGTGCATCGCCTTCTCCTTGTCCCATGCGAATTGCATGAGCGGTACATCCAGCGGGCTGCCGTCCCGTACTTTCAGGGCTTTCACCACCGAAACGGCGGGCTTCGTGTCCTTTTCGATGGAGAGGATGGCGGCAGCCTTGCGTTGCAGTTCGCTGCCCAAGTGCCCGCGCAGCTTCAGCCCGTTGGGGATGAAGTGCAGCACCGTGACGATGCACGTGTTGTAGATGCCCGCCAGCCGGTAGAGTTCCTCCACGACGGCGATGCTCTCCGCCTCGTCGTTGGCGCAGCGTATCAGGTCGGCGATGCCGTCAATGACCACCAGATGGATGCCCCCGTATTGGTAATGGAACTTGTCCATGCTGAGCACAATGGACTTCAGCCGCTCCTTGCGGCTCATCCCCGTCAGGCAGTATGCCTTGAACCACTCCGGCATCGTGTCGCGCCCGCAACGGCGCAGCAGGGTACTTACGTTCTTGTATAGTTGCACCTCGCTCTGTTCGGTGTCATAGAACAGCACCGCCTTGCCTTTCGGGTTCCCTTCAATGGAAACGCCCAGCGTGTCGATGCCCTCCGCGTTTTCCGGTTTCACAGCACCGGCAATCAGGGCGGCCACATAGTTGCTTTTCCCCGTACCCTCCCCGCCGGTGATGCAGAGCAGGTTCCCTTGTGTTCCCAGCGGCACATCGTTCACCGATACTATCATTTGTGCCACAGGTGGCGGGTTGTTGAAATCCAACTCGCATGATTTTAATGCTGACATATCTTCCTTGTATAATGAATCCAAATGGTTTAAGAACAATTTCAATAAATCGTCGTGCGTGTGTCCCAACGCAAAATAATCCGTTACATCCTTTTCTTCTTTTGTTCCTGACAGTGGCAGCAAAAGGCGTTTCAATGCAAACGGCTTCAATTCTTCCTGCCGTTTGGCGGAAACTTCCAGACCGGTCTTGTCCATATCATACAGCAGGACAATGTGTTTGAACCGGTAGGAGAGCAGCATCAGCACAGAGGTAGGGATGACCGTCGTTTCCGAATTGAAACAGATGGCATGGAATCCGTTTGCCGCAAGGCTCATCACGTCTTTCTCACCGCCTGTGATAAACAACAAATCCCCTTTGGCGGATAATTGGTCAAGTCCGAAGCAGTAATTGTCGCCCAAATCTCCGGCATAGAGGAAACGCATCTCCGAGCGCGGGCGGTAGATTTTAATGTATTTGTCGCCTACATAGCCATACATCGGTTCCTGTGCCGTTTCAGTCAAGGTATAGCTTTTCCCTTCCTGATTGACGGAACTGAACGAATGCAGAGGCCGTACATTATATTTATTTAATGTATGCTCCGTGATTCTGGATTTGCTCCAAAATATCCGGTCTGTTTCATTGAACGCCCTTGGTACGATATTATACGGGCGTATTTTCTTTATCACCTGTTCCGGCGTGGGCGGACAAACTACCTGAACGGAAGATGTGTCCACACAATTTTCGTAACCGTCTGCCAACCCCAAATGCAGGTCATGGTCAATGATGCGCATGATTTCAACGAAATCCTTCGCGTTCCTGCAACTCAGCCCCGTCATTGTCCCTACCAACTCGAAGCAGTCCCCGGAATATTCCTCATTGCCGAAATCCTTCATCTTATACACCGAATGCCGCCGGTCATAATATACGTTGCACGATGCCTTCGTATCCTTATATAAAGGATTCAGGAACTTCTTACCGATGCGGAACGGCACGGGCAGGTAGTGTCTGAACACCGAAAGCCCCCTGTCCGTCGCCTGCAAAATATCCTCCTTATTCATTGTCTTCGTCCTTTGTTATATCCAACAACCGGTTCTTCTTGTAAACGTCTATCAGGTGCGGTTCACACGTGATAACCTTTTCCCGTACCTTTTTCTCTATTTCTGAGAGCTTGTACAGGCACTTGCGGCGGAACACCGAATACTCTACCAGTCCGTCGCTCCTTAACCGTTGCAGGGTGCGTGTGCTGATATGGAGCATATCGGCCACTTCTTGACTGTCCAGCCATACATCGTTGTCAAAGTCGCAATCCTGCAACTTGTGTTCATTCTTGGTAATGAACTCAGCGATTTTCGCTATTTGCCCCATCATCTTTTGATAGGCGGCACTTTCCATTACGATAACTTCTGTCATAATCCTAATTATTGAAATGTTTGCCGCAAAGTTCCCGATAAGTCAAAATCCGCATGGTATACTATACGTGTACTACACCATAATTTTTTTGTTCCTGCATTTTTTTTGCGGGAAAATGCGAGGTCAATCCGTTTCGGTCAGGAGTAAGGTTAATAGGTTCAAAATTAGTTCAGTGCAAGGTGCAAGCCTATTTATATATATAGGCTCGCACCTTGCACTTGAAAAAAGGCTGAAAAAAATATTGTCAAGAACTTGCATGTTTCAAAAATGTGTAGTACTTTTGCACTCGCAATCGAAAGGTGACACGGTGGTGTCATAAGCTACGAAAATTGACAAGATGAAATCGTAACCAAGTCGTAACCATTAAATTTTAGGTTACGCATAAGTTGCTGATTAAAAAGATATTATAAGCGGCAGGTACGATTACCGTACGCACCGCTGAGACTCAAGATAACTGAGAGTCTGAAAGCGAAAAAGTCCACAATTTCAACGAATTGTGGACTTTTTTTGTATCCAGCAAGTGCCAATCCAAGGACATCAAACAGCCCACTTCGGACAAAGTTCCGTTACCAAATCGTTACAGAAAAAGCGATGTCTGATTATTGTAACGGTATGTGGTGAAAAATATAGAGATACTTTTGAGTAAAAGCAGACTTTATTTTTAGCTTGACACGTTCGTGACGAAATATTGTCACATTCGTGTTAAGAGGTCATCACGCTCGTGATGAAATCGAAGCACGTTCGTATCAATATATATTCGATAGCTTTTTATTCTCATTTTTAAGGCAATGATGCATTACCATTATATGAACAATCTCATGTTTATGCTGTGTGAGAATTTAACGTTCTGCTGTTGATAAAAATATGTTTACTGATTTTTGCTTTATTCGAAAAAGTCCTAATTTTGCATCGCCTTTTGAATAGCAAAGCAATTATGGAAAATTATATGGCAAAAGCGGCAGACGCTTTCTTGACAAGTCGTCCTTACGGTATTCGTCTGGATTTCAGACGAAAAGGATTTGTCCTTTTTAATCATAATATGAATACGCTGGGTAATAATGTACCTTGTCGGGTGGATATGCTTCCATTGGAGAATTTCGATGTAGAAGATATTCCTCAGTTGGGGGACCGTATCGTCAGAAACGGAGATGTGATGGATATTTTCTTCTATAGTGAGACAAGTAATCCGTATGCAGGCGACAGGCTCGATTTTGAAAAATTGAAGGCTTATAACAAATATATTTACCCGCTCGCTCTTCTGCTGGATCGTAATTTGTAGACTTTTCAGAGTGATAGGGTAAAGAAAAGTCCCTTTCGGATCTTGAAAATCAGGAGCACGAAATAAATAGAATCCTTCTCCATAGATGAAAAGTGTGAAACAGCTGTGGAGAAGGAATATTCTTTTTGCTCAGACGGTAGCTTATTCAGCAGCATCGAATACCCATTTCTTCAAGGCACAATAGACTCCATCATCGTCGACAGAGGCAGTGATATAATCAGCCACAGCCTTGAGTGAATCGTTTGTGTTTTCCATTACGACCCCTATGTCGGCTTTTCTGATATAAGACGGCCGAACAGATTTCATTGCTGAAATATTCCAAGACTTCGTGCGGAGTAGATTTTCTGCTCTGCACGGCAGACAGTGAGGAAAAGTGTGGTTGGTTTGATATAGAAAAATGCTATAAGACCGATTTATTTGAATGCTATTTTCCCCGGAAAGCAGTAGGCTATCTGTTTTTGTCGGGCAGAAAAATCGAATTACACGATGGCATGGTACCTGTTATTTCTTCTTATCAGCAGCAGGAATGGCATGTAAACATGGATGATCTGTAATATACGATTCTCGTTTTTCAAGAGGAATTTATCAACTTGTTTTTGTCTGACAAGTATTTTATGCAAGGCTGTTGTATTGTTTTCAGAATGACTATCCGATCTTTTTTCGACATGGATCTTTTTGAAATGGATGGTTTTCTGGTTCTGCGTGGAAAAAGAGGAAGGAGCTGCGGAAACCTGTGGCTGACAGCTATCATTTGATTGTGGCGTATTTATATCAGTTTTTGCTGTTGCTCAACCGTTTTTATGCTAAACACTTTAACTTACCCGACGGCTTTGCCTCTGAATAGCCGTGCCTATCAATATAAACTGTTGCTGGAGAAGAACATTTTCAGAAGGTACGTGTAAAAGATTATGCTGAGATAATGGAAGTGAGTCGTGTCTTACTGAATAAGGCTGTGGTCAGGGAGTTTGGAATTTCGGCAGCCCATCTGCTGGAACAGCGGCTGTTGCAGGAAATAAAAAATGATTTGTTGTTTACGGCTTTTTCTGTCAAGGGAATAGCTTTTCGTCTGCATTTCTCGGAACCGACTCATATAATACGCTTTTTCAAGCAGCAGACGGGATAGACCATTACGCAGCTCCTATAGGAAACGAAAAATGGGGAAGATTCTCAAAATGGTAATCATGGAAGTGATTTAGGTAGAAGCTCCTTTTTCAGGAACATCTGTTTCTGCCGCCATAGAAATATTAATCGAATATGGAAACAATGCAATCGAATTATTGAAGACGAAATAGACGAAGCGGAAGCTATTGTTGTAGGAGGAGCTTCCGGCATGTCGGCAACTTCCGGTTTATCTTTTATTATCAGGATAATGTTGTTCAGGGATTGTGTAATGGAGTGGAGTAGAAACAATAGATGCCAGCACAGCTGGCATCTAAATATCATAGGTAGGCATTTTGATAAGCACTGTCTGTTCCGTTATTTTACATCGGGAAAAGCCTTTTTCCAGATGTCTTGTCGTAAATCTACAAGCGTAAGGACGGTAATCAATGATTGTGCTTTAGGCAGGGTACCATCATTGTAATCTAAAGGAGTAATATAAGCTCCTGGCATTATTCCTTCTTTATATATTATCTTAAATCTTTTAACTACACCATGGTTGGGCTCGTTATCCGACATATTATTGTCACAGTAGTAGATAAATGATACATAACCTTCTGCATCAAATTCGGCTCCCCAGATGGTCATAGAATGGAGTTTTGCATCAGAGCCGGCGAATCCGCTTGCTGTAAATCCGATCGCTTTGTGTGAACGGAAAGCATCCTTTATCCATTGGTTAAAGTTTTCTTTTGAAGTATTGTGAGTTTCTGTAGCAATTACATCTTTTGTTGAGAACACTTTGCTAAAAAATCCCTTAAAATTTTCGTTGTAGCTGTATATCAGGTTCTTCTTATCTCCGTTAATGAACCAGTTTACTCCTCCGGTATCCCAGCTTCCTTTATTAGGATAGGAAGCTTTGAAGAAATTGAACACTTCGCTGTGATCTTGGTGATCTGCTGTCATCAGTTGATATCCTTTGGGGCAAGTAGTACCGTATTTGGTTTCGTAAGCTTCGACATACTTCTTATTCTGCTCCAGCCACCAGTGTATTAGGTTGGAAGCCGATGCAGCCCAGCACATATTGCCGTCGCCTTTGTAATTAAATGTCTTATTGCAGTCGTACCATCCGCAGCCTTCCGTCCAGGTCAGATACTGTACTTCGTTAGGCAGACCTAATTTTTCATAGGCAATGCGCATCCATTCTCCTTTAGGGAAAGATTCTGTTATTACATCATATGAGGGAATGTGTTCTTTTCCCGGGAACGGAGGCGAGGTAATGCCATATACCCAATATGCCTGGTTGCTGAATTCTATATCGGCGTTGCCTCCTTCTTCGGCCAGTTTCAGTGTCAGGTTCAGGGTTGTCTGCATACCTGGAGCAAAATTTTCTATCTGAGAGTCGATTGGATAGGTTACACTTTTCCCTTTACTGGTCAGTCGGATAAAGCCTTCATCGCCACGATAAGCTTTTGCTTCCTGCGGGAGAATGATGGCTGTATAAGTATTGGCCGTTTCCTGTTGAGGGGTTATCCATTTGTAGGTGGAAGAAGCATTTCCTTTTAGGCTAACTTTTCCGTCGGTGATGGATATATTCCCATCGGTCAGACTTCGTACTTCTATTTTCAAGTCATCGGGTACGGTACCTTTCAGGTTGATAATAATACGGTGTAATGCGTGCTGAAATTGCAATGTAGCGGATGTGCTGTTTGCGTCTACCGTAGTATTTGCAAAAAGAATGTCGGCTGCATTGTATTTTTCTTTATTGTTTTGTTCAACAGACAAGCTGATGTCTCTTGTTGTTGCGTCATCCGTCGATTGTGGAAGTAGAGGGAAAATTCCCGAGAGCTGAAGTACTCCTTTGTTATATTTATCGCGTTGCAGGTTAGGACTCCACTGTCCGTTGCTGTATGTTAGCTGAGTTGTAGTGGCTTTATTTTCAGATACAATTTGAATTTCGATGCGATCATTGTCTGTAAAACTGCCTTTACCTTCAGAGCCTATTACGGCACGGCTCTGCTGTCCGGAGGGGCTTTCCATCCATCCCGTCTGGAAACAGGTTAATGAAAGGCTGTTGTCTTGACTAGTAAAAATATCCTCTGACTGATTGCATGAGCTTAGAAAAAGCAGGAAGCTGGAGAATATGGTAACAATTGTGTTAGTCTTCTTCATAATTATTATATGGTTTCCGTTATTCTTATTTATATGTATACATAAAAAAGGCATAAATTGTTCATTTAAAATGCTGAAAAAGAAATCTTATTTTGATAAGATTGTTTGGCGTTGTTGCGTTTTTTTTCTTTGCCATAAAAGGTAACCGATACAGATCAGCAACGATACGGTTGTAGAAAGTGGCGGAGCGTATCCCATCCAGAAAAGGGTCGTCGGATCAATGTGACTGAAGGCCCACGATAGAGGTATACGGAAAAAGAATGTAGCTATGAGGCTGTGTATCATGGGGAACCACGAGTTGCCCTGTCCACTGAAATAAGAATTTATACAAAATACGAAGCTGACAATGATACAGTCGATGCTGTACCCCCGCAAATAGGTTGCTCCCATTGCGACTACGGATTCGTCATCTGTAAAGATTCTTACAAGAGTTTCCGGCAGAAATTGTGAGTAGACACAGACTGAAATACCGAATACCAATGCCATTGCGATGCCCGAACGCAAGCATTGGTTCATACGAGGGATGAGTCCGGCACCGTAGTTTTGTGCGGTCATGGCAGCAACGGCCGATGAAATAGCTACGGGAGGCAGCATGGCAAACACGATGATTTTTTCGACTACACCTAATGCTGCCGACGCGATGACCCCCATTTGATTGACGATAATCGTAATAATCAGGAAGGAAATATTGATCAGTGCATCTTGCAGGGCGATGGGAGCTCCCAGGAATACGACCCGTCGTGACAGATTTCCGTTCAGGCGGATGTCATGTCGGGTAAATGGGAAACTGAAACCTCGGCGATGCAGGAACCATAAGGCGGTCAGAAAACTGATTCCTTGTGAGGAGATGGTGGCAATTGCCGCTCCTGCCGCACGCATATGCAGGCCTCCTACCAGAGCAAAGTCGAGTATAACATTGACCATACAGGCCAATGCTACAAAATAGAGTGGAGTACGGGAATCGCCGAGTCCACGAAGTATTCCGCAGACAACATTATAACCTATGATAAAAGGAATACCCAGTGAGCAGATTAGCAGATACATTTCTGTATCGTGCATGGCTTCGGCCGGAGTATGCATGATGCAGGCTATGGGATTATGCAGAATTGTCATCAATAGTGTGAGCAGGATTCCTGTGATAGCGAACAGCCATACCGACGAACCTATAATGGAAGCTGTTTCTTTGTAGTTGCGTGCTCCGGTAGCTATGCCGATGAGAACAGTCACTCCGGTAGTCAGTCCAAGGATAATACCTGTAATGGTTTGCATCACCTGACTGCCTATTGCTACTCCGGCTACGCTTGCTGCATCATCGAACTGCCCTACGACAAACAAGTCGGCACCACCGTATAAGGCTTGCAATACATTGGCCAGCAGGTAAGGTACGGCAAACTGAAACAAGACTTTTGATACATTCCCTTGCGTTAAATCAAGCTCTTTCATATACTTCCGATAACAATGTCTGATTTGATAAATAAAAAGCCGGATAAGTTGATTGGTTTTACCCAGTCATCTTATCCGGCTTTTTATTGCCCTCCGATGAGGATTACAAAACGCTCTTATCCGATGTGCATGCAAAAGTAGGATGAATTATCGGTGTAATCAAATATCCAAGCACATTTCTTATAAGAGATTTCAGAAAATCATTTGTTGGTTTGCATAATGATTTCAGACAAAAAAGGAATCGTTTGCAACAGTTTGGAACGAATATTAGCAAAGAGTTCGCACTTTTTTAATAGAGTTTATGAAAAGCGCTGATTTTTGATAAAAAAGTATCAACCCTTCTTTGTGTAGATGTACTATATTTGCAGAAAATACTATGATATATGAAAAACAAAAACTATTTGTCAGGCTTATTATTCTGTGGCATGATCGCAGGATTTTCTTTGTCTGTTTCAGCAGAAACTCGTCAAAACGATAAAGTATTTATATCTTCCGATGATTCTCACATTGTTTATATGGGAAGAATCAGCAGAACCGTTCCTCATATGGTACGTTTCACCTATCCGGGTGTCAGTATCTTTGCCAATTTTGAAGGTACTTCCTTGCAGATGAAAGTGAAGCCCGGAAGTGGAGCTTTCATGGTGGAGATCGACGACGAGCTGCCTTATCGAATCAACTATTCGGCAAACGACTCTATACAGACTTTGGCAGAGGGACTACCCGAAGGCACTCATCGGGTACGTATCATGTATGCAATAGAAGGATATGAGCTGAAGCCTGCGTTCAAAGGCTTTTATTTGGACAATGGATGTCGCCTTGCGGAGGCTCCGGTCTTGCCCGAACGTCGGATTGAATTTATCGGCAATTCCATTACTTGCGGATATGGAGTAGAATCGGAGAATCCGAAAGATCCGTTTACCTACGACACTGAAAATCATTTTTATACCTATGCGGCCCGTACAGCGCGGGCTCTGAAGGCACAACATCTAGTCGTAGCTCGTTCGGGAATAGGAATATATCGTAATTATGCCGGACCTCGTTCGGGTAGCAAAGACTGTATGCCTGCTATGTACGAACAGGTACTTTTTACAGATTCTACCGAACTGTGGAACCATGCTCTGTATACTCCCGATGTTGTATGCGTCAACTTGGGGACAAACGATATAAGTTTGAATGATTATGACATGGACTTGCTGACCGATGGCTATCGTCGGTTTATGAAAAAGCTCCGTTCCATTTATCCGAAAGCCAAGCTGGTTTTGCTGAGCGGTTCTATGACGGACAGTCAGGCACTGAGTGATTTAAAGAAAGCCATGGATACGGTTGCCGACGAAATGCATCAAAACGGGGATAAAGAGGTCTATCGTTTCGATATGTCTCCGCAGACGGGTTCATTGGGAATGGGAGCTAGTTATCACCCATCTATGCGGCAGCATCAGAAAATGGCGTCTGAACTGACCGTCTTTTTGAAGAAGTTGATGAATTGGTAAATGAAAAATGTTATTTAAAATATTACAGCAATGAAGAAATGGATTATAAGTGCTTGCTTGTTGATGATGCAGGCCGGAGCATGGGCAAAGGTAACCCTGCCCGACATTATGAGTGACAATATGGTGTTGCAGCAACAGACGGAGGCTTGTCTGTGGGGAAAGGCTAATGCCAATGCCGAAGTAACTATCCGTCCGTCGTGGAATAATGAAGCCTATAAGGTGAAAGCCGGTGCCGATGGTAAGTGGATCGCTAAAATTCAGACACCTACCGCAAGCTATCAGACTTATACGATTTCGATTTCCGATGGCGAGGAAGTGAAGCTAAACAACGTATTGGTAGGAGAGGTTTGGTTCTGTTCCGGACAGTCGAATATGGAAATGCCTCTACGTGGTTTCTGGAATTGTCCGATAGCTGGAGCCAACGAAACGATAGCTACTGCGTCGAAGTGGAAAGGAATCCGTGTGGCTACAGTCGAAAAGAACGGACAGTTGCAGCCTGTCGACGAGTGTAAGGGAAGCTGGAAGGTGAGCAATCCGGAAAATGCTCCTGCCTTTAGTGCAACAGCCTTCAATTTTGCCATGATGATGAATCAGGTATTGGATATTCCGATTGGTATCATCAATTGCAGCTGGGGTGGTTCGATGGTAGAAGGATGGTTGCCCCGTGAGATTGTTTCGCAGTATCCCGACATCGACTTGAAGCGTGATATTCGTAAGGAAGAAGGACACGACTGGTGGCATTATATGAGTCCGACGCTGATGTACAACGGTATGCTGAAGCCTTTGCAAAATTATACCATCAAAGGGTTCTTGTGGTATCAGGGAGAATCGAACGTGGGCAAGCACAAGACGTATGCCGAACGCTTGAAGACCATGGTGGAACTTTGGCGTAAAGAGTGGGGGCTGGGCGAACTTCCGTTCTATTATGTAGAGATTGCTCCTTTCAACTCTACGGAAACGACAGCCAGCGCCTACTTGCGTGAAGCACAGTTCAAGGCGCAGTCCATCATCCCGAATAGTGGAATGATTTCGACAAACGATCTGGTACAGCCTTATGAGATAAAGAATGTTCATCCCAAGAACAAGACAGATGTAGGAAAACGTCTGGCTTATATGGCTCTGAGCAAGACCTATCATGTGCCGGGCATAGAAGCTTACGGTCCGGTTTACAAATCAATGGAAGTAAAAGACGGTGCCGTTATCTTGTCGTTCGACCATGCAGAAGAGGGCTTTAACCGCTTGTCGGGCATGGAAGGTTTCGAAGTAGCCGGAAGTGATAAGGTCTTTTATCCGGCAAAGGCTGAAGTTTTCAATAACTTGCAGATTAAAGTGACATGCGATAAGGTGGCTCAGCCGGTTGCTGTACGTTATTGTTTCCGTGACTTCCAGATCGGAAATGTTGCAGGTTTGCGTGAATTGCCTTTGTATCCGTTCCGTACAGACAATTGGGAATAATAGTAACCGACGGCTTCGATAGACGAAGGAACGTCAGAACTGAAACAATTCCTTCGATGCGTACCGATGACAACTCCAAGATTTGAGACTGTTTTTAAATAGAACTGCTCAAAGTAAAAATCTGATAGATTAAAAATTCAAAGTGAAAAATCTCCTGCTTTTAGCCACGTAATTATCATAAACGAAGGCTAAAGCAGGAGATTTTTTTTAATTGTAATTCATAGCTTATAAGTTGGTTTGTCTATTGTTTTCTATGTTGAGGCAGACTTTCTTTTCGACAAGGAGGTTCAGACTTCAGATAAAAATCTGTTGTAGACATTGCAATGTGGATACGTTTCTTGCGGGAGTATACAATTTGTCTGGAAAATCTTCAGCAGGCGATAAGGCCATTCTCCGTGTCTGTTATGAGAGATTAGGAAAAACGTTGGATAACGTTTGGTCTGGAGAGCATAGTTGCTGCGAAAGAAAAAAGAACCGCATCATCCTCCGTTTGCCTGAGAATGATACGGTTATTTACTGCTTATAGTAGACGGTTGGCGGAGTTTGAATTTAAAATCATTCTCTTCTCCGGACAAGTCTTGCCATCTTTTCTCTTTGCCTTTTGCACAGGCAAGTGAAAAGCTCTTACTTCACTTCCTCCAGATACAGTACCCGACTGGAATAATCGTTCTGCTTGTGATAATCTACAATATGATTATAAGGAATCTCCAGTCCGTTCTCCATCAGATATGCTCCGCTGTATGTCTTGCCTTCGAATGCAAGTGGTTGGTTGTCTATCCGGTTCAATTCCGTAATGCGGTAAGTCTTTTCAGGATCGAGTCCTGCCATGGTAACACGCGGCAGATGCTGGTTGACGAAGTGTTCGGTCTTCCACCAATAGAAAGCAGCCTTATCTTTCTCGGGAGTGACATACATCAGCGAAGCAACACCCAAATGATCGTAAGGAGAAACCAGACGATAAATATCTCCCAGTTGTACAATCGGACGAATCTTCTTGTAGTCGGCGATAGCCTTGCGGCACAAATCCTTTTCTTCGTCAGTCATGTTTTTAGGCTGAATCTCCATGCCCAGTCGTCCGCTCATGGCCACATCGATACGGTATTTCAGAGGAATGCTGCGGAAAGTCTGATGATTGGGAGCCGCACTGATGTGCGAAGCCATGGCAATGGCAGGGAAGAAATAAGAGGTTCCCCACTGCATATATACACGTTGCAGGGCATCAGTATTATCGCTTACCCAGAACTCATCGAAATAAGGCAGGTAACCGTAGTTGGCACGACCGCCGCCGCTGGCACAAGCCTGAATGACCAAGTCAGGATATTTGGCGCGGATACGCTGGCATACTTTCTCGAATCCCCGATGATATTCGATATACAGGTGACTCTGATTATCGGCTGTCAGATAATTAGAACCGTGGTTCATGATACTCATATTGGCATCCCACTTGATATAAGCGAGGTCGGGATGCTGTGTCATCAGGTCGTCTACTACCTTGAATACGAAATCCTGTACCTCCGGATTGGCGAGGTCGAGTACAACCTGCGTGCCCCCACGTCCCAAGACCGGATCACGCTGTGGAGCTTTCAGTATCCAGTCCGGATGCTTCTCGTACAGTTCGCTGGTAGTGTTCGCCATTTCCGGCTCAATCCAAAGACCGAATTTGATGCCGTGCTTCTTAGCATCCTTTATCAATCCTTCGATTCCATCGGGCAATTTGTTCTTATCAACCACCCAGTCGCCCAGTGAAGAGGTGTCGTTCTTGCGCGGATATTTATTGCCGAACCATCCGTCGTCCATGACAAACAATTCGCCGCCCATCGAAGCAATGTCGCCCATCATCTGATCCATCCCCTGCTGATTGATGTCGAAATAGACTCCTTCCCAGCTGTTCAGCAGAATATCGCGTACCTTATTCCCATGAGCCAGTTTATACATTCTTCCCCATTTATGGAAATTGCGGCTTGCTCCGCTCAGTCCTTCGTCGGTATAGGTCAGGGCAACGGCTGGAGTACGGAATATTTCTTTCTTGGGAAGCGTGTACGACGAGTTCTCTTCGTTGATGCCCGCATAGAACTGATGATAGTCACTGTCGTCGGTATCGATTCTTAACTTGTAGTTGCCCGTATAGCAAAGTGCGGCTCCGATGACCCGACCTTCGTTTTCGCGGGGAGCTCCGTCGAGCGAGAACATCACTTCGGCATGTGAGGTATGCGAGTTGCGCACTCCATCCTTATTCTTGATGACCATCATACCCGGTTGCAGCGGCTCCTGAATGAGCTGTCCTTCGTTGGCCCACGAACCGGCAAGATGAGAAATCCACACATTGCCCCTGCGCACAGGCAAGTAAGCCGATGCAAACTGAGTGAGGTAGACCGGTTTCTTTTCAGAGTGACTGATTTCGGTCCAGGTTTCTATCATGTCGACATTTGTGTAAGCTTTGTAGCATACATCTATATAAAAAGGATAGACTTTGTCTTTCAAGCGGACGGTGGTAAGGGTACTCTGAGCATCTTTGTCCGTATCGACACTGACAATTTCCATCTGGGCGGACATGTTTCCGTCGGCATGTCTTACCGACAGAGCCGTCTCGCTCGGACAATTCATGCCATACACCGGATAAGCTGTATGATCACAGTTCTTTGCTCCGTCGATGTTCTGCAAGTCGGTTTCACTCAGTTTGTTTCCGTAATAAAGATATTTCAGCTCTCCGCCAGTCGGTGCATTTAGCACAAGCGATGTGTTTGGAGTAGAAATACAGATGTTTTGTGCCCACATGCTTCCGCAAGCAAGGAGAAGCCTGCCAGCAGACAAATCTTGTTTTTTACTTTCATGCTTTTCATTGTTTTGATAAATAGGTTTATACTCTCTATAGCTATGTGCAAAAATAAGCGTTATTTTACGATAAGACTAATACGGTTTTATCTTATTTTGGGCGAATTGTCGTCGGATAAAAAATATTCCTTTAGAAAAGCCGACCAGAATTTGTACAAAAACAAAAATTTTTTGTACAAATTTTCCAAAAACCTCAGCAGGTTTTTTCGGGCAGACGGCAGCGTCTTCTGTTGGCTCTGCCGGTATCTTTACAACGAACGGATGAGGAAGCTATGCCTCCCTTTCGGTAGAACTTTCGGCAGGCACTTTCTAAACTATTGTTTTATTTCGTATCTTTGTACATGGAGGAAAAAGTGCTATGGAAAAACAGATGAATGAACATTTTATAAGGGAAATAACACCTTTATCAGAGAAGGATTGTTTTTATATAGCCGACAGGCATAAGAAAGAGTTTACGTATCCGATGCATTCGCACCGGGAGTTTGAATTAAATTTTGTAGTGCATGCACCGGGGGTACGTCGCATTGTCGGTGATTCGGCAGAGGTGATAGGCGACTATGATCTGGTACTGATTACAAGTCCCGACCTGGAGCATGTGTGGGAACAGAATACCTGTACTTCGTCGGACATTCGTGAAATAACCATTCAGTTTGTTCCTGCCTTCATGAGCGGACTGATCGATACCAATCAGTTTGACATGATTCGTAAGATGCTCGACAAGGCGCAGTACGGGTTATGCTTTCCGATAGATGCTGTAATGAAGGTTTATTCGCTTATCGACCGGTTGCCCGAAATGAAGGGCTTTTATGCCGTAATCCATTTTCTTACGCTGCTTTACGAGTTGTCTTTGTTTACCGATCAGGCACGGACACTGTCGAGCTCGTCGTTTGCAAAGATACAAGTCCATTCGGACAGTCGGCGGGTACAGAAAGTGCAGGACTACATAGCGAAACATTATCAGGAAGAAATCAGGTTGGGAAAACTGGCCGACATGGTAGGCATGACGGAGGTTTCTTTCAGCCGTTTCTTCAAGTTGCGTACGGGCAAGAATCTGTCCGACTATATTATCGACCTGCGTCTGGGGCATGCCACCCGCTTGCTGGTAGACTCAACGATGGCGATAGCCGAGATTTGTTATGAATGTGGCTTCAATAACCTGTCGAATTTCAACCGTATCTTCAAGAAAAAGAAGAACTGCTCTCCGAAGGAGTTTAGAGATAATTACCGGAAAAAACGTACAATTATTTAAAAAATACGCGAGACAATCAAATTGTTTCTTCTCCAGTCTGTTTTGTTTCTGTTTATTAGTAGGTGGGCAGAATATGATAAAAAAGTATAGCTCTATTTCGTAGAACTAGTGTATTTTTGCAATAAAGGATTTGAAAAACATTTGTTAATATAATAGGAAATACTATGGATCGAAATAAAATGAAAGCATGGATTTTTTCTTTGAAAACCTGTATACTACTTGCCGTGATAGGATGGTGCAGCTATCTTCCTGCATCTGCAGCAGTCGACCGTTTGTCGGTAAAAGGAACCTCTTTGGTCAATGAGCAAGGAGATAAAGTCGTGTTGCGAGGAGTCAGTATGGGATGGCATAACTGGTGGCCTCGTTTTTACAATGCGTCTGTGGTAAAGATGCTGAAAGAAGACTGGCATTGTACCCTGATTCGTGCAGCCATGGGAGTGGAACCCGAAGGCGCTTATTTGAGTGACCGGCAAAAGGCACTGGATTGTGTCACGACGGTGGCGGATGCAGCCATTGCAAATGATATGTATGTCATCATAGACTGGCACAGTCACGGCTTGCATACCGCAGAGGCGAAAGCTTTCTTCAAGGAAATGGCTGCCCGTTATAAAGGCATTCCCAATGTAATATATGAGGTGTTTAATGAGCCGGTAAAAGATTCATGGGAAAATGTAAAAAGCTATGCCGAGGAAATAATAAGTTGCATTCGCAGTATAGACAGTGAAGCACTTATTTTGGTAGGAACTCCCCATTGGGATCAAGATATACATCTGGCGGCAGATGATCCTATTTCGAATGTATATAATGTAATGTATACACTTCATTTCTATGCAGCTACCCATAAGGCCTGGCTGCGTGAACGTGCCGACTATGCGTTGAAAAAAGGACTTCCGATTTTTGTTTCGGAATGTGCAGGTATGGAAGCCGACGGAGATGGTAAGATAGACCTGCAAGAATGGAACCAGTGGGTTTCGTGGATGAATGAACATGACATCAGTTGGGCTGCATGGTCTATAGCCGATAAGGATGAAACCTGCTCCATGCTTTATCCTTCTGCACAGGATACGGTTTGGACAGACAAGGATGTGAAAGAGTGGGGACACATTGTAAAACAAGCTTTGCAGGTGAAATAAAAGATCGTTTTTACAATACCTTGTTTCCTTTGAGGTTAAATTCGTTGAGTATATTTCGTATTTAAAAAGGTAAGATTTTATCAGGATAACGGATAAAGGTGGTGGCTATTGTAAAGTAGTCGGCACCTTTGCGTGTGTATAGAGGTATACTGCCCGTTTAAAGGATCTATAAATAGATGTGAACTATTGGATAAAATTATATCATGTTTGTGCGATGTTTCCCTGTAATTTTGCATTGTTGAAAATAAATCTAATAGATATGCAAAAACGGAATTTAATTTTATCGATGTTGCTGTTGCTGTTTGCTCTTTCGTGTACTACAACCTCTCAAAAGCAACAGACAAAAGATTTTGTCCGGGTAGAAAACGGTCATTTTGTGCGTAATGGTAAACCTTATTACTATGTTGGCACCAATTTCTGGTATGGAGCTATTTTAGGTTCGGAAGGTGAGGGCGGAAACCGTCAGCGCTTGTGCCGTGAACTCGATTCGCTGAAAAGCATGGGTATTGACAATCTGCGTATCTTGGTTGGTTCCGATGGGGAAAGAGGAGTAGCGGCCAAGGTAGAGCCTACTCTTCAGGTTGCTCCCGGAGTTTATAATGATACAATCTTTGCGGGACTGGATTATCTGCTTGCTGAAATGTCGAAGCGCGACATGCTGGCTGTGCTTTATCTGAACAACTCGTGGGAATGGAGTGGAGGATACGGGCAGTATCTTCAGTGGGCAGGTTACGGAAAAGCTCCGGCACCCGCTGTCGACGGTTATGCGGCTTACATGAATTTTGTTGCACAGTTTGTGTGTTCGGACAGTGCTCAGGCGCTTTATGACAATTATGTAAAAGATGTAATTACCCGTACCAACCGTTATACGAAGGTACGCTACATAGACGATCCTACCATCATGTCGTGGCAGATTGGCAATGAGCCTCGTGCGTTTTTGCCTGCGAATAAAGAATGTTTTGCTAACTGGATGAGTAAGGCGGCGGCTTTGATAAAATCGCTTGACCCAAACCATCTGGTGTCTACTGGCAGCGAAGGCAAATGGGGCTGTGAAATGGATATGGATCTGTTCGAAAAAATTCATGCAGATTCCAATGTCGACTATCTGAATATTCATATCTGGCCTTATAACTGGGGATGGGCTCCGAAGGACAGCCTGCAGCAAAATCTGGAGAAGGCTAAACAGAATTCAAAAGCTTATATCGACGAACATCTGGCAGTCGCAAAGAAGTATCAGAAACCTTTGGTAATGGAAGAATTCGGTTACCCTCGAGACGGATTCCGTTTCGACAAGTCTTCTCCGGTGACGGCGCGTGATGCTTATTACAAATATATATTTGACTTGGTAACGGAACATGCTGTTTCTCGTTCATTGTTTGCCGGTTGTAATTTCTGGGGATGGGGCGGCCTGGCCAATCCTTCTACGGAACATGAATACTGGAAGCCGGGCGATGATTACATGGGTGATCCGGCTCAGGAGCAGCAAGGGCTGAATTCGGTTTTCGCTTCGGATAGTAGTACCATTGCTTTGATAAAGCAAGCCAATCAGGCGTTGAATGCAAAGTGATAAGTTAAACAGGGATATTTAGTAAATGTCTCTCTAAATAAGATGGCATATGAAGATGATAGACCATAATCACTTCATATGCCATTTTTATTGCTATTTTTCTGTGTTTTCTTTAAAATTCTATCCGACAGGATATGACACTTTGGGAAGAGGTGTGATATCCCCTTCTGTTTCTGTCTGTAGAATCATCTTCAAGGAGCCTGATCATACGGCGCTTGAGCATCCTTGTCCTTGAAGCCTTTCTCTTTTCTTTTCTTGCAGTAGGACAGATAGGACTCTGCCCATCCGCACACTGTTGAGCAGACGCCTTATGCCCCGATTCCTGCAATGAAGGTGGATATGCTTGTAGCTCCCTTCGAGGCTTTTTCAGAGGAACTTCATGTCTGTCGGGAAACACATGTGGCATCGGTCATGCACACGTGAAGGTTCTCAAGAATGAATATCAAGACGGGATGTTATCTCATTACAGATGGCACTGACTATTTTGTAATTGGTCTTAGTTAGGGAACTTCTCCTGTTTGGGCTGCCAAACCTCATTTGTGGGGAAATGCCTGAAGATACAAAAAGCCAACTAATTCTCAACGATTTATGTATGAATTAGTTGGCTTTTTATTATTTACTGAATATCCCTTATTCTTGCCAGATCGGGAAAGGTAAGAATAAGGGATTTTTTATAATCTTTCGAGTGGAGCTGACAACCAAGTCCATAATGTACAAACCAGTAGTTGTCAGCTAATTGAGATTACTTCAGTGAAGGTAGTTCATCGCGACTGAGCACATGTTCATTTTCGAACGCAGCACGCCACCAGGCTGCATTGGCTGATGTGTGGTCGTCCGAAGTGAAAGCAGGAGAACTAATGTCGTTGGTTCGATCGTAATCGTACCAGGTTACAAACCATGACCAATGTGCTCCGGCATCCCATTGTTCGCCTATCGGAGCAACATTTCCACATTCACTCATTGTCACTATCTTGTTGGGCCACAGTCTCGACATCATTTCGTACCAGTCATAACAAGCGCTTGCCTCGGTAGCATTGTAAACGTCAATGCCTACAACGTCCACATATTCATCGCCAGGATACCACTTCGGGCCTTCGATTTCATCGTCTTCGTTCCAAGCCACGGCTTCTGTCCATACCCAAATAAGGTTGTTTAAGCCTTTTTGCTGGAAACGATCGTACATGATACGCCACAAGGTCTTGCAGGATTCTGCGTCCATACCCCACCAGAACCATTTACCACCAGCTTCATGTAACGGGCGCCAGATAACCGGTATGTTCTTTTCTTTCAGAAGAAGCAGATAGTCGGCTACTTTGTCAATGTCAGTCATCATTCGGGCATATTCTTCCGATTCGGGATCATTGATCTTCTTAATATCAAAACTTGTTTGTCCGGGTTCACTACCAGGAGTACAGGTATAACTTGTACCGTCGTTTGTAGGCATGTTCCAATGCCACATAGCAGCGACAATACCGTTATTTGCCCACCAGTCTTCCAAAATCTGAGTTTGAGAGTAATCAATCCAACTATCAGGAGCGGAGGCATAAAGATGGATGTAGTCTATGCAGTTAATAGCGGGCCATTTTCCTGTTTTAGTGTAAACCCAGTAGGCTTCATTTGTATTGAGGGCTACATTAGCCATAGTGCCGGATAGAATGTATTTTCCGTTGTTCTCTTTTAAGAAATTCAACAGGTTTGTAGCTTCAGGGCTTAATTCTGTACTTGGGGTGGGTGTTTCCGAAGTGGAACAAGTGAAGTGAACCACATAGTCATCGGTCGATACGTAACCGCCAAGTGAACGGATGGCACCGGCTGCCAGCTTTACCTCGTAAGAAGTACCTTCGGTCGTGTTGACATTCAATCGTACTTGTTTGTCGACAGCAGCCACGGCATTGGTAGTGGTACCGTTAACTGTTATTTTAGCTTTATCCAGTAACCATACTTCTTGGGCAAAATCGAAGGTGACTAATTGTGTGCCAGGCTGACAACTGGAGCCTTCTGCCGGATTGACAGATACAAGTTCTAGGGGAGTGTTGTCCACCGGAATACCGTAATTGTTTACTTCATCGTCTTTGCAGGATGACAACCAGACGATGTTGAACAACAGCAATAATAAAACAGATAATTTATATTTCATGATGTTTGTTCTTTCTTTTTTGGTGATATATCCTATTGTATTAAAGTTTTTAATGAAAAAGGTACGGTTGGGTTTTCTTAATCCTGTAAATAGTTGGCTGATACCTTTTCCTTCTTGAACTTTTGCCTGCTGTGAGGCCCGTTTCTCCTGAGTTGGAATGGAGAATAAGCCTTACAGTAAGTAGAAAACTGCTTATTTAGGATCGAGACGCAAGTTGTCGATACTGATACCGGCAGGAACATTGCTTCCATATAAACCATTGGTCTTGGTACCGATTTCTAAGTCGCCGACAAGATCTGCATTCAGGTCGGAGATGTTACGCGAAACGGTTATCCATTTGCCATCGGTTGATTCTGGGAACAGGCCGGGCCCTACCCACAACCAGTTATCACCTAATACAATTTGCATACCAGCTTCGGAAGCACCTGTTACACCTTCATCAATCTTCAGGTCGAACTTGACTACATAGTTTTCAATGTTACTTACAGTACCTATGTCTTGATGGTTGCAGTTAATGAGCCAGATGTCTCCTTCGAGTGTAGTCTTCAAGTAGAGATAAGTGTTACCATTATCTTCTTTAGGGAATTCCAGTTCCACACCGCTGCTCCAGCTGCCATCCCATGAAGAATTGTGTCCGTCGTGTGCTTCAAAGTCGTTCAACATGATGGTCGAGTCTGTTACAGGCTCACGGGCATCATCCGTCTCTTCTACCCAAACACTGGTAAACAAGGATACTTTAGTGACCGTATAATCATGACCGGAGATTACAAGATTATAACCATTAAGTGCAGTCACCATGTCGGCCGTTAGTGTACGCATATAGTATCCGGCTGAAATTTCATCTGCTGTCAGGTCGAAATATTCGAGCTCTGGTGACAAGCCTGGCCAACCATCTGCTGTACATTTTAAAGAACCTTGAGCACCTGCGGCTGCATCGGTGAAGTAAACACGGATGACATCACCTTCTTTGATTCCAGTCAGTTTGGATGCTTCAATTTGCATGCTGCCCCAGTTGCCGATTTCGACAGGTTCTCCTTCATAGAGAATAACTTCTTTTTCTACCCACGTTCCACCACCGGTACCGGCTATTATTTCGAGCGAAGGTAGTTCCATAGTTGTTCCGTTTTTAAATGTAAGGGTGACTTGTATATCCTTACCAATTGGAGCATCTTGGGGCAGAGTTATTTTAATGGATTCATTGGTCTTACGGGTCATTTCTATAGCAGGAATGACCAATTTGCTGTCAGTTCCGGTAAAGGTTACACTTTCAACCAGCAGGAGATCTTGACCGTCGATTGTCATATCTGTGCCAGTTACTGCACCGGCATTATCGGTGAAGTTATAAGCATTGAAAGTAGGCTTTGCCTGACGTATGGTTTGACGGCTTTGTGCCTCATTTCCTTCGGCACGGATAATGAGAGGAGCGTCTGTTTCACTTACACCGGCAGGAGCGATTACATTGAGAATTCGATCGTCTACAACCGTGAAGTCGGTGGAAACGATACCGCCGGGAAATACGACTTCTGTCACGCGACTCATAGCTGTGCCGTTGACTTCTACTTCGGTTCCTTCCATTACGATGGTAGGATAGAATGACGAAATAGACAGATCCTGCGAGGTACCCATTTCATCTTCTGAACAGGAAGTGAAATACAGACAGCCACATATAGCTAACAGACTGTATATACTTGTTCTTAATTTCATATCTTAGTCATTTTAGTGGTTATTAATTGTTGTTCCATCCTGGATTTTGTTCAAGATTAGGATTCATGTTAATCTCATCAAAAGGTATAGGAAAGAAATAATATTTATCGTTCCAGCTTCTGGCTTCTTCGTTGCGATTGAGCAAAATGTCGCCATTGGATGCTTTTTGGAAATGTGCAACCTGGATACTATGTAATTCTTCTCCACGTTTCCATCGGCGTATATCCCAGAAGCGTTGGTCTTCGAAAGCCAGTTCGACAAAACGTTCACGTTCATAGCGCTCTAACCAGTTGGCAGGGCTTCCGCTCCAGTGAGGCATCATAACATCGGCACGGTCGCGCAATGTATTGATGGCACCATTGGCAGTCAGTGAGAATTCTCCTGCGGTTTCGGCATTGCCATAATATTGATACATGGCTTCGGCATAATTTAAATAGAATTCACCTAAGCGCATGATAACCCAAGCATGAGGAGTAGTGGTAGCATTGTTGGTTGATATGTTTACGTCTCCATCACAATACTTCTTCAAGTAATAACCTGTTTCGGTAGCATTGACTAACGGCATACCGTTAAGTCCACCTTCAAAGGTTTCTATTGGAGTTGTATTATAATTAGGCCACATATCGCCATTTTTTACAACAGTCATTCCGAAACGTGGATCGAGTCCTGCAAAAGCGTTCTCGGCTGTGATGTTAACAGTGGCATCGGCGTAGCGTTGTCCGAATGTTTCGTCTGTACCGTCGGCATATTCATAGGCATCTACCAGAGTTTGCGTAGGGCACATACCTCCCTGACCATTTTCTACACCTATCGGATAGTTGAACGTTTCCCATGTGCTAATGGATCCTTGTTTCGAAGCCATAATGATTTCTGAGCCATCACCATTATTCGGTCCCCAGATATCGGCATAATTACCTAACTGAATGCCCCATTCTCCAGCATAGCGGATGACATCATAGTTAGCTCGGGCCGCATCCAGCCACCATTCACGGTTGCCTGCTGTATTAAATAAAGGAGAAGCCTTATAGAGTAGGGTGCGGGCTTTCAGCGCCAGACACATAGGACGAGTAGCTCGGCCTATATCTTGATTCAGCTCGGTAGTATAGGAGATAGGCAGATATTCTGCTATTTCATCCATTTCGTCTACAATCCAGTCCATGATTTCTATAGCTGGACGACGCACCATTTGGTTGGCTTCGGCAGGTGAAAGGGTCTTCAGGGTAAAAGGTACAGCTCCATAAGCGCGCACTAATTCGAAGTAAAAGTAAGCTCGTAGATAGCGTACTTGGTATTCGAACAGTTCGAATTTGGCTTTCATAGCGGCATAGTCGTTATTGCTTTCATAGTCGCTCAGGTCTATCTTATCCAATTTTTCCAAAAAATTGTTAGCTTCGGCAATAGCTTTATAAGAATTCTCCCAAGTGAAAGAAAAAGGGTTTTGCGGGCTCCAAGCTCCATTATAAAAATAATGTACGGTAGAGTTGGAAAGTGTGCAGTCGGCTTCATCAGTCGCAGCAGCCAATGTAGCTCCGCTGCCTCCTTCGTAGTTTTTGTCGAATCCGTTGGGTACATGAGCATAAACACTGGTTACTAACCGTTGAACGCCGTATACAGGACTTTGGTAAATCCATTCTTCGTCATTCGTAGTCACTTCGGTATAATTCAGATCTACACAGCCTGTTAGACCTGTTGTGAAGAGAGCTGCGGATAAAATATATTTTGTAAGTTTCATATCCATTTGTTTTTTGCGATTAGAATTTTAAAGAGAAACCAACATTAACTCCCATCAAGGTCGGATAGTTAGTGCCGATGTTTTCGGGGTCCATAACTTTCAGATTAGACAGAGTTAGCAAATTCTCACCTTTGACAAAGATACGGCATTGCGAAACTCTGATTTTCGACATCCATGTATCAGGCAGTATGTAATATAATTCGCAGTTCCTCAGTTTCAGGAAATTCACATCCTTGTACCACACACTGTTGGCACGGTAATTATTGTTGTTGGTTTCTGAAGTCAGACGTGGATAACTGGGAGTATCGCTGTTGTCCCAGCAGTTTTCCCAATATTCTTTTGAAAGGTTAGCTCCACCAACCAATGGCACCCATACACCTGTCGTACCTAGGTAAGCTGTATAGTGTGCAGCTCCCTGAAAGAGGGCATTGAAGCCAAAGTTCTTGTAGCGGAAACCTAAGTTGAGCGAATAGTTCAATTCAGGGATAGAGGTGTCGTATCCCATGCGAACTACATCGTTCTCGTCGATAATATTGTCGCCATTTTGGTCTTTATATTTGAAATCTCCTGGCTGTACTACATCGAAATTTTGAGTCGGTGAATTGGCTATGTCTGCTTCGTCTTTGAAGAAGCCTATCACTTCCAAGCCCCATGCCTGATTGACACGTCCACCTACAGCTGACAGATAGTCATAGGCTACGTTTTCGATGGTGCGCAATTGTTTGTTGCGTCCCCAAGTGAAATCAGCACCTATGTTGAAGCTCAAATCTTCATTAAGATTTTTTACCCAGTTGGCTCCGATTTCTACTCCATAATTGGCTACTCGTCCCCAGTTGACGTAGGCAGCTGGAATACCCATAACAGAGGAATAGAGGTTGTCGCCCGACAGCAGAATGTTGTCACGGTAATTGTAATAAGCATCCAATGTTACGTCAACCGACTTAAACAGACGAAGATCGGCACCTACATTGAATCGGTATGCAGTTTCCAATTTAAAGTCTTTAGTCGGTTGGTAACCAATAAAGGTACCCCAGTCTTGTGAACCAGTACCTGCGCCAAAGTAGTAATCACCACCACCACCGTTGTAGTTTTCCAGCCAAAGTCCTTGAATGGGTACATAATCTATATGTTGTATACCAGCAGACAGACGCATCTTCGCTAGATTTAAGAAGGAAGCATTGTCGTTGTTCAGGGCAATGTAACCTAAAGAAAGAACAGGGGAGAATGCCCATTTCTGTGGATAAGAACGATTGGATCCATTCATAGCCAATACCAGATCGGCCATGTATTTTTGTTTCAAGTCATAATGTAAGCTGGCCATCACATTCATGCGGTTGTAAGTCAGGTACTGATCGCTTTGTCCAACAGGTTTCTTGGTAGAGTGCTTTTGGTGCCAGATGAGAGAGGCTGCAAAGTGATCGTCATCGCAGAAAGAAGTGGCATAGTCGGCCGAAACAGACAGGTAAGAAGAACTATTATGTTGATTAATATAATAGTTGTACTGCATGTTGCTGGTCAGGTCGCCTGCTGAATAAGTGGTAAGCCCGTTTGGTATGCCATTGCTGTCGAATGTGTATCGTTGATAGCCATATTTATATCCTAAAGCGTTTGATTCGTAAATTTCAGAAAAGTTATTGTAACCTACTTTAGCCGATACACTCAGGCCTTCAAGCCAAAAGCCCAAGTCTTGTGTCAGACTTACATCACCTTGAAAAAGGCGAGAGTGGCTTTTCTGAAAACCAGATGCTTGCACTTGAGCTACCGGGTTATTGACACCATAGGTTGTGTTGCCACCCCATACGCCAGCCAATTCACCGTTGGGATCATTCATTATAGGGAAAGCTGATGACGGAGTTTGGTAAAGCATCCAGGTAAGTCCTGCAGGATCGGCCCCATAGGGACGGTTAGTCTCAATAAAGGAACCGACAGCATTGACTTGCATCTTGGTACTAGAGGTGAGCTGAGCATCTAGATTGGTACGGATGTTTGCTTTAGAAAACTTCAGTTGTGAAGAATAGTTTTCACGATCAGTGTTTTTTAGCAGCCCACGTCCATCGGTATAGTCTAACATAGCGAAATATTGCAGTCTGTCATTGCCACCGGTCAGCGAAACATTCAGTTGGTCTTCAGAGCCCGTATTTTTGAAGATTTCGTCTTTCCAGTTTACATTAGGATAATAATAGGGATCGAGTCCAGTCGCAAATGCGTTTAGTTCATAAGCATTATACATGGGTGTCAGACCGTCGTTAACGCGCGCTTTATTAATGGCGTTTGCATAGGTATACGCATCTACAAAATCAGCCACACTAGGATTGAACGTGAATTTATGGTCGTAAGAAACGGAAACATGATGCTTTCCATCGTTGGTTCCACGTTTTGTTTTTACCAGAATGGCACCGTTGGCTCCTTGATAACCGTACAGAGCCGTAGCAGCAGCATCTTTCAAGATAGTTACCGATTCTACTTCGTCGAGTGTCATATAATCGATGGAGCGTTCGATTCCATCTACCAAAATCAGCAGGTTATTTTCTGTAGTCGTTTGGTTACCACGAATACTCATATTGGCTCCATAACCATATTCACCGACAAAGCCTCCGTTTTTCAGAGCCGTTAGACCTAACAAGCGGCCGTATAAAGCATCTTTCAGTGAAACAGCTGCTGTCTTTTGCAATTCTTCTTTACTGATGGTTTCGGTGGCAGCGGTAGACATCAGAAGGTCTCGCTCCACACCCATGCCTAAGTCTACCTTACCTTTTTTGTAATCGGTTAAGGTACTTTGTGCATTTATATTGAGAGTCGCTGCTGCACAGAGGGCAGTCAAACTCATTTTTATGGTCAATCGTTTCATTAGCTACGAATTTTAAATGTAAGAAATTAATACCATCCTGGGTTTTGGGTTAAACCATAGTTCTTATTGATTTCATCAGGTGGCAGCGGGGCTAAAATCCATTTGTTGGACCAGCGGTTCGGATCACTCCAAACAAATCGTGGGTTAGCTCCTTGTATTTCATATTCTTCGTATTCGAACTTTGTAGGGAATGGTTCGCCGCTGGTACTGCTCCACGGTTCTTGCACACGTTCGTTATTGTCATTCAGGCGATAGATATGCATACCACGAAGATGTTTAGTAAAGTCACTAATCATTAATCGGCGATTCATGTCATGGAAACGGTTTTCACATTCAAAGCCTAATTCGCAGGCACGTTCACGCATGATTTCTTTTATCAGATTATCCTTGTTGCCCACCAAGTTGAGTTGAGGATTCTTTACTTCGATGTCTCCTAAACCTACACGTCGCCGTACGATGTTCACTTGCTCGATGGCTTGTGTATTATGTCCGCATTCTGCTAATGCTTCAGCATAAATCAGATACATTTCGGCCATACGCAGATAGGCAATTTGCATGGGTTCATCGTCAATTGTTCCCTGGCCTCCCTGATCGTTAGAACCAAGGTCGAGTACATATTTAAAAGTTGGGAATCCCCAAGGCTTACAAGCCCATGTACTACCACATACCAAAAATTCTCCACCTTCCCATAATTGTACCGGATTATCTGCGTTGTAGTATTGAAACTTATAGTCACGCTTCTGTACAACCATTGTTTCATATAGGCGAGGATCACGATTAGCAAAAATGTCGACTTTCGCTGGACGTTGTCCGTAATATTGTTGTCCGTCGTAGTTACGTCCGTCACTCCAAGGAAACATCTCCATCCAATCAAGTGTTGCAGCACAGGCTCCTGAGTGCCATACGTTAGAAGGACACTGATCCCAGTCGGTCATGTATACACGGTCGTGTACTTCAATGATAGTTTCTCTGGTGCCACGTGCACGGTATGCTTTGCGATAAGCCTCTCTATAACCCTCTTCGGTCGGTTCAGTAGCTTGTACCAGCTGATAATAATTCCCGTTTTGTGCATTCATTTGGAAAAAGTCTTCACAGGCATCTACGACAGCTTGCCAACGTTTTTGGTCATAGTTTCCATACCATACTTCTAATTCACGTACAGCATCTTGAGGCTCTTCGGTACAATAAGGAGTATCACTGTTAAAGATAGGACTGGCAGCATAACACAATATTTTGGCTTTTAGAGCTGCTGCTGCTCCTTTAGTAAGACGACCAGCCCAGGTATTTAAATCGGCCTCTGGCAGATACCAAGGAAGATTAGGCTCAGCAATAGCTTCGTCTAATAGCTTGATGGCAAAATTGACTGTCTCTTCGATGCTGGCACGGCCTTCACTCAATTGTTCTTCACCGCTGAATGCATGGTCTACAATAGGTAGTCCACCGAAATGACGTATGCCATCGAAATATTTGCAGGCTAAAATGATTTTAGCTTCGGCTGTATAACGTGCCTTTTCTTCATCACTCATGTCGGGTACGCGTGATATATTATCGATAAGCAGTTCACAATCACGTACACAGTTCCAGATAGAACGTTTACTTTGGTTGCTCATGTTTTCGATACCTCCTTGTGAAATGAATGCAAAGCGGCTTTGTACCCATCCTGAATTAGCATTGGCAGCTGTTAGTGTTCCTGTATAGAACATACGTCCTATATCATCCCAGCCTAATTCAGAGTGCATAATGTCAGAAAGCGCTTCCATGACACCAGAGTTCAGTGTGTAACAGCTTTTGAATGGTGAATACAAGCCTTCGTAACATTGCCATAGCAGGTATTCTGTGTAGACTTTACTAGAAAATATCAGGTCTTCGTTTACGTCTTCTCCTTCCGCTTTTTCTAGAAATCCGTCTCCTACTCGGATTTGATCCACGCAAGAAGTCGTAGTCGATAAACCAGCGGTCAGAAAGAGAACGGCCGCGTAATATGTAAATTTTTTCATGGATATGTGATTTTAGAAGTTAATTTTCAAGCCTATATTGAAAACACGCATCAAAGGATACTTGATCCAACTGCCATAGCCTCCACCAGTATTTTCCGGGTCATTGGCATCCAAAGGTGAAAATACTAACAGGTTGGTTCCATTAGCGTATAAGCGCAGATTACAATCTTTAGGAAGCCAAGACATGTGGTTGAAATTGTAACCTATTTCAATGTTCTTCAATCGGATGTATTTGGAATCATAGAACCATACATCAGAATTGGCTTGATTCTGCTTTTGATTGGTGAATGTAATACGAGGAATTTTAGCTGTGCTAGCATTTTCAGGAGCCCAAGCATTGTCTACTACCCATTGTAATAGGGCAGCATTGTATTGTTCACCAAATGGCTGGCGATAGACACCGTCCAGATTACGGGATACATGTCCAGCACCTGACCATAGCATGGAGAAATCGAAGTTCTTGTATTGCATGCTTAAGTTGAGTGAGAATGTATACTCAGGATTGTCTGTATAACCCATGTACATCTGGTCATATTCTTCTGTAATGATTCCATCTCCGTCGAGATCAACGTATACAGCATCACCGTTAATCAAGTTAGATACTAATTGAGTTGGAATTTCTTGTCCAAACTGTGCATAGTATTTCTGTTCGGTTACACCTTTTTCATAGAAATCGAAGAACAAGTAACCCTTACGAGCACCAATAGAGTGGCCAGTAGCATAAGTCCAGTCGGGGGATACTTCAGTATCTTCGGTCAGTCCTAACAATTTTCCCATATAGCTGTTGGCCTTTACGAGTTTATCGGGCTTGCTGATTTCTGCCATTTCTATAATTTTGTTTTTAGCAAATGACATAGACGGTGTGATGGTGAAAGAGAAGTTATCACCTATACGGTCTGAATAACTAAGCGTGATTTCATAACCGTGGTTCTTTACTCGACCATAATTGATATACGACGGACGAAGAGCTGTAGGAGCTTGAATCATATTCTGATTATTGATCAGGATATTTTTACGATCTTCATGGAAGTAATCGAATGTCAAGCTGATTTTATCGTTCCAGAACTTTGCATCGAGACCGTAGTTGTATTTTACGGCAGTTTCCCAGGTAACGTCGGGAGAAGCGGATGAATACTCACGGGCAACATTCAGGAATGTAGTGTTATTCGTTCCAAAGTTATATCCGGCATAATCGCCGACATTGTTGAAGTAACCATTCGTAATAACCCAAGCAGCTGGCAGATAGAGGAAACGGTAGCCTTGACAGTTATCGTTACCTACTGTACCTACTGATGCACGTAATTTTAGAGAAGAAATAACGGGCTTGATGGGCTGCCAGAATTTTTCTTCAGAAACAGTCCAACCAATAGAAGCTGAAGGGAAGAAACCGTAACGGTGACCTTTGGCAAAGTTTTCGGAACCATTGTAACCCATATTCACATCTACCATGTAGCGATGTCTCCAGTCGTAAGTAGCACGTGCTACCAGCCCTACATATCCTTTCGGAATGGAAATATACATACTGTTCTGAGAATCCCATTGGTAATAGCTCTTAGACTGATTGTAAAGCAATAAAGCCGATACGTTATGGTCGCCGAAACTACGCGTGTAGTTGAAACTGGCTTCTGCGTACCAGTTACGTTCAGGCCATGAACTATCTGAATATCCTAAGTTCCAATAGTCACCGCTACGTTGAAATTTGATTGTTCCATCGGTACCTATGTAAGGCATATATTTAGCCGGAGCATCACAGGTACGGTCTTTTCTTGTATAATAAGTAGAGTTATAGGAGCCTTTAATGCGGAAATCCAACCCTTTAGTGAGGAAATCCAACTTTAGCTTGTAGACCAAGTCTAGGTTAAGAACGTTGGAAGTTGTGGTTCGGTATCCTTGACCATAAAAAGTATACAAACCATCCTGTTGGTTAACAGCACTTTCATTGCTAATAAGCGCCGGGTTAGTTACGATCCAGCGACCGTCCACAATGCCGGCACCTGAGAAAGGTTGTGCGCCCATCAGATTGCTGAAGATGTAAACTTCTCCATCATCTCCACCGTTATTTCCAATAGTACGTCTATTTTCGATACGTCCACCTAAGTTGAAGGATAACTCATGCCATTTGCCCAGTGAAAGGTCTAGGTTGGCACGATAATTATAACGTCGATAATTGAAGTTAGATTTTGGATCTTCGCCAAATGTTTTGAACATACCGTCTTGGTCGAACATACCCAGTGAAACGAAATAGCGTGCTACTTGGTTACCACCGCTTACCGATACATTATGCTGACTTTGTAGTGCAGCATCTTTCATTATATAGTCTATCCAGTCAATATCAGGGTAGAGCAAAGGCTGGTCGTGAGTACGGAAATGTTCTACTACTTCATCAGAAAAACGAGGAGCATTACCGTCGGAAAGACGAGCTTTATTAAAAGTGGTAGCATAAGTGTACGAATCAGCCAAATCTAGGAAATTGGTTACTGTCTGTATACCCCATGAAGTAGATACCGAAACATTGGTTTTGCCTATTTCTCCACGCTTGGTGGTGACCAGAATGACACCGTTTGCACCACGTACACCATAAACGGCTGTTGCCGAAGCATCCTTTAGAATAGTGATGTCTGCAACTTCATTCGGATCGATTTGGGTAAACGGACGTTCTACACCGTCAACCAATACCAACGGGTTTGACCCATTCAATGATGCTTGACCACGAATCAAAATCGTTGGATCATCTTCTCCAGGAAGTCCTGAATACTGAACAGTTGATAAACCCGGTAACTTTCCTGAGATAGCGTTACCCAACGAAACTGAGGGCGATTTTAGCAATTCTTTACTAGATACATTAGAAATAGAACCTGTAATGGTCACTTTTTTCTGCTGACCGTAAGCAATAACAACTACTTCGTCCAGTGTCTGAGTGTCGGGTTCCATGATTACTTTCATCGTTTTTCCGCCGATTGCTTTCAATTCTTGCGACTTGTAGCCTACATACGAAAAGACGAGTGTGCTTTTGGGAGCTACTTCGAGGATGAAATTGCCATCAAAATCGGTTATGACACCCGTTGATGTTCCTTTCACTAATACGGATACACCAATCATGCTCACTCCCGTTTCATCAACAACTGTACCTTGCACACGAATATTCTGTGCAAGTAGTAACTGTGGCATCAAACATAATATTGCTATCAGCCATCTTAACATTTTCTTGTTCTTCATGGGCATTAATTTTTTTAAGATTAATTTTATCAAATGCAAAGTTACAAACTTGATAATTCTTAAATAGTATTATTTTATCTTATCATTATACTAATCTTTAATATGCTTTTATACCTGATTATGAAACTAATATTTTATAAATGATGAATAAAGTAGATAGTAAATTCTTGTTGAATGATGCTTGAGAAAAAATATTATAATTACTCCGGAGGAATAACGATTAGATAAAACTGTATTAGAACCTGTTTCCCGTTTATAGAATTAAAATAGACAAAGTTTTTGCATTATTTAATCCGGATATTGTAGAAAATAATCGGTTATAATATTTTACAAATATTTTGATGGGCACAATGACACTATTTAATAATATGATATTCGGGAAGATGTTGTGAAAGCAAAGAGTCTGTTTTTTGAGATGTTATTGTTCGTATTCAGTTTTTGCTGATTTGTTTGGATTGATTGTTAACAAATACTTGGTGGGGAACTGTTGTAAAAACACAATGTCTTTTAGTCTTAAATTTTAGCATATGTCATTACACATTATAATATCTGTTGACCAAATGGTTTGTATTTAAGTAATTTACGTATCACATGTCTTAGAATGGAGCATATGTTTCAATTGAAAATTGAACGAATTTGGATAAAATAGTATTGTGTTTTTTATGTTGACTTTTATTTATTTGCAATAACAATGATTCAATCATAGGCAAGTTAAGGTATCCTTCTGTTTTATTGTAAAAATAAGTGTAAAATAAAATAAGAGATGTAGTATTTTATTCCTTTTGGTGCATTGTTGGAGCAAGATAAGAAAGGAAATTGAGGTTATGAATATAGATATAGATTGTTTAACTAAATATTATGTATATGATGAAAAAGTTTCTTTTACTATTAGTAATATCCAGTCTGTTTTGCTGGCAGGATATAAGTGCACAAAAGTTTGAAGGGTTGGCTGACACTCCTCCTATGGGTTGGAACAGTTGGAATAAATTTGCTTGTAATATCAACGAAAAACTCATTCGTGAAATAGCAGATGCAATGGTTGAGACGGGCTTGCGTGATATGGGCTATGTCTATCTAAATTTAGACGATTGTTGGCATGGCCAGCGCGATAGTCTTGGTTTTATTCAAGCTGATCCAGAAAAATTCCCTTCTGGAATGAAAGCTTTGGCCGACTATGTGCATTCTAAAGGATTAAAGATTGGTCTTTACTCCGATGCAGGTCGTAGTACTTGTGGGGGTAGACCTGGTAGTTTCGGACATGAATATCAGGATGCGTTGCAATATGCAAAGTGGGGTATTGACTACTTAAAATATGATTGGTGTGATTCTGAGGATATCAATCCGGTGGGAGCTTATAATCTGATGCGAGATGCTTTACATGCAGCTGGACGTCCTATTTTCTTCAGCATGTGTGAATGGGGAAGCAGCAAGCCTTGGAAATGGGCGGCAGAAACAGCACATTCTTGGCGTACAACAGGAGATATTTTTAATTGTTTTGATTGTGTAGACGAACATCCCGGATGGAAAGCTTATGGTGTGATGCAGATTCTGGACATGCAGGAGGGGTTACGTGAGTATGCTGGACCCGGTCATTGGAATGATCCTGACATGTTGGAGGTTGGAAATGGACAGACAGTAAATGAAGATCGGGCACATTTTAGTATGTGGTGTATGTTAGCGGCGCCTTTGATTTTGGGTAATGATATTCGGAATATGTCGCAGGAAACAAAGGATATTATTATGAATAAAGAAGTGATAGCTATCGATCAGGATAAAGCTGGTATACAGGGTCTGAAATTTCTTGCCGAAAACGGGTTAGAGTTTTGGTTCAAGCCATTAGAAAATGAAGCATGGGCATTTTGTATTTTGAATAGGACAACTGAACCGAAAGAATATACTATAGATTGGCAGAAGTTTAATTTGTACGATGATGTAGCCAAACGTTTTACGGACTTTGACTCGAAAATTTATGAAATACGTGACTTGTGGGGCAAGAAAGACGTTGGTAATACAAAAAAAGGACGTACGGTAGTAATTCCCGGACACGATGTAGTGCTTTATCGGTTGACTCCCAAAATGAAATGATAAACAAAATAGAATATGAGATCAATGAAAATATCAATTAAAAAACACATATGATGCGAAGGATTATTATAATTGTCATAGCTTTATGTACCTTGAGTCAATTAAGAGCCAAAAATAATGTTGACCTTGTAACTCCTAATGCTTCAAAGGAGGCATGTGCATTATGGAATTATCTGTGCGATATAGATGGGAAATATATGTTGTCTGGTCAGATGTGGTCGCCGTGGGGGGTAGACGAGCTTGATTACTTGAAGAAAGTTACAGGAAAATACCCTGCGTTGTGCGGTCACGATTTAATTCACGAAAAGGATAATGCACGTGAAATAGAGCTACTTATTGACTGGTGGAAGAAAGGGGGCATTCCTACATTGATGTGGCATTGGGGAGCACCGGGAAAGGGCGAAGGTTATGAGCAAAGCAAGATGAAGATTGATATTGATCGTTGTTTCCAGAAAGGAACAGTGGAGTATGAGGCGATGTGGAGTGACTTGAAGCGTATTGCTGACTGGCTGACCGTACTTCGTGATGCGAATGTGCCTGTGCTTTGGCGGCCCATGCACGAATGTGATGGCAACTGGTTCTGGTATAGCAAGGGCACGGGAGAACATTTCAAAAAGTTATGGATAACGATGTTCAATTATTTTACGAAGGAACGTAAGTTGAATAATCTGATTTGGGTATTGTGTCATACAGGAAATCCTTCTGCCGACTTTGATCCGGGAAAGGGATATTATGATTTGGCTGGTGTTGATAATTATGGAAAAGATAGGGTGGAAAAAGGCATGTACGATAAAGTATTGGAAATACACGGAAATGACAGGCCGGTTCCTTTTCATGAATGTGGTACCATTCCCGATCCGGACGCATGCTTCGAATTAGGGGTTAACTGGATATGGTGGATGCTGTGGCATACCAATCATCTGACGAAATATGATAAGACTGAATTAAACCGTATTTATCACCATGATAGAGTCCTTACTTTAGATGAGTTACCCGATATTATGAAGTATAAATAGTAGTTTGAGAGTCGTTCTTTGGAAACTGATGAAATGTAGGTACTATCCTTCAAGTCGGTAGGCTGTTCGATAGTATGAGGTCACTTGTGCTTGGTTCCCATTTTAGAATTGAATTCTTATTTCTGAATATCAGGAGCAACTATGTGCTAAATATAGTTGCTCCTTTTTTTTATTTTATGCATTAAGTGTAGAATTTTAAAAAGAAAGAACGTATACATTTATGCTAAAATTGTATCATTTCGTGGTATAAAATTTCTCTACCTTTGCTGATGTTAAATAGTAAAACTAATTATTATGAAAATCTCGAAAGCTGTTATTTCAACAATGATTATCGGTACTTGTCTGACTGCCTGCGGTGCTGGGCAGGAGAAGCAATCGGAAATGAATAAAACGCCTGAAGCATGTTCCATGCTGGAAGTTCTGAAGAAAATTCCTCAACATAAACAATTCATGTTTGGTCATCACGACGATCCTGTCTATGGCATCGGCTGGGACGGCGATGAAAATAGAAGTGATGTAAAAAGTGTCTGCGGAGATTACCCAGCTATGATGTCTTTCGATCTGGGAAGAATGGAAATATACGGCGACAAGACTTTGGATAATGTTTCGGTCGACCGTATCCGGAAGGAAGTCATTGCGCAGTATGAGCGGGGAGGAATGTCGTCATTCAGTTGGCATGTAGACAATCCTGTAACAGGCAAAGATGCATGGGACGTCAGTGATTCTACCGTAGTGAAGTCCATTTTACCCGGTGGAGCCAATCATGATAAGTTTATCGGTTGGCTGGACAAGATTGCCGATTACTTAAATTCAATACAGACTCCGGAAGGAGTAAAGGTTCCGGTACTGTTCCGCCCGTGGCATGAACATACAGGAAGCTGGTTTTGGTGGGGAAAAAACTTGTGCTCTGCGGAAGATTATAAGGCTCTTTGGAAGATGACTTACGACCGCATGCAGGAAAAAGGGGCTACTCAGCTTCTGTATGCTTATTCTCCGGGTACAGAACCTCAGGATTCTACTGAATATCTGGAACGTTATCCGGGCGACAGTATTATTGATTTGATAGGTGTGGATGCTTATCAGTTCGATAAAGATGCTTATGAAAAGAGTTTGAATAATGCACTGACTATAATGTCGCAAGTGAGCAAAGCCCACCAGAAAGCGATGGCCGTTACTGAAACCGGTTATGAAACCATCCCCGATTCCGTTTGGTGGACTCAGACGCTGATGCCGGTAATAGAAAAATACCCGATCAGTTATGTACTGGTCTGGAGAAATGCCCGTGAAAAGAAGAATCATTTTTACGCTCCTTATCCGGGGCAAGTATCAGCTGCCGACTTCGTAAGATTCTATGATGACCCACGTACTTTGTTTGCCGGAGATATGAAAAATGTAAAATAATTGACAGATATAAAACTTATAGTAATGAATGCCTTTGAAGAAAAAGTAAAGAGATTGTTCGATCAGTACGAAGAACTGATAACCCGTAAGAACGAACCTGTAGAACATTCGAATGGTGTGTATACTCGTTACAAGTATCCGGTGCTTACGGCTGCCCATACACCAGTATTCTGGCGTTATGACCTCGATGAGAAAACGAATCCGTATCTGATGGAACGTATCGGAATGAATGCAACCATGAATTCGGGTGCCATTAAATGGAACGGAAAGTATTTGTTGGTGGTACGTGTGGAAGGTGCCGACCGTAAGTCTTTCTTTGCCGTAGCCGAGAGCCCGAACGGAGTCGATAATTTCCGCTTTTGGGATTATCCTATCACCATGCCCGACGATGTGATACCGGCTACAAACATTTACGATATGCGTCTCACTGCTCATGAAGACGGCTGGATTTATGGTATTTTCTGTGCCGAACGTCATGACAACAATGCGCCTGCCGGAGATTTGTCTTCTGCTACTGCAACGGCTGCGATTGCCCGTACAAAGGATTTTAAGACATGGGAACGTCTGCCGGACTTGAAGTCGAAGAGCCAGCAGCGTAATGTGGTGCTTCATCCGGAATTTGTCGACGGCAAGTATGCCTTTTATACTCGTCCGCAGGATGGATTTATCGATGCCGGAAGCGGCGGCGGCATTGGCTGGGCGCTGGTAGACGATATTACTCATGCAGAGATTAAGGAGGAAAAGATTATCGATTGCCGTTATTATCATACCATCAAGGAAGTAAAGAACGGTGAGGGCCCTCATCCTATCAAGACACCCAAGGGATGGTTGCACTTGGCGCATGGTGTACGTGGCTGCGCGGCTGGTTTGCGTTATGTACTGTATATGTATATGACTTCACTGGAAGATCCCAGCAAGCTGATTGCCTCTCCGGGTGGTTACTTCATGGCTCCCGAAGGAGAAGAGCGCATCGGTGATGTTTCGAATGTCTTGTTCACCAATGGCTGGATTGCCGATGAGGATGGAACGGTGTACATTTATTATGCTTCTTCCGATACCCGTATGCATGTGGCTGTTTCTACAATCGACAAACTGGTGGATTATTGTATGAATACTCCGCAGGATGGTCTGACTACGACAGCTTCAGTAGAAACATTGAAAAAGTTAATTGATAAGAACATGAAATTGATGAAATAAAAAAGAAGGTAAGTACTACTATGATAAAACTCACGGAAAAGATCGGTTATGGTTTTGGAGATATGGCTTCTTCCATGTTCTGGAAGTTGTTCGGAGCCTATTTGATGATATTTTATACGGATGTGTTCGGATTACCTGCTGCCATGGTGGGAACGATGTTCCTGGTTACTCGTATATGGGATTCGGTATTCGACCCGATTGTCGGGGTAGTGGCCGACCGTACTTTCAGCCGATGGGGAAAGTTTCGTCCGTACTTGTTGTATCTGGCGGTTCCGTTTGCACTCATAGGAGTACTTACTTTCTATACACCTCCCTTTGGCGATATGGGGAAACTGGTGTATGCCTATATTACCTATTCGCTGATGATGATGGTGTATTCGGCTATTAATGTGCCCTATGCTTCGTTGCTGGGAGTCATGAGTCCCGATCCGGCCGAACGAAACACGCTTTCCACTTACCGTATGATGTTTGCTTATCTCGGAAGCTTTATCGCGTTGCTGCTTTTTATGCCGATGGTAAATGCTTTCAGCGGGCACAGTAAGGAGTTGGGCGACCAGCAGTTCGGATGGGTTATGGCTGTGGTTGTAATAGCCATTATGTGTGCCTTGTTGTTTTTCGGATGCTTTGCCTGGACCAGAGAACGGGTAAAACCTATCAACGACAAGAAAACTTCTTTGAAAGACGATATAAAGGACTTGTTCCACAATAAGCCTTGGTGGATACTGTTCGGTGCCGGAGTCGCTACTTTGGTCTTCAATTCCATTCGTGACGGAGCAGCAGTATATTATTTCAAATACTTTGTGATAGAAGATGAATACCGTACCATCTCGCTGATGGGGGTCTCGTTTGTACTGAGCGGACTGTATCTTTCCATCGGACAGATTGCCAATATTGTAGGAGTTATTCTGGCAGCTCCCATGAGTAACAAGATCGGGAAGAAAAAAACATTTGCTCTTTCCATGCTGGTGGCTTCTGTCTTGAGTATTATCTTCTTCTGGTTCGACAAAGACGATGTTATGTTGATTTTCATATTCCAATGTCTGATTAGTATTTGTGCGGGTAGTATTTTCCCTTTACTCTGGTCCATGTATGCCGATTGTGCCGATTTCTCGGAATTGAAAACGGGCAACCGTGCCACGGGATTGATCTTCAGTGCCTCGTCGATGAGCCAGAAATTCGGGTGGGCGATTGGTACGGCAGTAACCGGATGGCTGTTGTCTTTCTTCGGATTTCAGGCCAATGCGGTACAAAGTGCTGAAACCATCAATGGTATTAAGATGTTTCTGAGTATTCTTCCTGCAATAGCAGCCTTTATTTCGGTTATCTTTATCGGTTTCTATCCGCTGGGTGAACAAAAGATGAAAGGCATCATGGAACAATTGAACTTAAAACGAAAATCAAAAAAAGATGTGCAATGAAAAAATAAGCCAGTTATGTACTGAAGTAAAGGCAGAGCTGGAAAATAACATTCTTCCGTTTTGGATGACAAAGATGGTCGATCGCGAACATGGAGGCTTCTATGGCCGCATTACAGGAAACGATGTCTTGGAGGCCTCGGCTTCGAAAGGAGCGATTCTGAACGCCCGTATCTTGTGGACTTTCTCGGCTGCTTACCGCTTGTTGCAGAAAGATGAGTATCTGGAAACGGCGACGCGTGCCAAACGTTATCTGATTGATCATTTCTACGATGCGGAGTTTGGCGGTATTTACTGGGAACTGGATTGCGAAGGGAAGCCGCTCGATACGAAAAAACAAATCTATGCCATTGGCTTTGCTATCTATGGATTGAGTGAATATGCCCGTGCCACAGGCGATGCAGAAGCACTGGATTATGCCAAACGTTTGTTTGAAGTGATTGAAAAGTATAGTTTCGATGCGGAAAAGAATGGCTATCTGGAAGCGCTTACCCGCGACTGGTATCCGATAGAGGATATGCGTCTGAGTGATAAAGACGAGAATGAGAAGAAAACCATGAATACGCATTTGCATATTCTGGAGCCTTATACCAATCTGTATCGGGTGTGGAAAGATGAACGCCTGAAGAAGCAGATCCGTAATTTGGTCAACGTCTTTCTGGATAAGATACTGGATGCAAATACTTATCACCTGAATCTATTTTTTGAAGACGACTGGACCAATAAGTATCAGATTGTATCGTACGGGCATGACATTGAGGCCTCGTGGTTGATTCACGAAGCAGCTTTGGTCTTAGGAGAGGATGATTTGCTTAAAAAGGTAGAGCCGGTTATTGTTAAGATAGCGGCTGCGGCCGATGAAGGGCTGAATCCGGATGGCAGCATGATTTATGAAAACTTTGTAAGTAAAGGAAAGATCGATCGCGAACTGCACTGGTGGGTACAAGCCGAGAACGTAGTCGGTCACCTGAATCTCTACCAGCATTTTGCCGATCAGTCGGCCTTGGAGAAAGCGTTGCGGTGTTGGAATTTTATCAAGAACCATTTGGTTGACAGAGAGCACGGGGAGTGGCATTGGAGTTTGTATGCCGACGGTACGGTTAATACCAAAGACGATAAGGCTGGTTTCTGGAAATGTCCTTATCATAACGGACGAATGTGCATGGAAGTGCTGGAGCGCTTTTCTTGAAATGCCGCAGCAGACTAATCCCGTAAAGACAAAAATACAGGCTCATCACGACGGGGATTGAATTGGTCTGTAGAGTGATGAGCTTTTCCCTTCTAGAGAGTTTATAATCTAAGTGAGAATATTATGAAAAAACTATTATCTGTTTTATTACTTGTACAATTTATTGCATGTTTGTCGGTTAGTGCGCAACAGGCAAGAGAGGCTATATTGCTAAACAACGGGTGGAAATTTGCTTATGGCCATGCAGGCGATATGGTAAAAGATTTTACCCATGGCACAGAATATTTTACTTATCTTACAAAAGCAAAAGCTTTTAATCAAAATCAGGGTCCCAGTTCCGAACAGTTTAATGATAGCACATGGCAGATCGTAAATTTGCCGCACGACTGGGTGGTAGATCTTCCTTTTTCGAGAGAGGCAAGCCATAGTCATGGATACAAGACTATCGGATGGAAATATCCGGAAACCAGTGTCGGATGGTATCGGCGTAAGTTTTATATACCGGAAGGAGATTTAGGAAAACACATCAGTGTACGGTTCGACGGCATTTTCCGTGATGCGCAGGTCTTTTGCAACGGTTTTTATTTAGGTCACGAGCCGAGTGGATACGCCACTCAGGTGTACGATTTGACAGAATACTTGAATTATGGTGGCGAAAATCTGCTGACCGTCCGTGTGGATGCTAGTACAGAGGAGGGATGGTTCTACGAAGGAGCGGGCATTTATCGGGATGTATGGCTGGACAAGATGTCGCAGGTACATGTTGTTCCTTTCGGTACATTTGTTGCAACGCATATTGATCCTTCTTATAAGACAGCCGATGTGAATATAGAGATTCGCTTGGCGAACAAAGGGCTGAAGGCCGCAGATTGTAAAGTGGTCAACCGTATTCTCGATGAGACAGGAAAGGAAGTAGTCCGCACGCAGGAATCAAGTACGACCTTAGCTCCCAAGCAGGAAGAAGTGAAGTTGTTGCAGTCGGCGGCGATGGACAATATTCATCTATGGGATTTGGAACATCCTTATTTGTATACCTTATATACAGATGTATATGTCGGCGAGAAACTGGTCGATACGTATACGACGAATTTTGGGCTCCGTAACATTGAGTTCAATCCACAGAAAGGGTTTCTGTTGAACGGCTGTCCCGTCAAGTTGAAAGGTACCAACTTGCATCAGGATCATGCGGGGGTAGGAACCGGTATTCCCGACAGATTGTGGAAATACCGGATCGAAAAAATGAAATCGATGGGCAGCAATGCGATACGTACTTCTCATAATCCCGTATCGCCTGCCATGCTCGATTTGTGCGATCGTATGGGAATGCTGGTCATCGAAGAGAATCGTTTGATGGGAATTAATAAGGAACATGTCGATCTGCTGGGACGCATGATTAAGCGCGACCGCAATCATCCATGTATCATTTTGTGGAGTATCGGAAACGAAGAGTGGGCACTCGAAGGAAACGAACGCGGATTGCGTATTACTCAGTCGATGAGTGAATATGTGCATCAACTGGATCCTACGCGTTTGACTACACAAGGTACTGCCGGTGGACGGGTTTCTCTTTTCGGAGTCGATGTGAAAGGGTATAATTATCTTCGCCAGAATCCGATAGATGAATATCATCGCGAACACCCCGACTGGTATGCTCCGGTAGGTTCGGAAGAAACATCGGGATGCGGAACGCGTAACGTTTATTACACCGATTCGTTGCGTGGCTGGATGGCGCCTATCAACCGTACAGCTGAAGATGACAATCGTATTGTCAATGCCATGGTACGTGGCTGGCAGTTCTATCATGAACGTCCCTGGCTGGCCGGACTGTTTTATTGGACGGGACTGGATTACAGAGGAGAACCGAATCCGATGTTTTATCCGGCAACCGGCTCGCAGTTTGGTATATTCGATTATTGTGGCTTTCCGAAAGATGAGGCTTTCTATCTGAAATCGTGGTGGACCGACGAACCGGTGCTGCATTTGTCTCCGCACTGGAACTTGGCAGGTCACGAAGGAGATAGCGTCAGGGTTTGGGCCTATAGTAATTGTGATGAGGTAGAGCTGTTTGTCAACGGAAAGAAGTTGGGACGGAAGTCAATGCCTGCCGATGGTTATATTGAATGGAAGACGGTTTACCGTCCGGGAAGCTTAGTGGCTAAAGGATACAAAGGCGGAAAGAAAGTCATGGAAGAGAAAGTTGAAACCACAGACAAGGCTGACCGCATTTCCGTAGAGCCCTATAATACGAGCTTTAAAGCCGATGGTCAGGATATTGCAATCGTAGATCTGACGTTGAAAGACAAGAAAAATCGTGAAGTACCCGATGCCATGAATGAAATGACAGTCACTCTGACTGGGCCTGCTACTATCTTGGGATATGGAAACGGCGATCCGGGATTCAAGGAAATAGAACGTCCTGTCAACGGTGAGAAGACTTTCCGCATCAAGGCTTTCGGGGGAAAGGCACAAATCATCATCCGCTCGCTGGAAGGACAGAAGGGAACGGTCCAACTGGAGGTATCGGGCACAGGACTGAAAAAAGCAACTCAACAATTTATAACTGATTAATCGTATGAATAACATTCGAAAGTGGGCAATGGCTTCCATCATGTGTGCCGGAGGTCTCACAGGAATGGCGCAGATCGCTCCTGCTATTCCTGCCGATCCGGTAATCGAGGCGCACATTCAGGAATGGCTGAAGAAAATGACACTCGAAGAGAAAATCGGACAGATGTGTGAAATAACGGTAGATGTGGTAACCGATTTTCCGGGAAGCAAGGACGGCTTCAAGCTGAGTGAAGCCATGCTCGATACCGTTATCGGTAAATATAAGGTAGGATCTATCTTGAATGTTCCTTTGAGTGTGGCTCAGAAGAAAGAAGTATGGGCTGCAGCCATCAAGCAGATTCAGGATAAATCGATGAAAGAAATAGGTATTCCTTGTATCTACGGTGTCGACCAGATTCATGGAACGACCTACACGCTCGACGGTACGTTGTTCCCGCAGGGAGTGAACATGGGAGCTTCTTTCAACCGGGAACTGGTGCGCCGCGGTGCCGAAATCTCCGCTTACGAGACGAAGGCCGGCTGCATTCCCTGGACCTATGCACCGGTAGTCGACTTGGGACGTGACCCGCGCTGGCCGCGCATGTGGGAGAATTACGGTGAAGATTGCTATGTAAATGCTCAGATGGGTGTCGAGGCGGTCAAGGGCTTTCAGGGAAGCGACCCGAACCATATCGGTGAATACAACGTGGCTGCCTGCATGAAGCATTATATGGGTTACGGTGTTCCGGTATCGGGCAAGGACCGTACACCGTCGTCTATTTCCCGTTCGGATCTGCGCGAGAAGCATTTCGCTCCGTTCCTGGCGGCTGTTAGAGCCGGAGCCTTGTCGGTGATGGTGAACTCGGGCGTGGACAACGGCATGCCTTTCCATGCCAACCGTGAACTGCTGACCGAATGGCTGAAGGAAGACCTGAACTGGGACGGCCTGATCGTGACCGACTGGGCGGACATCAATAACCTGTGTACGCGCGACCACATTGCAGCAACCAAGAAGGAGGCCATCAAGATTGCCATCAATGCCGGTATCGACATGTCGATGGTGCCTTACGAAGTGAGCTTCTGCGACTACCTGAAGGAACTGGTTCAGGAAGGCGAGGTACCGATGAACCGCATCGATGATGCCGTAGCCCGCGTATTGCGCCTGAAGTATCGCTTGGGCCTGTTCGACCATCCGTACTGGGACATCAAGAAATACGACAAGTTCGGTTCGAAGGAGTTTGCTGCTGCTCTTCAGGCTGCCGAAGAATCGGAAGTGCTGCTGAAGAACGAAGGCAACATCCTGCCGCTTGCCAAGGGCACAAAAATCCTGCTTGCCGGTCCGAATGCCAACTCGATGCGCTGCCTCAACGGAGGCTGGTCGTACAGCTGGCAGGGACATCTGGCTGACTTGTGTGCCGGTGCCTACAACACCATCTACGAGGCTCTGTGCAACAAGTACGGCAAGGAGAACATCATCTACGAACCGGGCGTGACCTATGCTCCTTACAAGAACGACAACTGGTGGGAAGAGAACCAGCCGGAAATCGAGAAGTCCGTGGCTGCGGCTGCCGGTGCTGACGTGATTATCGCCTGCATCGGAGAGAACTCGTACTGCGAAACTCCGGGTAACCTGAGCGACCTGACCCTGTCGGAAAACCAGCGTAATCTGGTAAAGGCACTGGCTGCTACCGGAAAGCCCGTCATCCTCGTGTTGAATGAAGGCCGTCCGCGCATCATCAACGACATCGTTCCGCTGGCAAAGGCTGTAGTCGACGTGATGTTACCCAGCAACTACGGTGGCGACGCGCTTGCCAACCTGCTTGCCGGAGATGCCAACTTCAGCGGAAAGCTGCCTTTCACCTATCCTAAGTATGTTAACGCCCTTGCCAACTACGACTACAAGCCTTGCGAAAACATGGGACAGATGGGTGGAAACTACAACTACGATGCCGTTATGGACGTGCAGTGGGAATTCGGTTTCGGACTGAGTTACACTACCTACAGCTACTCGAACCTGAAAGTCGACAAGCCGTCGTTTACTGCCGACGACGTATTGACAGTAAGTGTTGACGTGACCAACACCGGAAAGGTGACCGGAAAAGAAAGTGTCCTGCTTTATTCCAAAGATCTGGTTGCAAGCAGCACTCCCGACAATATCCGCCTGCGCAACTTCGAAAAGGTAGCACTCAATCCGGGTGAGACCAAGACCGTAACGATGAAGCTGAAGGGAAGTGACCTTGCCTTTGTAGGTTACGACGGCAAGTGGCACCTGGAAAAAGGTGATTTCAAGCTGAAGTGCGGCGACCAGTGGACAGACATCCAGTGCAGTGAAACAAAGGTCTGGGATACACCTAACCGCTAATTATTATTGAAAATAGGAGGAATGTCCTTCACTTCTTTTGCACGCTTTTTATAGGAAATACGGAAAGCTGTAAAAGAGGCGAAGGACATTTATTTTTTCTCTAGAGAACCCCGGAAAAGCATCCTTTCCTTTTTGGCAAATTTGTACAAAAGATTTTATTTTTTGTACAAAAAATAAAAAAACGTCGAGACATTTTGGAAACAACCTCTCCAGATTTTATGAATCGTATCGTGGCTTTTATCCTGTTTGATTGTATTTGTTTTTGTTGTAAACCTTTCATTCCTTTGAAAAGCATCTGTGTATAATCTGCTGCTTCCCATTTGCTTATAACTAGCTATATTGTCATGCTTCGCATCGGAAAGAATGGATAGGCTAAAAAGGCCGTGCTCTTTTTTGTCATTCGTATCTGTTAAGGAGGTTTATCTGTTTTTATTTATAGAACTAAATAATGTTAATTGTTGCTTGACTCGTAACTCAGAATAAAACATGTTCTCTACTTTTGCGTCTGACTATGATGTAAAACAGGTCAAAATATGTTTAAGGTAGGTATTGATATAGGTTCTACAACGGTAAAGATTGTTGTATTGGGCGAAGAGAAAAAGCTGTTGTTCTCGAGATATAAAAGACACAATGCGAGAGCAAAAGCAGTTGTCGCCGAAACTTTGAAAGAGTTATTAATAGAGAAGGGAGATATTGAGGTAAGCGTCTGTGTAACCGGTTCGGTGGGACTGGGAATGTCGGAGCAGTATGCGTTTCCGTTTGTGCAGGAAGTCGTTGCTGCCACTCAAGCCATCCGGCAGGATTATCCGTCTGTTGCTTCCATGATAGATATTGGTGGTGAGGATGCAAAGATTGTATTCTTCAAGCATGGTGAGCCGGCCGACTTGCGTATGAACGGTAACTGCGCCGGAGGTACCGGAGCTTTTATCGATCAGATGGCTGTCATACTGGGAACAACTGTCGACCAGTTGAACGAACTGGCATTAAAGGCTACCCAGATTTATCCGATCGCTTCACGTTGCGGTGTTTTCTGCAAAACAGATATCCAGAACTTAGTTGCCAAGAATGTGAGTCGGGAAGATATTGCCGCTTCTATTTTTCATGCGGTAGCTGTCCAGACCGTCGTTACGTTGGCTCACGGCTGGGATATCAAGTCGCCGATTTTGTTTTGTGGAGGTCCGCTTACCTTCATTCCGGCTTTGCGCAAGGCTTTCATGGAGTATCTGCATCTGAGTGAAGGGAATGTTATTTTGCCGGAAAATGGTGCGTTGCTTCCGGCTACCGGAGCGGCGTTGTCGGCACACGCAGACTGTAGGATATATAGACTTTCCGATCTGATAACCAAGCTGACTGCCGAAACATCGACTGCATACAATCAGTGCAGCGGCTTGATGCCGATCTTTTCCGGTCAGAAGAGCTATGAAGAATGGCAGAAGCAGATTTCAAAAAATAAGCTGAGTAGAGCATCGTTGAAGCCCGGCGTACAAGATGTATATATCGGTATTGATTCCGGATCTACGACAACCAAGATTGTAGTGACCGATTCGGACGACAATATCTTGTTTACTTATTATAAACCCAATGGCGGACATGCCATCGAAACGGTAGCAGAGGGACTGAACCTTCTGAAAGAGCAGTGTTTGAAAACGCAGACAACCTTGAATATCAAGGGAAGCTGCTCTACCGGATACGGTGAGGATTTAATCAAAGCAGCCTTCCAGTTGGATGCCGGCATTGTGGAAACGATAGCCCACTATGTGGCAGCCCATTATCTGGATAAAGACGTTTCGTTTATTTTGGATATTGGCGGACAGGATATGAAAGCCATATTTGTGAACGATGGCATTATCGACCGTATTGAAATAAACGAGGCTTGTTCTTCAGGCTGTGGATCGTTTATCGAAACTTTTGCCAATACGCTGGGATATACGGCACACGATTTTTCACAGGCTGCCTGCCGTTCTTCGAAACCGTGCGATCTGGGTTCACGTTGTACTGTCTTCATGAATTCGAAGGTAAAGCAAGTGCTTCGTGAAGGTGCTACGGTAGATGATATTGCTGCGGGGCTTGCTTATTCTGTTGTAAAGAATTGTTTGTATAAGGTGCTGAAACTGAAAGATGTTTCGGAACTGGGAAAGCATATTGTGGTACAAGGTGGAACCATGCGCAACGATGCCGTGGTGCGTGCCTTGGAACAACTGACCGGAGCTCAGGTGATCCGGTGCGACATGCCGGAGCTGATGGGAGCCTTTGGTTGTGCCATTTATGCAAGGGAACATTGCAATACTTCGGTTTCTCTGGATGAAATAGTTTCTCAGGCACACTATTCAACTCATCTGCTGCATTGCAAGGGATGCGATAATCAGTGTCAGGTATTCCGTTACCGTTTCGATAACGGTAAGAACTATTATTCAGGCAACCGTTGCGAAAAGGTCTTTACCAACGGTTCGAAGGAGCAGCCGGGCGAAAATATCTACCGCTTCAAGAATGAACTCCTCTTCGGACGCAGTAAGACCGTGCCCGAAAAACCGCGGATGGTGATCGGTATTCCCCGTAGCTTGAACATGTATGAGAATTTCCCGTTCTGGCATACCTTGCTGACGGCTTGCGGAATAGAAGTCCGTTTTTCAGGAGAATCGACATATTCCGGCTATGAGCAAAGTGCCCGAATGGTAATGTCCGATAATATTTGTTTCCCGGCCAAGCTGGTTCATGGTCATGTGCAAAACCTGATAGCGCAGAAGGTCGACCGGATTTTCCTGCCGTTTGTCATCTTTGAACGGAAAGGAAAAGAGCAGAACAGTTACAACTGCCCTGTTGTGACCGGCTACTCGGAAGTCGTAAAAAGCGTACAGTCGTCAGGGATTCCTATCGATTCTCCAGCCATATCGTTTAAAGACGAAGATTTGCTGTATAAGCAATGCAGCAACTACTTGAAGAGTCTGGGAGTGGAAGAGTCACAGATAAAGGAAGCTTTCGCAAAGGCCACAGAAGTACAGGAGAATTATGCTGCTTCTTTGGTGGCTCACAATAAGCAAGTATTGGAAAATGCCCGTCAGCAGAAGCACATGGTGGTACTTCTTGCAGGACGTCCGTATCATACCGATATGCTGATTCAGCATAAAATCTCGGATGTGCTGGCTGATATGGGCATTGATGTCATATCCGACGACATTGTTCGTGAAAACGGTCAGAAGATTGAGAATGTGCATTTCCTGGCCCAGTGGTCTTATCCGAACCGGATTCTGGAGGCTGCACAGTGGTGTGCCGCTCAGGGAGATGACGTTCAGTTTGTGGAATTGACGTCCTTTGGTTGCGGTCCGGATGCTTTCCTTGTAGATGAAGTGCGGGATGTGCTGATTCGCAATGGCAAGACGTTTACGCTGCTGAAACTCGACGATATAAATAATGTAGGCTCCATGAAACTGAGAATCCGCTCGCTGATAGAAAGCATGAAGCTGTTCCATGAGCACAGAGCGGGCAGAAAGGAGCAGAACACGGCTGTCGCTGTTTCGGAATGTAAGGATCATTATAAGAATAAGAAGATTCTGGTACCATATTTTACTCCTTTTATTTCTCCTCTTATTCCGGCTATCATGCGTTTGGCAGGGTATGATGTGGAGAATCTGGCCTTGAGTAATGCTGAATCTTGTGAGTGGGGACTGAAATATGCCAATAACGAGGTCTGCTATCCGGCAACGTTGATAGTGGGCGATGTGGTCAAGGCCTTTAAGAGCGGCCGTTATAATCCGGAAGAAACTGTCGTAGCCATGACGCAGACAGGCGGACAGTGCCGTGCCAGCAACTATGTTTCGTTGATAAAGAAGGCGCTGGAGGAGGCCGGCTATCCTCATACTCCGGTGGTATCGCTGACATTTGGCAGCTCGCTGGAGAACAAGCAGCCCGGATTGAAGGTGAACTGGATAAAGATATTGCCGGTTGCTTTACGTGCTATCTTGTACAGCGATTGCATTTCGAAGTTTTATTATGCGGCGGCTGCACGCGAAAAAGAGGTAGGACAGGCGGCCCGTTTGCGTGATGATTTCCTGCAGCAGGCTGAAGGCTTGATACGGGACAAACGCTCTAAAGACTTGTTGGACTTGTTGTCTGTGGCTGCTGAGCAGTTTAACGCTATTTGTCGGGATATGAATTGCCCGAAGGTAGGAGTTGTGGGCGAGATTTTCTTGAAATTCAATCCTTTTGCTCAGAAAAATGTGATAGGCTGGCTGACGGAGAAAGGTATAGAAGTGGTTCCTTCCGTGCTGACCGATTTCTTTATGCAGAACTTTGTCAACCGGAAAGTCCGGGTGGAATCGTGCATTCAGAAGAGTGCCATGCCCGATTTTGTTTATAAATCGGCTTACAAGATAATCAACAAGCAAATCGGAAAATTCAACAAGGCAGGAATGAAGTTCCGTTATTTCATTCCGTTTAAGGATATTTTCGAAGAGGCTGCCGACGCACGCAAGGTCATTTCGCTGAATGCACAGTTTGGCGAGGGCTGGCTCCTTCCGGCAGAAATCATGTCGTATGCCCGTCAAGGTATATTCAATGTAGTCAGCTTGCAACCTTTTGGTTGTATAGCCAATCACATTGTGTCGAAGGGTGTAGAGAAACGAATCAAATATTTCTTCCCGGAAATGAACATTTTGTCCTTGGACTTCGATAGTGGAGTGAGCGATGTAAATATAACCAATCGTTTGCTGTTGTTTGTAGACCATCTAAAGTGAGGAAAGGAATGATGATGGCTGAAGAAGCAAAAGCCTCTTGTGTGGAGGCACGGATACTTGATGCGGCTAAGGCTGTGTTTATGGAAAAAGGATATACCGATGCCTGCATGAGCGAGATTGCAGAACGGGTAGGTATGAATCGGCCGGCTTTACATTATTATTTCAGAACGAAAGACAAACTGTTTCAGGCTGTATTTGGTATGATTGTAGAAGCAATCATACCAAAATTTCAGGATATTATTACGTGTAAGGACTTGCCTCTGCCGGTACGTGTGGAACGAATTGTCGATGTGTATTACAGTTTGTTGCAAGAAAACCCTTATTTGCCTCTGTTTATATTGAGGGAAATAGACCGCGACGTAGATTTTCTTTTCAAAACTTTGCTCAGCTTGAAGGTAGGACACTTGTTCGATGAGCTGAAAGGGTGTTTGCTTGAAGAAATGAGAAATGGAAGACTGCGCAGGGTTCCTCTTCGGATCATATTCCTGACTTTCTACAGTGCGTTGACTTTCCCTTTTGTCTCACAGAAATTAGTTGCAAAAACAATGATGGAGGAAGGAGAGGATTTTCAGGATATACTGGAAGAATGGAAACCTTATGTTGTCAGACAGATGGTAAATCTGTTGAGTGTGGATGGAAATTAAGATTCACTTTGTAAAAACTTGCAGCTTTTATCCTGCTTGTGTCTGAGAAAAAGGTTATCTTTGTCGTCGGAACATCTTAAAGTTAAGGTATGAATTTTGATCTGATTACGATACTTGGTCCTACTGCTTCTGGGAAAACTCCCTTGGCTGCGGCTCTCGCTGCACGGTTACGCACTGAAATTATTAGTGGCGACAGCCGTCAGGTTTATCGGCGTATGGACTTGGGTACGGGAAAGGATCTTGCCGATTACGTAGTAGATGGCTATCGTGTTCCTTATCACCTGATTGATATTGCGGAACCGGGATATAAATATAATGTGTTCGAGTTTCAGCGTGATTTCCTGAAGGCGTACGAAGATATGCGTTCGCGGGGCTTGTTGCCTGTGTTGTGCGGAGGTACGGGAATGTATCTGGAATCGGTCTTGAAAGGATACAGACTGTTGCCGGTGCCGGAAAACCCTGAATTGCGGGAAAAACTGGCTGGCAAATCGCTTGAAGAGCTGACTGCAATTCTGGCTTCTTATAAAAAGTTGCATAATACAACCGATGTGGATACGGCGAAACGGGCTATCCGGGCAATTGAAATAGAAGAGTATTATTTGCATCAGCCGGTGGAGGCGCGTGAATTCCCTGATATCCGCAGCTTGATTATCGGAGTGGACATTGACCGTGACCTGCGTCGGGAAAAAATCTCCAGACGCTTGAAACAACGCTTGGATGAGGGCATGGTAGATGAAGTGCGGGCACTGATCGATGGAGGAATTCATCCGGATGACCTTATTTATTATGGACTGGAGTATAAGTATCTTACCCTGTATGTTACGGGACAGATGACGTACGACGAAATGTATCATCAGTTAGAAATTGCCATTCATCAGTTTGCCAAACGGCAGATGACGTGGTTCCGGGGGATGGAACGTCGTGGATTTACCATACACTGGATAGACGCAACTCGTCCGATGGAGGAGAAAGTGAATGAAATAATCGGATTACTCAATAAAGATTAAAGACATGGCAGTGGAACCTACTCGTTGGGGAGTGATATATAACCCAAAAGCTGGAAGCCGGAAAGCACAGAAGCGTTGGAAGGAAATTCGCGGCTATATGGAAAGTCGTGGAGTATTGTTTGATTATGTGCAGTCGGAAGGTTTCGGGTCGGTGGAGAGATTGTCTCGCACACTGGCGAACAATGGTTATCGTACAATTGTAATCGTGGGAGGAGACGGAGCGATAAACGATGCGATAAACGGTATCATGCTTTCGGATGTTGCCGACAAGCACGAAATTGCGTTCGGCATCATACCTAATGGCATCGGAAATGATTTTGCCAAATACTGGGGACTAGATTCCGATGACTTTAAGGGAGCCGTGGATGTGCTGATTAATCGTCGACTCAGAAAAGTAGATGTAGGAGTCTTTAATTATTTCGATGGAGAAACTCATCAGACACGTTATTTCCTGAATGCGGTTTACATTGGTTTGGGGGCACGTATTGTCCTTATTACGAACGAGACACGCCGGTTTTGGGGAATACCGTTGTTCTCTTATCTGGCTTCTTTGTTTCTGGTCGCTTTCGAACGTAAATTGCACCGTATGCATCTGAAAGTAAACGATGAACATATACGTGGTCGTCTGATGGCGGTTGCGATTGGCAGTGCTCGTGGATATGGACTTACACCAAGTGCTGTTCCTTATAATGGATGGCTGGATGTTTCTCTTGTCTATCGTCCGGAACTGCGGCAGTTGATTTCCGGGTTGTGGATGATGCAGCAGGGACGTCTACTGAATCATAAGATTGTAAAGCCGTACCGTACCCGCAAGGTGAAGATATTGCGTGCGCAGAATGCCGAAATCAGCCTCGACGGACGTATCTGGTTCGACCGTCATTTCCCGATAGAAATAACCATTGCTCCCGAAGCATTGACATTAATAATTCCGAATTGATAAAATTTATGATACAGACTATTTCTGATTTAAAGAAAAGCGATAATTTCTTTTTGCTGGCAGGACCTTGTGTGATTGAAGGAGAAGACATGGCCTTGCGTATAGCAGAACGCGTGGTAAAGATTACTGATAAGTTGGGTATACCTTATATATTTAAGGGGTCATACCGGAAAGCGAACCGCTCACGCATTGATTCGTTTACGGGTATCGGCGACGAAAAGGCCTTGAAGGTTCTGGCTAAAGTGCGTGAAACGTTTGGAGTACCTGTGGTTACCGATATACATGCTGCAACGGAAGCTGCAATGGCTGCCGAATATGTGGATGTACTTCAGATTCCGGCTTTCTTGTGTCGGCAGACGGACTTGCTTGTTGCTGCGGCGAAGACAGGTAAGATTGTGAATATAAAGAAAGGACAATTCCTCTCACCGGGTGCAATGCGCTTCGCAGCTGATAAGGTGGTGGAGGCAGGAAACGATCAGGTGATGCTGACGGAGCGTGGAACGACGTTCGGTTATCAGGATCTGGTCGTCGATTTCCGGGGTATTCCGGAGATGCAGACTTTCGGTCATCCGGTTGTATTGGATGTAACTCACTCACTTCAGCAGCCCAACCAGACTTCAGGTGTTACGGGAGGCATGCCTCAGTTGATTGAAACAATAGCGAAAGCAGGTGTGGCTGTAGGCGTGGATGGCTTGTTTATGGAAACGCATGAAGACCCTTCTGTAGCAAAAAGTGACGGCGCAAATATGCTGAAACTTGATTTGCTGGAAGATTTGTTGGTAAAACTAGTGCGTATTCGTCAGGCTTGCCGTTAAATATTGGATTTATATCGGAATTTATGTTGCATGTATTCCGATAAATAATATATCTTTGCACAACCAAAATAGAGTTCAAAAAGTAAAAAAGATATGCTTACTATTAAACAAATTACAGAAGATACCGACAAGGTAATTCGCGGATTGGAGAAAAAGCATTTTGCCAATGCCAAAGAAGCTATTGCACAAGTGCTTGAGTTGAATGATAAAAGACGTAATGCGCAAAATCAATTAGATAGAAATCTTGCTGAAATAAATTCTATTTCGAAGAATATCGGTTCTTTGATGAAGGAAGGCAAGAAGGATGAAGCTGAAGCGGCTAAGGCTCGTGTAGCAGAGATCAAGGAAGTAAGCAAGAATTTGCAAGTAGAAATGGATAAAGCTGCTGAGGATATGCAGAATCTGCTTTACACCATTCCTAACGTTCCTTACGATGAAGTTCCTGAAGGATTTGGAGCAGAAGATAATGAAGTCGTAAAGATGGGTGGTATGGAAACTGAACTTCCTAAAGATGCACTGCCTCACTGGGAATTGGCAAAGAAATACAATTTGATTGATTTCGACCTGGGTGTGAAGATTACAGGTGCTGGTTTCCCTGTTTATAAAGGTCAGGGTGCTCGTTTGCAGCGTGCATTGATTAATTTCTTCCTCGATGAGGCCCGTGCTGCCGGTTATGAAGAAATTATGCCTCCTACGGTGGTAAATGCAGCTTCTGGTTATGGTACCGGACAGTTGCCTGATAAGGAAGGTCAGATGTATCATTGTAACGTAGATGATTTGTATTTGATTCCTACGGCAGAAGTTCCTGTTACAAATATTTATCGTGATGTAATCCTGGATGAAAAACAGTTGCCTATTAAGAATTGTGCTTACACACAGTGTTTCCGTCGTGAAGCAGGTTCATACGGTAAGGATGTGCGTGGATTGAATCGTCTGCATGAATTCTCCAAGGTGGAACTTGTACGTATTGACAAGCCGGAACATTCTAAACAATCTCATCAGGAAATGTTGGATCATGTAGAAGGTTTGCTGAAGAAGCTGGAATTGCCTTATCGTATCCTTCGTCTGTGTGGAGGTGATATGAGCTTTACAGCAGCTTTGTGTTTCGATTTTGAAGTGTATTCAGAAGCTCAGAAACGTTGGCTGGAAGTTAGTTCGGTATCTAACTTTGATACATATCAGGCTAATCGTCTGAAATGTCGTTATCGTAATGCTGATAAGAAAACGGAACTTTGCCATACACTGAATGGTTCAGCTTTGGCTTTGCCTCGTATTGTAGCAGCTCTGTTGGAGAATAACCAGACACCTGAAGGCATTCGTATTCCGAAGGCTTTGGTTCCATATTGCGGATTCGATATGATTAAGTAAAAAAATTGATATATATTTTCTGTATTTTGCAGAGGGATTGTCTGACTTATGTGTTAGATAGTCCCTCTGTTTTTATGTTGAAAGACATGATTGAAGTAGCTTTGTCTTTAAATAGGGACATTCAGTAAATAATATAAAATTAGCCAACTAATTCATACACAAAGTGTTG
>OBVU01000146.1_pt1 | contig 68498 bp, 69 predicted proteins | sample 1495171 | NCBI WGS metagenome assembly OBVU01 (sample SAMEA2580028, study PRJEB22360) | human gut metagenome | biome: human gut; feature: human-associated habitat; material: faeces | place: Denmark | collected 2008/2010
GCTGCCGCCATAACCGCTGGTGAGGAATATGCCAAAGCGCTCGGTCAGGTGGTATTCCAGATTGACACGTGCCTGGAGGGCATAGAGACGTGCCGGAATGCCGTAGTCCTTGTTCTTGAAGGTTTCTATATGTTGGTATCCCAGATCTCCGCTGATGAACAGCTGTTTGTAGAGCGGTAATTCAAGACCGGCACGGTAGAAGAGGGCAGCGGAAAACTTATCGCCAAAATCCAGATAATGGGTACCGCCACCGAGGATGGTATAGAAGAGCCGGTTCTTGAAACGGGCACCTACATTCAGCTTGGTGGCATTACCACCGAAAAACATCAGTTGAACTTTTGTTTGGGGATTGGCATTGACTAATCCCAACTGGAAACCATCTAATTTTTCTTTGTAGTAGTTGAATAGACCTATTTGAAGCCCTTTGGCACGTATGGCCATATTGGCAGCGCCTATTTGTAATCCTCGGGCTGTACCACCCACCACATTGCCCAGGCCGGAAACCTGAACACCGGTCATATCTCCGGCGGTGATGTTGGTAAGGGCGGACATCTGCATGCCATTCAAGTCTTCACCGATTACACTTAGCAGGCCGGCCCCTGAAAATCCTTTGAAATTTCCACCGGAAATATTGGCGAGTCCGGCAAAGTGTATGCCGGAAGCACCTTCTCCGCTGATATTCAACAGGCCGCCTATGGAGGCGCCACGATTATAGTCCCCACTGATGTTTGCCAGACCGGAAATGATGACGCCTTGCGCATGGTTTCCGGTGATACCTACCAGTCCCGAAACGGATACTCCGATAAGGTTGTTGCCATTGATGTTGGTAATTCCTGCTATCTGCATGCCTCGCATGCTTCCCCCCACCATATTTGACAGACCTGCCATCTGTACACCGTTCACATCCCTGCCGGTTACACTGCCAAGAATATTCATGCCGAGGCCATTCAGACGGTTCATGGAGGAGAACACACCCAGATTGAAGCAGGTGCTTCCTATGGTATCAGTCCGCTGTGTGGAGATGTTTTTCCATAAGGAGATATTGATACCTACCGGGCCATGGTCTGTTCGTGGAGAGCGTTGTTTCCGGAAAGATTTCTCGGAGGATTTCTGAATCGTATCCGGCTGTACGCTGCCCGGATTATGTTCTTGGGCAAGAGCTGTCCCTGCAAAAAGCAGGAACACAAGGAGGAGGGAAAGGTTTCGTTTCATACTTTTTTCTATATTTCGTCCGGCCAGGGAGCTGGTTGGCGGGTGGCACGCAACAGAGGGCGCTGCGCATCCACAGACCGGAGGTAATTACTTAATTTCCGTGACAACTCTTTGACAACTTCAGGCTTCTCTCGGGCCATATCATGTTTTTCACTGATGTCGGCGGGGATGTTGAAAAGTTCCCGTCTACCGTCACCGAAATAATACACCAGCTTCCACTCGCCCGAACGGATGGAGCAAGTGGCTCCGATGCCCGGGCCGGAAGGACCCCAGCTATTGGGATAATGCCAGTAGATATCACGGTCTTTCATTTTACCTTTTCCGGTGAGCAATGGCATGAAACTGATGCCGTCGCGTTGCTGTACGGTTGTATAGTTGTCTACGCCTGCCATCTCAAGGATGGTGGGGAAGAAGTCCTCTATCATCAGGTAATGGTCGCATTGGGTTTGGGGCGCTACGATGCCCGGCCAGCGGACAATCATCGGTTCACGTATGCCTCCTTCGTAGGCGGAACCTTTACCACTGTTGAGCGGATAGTTCTGGACATGCAGTTGTCCGGCGCGGGTATGGGCCGCCAAACCGCCATTGTCGGACATGAAGATGAGGATAGTGTTTTCCGTCAGGTTGTTCTTGTCCAGATAATCCATAATGTCTCCCAGACTTTTGTCCATACCCTCAATGAGAGTAGCATAGGCAGCTTCTACCGGAGGAAGGCCTTTGTTCAGGTACTTCTGGTAGAAACGCATGTCAGGTTGTATAGGGGTATGGATGGCATAGTGTGCCATGTACAGAAAGAATGGCTTGTCAGTCTGCTGTGCATCGTCCAGGGCCTTCATGGCCTCTATGGTAAGGGCTTCACTTAGGAAAGTGTCGGTTCCATGATATTTCTCCAGACCGGGTACGGCAGCCAGCGGGCTTTTACCGTCTGTTTTGTTGCCGAAATTCTCCTTGCCATAGTAGCTGGCAGGTGAACCGGCAGCATGTCCGGCTATGTTCACTTCAAACCCCATTTTCAACGGGTCGGCTCCGGGAGTGCCTTCAGCACCGAAGTGGGCTTTTCCGCAATGAATGGTGTGATAGCCATGGTCTTTGAGCACTTCGGCCAGGGAGGTGACTTGTGTGGTCCGTTCCACGCCAGGCTCTTGACAAATGCCGTTAACGTTCCATTCCGGATAAATCATGACCGAGTCGGGTTGTTCATGGGTAGTGTTCTTGCGGAGGGTCCAACTGGTGACTCGATGCCTGGCAGCATTCATTCCCGTAAAAAGGCTGACACGCGTAGGTGAACTGATGCTGCATGCATAGGCCTGCGTAAACATTTTGCCTTGTGTAGCCATCCGTTCCATGTTGGGAGTATGGTACGTATCGTTGTACTTGGTACGCTGTGTCCAAAAGGGGAGGGACGTGTCTTGCCATCCCATGTCATCCACTAGGAACAGAATGATGTTTGGCTGCTCTTTTGGAGCAGGTACGGCATCCCCAGGCGGCATGCCATACGCTTCTCCCGCCATTCCGCATATCGGAAGCATGGCGGATAATAATAATTCGTTTCTCATTTAGATAATAATTTAGAAAGGGTTAGATAGGTTGTAGTTTAATTGTTTTTTTACATTATCCTTTGGCCTCCTGATACAAGAAGCGTTTGATAGATTTCTTCGGCGTTTTTTCAAATTCTTCAGGATAGATTTTCATTTTGAATATCTGGCTGTATGCGGGCAGTTCTGCATTCAGTGCCACACGGTTTTCCTCCATGACGCGTTCGATGTCGTCATTGTTCAGCCCATGGGCAAAGGCATCATCGAAGTCGGGGTAAACCAGACCTACCAGTTTCTCATTCTGCTGCACGATGATGCTTTCGGCTACATACGGCATATTGTTCAGTTTGTCTTCTATCTCTTCCGGGTAGATATTCTGACCGCTCGGACCAAGGAGCATGTTCTTGCTGCGTCCCTTGATGCTTACGTTGCCTTCGGCATCCATCAGGGCAAGGTCTCCGGTGTGCAGCCAGCCGTCTTTGTCGAGTACCTGTACGGTGGCCTCGTCGTTCTTGTAGTAACCCAGCATGACATTGGGACCACGGCAGACAATCTCTCCCGGAATGTTTTCGGGATCGGATGATAGGATTTTCACCTCCATACGCGGTGCGGCCTTTCCGCAAGAACCGGGTTTGAAGCGGGTCCAATCCTCGTAACAGATGATGGGGCCGCATTCCGTCATTCCATAGCCTACCGTATAGGGGAAATCTATCATCTTTAAGAACTGCTCCACTTCCTGGTTGAAGGCAGCTCCTCCTACAATGATTTCTGCAAAGTTTCCGCCAAAAGCTTGAATCATTTGTTCGCGTACGGTCGCCTTTATCTTGTCATTGATGATGGGTACTTTCAGCAACAGCTTCATGGCAGGAGTTTCCAGCTTGGGCAGTACGCTCTTCTTTATAATCTTTTCGATAATGAGCGGAACAGCCACAATCAGGTTAGGCTTCACTTCGGTGAAAGCCTGGAAAATGATTTTGGGGCTGGGCATACGAGTGAGGAAGAATATGTGGCAACCTACGGCGAATTCATACAGAAACTCGAATGCAAGTCCGTACATATGTGCCATTGGCAGCATGGAGACAATCTTGTCACCGGCTTTCAGCGGCAATACTTCGAAAGCAAAAGTGGTGTTTGACCAAAGGCTGCGGTAGGGCAGCATCACTCCTTTGGAGTAACTGGTGGTGCCGGATGTATAGTTGATGACCGCCAGTTCGTCGGGCTGGTCCTTGTGATAACTGACATGCTCCTTGCGGAAGTTCTTGGGGTATTTCTTACCGAACATTTCGTTGAGATGTTCGCGGGCATAGTCCAACTTTTCGCTACGGGAGACAAGAATGTAGAAGTCTGCCATCATCATGATGCCCTCCAGCAGCGGCATGGCACTTTCGTTGAGGTTTTCCCAAACCTGGTCGCCTACGAAAAGCAGTTTGGCTTCGGAATGGTTCACGATGTTGTGTACATTGTCTGCCTTGAACTCGTGAAGGATGGGGACGATTACCGCACCGTAGGTCAATGTTGCGAGGAACGTTACGCCCCAGTGGGAACTGTTGCGGCCACAGACGGCAATCTTATCGCCTTTCTTGATGCCGCTTGCCTCGAAAATGATATGCAGCTTTTCTATTTTGCGGGCTACGTCCTTATATTGTAGGGTTGCTCCCTTATAGTCGGTCAGAGCGTCTAAATCCCAATTTTCCTTTATGCTATTCTCTATATAGGCGATAAAACTTTGTTCCATGATATTAATTGCACATTTGGTTGAAAATTGTGCAAATATAAGGGTTTATATATAGAAAGCAAACTTTTATAGGGAAAATAGTTTTTATGGCGGCTATTTGCTAAAACTCGACAGTTATACCTAAAGTAGGCAGGATAGTGCCGCTTTCCTGCTTGAGGTATTTCATTTTATAGTGCTGTTCGGTAACAGGAGCAGACGGATTTTCGATGATGCCCGTACTCATTATCACATCCGGTTGCTTCAGTTTGTTGCCGGTGATATTCTGTATGTCCAGATAGATTCCTATCATGCAGTGATGGAAGTAGAAGGACTTGTCCACACGCAAGTCTAACTGGGCAAAGTTGGGAAGCCGCCCGGTATTATAGTACGCATAGTCGTAGTAGGGCTGTCCTTTGGCATCCCATGCTTCTACGAGTGATGATTTGTCTTCATCATAGGGAGTGTAGGGGCTGCCGCCTATATAGCTTAGCTTGCCTCCTATGCTCCAGCGCCGGGGCAGGTTGTATGTACCGCTCATGTTGAGTATGAAACGGTTGTCCCAGGCAGATGGAATGAAGTCTCCATCTGGACGGTTGCGGTATTCGCTGCGGTATAAGGTGAAGGAGGATACGAGATTGAACTTGCCGGATGCCTGCCAGCGGAACATGGTTTCCAGTCCGTAGGCCCTGCCGCTGGCTGTAGGGACGAGTGCTTCGTTGCCGGTGACACCGTAATCGTTTCCTTTGCATGCCAACGGAATGTTGTCTTGAAGGGAAAGTGGCATACGGCTGTAACGCTTGAAGAAACCTTCTGCAGAAACCATGAACCGGTCTTGCAGGTGCCAGTCCACACCGAGGCTGCTTTCAAAGACCTGCATGTACTTCAGGTTTTTGTTGAGATATTGCCCTTCATTGTCTTTATATCCCAAAGCGGTGTAGGGAGGCAATTGGTGGTAGAGGCCGGTACTTCCGCTCAGGGTCCATTGTTCCGAGAGTTTGTAGGATGCAGAGAGGCGTGGGGAGAACTGTTTCCATAGCTGCCGCATCTTTCGGTTGTAAGTGTTGCCATCCATACGGATACCGGCAGAAAGGGCCAGACGCTTGTCGGCGGTGGTATAGTTGGAAGAGAAGAAAGCCCCCCAGCCGAAGATGTTGAGTGAGGTTTCGTAGATGGAAAGCGTACCCGAATGACTGCCGTATAGTCTTTGCCGGCTGTGGTTTGCATAGATGGAGTTGTTCAGTTCTGCTCCTTCCTTTAGGGTCCATGCTCCCAAGCGCGTTTGGTTTTCAAAACGCAGGGTGGTCTTTTGCTCTGTGGAGCGTAGGCGCAGGGTCAGGTTATCTTCGGAAGAGTCATCGTTGTTGCGGTATTTCAGATTACGGTTGTTCAGGTAGTTATGGCTCAGTATGAGGGATTGCACGTGCCTTCCATTGTAGTGTCTGTAAGAGGCTCCGAGAGTGAATGTTTCCTGATGGATGGTGGGGAGATAGCTGAGCAGATATTCGGCATCTTCTCCTTTTTCATCGGTATTCAGTTTCATCTTGTCAATGCCTGCAAGACCAAGCAGGGTCAGCTCGCTGTGCTCGTTGAAACGGGTTTTTGTTTTGAATTGTCCGTCTATGAAATTGGGCAGGAAGGGAAGTCCCAAAGCTTTGAACAAGAGTTGCAGGTAGGACTGGCGTGCGGAAAACAGATAAGTGGTGCGCTGCCCCAGATGGCCTGCTCCGCTGAGCGAGACTTCCGATGCGCCGATGGTGGCTTTGAACGCCTGCTTGTCCGGATTTCCGTCCTTGAGGCGGAAGTCGAGGACGGAACTCAAGGCTCCGGAGCGGTTGGCGGGGAAGGCACCCGTATAAAATGTAATCTCACGTATCAGGTCGGCATTGACAATGCTTACCGGTCCTCCGGATGCACCTTGAGTGGCAAAGTGGTTGATGTTGGGAATTTCGATGCCATCCATATAAAAGCGGTTTTCGGAAGGAGAACCGCCCCGAACAATCAAGTCGTTGCGATAGCCGATGGGAGAGAAAGAGACGCCGGGATAGGAGCGTACGATGCGCGAGACATCCCGGTTGGCTCCGGGACTTTTCTCTATTTCCTGCAAGCCGATGATACGCATGCTGACCGGGCTTTCGATACTTCGCCGGAAGGGGGAAGGCACCACCACTACTGTGTTCAGCAGATTGGCATCCTCTTCCATCTCTATCTCGATGAACGGGGTTGAGGCTGAAACGATATATTCGGGGGTGGAAACAGTCTGGTATCCTATGCAGGATGCCTCAAGGCTATAGATGCCCGGAGGTACCTGCTCTATCTTGAATGTGCCGAGTGAATCGGTGGATGCCCCTTTCCCGGGGATGCCGGCAACGAAAACGTTGGCGTAGGCCACGGGTTGTCTGGACTGTCTGTCGATGACTTTGCCGCGAACGGAATAGGTCACGGGAGCTATCATGGCATTCATGGTTGGGCTGATACCTGATAAAAGTATCAGCAATATAAACAATACAGTTTCCACCTTGTACCGTATGGCATTCATGGCTAATCAGACGTCACTAATTACTTTCCCAAGTACCATCGGTACATGCGTTGCACACCTTCCTCGATATCAATCTTATGATGCCATCCCAATGCATGTAACTTACCGGGATCGGTCAGTTTGCGCATGGTGCCGTCGGGTTTGGAAGTGTCGAAGGTCAACCGGCCCTGATAGCCTACGGTGTTGACAATCAGCTCTGCCAACTGGCGGATAGTGATTTCTTTGCCCGTACCGATATTGATGTGACAGTTGCGGATTTCCTTGTCGCCCGGCTTGAAGGTATCTTTGAAGTCGACGTGTTCCATGACGAAGACGCTGGCATCTGCCATCTCCTCGCTCCAGAGGAATTCGCGCAAGGGGGTGCCGGTACCCCATAATCTCACTTCTTCTTCGCTGATGCCGTATTTCCGGAGGATATTCAGAATGTCCTCTTTGCTGCTGTCGCCGTTGATGCCTTCCACCGGACGCAGGTTCATGTCGTGGCGTACGGCATCCCAGTCGCCTTGTTTCAGGCAGTGGGCGAGGTGTATCTTGCGTATCATGGCAGGGAGCACGTGGCTGCGTTCCAGGTCGAAGTTGTCGTTGGGACCGTAAAGGTTGGTGGGCATCACGGCAATGTAGTTCGTACCGTATTGAAGATTGAAGCTTTCGCACATTTTCAGTCCGGCTATTTTGGCGATGGCATAGGGTTCGTTCGTGTATTCCAGCGGAGAAGTGAGGAGTGCGTCTTCTTTCATCGGCTGTTCGGCATCACGGGGATAGATGCAGGTGCTGCCCAGAAAGAGAAGTTTTTTCACTCCGTGGCGGAAGCTTTCGCCGATGACGTTCTGCTGTATCTGCAAGTTCTTGTAGATGAAGTCGGCACGGTAGATACTGTTGGCCATGATGCCACCCACAAAGGCGGCGGCAAGGAATACATATTCGGGCTGTTCCTCGTCGAAGAAGCGGCGTACGGCAACTCCGTCGAGCAGATCGAGTTCTGTGTGGGTCTTGCCGATGAGATTGGTGTATCCTTTCTCCTCAAGATTTTTCCAGATGGCAGAACCTACCAGTCCCCGGTGGCCTGCTACATATATTTTGGCATTTTTGTCTAACATTGTTGTCTGAAAGTTTAATAGTTCATTCAAAGCTCTTTGCTTCTTAAATACAGTTTCTTCACAAATTTCATGTCGTGCTCTGCCATGATGCGTACCAACTCTTCAAAACTGGTCTGCCTCGGATTCCATCCCAGCAGTGTTTTTGCTTTGGTGGGGTCGCCCAGCAATTGTTCCACTTCGGCAGGCCGGAAATATTTGGGGTCGACTTCCACGAGGACTTTTCCGGTCTGTGTGTCGATACCCTTCTCATCCACTCCCTGGCCTTCCCAGCACAGAGTGATGCCTACCTCCCGGAATGCCAGTGTCGCAAATTCGCGTACGGTATGCATTTCTCCGGTGGCAATGACGAAGTCTTCGGGGGTGTCGTGCTGCAGGATGAGCCACATGCACTCGATGTAGTCTTTGGCATATCCCCAGTCGCGCCGGGCATCCAGATTGCCCAGATACAGCTTGTCCTGGAAGCCTTGGGCGATGCGGGCAGCCGCCAGTGTGATTTTTCTTGTCACGAAGGTTTCACCTCGGCGTTCGCTCTCGTGGTTGAAGAGTATGCCGTTTACAGCAAACATGCCATAGCTTTCGCGGTAGTTCTTTGTAATCCAAAAGCCATACTGTTTGGCTACGCCATAGGGGCTGCGGGGATAGAACGGGGTCGTTTCGCTTTGCGGCACTTCCTGCACTTTTCCGAAGAGCTCGGAAGTGGAGGCCTGGTAGATGCGTGTCTTCTTTTCCATACCGAGAATGCGTACGGCTTCGAGCATGCGCAGGGTGCCTACGGCATCGGTTTCGGCGGTATATTCGGGCACGTCGAAGGATACTTTGACATGGCTTTGGGCGGCAAGGTTATATATTTCGTCCGGCTGCACACTCTGGATGATACGGATGAGAGAGCTGGAGTCTGTCATGTCTCCATAGTGCAGATTAATGGTACGTTTCTGTTTCATGTCGCGTACCCACTCATCGAAGTAGAGGTGTTCGATGCGGCCGGTGTTGAAAGAGGAAGAGCGACGCAGGATACCGTGCACTTCATATCCTTTCTGCAGGAGGAATTCGGCAAGGAACGAGCCGTCCTGCCCGGTAATGCCGGAGATAAGGGCTTTCTTCATAATGTATGCTTCTTGTTATTATGTCTTTTCGGACTGCAATATTCGTTATTTTCCACGAGATGGCAAAATATAAACTATTTCTTTCCCATCACTTTGTCGATAATCAGTGCGATTGCCCCGTCGCCCGTCACATTGCAGGCAGTACCGAAGCTGTCCATCGCTATGTATAGTGCAATCATCAGCGCTTGTGCCGACTCGTCGAAGCCCAGCATGGATTGCAGGATGCCCAGTGATGCCATGATGGCGCCTCCCGGTACCCCGGGAGCGGCTACCATAGTGATGCCCAGCATGAAGATAAATCCTGCAAATAGAGGGAAATCATGGGGCATGCCTTGCATTATCATCAGTGCCAGGGCGCATGCCACAATCTTCAATGTGCTGCCCGACAGATGGATGGTGGCGCAAAGTGGGATGACGAATCCGGCAATATCGGCAGAGACGCCGTTCTTCCGACTTTGCTCCAATGTTACGGGGATAGTGGCGGCACTGGATTGAGTGCCTAGAGCCGTGAAGTAGGCAGGCATCATTCGTCCCAGTAGTTTGAGAGGGTTCTTGCGGACAAACAGTGCCGCAATGCTGTATTGGAATACCAGGAGAAAGATGTGAAGCAGGAAGATTACACCGATAATCTTAATAAAGACCATCAGGATGCCGAATACTTGTCCACTGTGCGTCATGTTGAGGAAAATGCCGAAAATATAGATGGGAAGCAGCGGCAATATCACTGCACTGATCATGCGGATGACAATCTCTTGAAAATCGCGTGCCGCATTTTTCAGTACCTCACTTTTCAGATGAGCCAGGCCCAGCCCCAGTGTGAAGGCAAGTACGAGTGCGGTCATAACATTCATCAAGGGCGGGATACCCACGGAAAAATAGGGAAGAATGCCTTGAGACTCACTGACTTCTTCTAACGGCACCCCGGTTTCTATGAGGGAAGGAAATACCGCCATACCGGTGAAATAGGAGAGAAAGCCGGAGAATAGGGTAGCTCCGTAAGCAATGAGCGCCGTGACGACCAGCATCCGTCCGGCTCCTTTGCCGATGTCGGCAATGGCAATCGTGACCAGTCCCACAATGATGAGGGGGATGGAGAAGTTCAGGAATTCACTGAAAATGGCATTGAATGTTACGAACAGCCGTACCAGCGAAGCCGGTAGGAAATTTCCGAAAAGTATACCTAAGATAATGGCAATGATGATGCGTGGCAATAGTCCGATGTGGAAGTTCTTCATGAGCATTGGTTTTCTGTCTGGTTGAAAAATAGGCTTTCGCTGACAAAAGTACTATTTTATTTTCGTAATTCATACGAACAAATGCTGTTAGCATTTTGTTTCCATATAAAGACAAAATTTACATGAATATGAAGAATTTAAATAAAACAGACATTGGACTTATCGGTCTGGCAGTTATGGGCGAGAATTTGGCCCTCAATATGGCAGATAAGGGATGGAATGTTTCGGTATATAATCGTACGGTTCCGGGAGTGGAAGAAGGGGTGGTGGAACGTTTTGTGAACGGCCGCGCCAAAGGGAAAAAAATTGAAGGCTATACAGATATAGCCGAATTTGTAACTTCCATTGCCATACCCCGCAAAATAATGATGATGGTTCGTGCCGGCAGTGCGGTGGATGAACTGATGGAACAGCTGTTTCCCCATTTGTCCGAAGGGGATATCCTGATTGACGGTGGTAATTCCAATTATGAGGACACCAACCGGCGTGTGGCATTGGCCGAAAAGAAAGGCTTCCGTTTTGTGGGAGCTGGAGTTTCCGGTGGAGAGGAAGGAGCGCTGAACGGCGCGTCTATCATGCCCGGAGGATCTGAAAGTGCCTGGCCTGAGGTGAAGCCTATCCTGCAGAGTATTGCGGCAAAAGCATCTGACGGTACCCCGTGCTGCCAGTGGATTGGTCCTGCCGGTTCCGGTCATTTCGTCAAGATGATACATAACGGTATCGAATATGGAGATATGCAGCTTATTGCCGAAGCTTATTGGGTGATGAAGAATCTGCTTGGTCTGGACAATGGACAGATGGCGGAAATCTTTGCTGATTGGAATGAGGGTAAGTTGCGTAGCTATCTCATTGAAATTACCGCCAACATACTGCGTCATAAGGACAAATCAGGAGGTTACCTGATAGATAAGATATTGGATACCGCCGGACAGAAAGGTACGGGCAAGTGGTCCGTTATCAATGCGATGGAGCTGGGCATGCCGTTGGGGCTGATTGCTACGGCTGTGTTCGAACGTAGTTTGTCGGCACAGAAGGGCTTGCGTGAAACGGCTTCCAAGCAATTTGTATGCCGACGCTCGCAGGCGGTGTACAACAAGTCGGAGATGGTGAAGGATATCTATTCCGCACTCTATGCTTCCAAATTAGTGTCATATGCTCAGGGATTCGCCGTGTTGCAGCGTGCATCCGACGCTTTTGCCTGGAACCTCGATTTGGCATCCATCGCACGCATGTGGCGGGGCGGCTGCATCATCCGTAGTATTTTCCTGAACGACATAGCTACGGCTTTCGAGGCAAAAGACAAGCCCAAACATCTGCTGTTGGCTCCTTATTTCAAAAATGAAATGCAGCTGTTGCTTTCCGGCTGGAAACATCTGGTGGCACAATCCATGAAAGAGGAACTTCCGGTGCCTGCATTCTCGTCCGCCTTGAATTATTTCTATTCGCTGGTGTCTGCCAAGTTGCCTGCCAATATGATTCAGGCGCAACGTGACTATTTTGGTGCGCATACCTTTGAAAGGACAGACGAGTTGCGTGGACAGTTTTTCCATGAAAATTGGACGGGACACGGAGGAGATACGAAATCGGGTACGTACAATGTGTGAGAAAGGGGGAGAAGATGATGAATAAATTAGTGATTGTTATATTCGGCGCTTCGGGTGACTTGACGAAGCGCAAACTGATGCCGGCGCTCTATACTTTATATAGTGGCGGACGGTTGCCGGAAGGATTCTCCATTCTGGGGATAGGACGCACCGAGTATACGGATGCCCGTTACCAAGAATATATAATGAGTGAATTGAGTAAGTTCGTAGCTTCCAAAGAGCAGGTGGAAGATAAAATGAGGGATTTTTGCAGCCATCTGCATTACCAGACATTGGATCCCGCCGAGGTTGAAGGCTATCATCTGCTGGACGGACGTTTACAAGAGTTTACCGGTGAGCAGAAACCGGACAACCTGCTGTTCTATCTGGCTACTCCACCTTCCTTGTACGGTGTCATTCCCTTGCACTTGAAGGCGGCCGGTCTGAACCGTCCTGATACGCGTATCATCGTTGAAAAGCCGTTCGGTTACGATTTGGAGTCAGCCAGAAAGCTGAATAGCATTTATGCTTCCGTTTTCAAGGAGCATCAGATTTATCGCATCGACCATTTTCTGGGTAAGGAAACGGCGCAGAACATTCTCGCCTTCCGTTTTGCCAACGGAATCTTCGAACCGCTATGGAACCGTAATTATATAGACTATGTGGAGATTACAGCCGTAGAGAATCTGGGTATCGAAGGACGTGGTGGATTCTATGAAGGTGCCGGAGCCCTGCGCGATATGGTACAAAACCACCTCATACAGCTTGTGGCGCTCACTGCATTGGAACCGCCTGCCGTTTTCAATGCCGATAATTTCCGCAACGAGGTGGTGAAGGTCTATGAGTCATTGGCCCCCTTGACAGAGGAGGATTTGGAGGAACACATTGTCCGCGGACAATATACGGCTTCGGGCTCGAAAGCCGGGTATAGGGAAGAGAAGAACGTGGCACCTGATTCGCGTACCGAAACGTATATTGCCATGAAAATCGGTATTAACAACTGGCGGTGGAAGGGTGTTCCTTTCTATATCCGTACCGGCAAACAAATGCCGACAAAGGTGACTGAGATTGTTGTACATTTCCGTGAGACGCCCCATCAGATGTTTCGTTGCGAGGGTGGACATTGTCCCCGCGCGAATAAGCTGATTCTCCGCCTGCAACCCAATGAAGGCATTGTGCTGAAATTCGGCATGAAGACTCCCGGACCGGGATTTGACGTGAAGCAGGTGATGATGGACTTCAGTTATGACCAGTTGGGCGGGTTGCCTACCGGCGATGCCTATGCCCGTCTGATAGAGGACTGCATACAAGGTGACCCTACACTCTTTACCCGCAGCGACGCGGTAGAGGCTTCATGGCGCTTTTTCGATCCCGTGTTGCGCTATTGGAAAGAGCATACGGATGCTCCTTTATATGGGTATCCCGTAGGTACGTGGGGACCTTTGGAAAGTGAAGCGATGATGCACGAACATGGTGCTGAGTGGACTAATCCGTGTAAGAATTTGACTAATACAGATGAATATTGCGAGTTATGAAAAGTTATGTTTACCATTCGGCTACAGCTACGGCACATGCGTTGATTGAACATTTGATTGCGATGATGGAGCGTGAGCCGGAAAAGACCTTTTATTTTGCATTCAGTGGGGGAAGTACTCCTTCGCTGATGTTTGACATTTGGGCCAACGAGTACAAGGAGGTGACTCCTTGGATGCGGATGCGGATTTATTGGGTGGATGAACGGTGTGTGCCGGCAGAGGATTATGAGAGCAATTATGGTACCATGCGCCGTTTGCTGTTGGATGAAGTAGGCATGCCCGATGAATACGTTTATCCTATTTATGGAGTGAACCGCCCGGAGATTGAAGCAAAGAACTATTCGACGCTGGTTTGCCGCACGGTTCCGCTTTGGGGTGGCTTCCCGGCCTTCGATGTCGTTTTGCTCGGTGCTGGAGACGACGGGCATACCTCCTCTATCTTTCCGGGGCAGGAATATCTGCTTTCTTCCTTTCATCCTTATGAGGTGAGTGTCAATCCCTATAATGGGCAGAAACGCATAGCCATGACCGGCTGCCTTTTGTTTGCTGCGAAGAATCTTATTTTCTTTATTACCGGCAAGAATAAGGCGGATGTGGTCCGCGATATTCTTGATTCCGGGGATACCGGTCCGGCAGCTTATGTGGCCCACCATGCCGAGCGTGTGGAATTGTTCCTCGATGCTCAGGCCAATGGCGGGAAAATGTCTACTTAGATGTACCGCTCTCCAGAATGCTTACGATGGAGAATAATGTAAAGCAGATGCCTCCCAAACCTGCCAGTACGCGTGCAGGGACAAAATAGGCATTGTGCAGGCTTGCCATCTCAAACAGAAAGGCGGAGAGAAACAGACAAGCCAGGGCCGTGAAGACCGGAATCAGCGGGATGCGGTTGGCCAGCTTGAAAGTGTTCCGCCAGATGGCGGCAAGTAGTATGACTTTGCTGGAAATGCTGTAGCATACCAGTCCCAGGCCTATCATAATATATCCTGTGGAGGAGAGTGCCGGATTGCTGTTGGCCAAGACCAGAAGTCCCCAGAGAATGCTGATGCTGCCCATTATCAAAACAAGGGCCGGCCATTGTTTCCGTTCAGCCTTTGTATAGTTGTTGCGTATCTGGCGGACGATGGTTGCAACCAGCGCCACCAAGCTGGAACAGATACAAGCAAGTCCTGCCATGACATGGCCTGCTACATAATATGCATTGTGCTCGCTGCTTTTTGACAATAGCCAGAAGGCCCATATCCATGCCATTACTGCCATAAGGGTGGCAACTGCTATCAGGATATATCCCTGGGAGGAATTGAATGCATCGGCAGGTTGTAGCTGGTCGGTACGTTCCGAGTTGGCGGGAATGAGGGTGAAGCGGGTGGAGGCTGTGGCTGTGGTAGCTACACAAGCTGTGATGAAACCGACTCCGCAAATCACGTGTCCTGCCACGAAATTGCTTGCCGTGGCAGTTTCGTGCATATAATTCCAACCATAGATTACTGTGAGTACGGCTGCCAGGTAACCAATAACCGGAAGTGCGTATCTGGCTATCGGATTGTAGGTATGAATAATTTGTCTAATGATTGTTGCCGCTGTGGCGAACAAGGCAATGCAAATCATCCCTAAGGAAAATACTACCGGACCGGCCACAAATTTTGCCGAATCCAGTCCTTCGTGGAGCACAAAGGCTCCGTAGCCGAAACAGAAAAGGGCCATCAACAAGGGTATAGCCCTGAAAAGAATACTGATACCGTAATTCATAACTGTTGTTTTTAGAGTTTCCCCTTCAAACAGCGTTTCTGTGGCTTTGTTCCTCCTTTTAAGATTTATTTGTGATGAGAAGTGTTTCCCTGTCCGTATTTAGGGAGCCAGCCTCTCCTTTTTCCAGCTGCCATCCGCTTGTTGGGAATAGAGGAAACGGTCGTGTAGCCTGCTTTCCCGTCCTTGCCAGAATTCAAAACGGAAAGGGGTGACGGCAAAACCTCCCCAGTTGTCGGGACGTTTGATACTTTGCCCTATCCATGTTGCCGCTTCGCGGACGAACGCGCGCATTATCTCCATACGGCTGCCGATGACGTGACTTTGGGGTGAAATCCTCGCCCCGATTTTACTTTTGTAAGGCCTGCTTGCAAAATAGGCGTCAGAATCGGCAGGAGCGCATCTTTCAGCTTTTCCTTCAATGTGTATTTGCCTTTCCAGTTTGTGCCATACGAAAGATAAGGATATATACGGATTTGCAGTCAGTTGCCGGCCTTTTCTGCTTTCGTAGTTGGTGAAGAAGATGAAACGGCCATTTTCCACCCCTTTCAGCAACACTGTGCGTGTAGAAGGATGCCCGTCTGTCGAGACTGTAGCTACCGTCATGGCGGTGGGCTCGTACTCATCACTATGGATAGCATCGTTCAGCCAATGGTCGAATTGCTCAAAGGGATTGTCGTTGAGGTTACCCGGTGTCAGCCTGCCTTTCTTATATTCTCTTCTGATGTCAAAGAGTTGTGATTTCATTATCGTGTGGTTTTATCAGGAGTGATATATTGTTTTTCTATGTAACAGTCTGAGAGGGCTGAATGTTTTTGTTTTTCTGCGGAAAGAAAAATATGGAAGAAGGAAATGGCTGTGTTGATACTTAAAAAAATGGGGGTGTGTCAAAATTCACCACAGATTACACGGATTAACACAGAATGAGCTTAATCTACTGATAGTCAAAGATACTTATCTGTGCAAATCTGTGTAATCTGTGGTGAATACCAGTTTCGACACACCCTCGGATATTGGAGATTACCTTATGAAGACAAGTGGAAAGTGGACACTGGCATGTCTGCTATTGTAATTTAAACATTACGGGAACTGTGAATTTACAACGGACCGGTTTGCCTCGTTGCTCACCGGGTTTCCATTTGGGCATGGTGGAAATCACACGGATAGCTTCTTTGTCCAGATAGGGATCTACGCCTCTTACTACTTTTACATCTACGATGCTGCCGTCTTTGTTGACAACGAATTGTACTATTACGCGCCCCTGGGTTCCGGTCTCTTGTGCAATAGTCGGGTATTTTATACTCTTACCCAGATATTGCATCAGACTCATGCCATTATAAGAAAACTCGGGATTCTTCTCTACAACTTCAAAAATCTCATCCTCTACCGGAATCTCTTCATCTACGGTTGGAGATATGGGTTTGATGATTACAGCTTCACCGATTTCTTCGGAAGAGGCAATGGCTGTTTCTTTCACATTGTCATTATCATCCACAATTGTCAATACCTCGGCAATTGCAGGAGCTTGAGGGGGTGGTGGAGCTACTAATTCGGGTTGCTCCGTGATAGGAATTTCAATTTCCTGCTCAAATACGTTCTCGGTAATAGCACCGCTCATGTCAATCCTAACATCACGCTTCGACCATTCAAATGCAACGAACATGAAGACCAGCACAATTACATAACCTACAAGTAGCCAACTTGACTTCTTGTTTTCCAGGCTTGCTTTGGATGTTTTCTTGATTTCCATAATTTACAAGATTATTACCGTATAATGGTTGTCGCGAAACTAACATTATACAGATGTGATTAGTAAAATCATAAAACATGCGTGCCCACTTGTTTCTGTATTAAAGATAAGAAAATGAATGTTATGTTGGTGTTTGATATGTAGTTATATATAGTTTTTTAAATTTGCTTTGATAATTTTTCTGCTTGTGGATTAAATAGTGTTGATATGTAAAAAGCACTTCCAACGTTCGCTTACGGAGGAAGTGCTTCACACAAAAACTAAACTAGACTTATAGTATTGGAAATACCACTATAATCTGTGTATCACTTCTTTATAGGCTGGTTTAAATCTGATGTCGACAATAAATAGGAAAAATCAGCTCATGTTTTGTTGTATAACGTTACTTTTCTCAATGTTCTCTAGAACCTCGTCGATGAAAAGCGAACGATAGTGCGGACATTCCAGTACCCCCTTTTCTTTCGCTTCCCGGTACACCTTGGAGAACAGTTTTGCTTTCTCCTTGTCGGTGGTCGGCAACTTATCTATGGGAGTGGTAAGAAACCGACACCCCCAGCCTTTGCAGGTAGGGGTGAGTTGGCAATAGTCTGTTCCTTCACAAGTGGACGCACATTGAGATATTATGGTTTTCATTTGTCTAATTTTACAGCTATACCTTCAATGATATATTGGTCTTTATTTAAATTTTTCCCTTTAAGGTTTATGATAGCATTAGCTCCAAAAGTTTTTGCTTTTTCTACTAACCTATCTACCATATATTCAGGCGATGCAATGGCATAATCCGCAAATGTATTAGGGTCTCCCTGCTTGATTATTATTAGTCCATCGGTATCACTAGATTTTCCTGGCTTTCCTGCTGAAAAAATGATTGAAATCTCAGAAATTGGAGTGTAGCTCAGGGATGAAGGAACGGCATTTGATGGGTAAATATAGAAACCTTCATTTACATATTTGGTGTAGTCATTTACATACGTCTTTTCTGAATATCTCATAGAGGTGCATGAACTCATAAAGGCTATAATAGCCCCCAAAAATAGCTTTCTCATATATTGTGTTGGTTTAAAATTATAATCTCATATTACGTTCGACCACCTTTATTACATTGTATATCTCTACCACATCGTCAAGGTTAACCGTATAGTCATTAAATAACTCATTGAGTGAATGGCAGGTGATATTACCTTTATCATCTTGGGCCGTGATTTGCTTGATGGATATTCCTTTTGTCCGATGTACAATAACGAAATACCAGTCGTTGATATGAAGTTTGGGAAGCCAAAGGTCACGTCTTACCTCCCTTGCTAAAACCTTGTCACCATCGCAGATGGCAAGCCTGCTGTTGTCATCCATACTGTCACCTTCTGCTTCAAATATGCGGTATTTTCCGTGATAGGTCTTATCTACGATTACCGGCATTGTGGGCAAGGTGTCTATATATTCGGTATCTCCATATCCGGCGAGATAACCACATTGTGCTTTGATGTGTATAACGGGCACGTTCATGTAGCTTAAATCGTCAACTGGGCGGGCGTTGGAGTGGTACGTCTGTGATGGAGCATCGGTAAGCATATTTCCTTCACCGGTTAGTAGCCATTCTAAATTGTATGCAGGGAATGCACTAACTATCTTTTCACATGTTGCACGTGAAGGTGTACGATGCTCGTTAATAATGCGAGTGATAGTTACATTATTAGATATACCAATAGCTTTACTGAATGAATTCTTATTCAAGCCTTCTTTTTCAATAATAAATTCAACTCTTTTCCAAGCTTCCATATTTGAATATACTAACAGTTAGTTAAATGTTGTAAATAAACTAACTTTTAGTTGGTAAAAGCTTGTATTTATACTAACTGTTAGTATCTTTGCAACATCAACGTCAACAACAGCAGCAAAGATGCGAAGTTTGAGTGAGATAACCAAAAAAACAACATACCTAAAAAGGAGTAAGACAATGAAAAAGTACGATTTACACAAGATTATGAAAGCAGCTCACGAGATATACAGAAAGTATTTCAAGCTATACCAGCTTACTCACGGTGTACAGACTTTCGGTGATTGCTTGAAACTCGCTTGGGCTAACGAAAAGAAACGTGTTGCTGATGAAGAAGCAAGAAAGGCTGAGAAAGAAGTAATGAAAGCAGCTTTGGTACGACCGGAAAGAAGAAGTTCTTATGATTACTGCAACGCTCCAGCTTCAGCTTACTACAATCAGAACAGCAAAGGAGCCTTCGGTTCCCGTTACGTAGGCGATTAAGATAATTATTCGCAGAAAAGGCAGCTACATATACCATGCAGAACAGCTGTACGCTTAACATGAATACTTGCGCAAGTGGCGTGCAAAGCCTTGCATGGGCGAATTGAAAGATTCTCCGTCCGGTCATTGAGCCTACCCTTTGATGGGAGACGGAGAACGAGATGGAGTGATTGCCCTAAGCAATCCGTTCCAGAAAGCGATACTGGCGCTTACCCTCAATCCCAGCATAGAGGACGCGAGAGATACCCGGAGTAGCAAGAATTTGCGATGATGTCTGAATGGAAGTTCAGAACGAGCGAAAGATTTGCAACGGTGCGAAATAGGAAGCCGACATGCCCCGAACGGTCATGCAGTGAAGTACAGTAGCTGATAACTCCGGTGAGAACCCCGTATAGAGGAGACCAGTTTATTGGTGGAAGTAAATACGTCCACATTCCACACATGGGATGAACGCCCTTTATGAACGATGGTTGCCACTGCCCTTACGGTATCTCCTTCGTGTGCAGAAGAAATATGATTTCCGCTGACTTGCATTCCCACGACAATCTCATCAGATTCGCAGATAATCATGGAGCCGAGCCCGGCAACGGTTTCTGCCAAGGCAAGGGTGGCACCGCCATGCAGAATGCCGAAGGGTTGGCGGGTACGGTAGTCGACCGGCATGGTTGCTTCTACGCGCTCATCCGAAGCGTATGTGTATTGAATGCCCAAGTTTCCCATCAATGCGTGTCGTGCCCGTTCGTTCAGTAAATCAAGAGGCACCTCTGCTGCACGCACTTCTGCCAATATTAGTTTTTCTACGGCCAGGGCCACTCCATCTTCTTCATTCGATGCAGTCACATAGTCTGCACAGACCTTTACAGAATCTTGTGAATGTCCCATAGCTACCCCCATGCCGGCCAATTGGAGCATGGTCACATCGCATACGCCATCTCCAACGGCAATGACTTCTTCCCGTGTTACTCCCAAATGCTCTAATAGGGCGCCTAACGTATTCGCTTTATTGACTCCGCAGGGCACCACCTCTAAAAAGTAAGGCTCGGAACGGAAAGCATCCAGAGTACCTGCCAGGCGTTTTTCCCAATGTTGTTCCAGCCCTATCAGAGCTTTTTCCTTATCACTCACCAGCATGCACTTGCAAGGCGCGAAGTCTATGGCAGTAGAGAATTCATCTTCCCTGATTATCTTCAAATTGTTTAGCAGGGCTTCATTCTTTATATATTCATTGTCCGGACTATCCGTAATGAGGGTATCATCGTGGTAGGTGAAGATGGCAAAGCCGTTCTTGCGGGCTTTCTTTTCCAGATAAGGCAGCATTTCCGGATTGATGCGTCGTTCAAACAATATTTCTCCGTTCTGTGCTTTTATTATCTGGCAACCATTATAGGAGAGAACAAACCCTCCATAATTGCCGAGTTCGAGGGTTTTGGCCAGTGGCATCAGTCCATAAGTCGGCCTACCGGATGCCAAAACTATGCGCACTCCCATTTGCTGGACCTTTAGCAGAGCAGCTAATGTCCTTTTACTAATTTCTCTTTCATCATTGAGTAGCGTTCCATCTACATCAAGAACCAATAACTTATATTTCATGGCAACTCGATTTTGGGGTTATTATGTTACAAAGTTAAAAAGATGACTGTTAAAACGGTAATATTCGTTTTATTGTTTACTGAAACTTCTTTTATTTATCCTATCTTTGTCCACGTTTTGTTCCGCGTTCTCTATCCGGAGAAGCGGATGAAAAGGGAATCGGGTGAAAGTCCCGAACAGTCCCGCTGCTGTGAGTTCCATGCTCGGTGTATCATACTTGTGCCACTGTTCTTCGGAAAGAACGGGAAGGCGATGTACCGGGAACGAGTCAGAAGACCTGCAAAACAAAGTCGAAAAATTGTCCATTCGAGGAAAGTGGGCAGTGCGCAAATGGTTTAAGATAATCTTCATTTATTCTATGTCAGGAAGGACTAAGGTATTACTGGTCTGTGCTGTTTCATTGGGTGCAAGTATACTCCGGCTCTCTGCCCAGGAGGTGGGGGGAGATACGATTACGGGGAAAGTGCATCAGATAGAGAAAGTGACAGTGACAGCACGCAGGTCGCCCAATAAAGTGACTTCTGCCGTACCCATACAGACAATGTCACGGCAGGATATCAGCCAGCTGGGAATACAGAATATGGCAGATGCTGTACGCCGTTTTGCCGGAGCCAATGTAAAGGACTATGGAGGCATTGGAGGACTGAAAACGGTTTCCATACGCAATATGGGAGCAGCCCATACAGCTGTCAGTTATGACGGGGTGGCGGTGAGCAATTGTCAGGCAGGGCAGATAGATATCGGGCGTTTTTCGCTGGACAATGTTTCCATGCTTTCGCTCGCCATCGGGCAGTCGGAGGACTTGTTACAGTCCGCCCGCTTGTATGCGTCGGCCGGTGTGCTGGGCATAGAGACGGAAAAACCTCATTTTGATGACGGGCGCAATGCCGCTTTTCAGGCACGGGTGCGCGGAGGGTCGTTCGGCATGGTCAGCCCCTCGCTGCGCTGGTGGCAGAAACTGGGCTGCCGTACACGCGTGGCGGTAGATGCCGGTTATATGAGGGCGGACGGTAATTACCCTTTCACGCTGGTCAATGGGAAATACGTGACGGAAGAGAAACGTAACAACTCCGGCATCTATTCCTGGCAGGGCGAAGCTACCTTTTATCATACTTTCAAGGATGACAGCGAACTGGATGTGAAGGGTTACTACTTCTATTCCCGCCGGGGACTTCCAGGGGCGGTTACACTCTATAATCCCCTTTCCGATGAAACGCTTTGGGATGAGAATACTTTTGTGCAGGCACGTTATAGGAAGCATTTTTCGCCCCGGTGGAGTTTGCAGGCACAGGCAAAGTATAATCATGGCTGGAACAAATATAAGGATGAGGGCAAGGAATATACCGACGGATATTATCGGGAAAATCACCGGCAAGACGAATATTATATTTCCGTGACCGTTCTCTACCGTCCTTTGGAAGCTTTGACCCTTTCGTTGGCGCAGGATGGGGTGGTAAACAAGTTGCGCAACAGTTTGCCGGAATGTCCTTTCCCTACAAGATATACTTCCATCAGTGCCTTCAATGCACGCTACCGGCAAGGATGGCTCACGGCCACGGCTTCGCTGGTGCATACTGCCACTTCGGAGCATGCCGAGAAAGGTACGGTCCCCGATGACTTCCATCGCTTTGCCCCCTCTTTATCAGTCAGTATGCAGCCTTGGCAGGACGAGTCGCTGTATTTCCGGTTGATGTATAAGAGTACGTTCCGTCTGCCCACTTTCAACGACCTCTATTACTACCGGCTGGGCAACCGTAATCTGCGACCCGAGAAGGCAGACGAATATAATGTCGGTATCACATGGAACAAATCCGGATTGTCTGTGTTCGACTATATCTCCGTTACGCTCGACGGTTACTATAATGATGTGACGGATAAGATTGTGGCTTTTCCCACCACCTATGCGTGGAAGATGGCGAACTACGGCAAGGTGCATGCCGCAGGTGTGGATGCCACTTTGGCGGCAACCGTTCCATTGACGGAGAAAATAAGACTGATTATGTCGGGCGGATATACATGGCAAAAGGCCATTGACTTGACCGATTCCGACGCGAAGAACTATAAGGACCAATTGCCTTATACTCCTCTTCATAGCGGAAACGCGTCTGCCATTGTAGAAACGCCGTGGGTGAATGTGGGCTACTCGGCGGTAGGAGTGGGAAAGCGTTACTATTTGTCGCAGAACATTCCGGAGAATGAGATTGAGGGCTATCTGGAGCATACGATGAGCCTCTCTCATGAGTTTGCTTTGGGCGGTTGCCGGCTTCTGTTGCAGGCCGAGATTATAAATCTGACCGATGAACAGTATGACGTGATAAAATATTATCCTATGCCGGGTCGTTCGTGGCGGTTGACGGGTACTTTCAAGTTTTGAATAATCTATTTATGAACAACAAAAACTAATTATAAACAATAACAACTGTAATTATGAAAGTAAGAAGTTTATTATTCGGTATGCTCTGCATGCTTGCTTTGGGTGCCTCTTTGGCATCTTGTAGTGACGACGATGACGATTCTCTGGATGACGGCGGGTCGAAGGTGACACTGCCGCAGGCGCGTGTCTATATTCTGAACGAGGGTGGTTGGGGAGCTAATAACGCAAGACTTGCCTTTTATGCACCCAATAAGGATGCGGATTTCATCAGTGATATTTACCAGACTCAAAACAACGCCAAGTTGGGTGACCTTGGTCAGAGTATGATTGAGTATGAAGATGAAATATATATAGCTGTAAGTGGTTCCAATTATCTGACTAAGCTGAATGCTGCGGGTGTGGAGTTGAAACGTGTTTCGTTTGTAGACGACAACGACCTCAGTGCAGGCATTCGTTATATCGATGCTGAGGATGGATATATCTATGCTTCCTTCTACGGAGGAGCTGTAGCTAAAATCAATGCGAAAACGTTGGAGGTAGTGGATAAATTGACCGGACTTGGCGACAATCTGGAAGGTGTGGCAATCTGCGAGGATATGCTTTATGTGGCGAATAGCTGTACTGCTGATTGGAGCACTTATCACAATGACGTAAAGGTGATAGATTTGCGTACTTTCAAGTTGAAAGAGACGTTGACGGTAGGTTTGAACCCCAATGCTTTGGTTGAAGAGGATGATAAGGTTTTTTTGATTTCATGGGGTAATTATGTTGATATTGGCTATTCATTACAGATGATAGACCCTGCTGCCAACAATAAGGTGACGGAATTAGGCAGTGCCACCCGTATGTGTGCTACTGATGATATTCTCTATTTGACTTATTCAAATTACACCAATCCTACCGCTTCTTTTTTTACTTATAATATAAAGACTGGAAAGATGGATGAAGCTTCTTTCTTGAAGGATATACCGGAAAAGTTGAAAACTTCTACGATTTATATGTTGGAAGTAAATGATAATAACGGTGATTTCTATATTGGTACTTCTGAATATACCACGAACGGCACCATTTATCGTTTCAAGAAAGACGGTACCTTTATAGAGCAGTTCGATGCAGGAGGTATGAATCCTAATTCTGCTATCTTCTTCAATTAATATCAATGAAAAGAAATAGTTTACTTATCTGTCTGTTCGCAGCCTTGTTTCTTTCCTCCTGTGGGGGAAGGAGCAAGACTGCCTCTGCTTTGGCCAACGGTGACACCATTCCCTTACGTTATGCAGAGAATCTTACCTTAATGTCCTATCCCGGCTATACCCTTGCCACCTTGCGCAATCCTTGGGATACGTTGCACACGCTACATACCTATATACTGGTCCCGAAAGACCGCGAACTCCCGGCACATCTTCCGGCAGGTACTGTGGTACGTACCCCACTCTCCAAATCAGTCATCTACTCTTCCGTCCACTGCGGACTGATGGATAATCTGGGTGTGTTTGGTAGCATCGGCGGTGTCTGTGACTTGAAGTACATCAAACTACCCGCCGTGCACGAAGCCTGCCGCCGGGGTGCCATCGCCGATTGTGGCGACGGTATGAATCCCGATATGGAGCGCATCATCGACCTGCATCCCGATGCCATCCTTCTGTCTCCGTTCGAGAACAGTGGCGGTTATGGCCGTATCGAGAAACTGGATATTCCCATCATCGAATGTGCCGACTACATGGAAACCTCCGCTTTGGGACGTGCCGAGTGGATGCGTTTCTACGGACTGCTCTTCGGGGTTGCGCCACAAGCCGACAGCCTTTTTGCTGAAGTGGACAGTTGTTACCAACGCCTCAAGATGCGTGCGCAACTTTCATCCACCTCGTTCTCCGTTGTCAGTGAGTTGAAAAGTGGCTCGGCATGGTACGTACCGGGAGGGCGTAGCACCATAGGAAGGCTTTTTCAGGATGCTTGCGGGCGTTACGCCTTTGCCGACGATACCCACAGCGGCTCTGTTCCTCTGGCTTTCGAGACCGTTTTCGACAAGGCGGGCGATGCCGACGTCTGGCTGGTGAAGTTCAACCGCGACCGCGACATGAGCTATGCTGATTTGGAGGCGGATTATATCGGCTACACCGGTTTTAAGGCTTTCAAGACCCGGAATGTCTATGGTTGTAATACGGCAAAAGTTCCTTTCTACGAGGAGACTCCGTTCCGTCCCGATTATTTGTTATCCGATCTGATACAGATTCTGCATCCCGAAATAGGAGATTTGGGAGGCTTGCGCTATTTTTGCAGACTGAAGGAGTGATGAACACAGAGATACGGAACTTTTGTGAAAGTAATAGAAAACTCTGTGCCTCCATGTCTCTGTGTGCTAAATAATGTAACTATGAGTAAAGGCTGGAAATATGGTATCGGGTTGGGAGTAGTAATCTTATTGCTTTTTGCGGGCAATCTGCTGGTGGGGTCGGTTTCGATTCCGCCTGCCGATGTTTTCCGTATCCTGCTCGGTGGAGAGGGGGAGAAGGCAAGCTGGAGCTTCATTCTTTGGGAATCCCGTTTGCCCCAAGCGCTGACGGCGCTGCTTTGCGGTGGCGCATTGGCTGTCTGTGGACTGATGTTGCAGACGGCTTTCAAGAATCCGCTGGCAGGACCATCCATTCTGGGCATCAACGCCGGGGCAAGTCTGGGAGTGGCCTTCGTCATGTTGCTGTTTGGCGGCAGCATCACGGCAGGGGCGTTCAGTCTGTCCGGCTTCTTCTCCGTACTGCTTGGCGCATTTATCGGAGCCATGCTGATTATGGCACTTATCCTTTTCTTTTCCACGCTGATAAAGAGCAATATCATGCTGCTGATAACGGGTATCATGATAGGCTACATCGCTTCTTCGGCCATTGCCCTGCTGAACTTCTTTGCTACGGCAGAGGGGGTGCAGTCCTATATGATATGGGGGCTGGGCAACTTCGGTGGAGTTTCCCTACAGCAGATGCCGGCCTTTGCGCTGGTCACCATTGTGGGACTGTTCGGCTCATTATTGTTGATAAAGCCCCTGAACGCCTTGTTGCTGGGAGAGCGCTATGCCGAAAATCTAGGTGTCAATATCCGCCGTGTGCGCAACTGGCTTTTGATTATCACCGGGCTCTTGACGGCTGTCACCACCGCCTTCTGTGGTCCGGTCGCCTTTATCGGCCTGGCCGTGCCGCATGTGGCTCGCATGATATTGGGGACAACCAATCACAATTCCCTATTGCCGGTCACCATCCTGAGTGGCGGTGCAGTGGCACTGCTTTGCAATCTGATTTGCGTCTTGCCCGGCGAAGCGGGTATTATTCCCTTGAATGCCGTCACGCCCATTATCGGTGCGCCGGTCATCATCTACGTTATTCTGAGCCAGCGGAAGCCCCAACAATTCAACTAAGCTATTGCCGACAGCTTGACAAGTTTTTGCCTTACTATTGGCAAGACTTTGCCACCGCGTTGGCAAACTTTTGCCATAGGCATGGCAAAGTTTTGCCAAACCTATGGCAATGTCTTGGCAAAATTTCTCTCTGATTATCAACGTGCTACTTTTTTTGTATTTTTCTCTCCATTCTATAGGGTTTTATCTTCCTCACCGCTCTTATTAATAGAAACCCCTTAAAAACATGCCTTATGAAAAACTTTGTAGGATTTACACTTGGGTGTTTGTTTGCATTCTTATCTTCGGGTATCACCCCGTTGATGGCGCAGGACGCGGCAGTGAACGAGCTCGTCATCACCGGTACGGTCAAGAACAAGGACAGCAGGAAGAAACTCGAAAACGTGAACGTCTCTGTTGTCGGCAACAATATCGGAACGGTGACCAATGCCGACGGCACATTCTCCTTGAAAGTAGCGGAAGCGGAAGCTTTCCGTGGACTGGAAGTCTCCCATATCGGCTATCTCACTACACACCTCTCTCTGGAAGAACTTGAAAAAACGGGCGAGCTGACCATCTGGATGATACCGGCCCCCAATCTTTTGAGCGAGATTGTGGTCTATGGCAATAATCCCCGCGTCATAGTGGAAGAGGCCATCAAGAAAATTCCAGTAAATTATTCTGGCAATGACAACATGCTGACCGCCTTCTATCGGGAAACCGTGCAGAAGCGCCGCCGCTATATCAGCGTGTCCGAGGCAGTGATGGATGTCTATAAGACGGATTATAACTCCCGCGATGTAGACCGCGACAAGGTGCAGCTGCTGAAAGGCCGCCGCCTGCTGAGCCAAAAGCAGAGTGACACGCTGGCTGTGAAAGTGGTGGGAGGTCCCAATTTGTCCCTTTATCTGGACATTGTGAAGAATGGCGATGCGCTGTTGAGCACGGACAATCTGGACTATTATGAATTCCGTATGGAGGACCCCGTCAATTTGGATAACCGCATGCAGTATGTGGTCAGCTTCCGTCCGCGGGTCAGCCTGATGTATGCCTTGTTCATCGGGAAACTGTATATAGACTACGAACGGCTTTCCTTTACACGTGCCGAGTTTGGCCTGGACATGGCAAATCGGGTGAAGGCAGTGGAGGCCATTCTGCATAAGAAGCCCGTCGGCTTACGGTTCCGCCCGCAGGAAGTCACCTATCTGGTGACCTACAAGCAGCAGGGGGCCAAGACTTACCTGAACTATATACGGAATGTCATCCGCTTTAAATGCGACTGGAAAAAAAGGCTGTTCTCCTCCAGCTACACCGCTTTCTCTGAAATGGTGGTGACCGACAGGACGGAAAGCCCTCTCTCCGGCATCTCCAACAAGAACACCTTCAAACGGAAGCAGGTATTCTACGACCTGGTGGATGAGTACTGGAACGAAGACTTCTGGAGGAACTACAATATCATAGAACCTACGGAATCCCTGGAGAATGCAGTCTGCAAATTGCGGAAGCAATCCAATTGATTATCTGATAGTTTTCTTTATCTTTGTAGAAGATAAGCTGTACCTCAACATAGTATGCTGAATGAACTGATGATACTGGCCAGAATAAAGGAGGGCGATATAAAGGCGTTCGAAGGAATCTTCCGCCGGTATTATTCCCCCCTTTGCTGGTATGCTGCGGGCATCACGGGTGATACGGCGTCCGCCGAGGAAATTGTGGAGGAGCTGTTCTACGTGCTGTGGAAGAATCGGGAGCGGTTACAAGTATTCCAGTCCGTGAAAAGCTATCTCTACCGTTCTGTGAGGAATGAAGCCGTGCAGTTTTGTGAGCATCAGGAGGTCAAGGAGCGCTATCGGGCATCTGTCCGTACGGAGTCCGGGCCGGGCTATTCGTCCGACCCCCACGCGCATTTGGAGTACGAGGAACTCCAGACCCTCATCCGGCATACGCTCGACAAGCAGCCCCGGCGCCGGCAGCAGATTTTCAGGATGCACCGCATGGAGGGGAAGAAATATGCAGAGATTGCCTTGTCGCTTTCGTTGTCCGTCAAGACGGTGGAAGCGGAAATGACCAAGGTACTCCGAACCTTACGAAATGAAATTGATAATTATATCCGGACACAATGATGGAAGTAGATAAAAAGAAGACAAGGACCGACGAGGCATGGGTACGGCTTTATGCCCGCTTCGAAACGGACTGCCTGCTGCCGGCAGATGCGGAACACGCTTCGGCAACGCACCGCAGGCTTTACCTCAAGTGGGGGAGCGTTTCGGCAGCCGTGATTGCCGGAATCGTATGTTTTGCCGCATGGTGGGCCGTACCGGAACAAGGTGGGGACAGTCGTAGCTTGCTGACGGAGGAGAACCGGGAGAAGCCCACACTGGTCAAGACCCTTGAAGACGGTTCGGTGGTATATCTGGCGCAGGAAAGCACGCTGAAGTATCCCGAACATTTTGCGGAAGACAAGCGGGAAGTGAACCTGCAGGGCGAAGCCTTCTTTGATGTGGCAAAGAAACCCGAGCAGGCTTTTACGATTGAGACGGCGAGAGTGCGTGTGGAGGTACTGGGCACGGCTTTCAATGTCAGGAGCAATGAAGGGGTCCCCTTCAGCTTGTCCGTGAAGCGCGGGAAGGTGAAGGTGCTGCTGAAACAAGAGGAACAGACGGTCTTTGTAGAGGCGGGAGAAACGGTTATCTTGCAGGGGGGCAGTCTGCTCGTCAGCGAGACGGAGAATCCGGAGCTCTTTGACCGCTACACCAGCAACATCCGTTTCAAGGACGAGTGCCTGGAGGATGTGCTGCGTGCCATCAATAAGGAGTCTGCCGGCTGGCAGATAGAAGCCGCGTCGCCAACCCTGGGCAAACGGCGGCTGACGGTCGAATTTTCGAATAACTCCCCGGAGTCTGTGGCCGAGCTGATATGCTGGACGTTCGACTTGAAGTGTACACGTCAGGGCAATAGACTGATATTGTCGGAACAATGAATTCAATGAAATGCTTCATTCTCCATTTGCCACTCTTCATTTTCTTCCTGGCAGGCAGTGCAAGAGCGGACGGAGGCGATGTGCTGGACCGCATCGTCCGGCTGCCTGGAATGAAGGGAACGGTTTATGCGCTGTTGGGGAAAGTCTCGGAGCAGTCCGGCTATCTGTTTATCTATGATAGTAAGGTCATCCATAACGACTCAGTGGTGAGGGTCAGGAAGCAGGAGTGTTCCGTGAGGCAGGCCATTCATAGGATAACCGGCAGCCGGAACCTCGAATTGAAGGTATTAGGCAACCATATATTGATAACACGGGCGGCAGAAAGGAAGAGTATGGAAGAAACGGTACCCCTGCCGCCCCGACCGGCATATTCCACCATTGCCGGAATCCTGCTGGACAAGGAGACGGGAGAGCCCGTCGTCAGTGCGTCGGTCATCGCACAAGGAACCTCACTGGGTAACATTACCAACCAGAACGGTGAATTCCGGCTCAACCTGCCCGACTCGTTGAGGCGCTGCATGCTCTCCTTCTCCCATCTGGGTTATGTGGGGCAAACGGTGGAAGCCTCTGCTTTGGAAGGACGCAGCAATGTCCTGAGCCTTGAGCCGAAAGTCATTTCCTTGCAAGAAGTGCTTATCCGCTTGGTGGAGCCTAAAAAGCTGCTTCGCGAGATGATAGAGCACCGGGATAGGAACTGCTCCACTTCTCCGGTCTATCTGACCACCTTCTACCGGGAAGGCGTACAATTGAAGAATAAGTTCCAGAGCCTGACGGAGGCCGTTTTCAAGGTCTACAAATCACCGACGATGGAACCCGGACAGAAAGACCAGGTGAAACTGCTCAAGATGAGCAAGATAGATAACCGGGAGCAGACGGACAGTGTGCTTGCCAAAATCAGCTCCGGGGTGGAAGCATGTCTGCAGTTGGACATCATGAAGAATCTTCCAGACTTCCTCTTGCTGGAATCCGGCGAGGAACTTTATACCTATACTTCGGGCGACATCGTATCGGTGGACGACCGTACTGCCAACGTCGTCTATTTTGAGCAGAAACGTGGGGTAAAGGAGCCTTTGTTCTGCGGAGAACTCTATATAGACTCGGAGAACAGCGCCTTGCTGCGTGCCCGCTTCGAGATTCATCCCCGGTATGTGAAGGCCGCCACACGGCTTTTCGTGATACGCCAGGCTCCGAAAATCAGGCTGACAACGGAGAAACTTGTCTATACCGTCTCATACAAACCCTGGAACGGTACCTATTATGTCCACCACATCCGTGGCGACCTTTACTTCAAGATGAAGAGAAAACGCATGCTCTTCAGTAATCCCACTCTGTATACCTGGTTCGAGATGGTGACCTGCCGGATTGACGGGGAGAACGTGACGCGCTTCCCGCGTGCGGAACGGCTGCCGGTGCATACCGTCTTCTCTGAAACCGACTTCAAGTATGATGCCGATTTCTGGGGCGACTTTAATGTGATTCCGCTGGAAGAGGAGCTTGGCAAGATTATCGAGAAGGTCTCCCTGAAGATAGAGCAGACGGAAGCTCCGTAAACATGGCCCTCAATCGTTTGCGGCGGGTAGGTTGTATATTCCACACTAAAATTATCTCTATTTTGTTTTTTTATTGTAATTTTGTCCCCGGTATTAGTTTAAATTTAAAGATTGTAACTATGAGATTACCTGAGGACCCGGTGATGCTGTACAGCTTCATCAACATGAAACTGCGTGATTTCTATCCTTCGCTGGACGCGCTCTGCGAGGATATGAACGTAGAGAAAGAGGACATTGTACGAAAATTGAAGCTCGTGGGATTTGAGTATAATCCTGCAAAGAACAGATTTTGGTAAATAATGTTTCTGTATAAAACAACTCCCGTTGCTTGTTGTTGTAAAGCGCAAGTTAACGGGAGTTGTTTTGTTATGGAACTATGGGATAAGGCAGAACGTCTTTGGACGAGGGTCAAGAACTGGAAAACAGTACGCGGCTGGCACATCTGGAAGTTGAAGCTGGTGGATGCCCGGCTGTATTTCGTCAGCATGTTCGTCGGTTTGCTGACGGGACTGGTCGCTGTGCCCTATCACTATCTTCTCTATTATCTGTTCCACCTCCGCAGTGGTTTCTTCGCTTCGCATCCGGCCTGGTACTGGCACATTCCACTCTTTCTGTTTTCTTGGGGCATTCTCGTCTTCGTCATGTGGCTCGTGGGGAAAATGCCGCTTATCGGCGGGGGAGGTATTCCGCAGACACGCGGCGTGATTAACGGGCGCATCACTTACCGGCATCCTTTCATCGAGATGGTATCCAAGTTTGTAGGGGGCATTCTGTCCTTCTCGGCGGGGTTGTCTTTGGGGCGCGAAGGGCCTTCCGTGCAGATAGGCTCTTATGTGGGTAGCCTGGTATCCCGCTGGACTCATATCCTGAAAGGCGAACAGAAACAGTTGCTGGCAGCCGGGGCGGGAGCGGGGCTCGCTGCGGCTTTTGCAGCGCCACTGGCTTCCTCGCTCATTGTAATAGAATCCATTGAACGCTTCGATGCCCCTAAGACGGCCATCACTACCTTGCTGGCGGGTGTTGTGGCAGGAGCCGTGGCAAGCATGGTCTTTCCTGTGAATCCTTACCATCTGATAGAAGTAACGGAACCGGTTTTCGCCTTCTTTGTCCAGATGAAGTATTTTTTGATATTGGCGGTGATTGTCTCCGTATGCGGGAAGTTCTACTCCTCCACCATGAATGCTTTCAGGCATGTGTATGCCAAAGTCAATTCTCCGGCGTATGTCAAGATGTTCTATCTGGTGCTGGTGGCCTACATCATTTCGCTGATGCAGGTCAATCTGACTGGAGGCGGGGAGCAGTTTCTGCTGGCCCAGGCACAGAACGGCAGTACGCAGATTATGTGGGTGACGGCTGTCATGTTGCTGCATTTCGTCTTTTCCGTTTTCTCTGTCTCTTCCGGATTGCCGGGCGGCAGTTTCATTCCGACGCTGGTTACGGGAGGGTTGTTGGGACAGATTGTCGGTCTGGTAGGAGTGAGGTACGGTGTCATCGGGCAAGAGAATGTCAGTTATATCATGCTTGTTTCCATGTCGGCTTTTCTGGTGGCCGTGGTCCGTACACCGCTCACGGCCATTGTGCTGATTACGGAGATTACGGGGCATTTCGAAGTCTTTTATCCTTCGGTGGTTGTTGGCGGGTTGACCTACTATTTTACGGAACTTCTGCAAATGAAGCCTTCCAACGTCTCCCTCTATGAAGATATGATTCATGCTCCCGATTTTAAAGAAGAGAAACGCTATACGCTTTCAGTGGAGATTATGACGGATTCTTATCTGGACGGGAAACTGGTGGACGAACTGTCCCTGCCGGAGCGTTGCGTCATTATCAATGTACATCGGGATGGAAAAAATCTGGTCCCCGCAGGAACTCGTTTGATTCCGGGGGACCAGGTACAGATTGAGATGGACTCGCAGGACATAGAGAAACTCTATGAACCGCTTGTCAGTATGGCGAATATCTATTAAGCCAGATTGCCTATCTCGTCCAGATTCTTCTGGATGTCGGCATCCGTCAGCTCGTAATTCACTAAATCGCCGGACAAATACTTGTCGTAGGATGCCATGTCGATAAGTCCGTGACCGGAAAGGTTGAACAGAATCACCTTCTCTTCACCCGTTTCCTTGCATTTGTTTGCTTCGCGGATGGTGGCGGCAATGGCATGGCAGGACTCGGGGGCGGGGATGATGCCCTCTGCTTGCGCAAACAGACAACCGGCGTCGAATGATTCGAGCTGCTTGATGTCCACCGCTTCCATATAACCGTCTTTCAGCAGTTGTGATACGATGACACCTGCACCGTGATAGCGTAGGCCGCCGGCATGGATATTGGCAGGGGCAAAGTTGTGTCCCAGTGTAAACATGGGCAGCAACGGAGTGTATCCGGCCTCGTCTCCGAAGTCGTATTGGAATTTGCCGCGTGTCAGCTTCGGACATGAAGCAGGTTCGGCGGCGACAAAGCGTGTTTTCTTTCCTTCGAGGATGTTGTGGCGCATGAAGGGGAAGGCGATACCGCCAAAGTTGGAACCTCCTCCGAAGCAGGCGATGACGGTGTCGGGATATTCACCCGCCATTTCCATCTGCTTTTCGGCTTCCAGTCCGATGACGGTCTGGTGCAGGGCCACGTGGCTCAATACGGAGCCGAGGGTATATTTGCAGTTGGGAGTGGTCTGTGCCAGCTCTATGGCTTCGGAAATGGCTGTTCCCAGCGAGCCCTGATAGTTGGGATGGGCGGTCAGTATATCTTTTCCGGCGCGGGTAGACATGGAGGGAGACGGGGTAACCTGCGCACCGAATGTCTGCATGATGCTGCGGCGGTAGGGCTTTTGCTCGTAACTGATTTTTACCTGATAGACAGCGGCTTCCAGTCCGAAGAGGCGGGCGGCATATGCCAGGGAAGCTCCCCATTGTCCGGCACCGGTTTCGGTGGTCACGTTAGTCACTCCCTCCTGCTTGCAATAGTATGCCTGTGGGATGGCGGAGTTCAGCTTGTGCGAGCCCATCGGGCTGACGCTCTCGTTCTTGAAGTAGATATGTGCCGGTGTGCCGAGCGCTTTCTCCAATCCATAAGCGCGCACCAGCGGAGTGCTGCGGTAGTATTTGTACATTTCGCGGACCTCTTCGGGGATTTCAATCCACGTGTCAGTCTGATTCAGTTCCTGGCGGCAGAGTTCCTCGGCAAAGATGGGATACAAGTCTTCTGCTTTCAGCGGTTGCTTGGTGCCGGGGTGAAGCGGTGGCATGGGCTTGTTCACCATATCGGCTTGTATGTTATACCAGTACTGTGGGATTTCCTCTTCCGGGAGAATGAATCTTTTCTTTTTGTTGCTCATAGTGGTTAAAATTATTAATAATTCAATGCCCAAATGTAGCTATTATTTTTGAACCAATTTCTTTTTCCTTTTGTTTTTTGTATATCAAGGTATATTTGTCTAAGTTTGCCGCGTTTCATTAATCGATGCATTTATGAAGATTTATCATAAATTCCTTTTGTATCAAAATAAATGGATTCACCCTTACGTACGGATGACAGTGGGAGTAATGACTTCCATCACTTATTTGGCCTCCATCCTGCTGATTGTCGGCGTGGTCTATGAGCATGGCTTTACGATTTCAGAGGTCGAGGCGCATCAGCTCCAACGCTTGTACCATGGGGTGTGGATTGTTTTTCTGGTAGATGTCACCCTTCGCATTTTGCTGGAATACAAGGATACCCGGCGCACCTTCAGTAAGCTCACCTGGATACTGACCATTCTGCTCTATCTGACTCTTATCCCGGTCATTTTCCATCGTCCGGAGGAGGAGGGCGCCATCTTGCAGTTCTGGGAATTTCTGCATGGCAAGGCCTATCATCTTGTCCTGCTGCTGGTGTTTTCCTTTTTCAGCCTTTCCAACGGGCTGGTACGGTTGCTGGGGCGGCGTACGAACCCTTCGCTTATTCTGGCTGCAAGTTTCCTGATAATCATAATGATAGGCACGGGGCTGTTGATGTTGCCGCGCTGCACGGTGAACGGCATATCGTGGGTCGACTCGCTGTTCATATCCACCAGTGCGGTGTGCGTCACGGGGCTGACGTCTGTCGATGTGGCGTCCACTTTTACCCCGACCGGTTTTGTGGTAATCATTCTGCTGATTCAGATAGGCGGTCTGGGAGTGATGACACTGACGAGCTTCTTTGCCATGTTCTTCATGGGTAATACCTCGTTGTACAATCAGTTGGTGGTGCGCGACATGGTGAGTTCCAATTCCTTAAATTCCCTGCTCTCCACCCTGGTCTATATTCTGGCCTTTACGCTGGTGATTGAAGGAATAGGGATGCTTGCTATCTGGGGAGACATCCACGGGACGATGGGGATGGACCTTCAGGAAGAGCTGGCCTTTTCCGCTTTTCATGCCATTTCCGCTTTCTGCAATGCGGGATTCTCCACGTTGCCCGGAAATCTGGGTAATCCGTTGGTGATGACGGGGCACAACCCGTTCTTCATCTATATATCTCTGCTGATTATTCTGGGGGGTATCGGTTTCCCCATACTGGTGAATTTCAAGGATATTATTCTTTACCATCTGCGTCGTCTGTGGCACTTTCTGCGTACGTGGCATTGGGACGGCAAGCGTTTTTACCATCTGTACAACCTGAATACAAAGATTGTACTGATAGTCACCTTCCTGCTGCTGGTACTGGGCACGGTGGGCATTGCTGTCTTTGAGTGGAATGCCGCCTTCGCCGGCATGTCGGTGGCCGACAAGTGGACGCAGGCGTTTTTCAATGCCACGTGTCCCCGTACGGCAGGCTTTACCAGTGTGGACTTGGCAGGCTTGGGGGTACAGACATTGCTTATATATCTGTTTCTGATGTGGGTGGGAGGCGGTTCACAGTCTACGGCAGGCGGTATCAAGGTAAATGCCTTTGCGGTAGTGGTGCTGAATCTGGTGGCTGTGTTGCGCGGCACGGAACGGGTAGAGGTGTTTGGCCGTGAGCTGTCACATGATTCCATCCGTCGTTCCAATGCCACGGTGGTGATGTCGTTCGGCGTCTTGTTGCTGTTTGTTTTCATCATCAGTATGCTGGAGCCGGGTACGTCGCTTTTGGCCATTACCTTCGAGTGTGTGTCGGCATTGAGCACGGTGGGGTCCAGTTTGAACCTTACCCCACGGTTGGGAGACGACAGCAAGCTGCTGGTGGCACTGCTGATGTTTGTGGGGCGTGTGGGACTAATTACGCTGATGCTTGGCATCATCAAGCAGAAGAAGCATACGAAGTATCAGTATCCGAGTGGTCAGATTATTATCAATTAAATGAGATGAAGTATATTATTATCGGTTTAGGGAATTATGGTCACGTGCTGGCAGAAGAGCTTTCTGCACTGGGGCACGAAGTGATAGGTGCGGACGTGAGCGTCGGCCGGGTGGATAGTCTGAAGGAAAAGATTGCCACAGCCTTTGTCATCGACGCTACGGACGAGCAGGCCTTGTCCGTGTTGCCGCTGAACAGTGTGGATGTGGTGATTGTTGCCATCGGCGAGAATTTCGGTGCATCCATCCGTGTAGTGGCTTTGCTGAAGCAGAAGAAGGTGCAGCATATCTATGCCCGCGCCATTGACGCTGTCCACCGTTCCGTACTCGAGGCTTTTGAGCTGGAACGCATTCTTACTCCCGAGGAGGATGCCGCACGCGGACTGGTACAGTTGCTGGAATTCGGTGCCGATATGGAGACCTTCCGCGTGGCACCGGATTATTATGTAGTCAAGTTCACCGTTCCGGACAGGTTCATTGGCTATTATGCCAATGAATTGAATCTCGATAAGGAGTTTGGCCTGAAGATGCTCGCCTTGAAACGTGCCGAGACTTTGAAGAATTGCCTGGGCGTCTCGTATGTGCAACACAATGTACTGAACGAACTGCCGGAAAATGACCAGATACAAGCCGGCGACCAGTTAGTGTGCTACGGACGGTATAAGGATTTCCAGAAGTTCTGGAAAGCACTATGATAATTGGTAGTTGGAAATGTGTCAAAAGTGGTATTCACCCCCCATTTTCAACTAATCAAAGTCTTTCTCCCGACACCGATAATGGAAATAATCAGTCAGGAAGTGTGCATTCTTGCGTATGAACTCTTGCCCGTATTCTTTTCTTTGCAAACTGTTCAGATAAGCATCCGGAAGCATGCCTTCGTCTTGCAGGATGCAACTCAATTGGTAGGGGATAATGTCTGGGTTGACGATGAACATAATGGCGTTTTTCTCTGCTTCCTCCTTATTATAATTAGGGTTGTCCGGAGATTTGATGCATTCGCACAGCTTGAATTGGATATGTAGGCCGGTGTGCGGGTTGGCCATCAGCATGGCTCCGTTTTCCGTATTTATGCGTGGTATGTCCAGGCCTTCTTTCAAATTGTAGTCCATCTTGTTCAGCAGAAAATCAGAAATCTCCTCTTGCGATTGGCAGAATACAAAAGATTTCCCGCCGGATGCTTTTATGAAATCATGGAATGCAGCCTTTTCATTCGTCTTTTCTTTCTGTTTCGTCAAGTCGTCCACATATTCCGCCATTTTCTGGTTGTACTTGTTCTCGAGAAGCATGCCGCACTGCCACCATGCGTTGCCAAAATAAATCAGTTCGCAGATAAGGGTGCTTTTCCCTACCTCTCGGCTACGGATGGCCGAAAGGTTCAAGGACTTCTTGGTTATCTTGAATTCGCCTTCGTCCTCACTGCACAAATCTTTGACGTACAGATACCTGTCATCTTCTTTCTCCAGCAGATAACAACTGTTTTCCCGTACCTTCACCTTGCCCCAAAGCTGATGTTCGGGATGGGCATTGCCGATGAGAGCCAGCCATTCCGGTGAGGTCAGCGACAGCAGGTTGCGGCGCCCTTTGAACGTCAGTGAGGTGCGTGTGGCATATATGAGGGTCTCTGCCATTTCGGGAGTAATCTTTTCATCATCCAGCAACCGTTCAGCTTCGTCCCGGCATTGGGCGACATTTTCGATGTTGAAGTAGCATTGGTAGTGAAACCAATCCAGTATCTCCCGGTAGCGGAAGAAGTCTTCTTCTCCCATGGCAGAGTGGTATAGAAATTCCTGCATCCTTTCATTTTCGGGAGCGGTTTCGTATTCCTCTGCAAGCAGTCCGTATATCTCTTGTGCAGTCTGCTCTATTCCGGGATTCTCGGGGTTGATGGCGCTTATTCCCCGGCACAGATATTGTATATGGTGCCAAAGCAGAAAGCGTATGTCCTCCAGATTGATTTCATCCGGAAAATAATCGCCTTTGATGGGGTAGAAGGGCAGATAGGCTCCGTATCGCTTCCGGCACTCGGCAGTGAATGCCTGCCAGATGCCGGTCTGGGAGATGACGTCCTCAAACCATGCGGCGAGGCAGAGGCTTGTATAGCGTATGTTTTCCTCTTCTTCGAAGGCGTCGGCTATCGTTGAAGAGTAAAGTCTTTTGTGGATTTCGTTTGCAATGCCGACGTAGTACTGGTCAACGCTGTTTGTCTGCTTGTACGGATGCAGTTCCAACCATTTTTGGGGATATATTTTCTTCATGACTCTAAAGTGAGTTTGGTGTGTATTTTTTATATGTTTCATTTCCAGCGTAAAGATATGTTTTTTATGGGAATTTTCTTGTTTTTCCTCCTTTCGATTAGTATATTTGTATGCTACTATTAAATCGTTCCATCGTGTGGAAAAAATCGTTCCACCATGGTGGAACGATTTTTCTTCCGTGGTGGAATGATATTTTCTCCATGGTGGAATGATTAAAGAATAGCATTTCTTCTCCTTAATGCCGTGGAAGAAGAAATGACGGAATTGCAGGACCATTTAAAAACAGAATATATATGAGTGCGTATTACGACCTTTTCGAGAAACCCGACGTCCGCCAGACCGGCGAGCAACAATCCCTTTATGCCCGCTTTGTCCCCAAGGGCACCATCGACCGCAAGGAATTTATCGAGCGTGTACATCTTTTCACCGGTCTCAGCCGCAGCCTGCTGGAAGGAGCGATGGCAGGCTTTATGGATGAGTTGCGCGACTGCCTTGCCAATGGCTGGACGGTGGAGCTGGGCGAACTGGGTTACTTCACCCCCTCTTTGAGTTGTACCCGCCAGGCGACGGACAAGAAAGAGCTTCGTGCTGCCTCCATCGCTTTGCGCGGGTTGAATTTCCGTCTGGGCAGGGAGTTCTATAAGGATTTGAAAGGTAAGATGCAGTTGGAGCGTTGTCCGCAATCGGCATCGGCGCCTGCTTCGTCTGCCGATGAGGCGTTGGGCGTGGAGCAGCGCTGGCAGTTGCTGGATGAGTATTTGCAGCAGTATCCCTGCATCAATCGCTCTCAGTATGCACGGCTGGCAGGACGTAGTTATAAGCAGGCGGTTGTCGATTTGAATAGGTTTATAGAAGAAGGGGTGCTGATGAGGCATGGGATGGGGCCGAGTGTGGTGTATGCCAGAAAGAGGTAAAATTCAAGATGTGTATTTGCATCCGAATCGAAATGCAAAGGACATATCCCGTGAGTTCAATATGGATAAAGGGCTGTTATTCCGCATATTGAAAAAGCTGGAGGCAAATCATTCTCGACACCCCCAAGAATACGGACAGAGCACATCTGTTTTATGAGAAAGCCGGATTCAAGAAAATAGAGAAAGAAGAACTCTCCATCGAATACGATTATCCGTATGATGACAGTGACTTCTTCTGCCTGACCTTGAACGGATACCAATAAATTTACGGTTATTAGAAATTCAATCGGATAAATTAAGATTTATGGAGATACATAAAGTCCATTCTGTTTTTTTCAGTGCTACATTTACTACCAAAGCCATCGTGCAGGGTATCGTCAAGCAGCTGCACGCCGATAATATCCAACATGACATTACGAGTAATGTTTTAATCCCCCGGTTTGAGATTGGGACGCAATGAATTGTTGGTCGTAGGCGTGCCGTCCTATTCAGGAAGAGTGCCCGACACGTGCCATTGCGTCGGAGAACCCCATAAAGACAGATGAAAGTCAATGTATTTCATGTGGAAGGTGCATTGCCCTATGTCCTGTCGGCTCACGAAACTACCACTATCCATTTTTCGGAAAAAAGAGTTTGGAGTTTGCAAGCGCAAATTCAGAGAGAAAAGAACTTGAACTTTTTTACGCTGTCAATTAAAGATGCCGTAAAGGATAAAAACAATGTATGATTAAGGAATAAAATTTCTTAATCATTGTCTATCAGTTCCTTTCTTTTTCTCCAATATCCTTTTTTATCCTACGAAAACCTCCTTAAACCTCCGTTAAAGCACCACCCCGTTTTCTGCCCGTTGTATCTTTGCATCGTGGTCACAAAGAAACTGGTTTTGCAGACTGACGAGCGAACAAGACCGACTTTTATTAATCAATTTAAAATTAAAAAACTATGGCTTTGAATTATGAAGTAAAAAAGAGAGTATTCGGTTTTGACGAGACAAAAACGGAAAAGTACGTGGCGCAGATGAAAACTTTGGGTGTGGTAGGTTTTAAGGATTTATGCGACGAGGTTTCCAAGATAGGCATGGCGCCTCGCGGTGTGGTGAAGTTGGTGCTGGACGGATTGATCGACACCTTGAATATGGATATCAACAAGGGATTTTCGGTACAGCTGGGTGAGTTCGGCTGTTTCCGTCCCGGCATCAACGCTAAGAGCCAGGACAAACTGGAAGACGTGACGGCAAGCACGATTTATCGCCGCAAGATTATCTTCACCCCGGGCTTCTACTTTAGGGACATGCTGACCCGCGCCAGCGTAGAGAAGATGGATTGGTCGGGCAACGGCACCGTTTCTGGCGGGGGTAGCTCCAAACCAAATCCGGATGGCGGCGGTTCCGATGGCGACCAGGGAGAAAATCCGTTAGGATAAACATTCTGTAAATAAGGAGAATATGAACTTTCTCAGAAAAAGGTTCATATTCTCCTTGAAATACTTGACTTCGCCTTTTGAATATCGTATCTTTACATCAATCATTTAAAAATCAGACAAACTGCTATGGAAACAGAAAATGGCTTTCGTATCACGACTTATAAAAAGAAAGATTTGGCATGCCTCTATTGCCCCAATGCTACTGCACGTTGCGCCATCCGCACCCTGACGCGGTGGATAAAACGGAATCACGAACTGTATGAAGCCTTGGCGCATACCGGGTACAATGTAAGGACACGGACATTCATGCCGAAGCAGGTGAGCCTTATCGTACAGTATCTGGACGAACCTTAATATTCTTTTCAACCTCATTTATTATGTTAAAGCGGGAAGTTGCGGTTAAACTTCCCGCTTTTGTTTTTGTCATAGATACGTTGCAACACAATAGGTATAACTAACATAAGGTATTAATTAAAAAAAGAGAAAAATGATGAAAAGAATAGTTCTGATATGGATGGCCGCCTTCCTAATGGGTGGCATGGCAATGGCACAACATGCCCGCCACAGTGATAAAATGCCCGAACCGAAAGTCCGTGCCGAGCGCATGACGGAACGGATGGTGAAAGAGTACTCCTTGAACGATACGCAGAAACAACAACTGCTGGAGGCAAATCTGGCATTGGTTGAGAAAATGGGAGATATGCCGATGCATCGTGCCAAAGCACACAAGCATCATAAGAGAGATGGTAAGCGCCATCAATTGACGGATGAGCAACGCGCGCAGAAAAAAGCGGAGATGGAAAAGAAGCGTGAAGAGATGAAGACTGCCCGTATTGCTTATGATTCACAACTCCGGAAGATTATGACGGAAGAACAATATGCTGCATACAGCAAGAAAGTGCAGGATAGAAAAGCAAAAATGGAATCTAAAAGAAAATAAATTTTCTATTGCATTCAATTTGTACTATTTTTGTCCGGTCAACTACTAAAAAACAGAACGATGAAGAATATAGTCTATATTTTAGTGTGTGCATCGGTCATTTTCTTCACTGCTTGTTCGTCGCAAGACAAGAATAAGAAAGACGGTACGCAGGTATTGATGCAGGATAGTACAGAAATTGCCGGCCCACAGCGCATGCAGGTGTCTGATGTAAAAACATCCTTTACGTATAAGGGAAAAGAGTATCAGTCTTCTGTAGTGCGCCGGCCGGATGAATCTCTGCCGATAGTGAAAAACGAGCAGGGGGAGAAATTTGTGGATAACCGTATCACCTTGCGCATCACGTGCGGCGGGAAGCAGGTGGTGGATAAAGTGTTCACCAAAGATAATTTTGCTTCGTTGGTGGATGCCAAGTTCATGAAGTACTCTATTCTTGAGGGGCTGGTCTATGACAAGACCACTCCGCAAGGAATCATATACGCGGCCAGCGTCTGCTATCCGCAATCCGACCTTTATGTTCCCATCAGACTGACCATTACGGCTGACGGGAAAATCTCCATGGCAAAAGAAGAACTGATGGAGGACTATCAGACAGACAGCATTGATTAGTGGATAGTTTTCCAGATTGTTTCCAGTTTTGTAGACCATCTTTGCCGGTATGAAAATCCTGATTGTAGAAGATGAGCAAGATTTGCGGGAAACCATCCGCACTTCGCTCTTGAAAGAAAAGTTTGTTGTAGAGACCGCTGCCGACTATTTTTCGGCATTGGATAAAATCAATGACTACGATTACGACTGCATTCTGCTGGATATCATGTTGCCTGGCGGGAGCGGTCTGGACTTGCTGCGTGAGCTGAAACGGCTGCACCGCAGTGACAGTGTGCTTATTATCTCGGCCAAAGACTCGCTGGACGACAAGGTGGACGGGCTGGAACTGGGAGCCGACGATTACCTTACAAAGCCTTTCCATCTGGCAGAACTCAATGCACGTGTCAAGTCATTGATACGTCGGCGGCAGGCGAAGGGAGATGTGACCGTCACCCTTGGAAATCTTTTGCTCTACCCCGACAAACGGCAGGTAGAGATAAACGGAAAACCCTTGCAGCTGAACCGCAAGGAGTTCGACCTGCTTTATTATTTTGTAGTCAACCCCGGCCGGGTCATCAATAAAATGAGCCTTGCCGAGTCGGTGTGGGGAGACAATATAGACCAGGCGGATTCGTTGGATTTTATCTACTCGCAAGTGAAGAATCTGCGTAAGAAATTGAAACAAGCTGAGGCTACCATAGAATTAAAGGCTGTCTATGGATTCGGCTACAAACTCTCCGAACGATGAAGCTGCTGAGCTACACCTACCGCAAACTTGCATTGCTGCTGTTTCTGTTGATGGCAGTGTGGGGTGTGCTGTTCTATTACGCAATCATTGACGAGGTGGTGGATGAGACGGACGATACGTTGGAGAATTACGGTGAGATATTGATGGAGAGTGCGCTTCACGACCCCTCGATACTCGAAACGGAAGGCTCGTTGATGTCTTTCTATAAGTTCACCCCTATATCCGAAGAGGAAGGGCGGCATTACAGACAAGTGTTCTATGATGCTACGGTTTATATCGAACTGGAGGATGAAGACGAACCGGTACGTGTCATGTGTACCGCTTTCCGTATGCCCGACGGGCAATATTATGAGTTGAAACTGATGATTTCCATTTTGGAGCGGGATGACATGGTGGAGGCTATGCTTTGGTATCTGGGAGCGCTGTTCCTGTTGTTTCTCATCTGTACTTCCATCGGCATCCAGTTGGTGCTGAAGGGAGTGTTCCGTCCGTTACATAGGTTGCTTGACTGGCTGCACTGCATTCAGCCCGGCAAGGAGGTGCCTCCATTGGACAACCCGACGAAGATACGGGAGTTCCGCCAGTTGAGCGATGCTGCATTGGATATGGGCAACCGCAGCTACAAGGCATACGAGGAGCAGAAGCAGTTCATCGAGAATGCCTCGCATGAGTTGCAGACACCGCTTGCCATCGTGAGGGGAAAAGTGGAACTGCTGGCTGAGAGTGAAGGGATGACGGAACAGCAAATGGAGCAGCTGGACGAGATATATGCCACGCTGGGGCGTGCCGTAAAACTGAACAAGTCCCTGCTGTTGCTTTCCCGTATAGAGAACGGGCAGTATACCGAGATGGAAGATGTTTCGGTGGATGAGATATTGGATGAACTCTTGCCCGACCTGATGGATATCTATGAACATAAGCAGGTGAGACTGATACGAAAACGGGAGGAGCAGCCTTTTATCATCCGTTGCAACCATTCGCTGGCGCAAATACTGGTTTCCAATCTGGTGAAGAACTCGTTGCTGCACAATAGGGAAGGGGGAGAGTTGCAGGTACTTACCACTCCAACTTCGCTGGTCATAAAGAATACGGGTGATGTTCCTTTGGATGGAGAGAAGTTGTTCCGGCGTTTCTATCATGGCATGGATGGCAAGAAGGACTCCACCGGACTGGGGCTTGCCATAGCGCGTTCCATTGCGTTGTCGTCTTTATTGAAGCTCACGTATGAATGGCAGAATGGTATGCATGCCTTCCGTCTGGTTAAAGAAAGTAAAATTTACCGTTAACTGCGATTATTCCCAAATCTTTCCTAATTCTCTACCGTTATTTGCAGTGTGAATGATATGAAATTTATTAGTAACATTAAAAAATAACGATTATGAAGAAAGTATTGTCTATTCTTGTGTTGGCTCTTGTAGCTGTTCAGTTTGCCTTTGCCGGTGATGTTATCACTCAGGATGCCAAGCAGCTTCCGCTGACGGCACGCAACTTTATCAACCAGTATTTCTCGAAACCGCACATTTCACACATCAAGATTGAAAGTGAAATATTGCAGACTAAAAAATATGAAGTGCTGTTGACAGACCGTACGGAAATAGACTTCGACAAGAAAGGAAATTGGTTGGAAGTGGATTGCAAGAAGTCCGCTGTTCCCGAAGCATTGATTCCGGTTCCCGTAAAGGAGTATGTGAAGGCTAACTTCCCGAGAGAGATTATTACTAAAATCGAGCGCGGACGTACCGGCGTGGAAATTGAACTGGGTAATGACTACTCTTTGAAGTTCAACAAAAAGGGAAAGTTCGTCAGCATGGACGACTGATTCTCCGGTAGCTATTAACTTAAACCTTATAGAGAAATGATGAGAATGAAGATTCAAATGTTGGCGATGATGTTCATCGCCGCCTTTGCACTTGGTGCATGCAGTGATGATGACGACAAGGATGATGTCAAAGTGCCCGAAGCAATGCCACAAGCATTGAAGTCCAAATACCCTTCCGCAATCCATGTGGAATGGGAACAGAAAGGGGGCTATTTTGTTGCAGATTGTAAAGTGGATGGGCAGGAAAAGGATGTATGGTTCAATAATCAGGCGGAATGGCAACTGACGGAAACCGAATTGCTTTGGAATAATCTTCCGGGAACAGTACAGACCTCTTTCAGCGCCAGTGAGTATGCCGGTTGGAAGATAGAGGAGATTGTTCTTTTGGAGTATCCGGTAGTGCCTATGCAGTTTGTCATTGAAGTTGAAAAGGGAAATGCAGAGTATCAATTGTTCTATTCGGAAGAAGGCGGCTTGCTACAGACAAAAGATGTGAGCGGTAATAGGGATGATACGCATTGGCCGGTAAAACTTGATTAGAGAAGAGTTAAGGATAAGGGATTAAGGATATTAGTGTTGTGCAATCATATTGAAAACTTAATCCCTTAATCCTTAATCCCTTATCCCTTATCCTTAACTACATCGGCTTATAATCCTTCGCCAGTCCTCCTTCGCTGGTTTCTTTGTAGAGGGAGGGCAGGTCGTTTCCGGTTTCTTTCATGACTTCCACCACTTTGTCGAATGACACGCGGTGCATGCCGTCGGTGAAGGAGGAGTAAAGGTTGGCATCCAAGGCGCGTGCAGCGGCGTAGGCATTACGTTCGATGCACGGGATTTGTACCAGTCCGCAAACCGGGTCGCAGGTCATACCCAAATGATGCTCCAATCCCATTTCAGCGGCATATTCTATTTGTGCCGGACTGCCTCCAAACAATTGGTTGGCTGCGGCTGATGCCATGGAACATGCTACGCCTACCTCTGCCTGGCATCCGGCTTCCGCTCCCGAAATGGAAGCGTTGGTCTTCACGATGTTTCCTATCAGTCCAGCTGTGGCAAGGGCACGAAGTATGCGTGTGTCGCTGAACTCCCGGCTTTTTTGCAGATGATAGAGCACTGCTGGTACAATGCCACACGAACCGCAGGTAGGTGCAGTGACAATGACCCCGCCTGAGGCATTTTCTTCACTTACTGCCAAGGCATAGGCAAATACCAGTCCGCGCGACTGGAGAGAAGCCTTGTAGCCACTGGCACGTATATAATAGGTCGAAGCCTTTCTGCGCAGATTCAGGAGGCCGGGCAAGACTCCTTCACTATCCAATCCCCGTTTTACAGCAGCCTGCATGGTTTTCCATACCTCCTGCAGGTAATCCCAAATGTCGCTTTCCTCGCATTCCTTGACGTACTCCCAGTAACTTTTTCCGGTACGTTCACACCATTGTAGTATTTCGGTCATACTGTTCATTTCGTATACATCCGGGGTGTTTACGGATGATGCTCCGTCATTCTCTTCTGCCAGGGCACCGCCGCCGACACTGAATACAGTCCATTGGTCGGTCTCCTTGCCTTCGCTGTCCAAAGAGACGAATTTCATGCCGTTGGGATGGAAGGGCAGGAATATTTTGGGTTCCCAGATTATTTCTACCGGTGCTGCGGGTTGCAGTGTCTCGGTGATGGCAACATTGGTCATGTGTCCCTTGCCGGTAGCGGCGAGGCTTCCGTATAGGGTTACTTGGAATGCGGCTGCTTCGGGATGCCTTTCCAGGAATATCTGAGCTGCCTTGCGCGGTCCCATGGTGTGGCTGCTGGATGGACCGGTACCGATACGGTAGAGTTCTTTGATTGATTTCATATATTTCAGATTTATGATTTAGCTTTAACTATCAATTATCAACTGTCAATTATCCATTAACTCAAGTCCACAACGGTGATGCCTGCTCCGCCGAACTGTATATGTTCGTCGGCAAAGTGGCGCACTCCGGGAACAGTTTCCAGATATTGACGGATAAGCATGCGCAGGATGCCTGTTCCCGTTCCGTGAAGGATACGCACGCGTGACATGCCGACAAGGATGGCGTCATCAATGAAATAGGTAACGGCTTGCAAGGCTTCGTCGCCACGCATGCCGCGGACATCAATGTCTTGTTTGAAATGCAGTTTCTTCTCGTACATGCTGTCCTGGGTCTGGGCGCTGATGAAAGTACTTTTGGTGGACACATCAGCTTGTTTAGGCTGCGCGTTGGTACGTTCCAGCCTGTCCAGCTTTACGGTAGTCTTGATGCTGCCGAACGCGATGACCGCATTCTTGCCATTCACTTCCATTACTTCGCCCACAGAGGTTTGGCCCTTTATTCTGACGTTGCAGCCGGGGGTGATGGCTGCAAGGCGTTCTGCCTCTTTCCGCGCCTGCTGTTCTGCCAAAGCCTGGGCAGACAGTCCGTTCTCTTTTCCTTTGCCCGCTTTCTTTTCCTTTTTCCGGTTCTGCTTCTCTTTCAGCTTTTCCATTTTGCGGGCGATTTTTTCTTCCAGTTCCTTGTTGGCAAGCGCTTCCATTGATTCACGGAAGTCTGTCAATTCCTGACGGGCCTGGCGTGTCTTTTCTTTTTCTGCTTGGGCTTCTTTGATGGAGCGTATGGTGTTCTCGATGCGCGCATTGGCTTCCTGCATCAGTTGCTCCACTTCTTCTTTCGCTTTGCGCAGAATCTCCTTCCGGGATTTCTGCAAATCTTCGATTTCGGTTTGATAGCGCTCGATAGTCTCTTCCATGTGCTTTTCACGCTGGCGTATTGTCTGGCGTTTGCCTTCCCAATAGCGTTTGTCGCGCACAATGTCTTGCAGGTACTTATCGGCATTGATGTATTCGCTGCCCACGATTTTCGAGGCATCGGCGATGACGTCTTCCGGCAGACCTATTTTGCGGGCAATCTCTACAGCGAACGAACTGCCCGGATTGCCTATCTGCAACTGGAACAGTGCTTGCATCAGATGGCGGTCATAGAGCATGGCGCCGTTTACTACACCTTCATGGTCTTCGGCAAAATGCTTCAGGTTCTGATAGTGTGTGGTGATGACACCGAACGTCTGTTTTTGGTTAAAGCGTTTCAATACGGCTTCGGCGATGGCGCCTCCTATCTGGGGCTCCGTTCCACCACCGAATTCATCAATCAGGATGAGGCTCCGTTCGTTGCAGCTTTTCATCATGATTTTCATGTTCGTAAGGTGGGAGGAGTAGGTACTTAAATCATCTTCAATGGACTGCTCGTCACCGATGTCAATGAATATGCTGCTGAATATTCCGGCATGACTGCGTTCGTGCATCGGGGTGAGTAGTCCGGATTGTAGCATGTATTGCAATAAGCCTACTGTCTTTAGGCAGACGGACTTGCCGCCTGCGTTCGGACCGGAGATAATGAGGATACGTTGCTTTTCATTCAGTTCGATGTCAAGCGGTACGACTTTTTTGCCATGTTTGGCGAGAGAAAGTTGCAAGAGTGGGTGTACCGCCATTGTCCAGTCCAGCAGTTGCTTGTTTTCGAGAGCTGGTTTCAGTCCGGATATTTGCTCGGCAAACAATGCTTTGGCACGTATGAAGTCTATTTCGGCAAGGAACTCGTATGATAGCAGTACGTCGGGGATAGAGGGACGCAACTGGTTGGAGAAGTCCGTTAGAATGCGGATAATTTCTCTGCGTTCGTCACCTTCCAGCTCCCGTATGCGATTGTTGGCTTCCACTACTTCGGCAGGCTCGATGAATACGGTTTTACCACTGGCCGACTCGTCGTGTACAATACCGCGTATTTTCCGTTTCAGTGCCGGTGCGACGGGAATGACCAGACGACCGTCACGCATGGTGGGCGTTACGTCTTTGTCCACAACACCCTCGGACTGGGCATTTCGTAGAATACTGTTCAGTGAGCGGGAGATGCTTCCCATGGTACTTGCCAGTTCCCGACGGATGCGTGCCAGTTCTGCGGAGGCGTTGTCCTTGATTTTTCCGTAAGGAGAGAGGATGCCGTTTATTTTCGCTATGAGCTGCGGGAAGACGGTGATGTCTCTCGCCAGCTTTTTCAGGCAAGGGTAGGGGGAAGCGCCTTCTTCCTCATCATCGTCGCTTTTCTGTAGGAAGCGTACTATATCGCGTATGGTTTCCAGCGAACGGCGCAGGTCGAAAAGTTCTGGCTCGTCCAGATACATGCCTTCCACGCGTATGCGTTTCAGTGACGGACGTACATCAAAAAAGTATTGTGCCGGGAAGTTGTCTTCTTCTTGGAGTATGCGTACAAATTCGGTGACTTGGTCCAGACGCTCCTCCACCTCTCCAAAGTGGTCGGAGAATGCCATGTCCATCACCCGTTCTTCACCAAGTGTACTGAGGCATTTTTCTTTCAGCAATCGGCGTATTTGGTCGAAACCTATTTTCTGTTCAAAGTTCTGCGGATATATCATGGTGCAAAAGTACTATTAATTCATGAAAAAAGAGAAAGGAAGTTTGCAGAATTAAAAATGATTTGTACCTTTGCATCGCTTTAAGAAAAAAGCACTTCCCGAAAAGGAAGTTTTTAGGAGAGGTGGCAGAGTGGTCGATTGCGGCGGTCTTGAAAACCGTTGTACTGCGAGGTACCGGGGGTTCGAATCCCTCCCTCTCCGCAGAACCTACTGGACAAAAGAGGACAGTAAGAGGACAAAAACCTACAAATCAGCGATTTGTAGGTTTTTTTATTGCCTATAAGTCTTGTTTCCAAGACAACAAAAGGACTTGAAAAGACATAGTTTCGTTACTAAATCGTTACCTATTCCCTGCCGGACAAAAACGGTAACGATTTGTCCGAAAATGACCGCAGGAAGTCCGAATTTGTCCACCGTCTAAATATCTCACATTTAAAGTGTTATCATTAGTTTTGTAACTTAAAAAATGTGAGGTTATGAAGAGTACATTTAAAGTCCTTTTCTATTTAAAGAAAGGTTCTGAAAAGAAGAACGGCGAGGTTATGATTATGGCAAGAATTACCATTGACGGTAAGTTATGCCAGTTTAGTACGAAACAAAGCATTCTGCCCGAAAACTGGAATATAGCAGCAGGTAAAGCCAAAGGTAAAGATGCAGGCAAAATAAATGCCTTATTAGAGGATATAAAAGCATCCCTGAATAATATCTACCACGAACAGCAACGGCGTGATAACTATGTGACAGCCGAAAAGGTGAAAAATGAATTTTTGGGACACAGTGAAAAACACGAAACCATTTTAAACCTTTTCAAAAAGCACAATGACGATGTTAAGCAGTTGGTCGGCATATCTAAGACGATTGCCACCTATCGTAAATATGAAGTGACCCGCCGCCACCTTGCCGAGTTTATCCAAAGCAAATACAATATATCGGATATTGCTATCAATGAAATCACCCCGATGTTTATTACAGACTTCGAGTTGTATTTGCGTACTACCTGTAAATGTGGTTATAATACGACTGCCAAGTTTATGCAGTTCTTCAAACGCATTATCCTGATAGCCCGTAATAACGGCATCCTGATAGGCGACCCGTTCGCCAATTATAAAATCCGTTTGGAGAAAGTAGATAGGGGGTATTTGTCAGAGGATGAAATTAAAATCATCCTTAAAAAGAAGATGGTTTCCGAACGGTTGGAAAACGTCAGGGACTTGTTTATCTTTTCCTGTTTCACTGGTTTGGCTTATGTTGATGTCGCCAACCTTACCCAAGAGAATATACGCAAATCATTTGACGGCAAGTTATGGATAATCACCAAACGCCAAAAGACCAATACGGACGTAAATGTTCCTTTGCTGGATATTCCTAAAATGATATTGAAGAAATATAAAGGCAAGCTGCCGAACGGTAAGGTACTTCCGGTAATCAGCAATCAAAAACTTAATGCGTATTTGAAGGAAATAGCGGACGTTTGCGGGATTAAAAAGAACTTGACATTTCACCTCGCCCGGCACACATTTGCGACCACAACCACGCTTGCAAAGGGTGTTCCCATCGAAACGGTCAGCAAAATGTTGGGACACACTAATATAGAAACCACGCAAATTTACGCCCGCATTACCAATAATAAGATAGGTAACGATATGCAGGGACTTGATAAGAAATTTGTCGGTATCGAGAAGATTTATAAAGAAGCCCTGTAACCATTCAAACAAGGAACTTGCCGTTAAAACGGCAGGTTCTCTACCTTATTATTACTCACTTTAAAACAAATAAGCACATGAAAAGACAGTATCATAGAGAGTATCTGACCCGTGAAGAACTAACCGCCTTTTTAAAGGCTAAACTTTCTTCCGAACATCTTGAAAAAGTCCGTGATGTTTTTGTATTCTCCTGCTTCACCGGGCTGGTTTATGAAGATTTAAAAAAGCTACGTGCAGAGCAACTTATGACGTTACCCAGTGGTAGCCACTATTTGCGAATATATGTTCCTATGACCCGTTTTCCCCGTACTATTCCCCTGTTGGATATTCCTTATAAAATAATTGAGAAATACAAAGGGCAACAAGAGGACGGCGGGTTGTTTCCGCTTTTTCCTTTACCTGTAATGAATATTCGGTTACGGGAAATAGCTTCTGAATGTGGCATAAACAAAACTATCACCACTTTTTCAGCCCGCCGGACGTTTGCCACTACGATAGCTTCGGAAAACGGTATTCCCCTTGAAGCCGCAGCCAAAATATTGGGGCATAGTCTTTTGAAAAGTACGCTTTCAGTCACTTGCTTTACGAAAAACAAGATAGCCAGTGATATGTCCGCTATTTCCGGGCAATTCAAAGATATGGAAACCATGTTTAATTTATAAATAATAGAATTATGGACTTACAAATCATTCAGAACAAAATTTTTGAAATCAGGGGTTACCGTGTAATGCTTGATTTTCATTTGGCAGAACTTTACGGAGTGCAGACCAAAGTATTGAAACAAGCGGTGAAACGTAATGAAAAACGCTTCCCGCCTGATTTTCGTTTCACCATGACGAAAGAGGAATGGCACGAACTGGTCACAAATTGTGACCAGTTGCCGGAGAGCCTGAAACACAGCTATGTACTTCCCGATTGTTTCACAGAACAGGGGGTTGCTATGCTTAGCAGCGTGTTGCGCAGTCAGACCGCCATAGACGTGAATATCTCCATCATGCGGGCGTTTGTCCTTATGCGCCAAATGGTAATCAGTTACGAAGAATTGCTGAAACGTATAGAGGAACTGGAAATAAGCACTGATGCACAATTCAGCGAAGTTTATCAAGCATTGACCCAATTATTAAGCAAGCCCGAACCGAAGCCACGCAAACCGATAGGATATAGAACCTATGACGAATAATTGTTTAAGGTATTCGGTTGTCTAAGGGGTGTCACCAGTGATACCCCTTTTTCAGTTCCCTAAAGTAATGTATCTCAATCACAAATTTTAGCAAAGTTACAGCCCGGTGGGGACAAATACCAAATCCGAGCCGTTCCGGTTTTCTAAAAAATCTCCACACCTACGGGTCGTATTTTTTGAAAAGATTAGGTTGAAGTCCCCGCCAAACTGTGGGTGTCCGGCAAAATTTCTTATTGTTTAATTTAAAATTCAGGCGTTATGAAAACAACAGAATTTACCATGCCGGAAATTACTATCTCTTATAAAGACAATGTAAAAGCATCCGAAAGAATAAAAATACTCTCTTCTGAAACTTCTTATTCTTACTTAAAACCTTTCTATTCCGAATGTATGGAACACCACGAAGAAAGTTATGTAATGTTCCTCAATCGGGCAAACAAGGCTTTAGGCGTTTCCCTTATCTCTAAAGGCGGCATGACTGAAACTGTAATGGACGTGAAAATCATCCTGCAAACCGCCTTAAAAGTCCATGCTTCGGGCATAATCCTCTCACATAACCACCCATCGGGCAATCTACGTCCGAGCGAACCGGACAATCAAATCACCTCAAAAATTAAAGGAGCCTGCAAAGTCTTGGATTTACACCTGTTAGACCATATCATCTTGACAGAAGAAAGCTATTACAGTTTTGCAGACGAGGGGCTTTTGTAAGCCCTTTTTTTGTTCTTTAAATACTTTATCTAATTATTGAATTTGCGCATTGATTTCGTTCCTGAACTTCATAGGATTGGCTATAAAGTTAAATTGATTTGTTGCCCCACCCGTAGTTACGACAATAGAACCAAAACCTAAAATACGTCCCATAATACTTTGATTGATGCGTAGTCCCTCACATTTACTTAAAATTAATTCGAGAGCGTCCCGGCTTAGAATACCTGATTTTAGAATGACCTTTTTATTTGTGACAACATATTCAGCCCCCATCTTTAGAAGAACTCTTTTTATCAACTGGAACAGTCCCAATAATAACAGAAGTAAGCCGATATAATAAATGAAACCTGTCTGTGCAGAAGAAAAGAAAGCACCCGGTAATAACAGTATTGCCGGATATACGAATATATACCAGTGAATATCTGCCTTATATTTTATTACTTCGCCAGCTTGTAGGTTGTTCTGGATATAGCTCATAGTCTTTGTAAATTAATAGATTGCATAGTTTTATTATCAGGGGACAAAAGTACATATAATCAAAACGGTATAAAATAAATCTTAGATTTTTCTTTCAAACCAAAACTTAAATTTTAAAATAAAACCATTTTTCCAGTCTCTCTTATTGTAAATCTTCCTCTTAGGCAGTCCCTAGCCGGAGCAGTTATTCTCGTATCACATAGGCAAAGGTATTTCCGTGTTCTTCACGTCTTTGCAAGGTCAAGCCCTAAAGGGTTTAAATAAAAATCTTCCTGTTGTACTTCGTCCAAAGAGTATTTTTCTTTAAAATCTTGCAAAGCCTAAACACTACCCTTTCATGCCTATATGAAACGAAAACGACCGCCCCGACCGGAAACGCATAAAAAAAAGTCAGATTTACGAGAAACAGGAAAAAAGGTTATGAAACTCAACTCCCTTACCTCTCAAATCCGCATAAATTTTAAAAGACACAGAATTATGGAAGCAGTAACATTATCAGAAGCAAGAGTTTATGTAGGTACTTACAACAAGTATAATAACGGTTCACTTTTCGGCAAGTGGTTAGACCTTTCCGACTATTCGGACAAGGACGAATTTTTGGAAGCGTGCCGGGAACTGCACAAGGACGACCAAGACCCGGAATTTATGTTTCAGGATTACGAGAATATCCCGGAAGCCCTGATTTCCGAAAGCTGGCTTTCTGATAAGTTCTTTGAGCTTCGGGATGCCATCGAGAAACTAAACGAAACCGAGCAGGAAGCGTTTTTCGTATGGTGCGACCACCACAACAGTGATATAAGTGAAGAAGATGCGGACGACCTTATTTCTTCTTTTGAGGACGAATATCAGGGAGAATATAAAGACGAGGAAGATTACGCCTATGAAATCGTAGAGGAATGTTACGACCTGCCGGAGTTCGCAAAGACCTACTTTGATTATTCGGCTTTTGCCCGTGACCTGTTTATAACCGATTACTGGATGGATAACGGCTTTGTTTTCCGTTGCGCCTGATTATTAACCGGGTGGAGCAATCCACCCACAACACACCAAGACAATGAAAGTATATAATAAGATAACGACTTTTTTACGATGGTTTATACTTGCTTTTATCATCTATCAGGCAGCCACCAGCACCGCCGGAATGTGGATAGCCCTAATCATAGGCTTTTTTATTATCCGGTTCGTTCTCCGGTTGTTTATCTCTGCCGTTTACTTGTTTTGTATGGCTTTTATTTTCATTGTCCTGCTTTCACTTCTGATTATCTGATAACTCATTTTAAATTATAACAATATGGAAAGTTTAAACAAAAACGGGGTAAGCATTACCCAAACACCGGGAGAGGAAAAATATGTCAAATGCTGTTTAGGCGCATTTAGGGGACAAATCTATTATCAATATGATTACCGCCATACAGATGGAGAACTATTCAGTACAGTAGCTAAAACGCTTGATGAATGTCGCCGTAGGCGGGACGAATGGATAGTAAAGAAAAAGGTACAATAACAATTTAAAAATTACATTTATGAAAACGACAGAAGTAAACAAAAGGATTATCGGCAGACGCTGCAAGTGCATATTTACGGGCTTACTGGTAACGGGTGTTATCGAGGACACCACAGAGGATAATATACGGTCAGCGTGAAAGTACGTTTCGACACGCCGCACCAGTGGGGTGATGAATTTTATTCCTATGACTGGTCTTTCGGACGTAAGGCGGACGATTCCGGCTCTTTAAAGTATTTGGAACTGTTGCCGGACAAAACAACATTCGATGCAATGATAGTCACTTTCGGCGACCCCATCGGCACATTAGACACTATTTTTGAAGATGTGAAAACATGGGGTGTCTGTTCCCTGAAAGGGTGGATAGACAGCTACGAAAGCACCCGTTTCACTCCCATAGGCACAGATAAGGCAGTGATAACAAGTGAATATAACATGGAATGTGTAAAAGAGTGGTTGGAATATAACACGCCCGTCAAGAACATTGTAACCTGTTAATGAAGAACGGCGGCATTTGCCGCCGCTACTTTCTTTCAGTGAGCCGAAGCGGACAAAGAAAGATAGCAAAGAAACCTCTTTTATTCCTCTGAATTTCAAATTAAAGCTTTATCTTTGAAAATAAATTTATAATAGACAACTATGGACAATATACAAGAACAGCAATTTGAAGTACAGTTTGAAGCTATCAAAACAATGGTAAAAGCTAATGCGGCAACAAAAGAAGAAGGAGAACGACGGGCAAAAATGCTTGATGAAGCAAAGTATAATACAAAAGCATATATTAATTTATTAGATATGTTTGGTATTCCATATCCGGGTAATTTGCAAAAGTAGTTAAAATTGCATTTGTGGTTTTGTCGTAAAAAAATTCTATTTTTTACGACAAAAGGGTGCGTGATATTATTTTTTTATATAGCCTAATTGCTTCTTATTTGCAATAACTAAAATGTCAAATCTTTTATGATAACATAGATGACATAACACTATTATTGCTTGCTTTATGTCGTTAGTTTTTACTAATGTGCTATCGGAACCTATTTTTCCCAACTCTATCCTATATTTGAAAATATCTTTATGTCCTGAATATTGCCATTCAGAGTTTCTATTTAGAAAGTCTAATGCTCTTTCCTCAAAATTGCTACTTAATTTCATATCTACTACATGTACATCAAATCCTTTAGGAAATACTTTTTCATATTTTTTATAGTACACGCCTTTGAAGTTTTTAATATGATTGGGAGATAATTTGTCTAAATCAAATTCTACCCCCTTTACATTTCCGCGAATATCAATAAATAATCCCTTTTTGTAGTCTTTTTTTGAAAGAATTGATTTAACGGCACTCTGTGTTATAGCATCCTGCATTTCATCATTTTCATTAGCTATTCCAATAAGATTTCGTAGTTCTTGTTCGTTTTTGGAAAATTCGAGATTACATTTGTGACAACATGGAACAACAAATCTATTCTTTTTAAAATTATCACTATATCCTTCAAATAAACATTGTTGTGGAACATGGTCACGTGTTGCGCCATTATCAGGATAATATTTGTTTTTTGCCTGAAATTTAGCTGTCTCCCTTCTCTTTAGTAGTGAAACGCCACAATATACACATCTTTTATTCGAGATATTTGTATTGTGTTTCTTCTTTTTCTTAGGTCTCCTAACACCATAAGACTTATTAAATATTTTACCTCTCTTGCTCTTTATATCACCTTTTCCCATAATCAGTTCTTTTTTGTACTTCAAAAATAAAATAAAAGTCTGATAATACATAATTTATCAGACTTTTATAGAGTTTTATCCCAGTTCTTCACCCCATAGTTCCACATCGGTAGGAGCATTTTTCAATTCAAATGTAATGTATCCCCAAAAGAGAACGAGAAATACAAGGTGTGTAACCAATATTTCCATTTTTATTCCCCCTGTTCTTTTTTACTGTTATCATTGTTGAATGAAAACGTCAGTTGTTTCACCTGCCCGAAGCTATCCTGAAAATACACATCTACCGTTTGCTGGTCGGTCGATGCAGAGGTATAGTAAAGCCGGAATGTTTCACCCGGAAGCGGGTACAGGTCATTCGGCAGTAAAACCGTCCCATCGGACATTTTCAGCGTTCCCGCCCCGTCCGGTTGGAAATAGCGGATGAAATACTTTGTTTCCTCAAACCACCCATCCCGGTGAAGCTGACACCTGATTTCGGCGGTTTCACCCACTTTTAATTTTTTCGGCACTGGCATCGTTTCGATACTGAACGGGTAAGACTGCTGTATATCCACGTTGTCATTACACGCACCCACTACTAACAAGGCGGCCATTACATAGCAGCCTATCAAAATGTGGCTTATAATCTTTCTCATATACATTATATATAATAGGTTAGTTTATCACATTATTATCTTTAGACCGATACCAAACTGTGTATGGAACTTTCCGACTGAAGAACCGAACAGACATCTTTCCCGTGCGTTAATCAGGAACACCACCCGGTCGGTAATGTAACTTTCCAGTTCCAGCGTCAGCGCACCGCCATAAACAAAACCGTCCTTATCGGTCAGGGTCGAACCATCGGGCAGCAATTTATCGCCCCAGTTGCTTGTTTCGTACCCGGCAAGGGCAGACAAGCCCAGCGAAAGGAAAAAGGTTTTCTTCCGGTCTGAAAGGAAATTCAGATAGTAACCGCCCTCGCCTGTAAACTGGCTGACTGGTATTTGCAAATCCTTGTAGGGGTAATGCTTTTCGAGGTATTCCCCGCCGATAACCCACCTGTTCCCGTTTTTGGTATAGGTACTCATGGCAGCCCCGAAGTAATAAGCGAAATCACTTTTACTGTTCCAGTGAACACCGTCCGCCATGCCGCCCGTAACCTGCAAGCCTTTCATTCCCGGCAGACATCTTTGTGCGTGTGCCTGGTTGAAAGTCAGGCACAGCACAAAAAGGGATATAATACAGCATATCCTTTTCATGTTCATTTGATTTTAAGTTCGTTAATCACTTTGGCAGCCACAATGTCGGAGTTTTCCACCCGGATGGTTTGGTGTCTGCCCCCGTTCTTTTCCACCAGTTCGATAACCAAGACCTTATCATCCGGTATGGTGAACTGCGGAACGGTGTACACGGTGCGGACGGTACTTTTGCCGCCGATAACCAGTATCTCGTTATAGCTCCGCACCGGGTCGATAACGGTTTCCTGAATCGCCGTTCTTTTGGCTACCTTTTTATCCACAATCTTGAAGCGGATAAAATCGGTATCAAACGGCACGTTTGAACTGTTCTTTACCTGTGTGTGGAAGTAAAAAAGCCCGTTATGCGAATAAATCCCTTTTACCAAGAACTGCACCCCGAAACGCTTGCATCCCAAATGCTTTATTTCCCGGTCATTGTTCTTGTAGATGGACTGCATAATCAGCTTTACCAAAAGCGGGCTTTCGCTGCCCAGTTCACGGAAATAGATGTTCATCCGGGATTACCGCCAGCCTTATTTCCGGTGTCATGCGCCCGCACAGGCGGCGGAGTTTTTCATCTGCCCAGTCCTGCACATGGGTAATTACCTGATTCACCGGAGAGAGAATTTTCCGTATCATGGCTTACCGCTTTATGGTGTTCAAATCCTTGTTTTCCGTTATCTCGAAACTTTCCATCATAAAGCCGTGCGGGTTATTATCACTTCTTACGGCGTTCAATAACCGGCAACGGGTGACAAGGCTTCTTTCCGTCACGCTGCTTTCACGGATAATCATTTGGCGGGCATAGGTAGCCACCGCATACGGGTACACATCGAAATTGCAAGAAACGCTGTCTATCTGTATGGTCTGGCTGATATTGCCCGAAATGATACGGTTGTAATATCCCTTTTCCGAGAGGTCACGGTAATAGTTGAAAGCACTCTTATCGGCGAGGAACAGCGACCGTTTGATATTGCTTTCGATAGCGTTCTTATCAGGGGACAATGTAAAAAAGAGTTCGTGAAAACGCTTCACGTGTTCCCTTGCTTCGACCGGACGGTTTTGTGTCAGGTCTTGCGAAAGCGCAAGCATCAACGATTTGCCACCGTCCAGCACATAAATCTTTTGCCGTTGCGCTTCGGCAAACGTGTAGGAGTTCCAAACGGCATAACCCGTTATCAGGGTACACATAACGACAAACACGATACCGAAAAGCCGTATCTGTTTGAAACTGGTTTCAATATTCTTTAAACTTTTAAATTCCATCTTGATTTTTAATTATTGGTTACTTTTGATTAGTTTACCGCCGACCCTGCCGCCAGCGTTCCCGGTGGCTGCTCCGGCTACCGCACCAACTCCGCTACCTGTTTTGTTAGCTGCACTGTTTATATTCCGGCTCATGTTGCCCATTCCGCCCGCCTGAATAATCCAGTTCGATACGGTGGGAATTGTGAAGTAACCGATGATACCGATTATCATAAAAATTATGTACACTGAATTGCTGCTATCGGGTACGAAATTGGGGTCTGATAGCTCCTGAATATCCTTTTGGAGCATAAGCACCTGTATTCGGGCAAGAATGGAACTGAACAGGTCTGAAACGGGTAGCCACAGGTAAACGGAAATGTACCTTGTTATCCATTGGGTCAGTGTCGCCTGAAAGCCATCATATACACTGATGGCAAAGGCTATCGGACCCAGTATGGCAAGGACAATCAAGAAAAAGGTTCGGATAGTGTCTATCACAAGGGCTGCCGATTGAAAGAGCAGTTCCAAAAGTTCCCTGAACCAATCCCGGACGGATTGCTTGATATTGTGGGCTGCCCTATCCATGTACATACCGCCCATTGTGGCAATATCTTTGGCAGACCATCCCAATTCGTCAATCTGTTTATCAAACGCTTCATCCGAAACAAGGTAAGCCGTTTCCGGATTACGCACCATCGCTTCATATTCCAGCTTGTCCTTTTGTTCCCGGTAGGCGTTCATATCGAAAGTTTGCGTTTCGAGCATATTGTTACACCCCTTGACTACTGGCGACATCACGCTGTTAATCGTACCCAGTACGAATGTGGGGAAGAACATAATACAGAAGCCTATTACAAAGGGACGGAGCAAAGGGTAAACGTCTATCGGTTCGGCACTGGCGAGCGACTGCCATACTTTGGCAGCCACATAAAACAAAGCCCCCAGTCCCGCTATTCCTTTGGCTACCCCCGCCATGTTCCCGCATAAAGGCATCATGTCCGTGTACAGACTTCGTAAAATCTGATGCAGGTTATCAAATTCGATTGCTAATAACATATCTTTGATTTATTTGAAGTTACCAGTAACGTTCATCCGCCGAGCCGTAAAGAGCCATTACCCGGTCGGTGTCCTTTTTCTTTTTCGCCCGCAGGTAGGAAACGGAAATGTTCTTCCGGGTATAGTAACTCACCAAGTCCCGGTAATTCCTGATGGCGTTATACGTCCGGTCGATAACGTCCATCCGTTCTTTATCCGACATGGAAAGCCCGTTGATGTTCACCACGCTTTTCATTTCTTCCAGCACATCGGAACTTTCCTGCAACAGTTGGGTGTAGCCGTAGGCGATAGCTGAAAGTTCGTCCGGCGTATAGTTTTCATCCGAAAGCATCTTCTGAAAACTGTTCACATAGATGTCGGAAATCTCACCGATAAGCAGGATAGACTTCTGTACTTTCCGTGCATCTTTGACAAGGTTATGCACTGATTTTAAGGCATCGTAGTACTCCTTGCCTTGATTGTACAACTTTACCGTTTCTTGAAAATTCTTTATCATTGTTTGGGCTGTGGATGATGTCTGCACGATGTTCTTTGACGCATTGATAATCCCTTGTGCCAAGTTGCCGGGGTCACTCACCACCCACTGTGCATTTACCTTTCCGGCAAACAGGCTGCATACTACGAGCAGCATTATAATCTTTGTTTTCATACGCTTACTTCTTTATTGGTTGGTTACTCCGTTTATATTCTCCGCCGGGTGAAAGCAGAATCCGGTCGTTCTCCTTGTCATAGGTCAAAAGGACGGAAAGCCCCGTTTCGATGAACAGGTTTCCGTCCTGTTCTGAAATCTGATAGGTTTCCGTTTGGATAGTCCCCCGGTAGGTCATTTTGCGGGTCGTTACCCTATAATGCCCGTTTTCCTCAAAGAGAGAGAACGCAGGACGGTTTTTCACGCTTTCCCAGTCCCCACGCATCGCCCTAAGACGGTCGGCGTTCGTTTCCTTACAGGAAGAAAGCCCCAGTAACAAAGTGCATAACAGCACCGGAAACAGGAATTTTAAATGTTTCATACTGATTGATTTTTAAATTGTTAATTGATTATTTTTCGGGATTGCGCTTGCTTTCGGCAAGCCGTTTGATAGCCAGTTCGAGATTTCCGCCTAACTTTTCGGACAAGGCGAAAAGTTCCATCTTTTCCGTTTCTTCCGTTGTGAACGTGTAATATTCTTCCAAACTCACTTCGGTAGCATATACGGCTGACTGTGTACCGCCTAAGCCTATCCAAACTTCCTTGTATTTCCGGTTCGGATGATTGGCGAGGTTGATGGAAAGCACCTGTGAACGTTCCTTATCGGTCAGTCCCAAAAGGTTCTGTATGCTATCGAATTTATTAAGGTACTTCCGTTGGTCGAGCAAGATTTTACAATCCGAATTGTTTATAATGCTCTCTTTTACAATGGGAGAAGATATAATATCTTCGACCTCTTGCGTAACTACAATCGCTTCGCCGAAATACTTTCTAACGGTTTTGTATAAATATTTTATGTAGTCCGCCATGTTCGCCGATGCAATCGCTTTCCACGCTTCTTCTATCAATATTAATTTTCTGATACCCTTTAGTTTACGCATTTTGGAAATAAATACTTCCATGATGATAATCGTAGTAATCGGGAACAGGATTTTGTGGTCTTTGATATTATCCAACTCAAAGACAATGAAGCGTTTATGTAATAAATCAAGCTCTTTGTCGGAGTTCAGCAGGTAATCATATTCGCCCCCTTTGTAGTAAGGTTCTAATACATTCAGGAAGTTATCTATATCGAAATCCTTTTCCCGGACGTTCTTTTCTTGCAGGTGCGCCCGGTAGTCATTTTTCACATATTCATAGAATGTATTGAAGCAGGGAGTAACCGAACTGTCCTTAGTAATCAGTTCGATATAGGAACTTACGGCGTTTGACAAAGCCACTTCTTCCGCCCGTGTGGGTGCTTCATCGTCCCTTTTCCACAGGGTCAGGATAAGCGTTTTGATACTTTCCTTTTTCTCGATGTCAAATATCCCATCTTCAACATAGAAAGGATTAAACGCTATCGGGTTTTCAGTGGTATAGGTAAAATATATCCCATCTTCCCCGTGCGTTTTCCGGTTTATCATTTCACACAGCCCCAAATAACTGTTTCCGGTATCAACCAACAGGACGTGCGCATTTTGTTCGTAATACTGGCGCACCATGTGGTTGGTAAAAAATGACTTGCCGCTACCACTCGGCCCAAGTATGAACTTGTTGCGATTGGTAATGATACCTTTTTTCATGGGCAGGTCTGATATGTCGATGTGCAACGGCTTTCCCGTGACCCTATCCACCATCTTGATGCCAAAGGGAGAAAGCGAACTTTTGTAGTTCGTTTCTTCGGTGAACAGGCAAAGAGCCTGTTCAATAAAGGTGTAGAAACTTTCTTCCGCCGGGAAGTCCGCCTGATTACCGGGTATGCCCGCCCAAAACAGGGTCGGCGTGTCGGTGGTGTTGTGGCGTGGCTTGCACTCCATAAGTGCGAGCTGTGCCCCCACATCATTTTTAATGTGCTTCAATTCGTCCCGGTCGTCACTCCAAGCCATGATATTACAATGGCATCGCACGGAGATAAGCCCCTGTGAATGTGCTTCGTTCAAATATTCCTCTATCCAAGACTTGTTAATCTGATTGGCACGACTGTATTTGGAAAGGGAGTGCATATTGCGAGCCATCTTTTCAAACTGTTTCAGGTTCTCCGTATGGTCGTCAATGAAGATGTACTGGTTATATATATGGTTACAGGAGAGCAGCACGCCCACCGGAGAAGCAAAAGATAACCTGCAATCGCTCCGGTCGGTGGATAGCTTTTCATAGCGGGTGTCAGTCCCTACTTTTCCCGGCATATCTTCCGCATCCGAAAGGGTATGCAAACAAAGAATATCATCGCCAATCTTCATTTCGTCAGCACCCAGCGAAATATCTTTCAGTGTGGTGGTATCGGTCTGTGAGAGTGAAAAGTATTTTTCCACGATACCCGCCGTTTCCTTTGTTCCGGTGATTTCGTCCGAGTTCAGGCGGGTAAGGGTAATGAAACCGCTATCGTTCATAATGCTTTCAAACTGCCCCACCGCTTCGAGGAACTTTGTAACGGTTTCCCTGTCCTTTATCTCTTTGGGGACAAGGAAGCCCCGGCAAAGGGTGGAGAAATTACTCTGCATCCGGCTGCGTTCCTTTGTCGTTTTCGTCAGGAACAGGTAGCAGGTATGGTTTAAGAACGGTCGTTCATTGAAATGCCGTTCAAAGGAACGGGAAAGGAAACTTAAATCATCCTTTTGGATGTCAGGCGCATAGTTCTCTTTGATGAACCAGTCCTGTTTATGTACGATGCTGTAATCGGGCAGCACCTTGACTGCTTTGTTCCAAGCGGAATGTATCGCTTCGTATTCGGCTGCCGTAACGGTGAACAGTTCCGGCAGTTCCACCCGGAACGCCACCGTTATATCGGCATCTTTGGAAACGATGCACCCGTTTTCCACCGTGAACAGTGGAAACTTGTTTTCCAGCGTAGTAGCTTTTAATATATTTCTCATTTCGATGCTTGTTTCTGATTTTTAGTGAATAATCGGGATATGGCTTTTCGGTTGATGATATGGAAAGGGTGGTTTTTGCGTGCGGACAATTTCATTAACCCGTGTGTCCCGTACTTTTCGTTTAACCGGAATGTGAGCCATACAAGCAGCGTTGCCGAAGTAACGCCGAAGATGATACACACCCACTGGTTAATGCCTACCATGTACATGATGATGAAAAGCACGAACAGGGCTAACAGCCCGCCCGCAAAAATGAAAAGATATTGACTTTTCAACCCTTTAAACTCAACTGGCTTGCCTATCCCCCTGTTAATCGGATAGTCTGCCATAGTCCATTTCTTTAGAGGAAGAATGAACGTAGGATAGTGGCAGCGACTATCAGGAAGATACAAGCACCGAACCAGCTTGCAGCAGTTTTGCTTGTATCAGGGTCACCACTGCTAAACTTGCCATACACTTTCACGCCGCCAATCAAGCCCACCACCGCACCGATAGCGTAAATTAATTTTGTCGCCGGGTCGAAATAGGACGTTACCATATTGGTAGCTTCTGTAATACCCGCCATGCCGTTACCTTGTGCAAACGTAGCGGATGCAGCCAATAGAGCGACTGCCGAAAAGAGAACTTTCTTTTTCATTATAAATACATTGATTTTTAAATTGCCGGACGGTTGGATAGTCCGCCCGGCGGAGTGATTAATAATTGAATTTTTGTGGTTGCGGGGAGTGTTCCCCAGTGTTTAGAAAGGTTTGTCTTAACCGTAATCTCTTTGTTTCATCATCTTATTATTTAAAGTTTACCATTAAAGAAAATCGTTCATGTCAAAGTCTGCCATTTCATTACTTCCGGCAGCCGGGACGATGGCGGGCACGGGTATCTCATGCTTTTGTAAAAGTTCCGCTACCCGTGACCTGCCCCCGTTTATCTGCTCCACCAGCGAATGAAACAGGTTTGTTTCCGTCCGGCAGATGGTTTGAACCGCTTGCCGTTCTTCCGTTTCGGACGCTTGTTTTATCTGAATGACCTGAACCATTTGCGCCAGTTCCCCCAGCGTGATACCCTGTGCCATTTCCGGTTCACCGTCACCCATGTAGCAGGCGATTTCTTCCGCTTCGATTTCATCCGGCGAAACGTCCGTTTCTTCTGTATTTTCTGTTTCAAATTCCATTTCAAATTCGGTATCAATCGCTTGCGCAGCAGGTGTTTCAGTTACCGCTTCATCGCTTTGCGGAACAAATATAGAAGCATTATCCACCCCTTTTGAAAGGTGTCCTGATATGTCCCCGTTTGTCCTCATTTGTCCCATCCGGTAACGGCTTGCACCTACAAGACAATCCCCGTTTCCGGCTTTCACGGTCGGTTTGCTTTCCGGTTGTTCCGGCTCTCTTTTCCCACCCGTGAACCATGTTCCCAAGCTATCCCGGTATCGCCATAAGAGAATGGCGTAATACAGGAGTGTTCCGATAATAAACCATTTCAACATATCAGAACGGCTTTTCAAATTTGCTTTCGTACAGTTCGTTTATCTCGTCCTGAAACTGGTCGAAATGGCGGAGCAGGATATTTTCTACATAGCTGCTCACGGTTGCCTTGCGTCCGCCGATAACGGTTACTATCTTCATTAGCTTTTCGTGGGTGGTACGGCTGACATATAACGGTTGGCGGTCGGTCAAGTCCACCCGCATGAAATAGGTTTCCCGGTAATCGCCCGGAGTGTTCTTTTTCCGGCGGGCAGGTTCTTTCACCGCCTTTTCTTCCTTTGGTTCTGCCTTGATTTCTTCCCTATTCACTGTTTCCGGCTTATCCGGTGTTTCCACTGTTACCGATGGTGTTTCCTGTTTTTTCACGGGCAAGCCCTGTGAAATAATCTCTTTCATAAAATCCTCGTCTATTTGCGGTTTCCCGCCGCTTTGCTTTGCCATATCGTTACAGTTTAATAAGGTATGCGATTTCGGTTATCAGTTCTTCCATGTTGCTGCCCTTTACCAGCCGTTTGTCCGCCGGGAACAGCGTAGAACGGAACACGGTTTTACGCTGTGCGTCCAGTTCCTTTTTAAACCTTTTGGTGTCCGGGATAAATACTTTCATAAGGGGTAATTCCAGTTCCCCGATGGTCTGTTCATACAGGGTGTACAGGTCTGTTTTTTCCCGCCCATCTACCATGTTCCAAAACAGGTGCAGCCCTTTCAGTCGGCACGCTTCATTCTTTACCAGCAGTTTGTCGATAGCCACCGCAAAGGAAAGGCTGCTTTCCAATACCACCCGGTCAGCAGCAATGGGAGTGAAAATGTAGTCCACCCCTGAAAGAGAGTTGATAACGCCTTCACTGTTCACTGTTCCGGGCAGGTCGAAAAAGACCACATCATAATCCGACCCGGCAGACGCAAGAAATTCGTCCGCCGTTTTTATCGCTTCGTCCGGTGAACTACACAACACCGGGTACGCTTTCTTTCCCAGTGCTTTGAACTGGCTGAAAGCAAGCTGTTTGTAATAATCGTCACCGTTCACCTGTTCGGCATCCCGTTTGCGCATGGCACTGATACTGTGCTGCGGGTAATCGCAATCCACGACCGCCACGTTATACCCTTTGAGATAATACAGATAACTTGCCACCAAAACGGTGAATGTTGTTTTGCCGACCCCGCCCTTTTGGGTGGAGAAAGCCACATACAAGGTTTCTTTCTTCATTGTAATAATTCTTTTTTGTGATACATCTTTATTTCATTCCATCCGTACAGATTGACGGATGGTTTTCTTTCGTTCCATGTTGAAAGCTCGAAAGCCGGAATGACTTCTTTTTCTCTTTCCTTGTTTCTTGTTATCTTTCTGCAAAGACAGCTTGTTTTCTTTCTTGCTTCTTTGTTTTCATTCATTCCACAAAGACAGCTTGTTTTCTTTGCAGACAGTTTGCTTTCCCGATTGAATGACAGTTTTCTTTCAATCATTCCATCCGGTTTGCTTTCCTGCTTTCTTGAAAGATTGCAATCTTGAAATCTTGTTTTCAAGTTTTCAAAACCGCTTTCTTTCCGTCCGCTTTCCGTTACATATTTCCATCTATCCATATTGCTATCTTTCTTAAATCCGGGACAAATAAACGTAGAAAAACAACCTCTTTCGAGATGTGTCCTCAAATGTCCCCGTTTGTCCTCATTTGTCCTATAACCCGCTATTTCACAGCATTTTTAATACCCGTTACTTTGCAACCGAAAGGTATCGGTCAGGCTAACCAAGCCCCCGCCGCCGGGAGCGTTCCAATATCCGCTAACCCCAATCCGTCCGTAGGCGGATTTTTATTTGCACTGGCAAATAGCAAGGTGTGTTCTAAGCAGCTTGAAATTCTTTCAGCAGCTTTGAACGCCTTGCCCGGACGAAGCCGGGATAGGGTCACTCCGAAGTCGTAACCCTTTAAAAAAAATGTAGCATGAAACAGAAAAATGAAAGTGCGTCCCGTCCGGGTGGCGCAGGACGAAAGCCCAAAGCAGACCCGGCAGTGTTCCGGTACTCTATCAGCTTCAATGCGATAGACCACGCCCGCTTTTTGGCATTGTTCGACCAGTCCGGTATGCGGACTAAAGCGCATTTTATCACCGCCCGTATCTTCGGCGAACCGTTCAAAGTGATTAAAATCGACAAGGCGGCGGTAGAATATTATACCCGGCTGACCGCTTTATATTCCCAGTACAGGGGTATTGCCGTGAATTATAATCAGGTGGTAAAGGCTCTCAATACCAATTTTTCAGAGAAGAAAGCACTCGCATTTCTCTATAAACTGGAAAAGGCAACGATAGAACTTGCCGACCTGAACCGCCAAATTATTGAACTGACCCGTGAGTTTGAAACAAGATGGTTGCAAAGATAAGCGTAGGCAGTTCCCTATTCGGTGCGCTATCCTACAACCAAAACAAGGTGGATGAAGAGCAGGGAAAGGTACTTTTAAGCAACCGTATGTTTGAGAGCGAGGACGGAAATTTCAGCATCCGGCGATGTATGGAATGTTTCGATATGCACCTGCCCGCAGACCTGAAAACGGAAAAGCCGATTATCCATATCTCCCTGAACCCGCACCCGGACGATGTACTTTCTGATAGCCAGTTGGCGGATATTGCCAAAGAGTATATGGATAAGTTGGGGTACGGCAACCAGCCGTATATGGTTTACAAGCACGAAGATATTGCAAGGCATCATATACATATCGTTTCCATCCGGGTAGATGATACAGGCAAAAAGATAAATGACAAGTTCGAGCATATCCGTAGCAAACAAATCACCCGTGAACTGGAACAGAAGTACGGTCTGCATCCGGCAGAGAAGAAACAGGCAGCCGACCGCCCCGAACTTAAAAAGGTGGACTACCGGGCAGGGGACGTAAAGCACCAGTTATCCAATACGGTGAAAGCCCTTGCCAGCAGTTACCGTTTCCAGAGTTTCACGGAATACAAAGCGTTGCTATCTATATATAATGTACAGGCGGAAGAAGTGTAAGCGACTGCTCAACTACATCTTGTGTATTCGATTTTTTATTGAGGTGCACT
>OBVU01000148.1_pt1 | contig 68352 bp, 62 predicted proteins | sample 1495171 | NCBI WGS metagenome assembly OBVU01 (sample SAMEA2580028, study PRJEB22360) | human gut metagenome | biome: human gut; feature: human-associated habitat; material: faeces | place: Denmark | collected 2008/2010
AGTGGCTATTGTCCAACACGATATGCAATTGAAGCGCTCAACTTATGAAGTTTTGCAGATTCTAAGCATCTCTCTAACGGACAAAACTAACTTGCGTGAACTGTTCGATAAGACTGATTTCAACGATGTCAAAGAACTCGATTATCCCCTTTTTGAAGGACTATTTGATTAATTTTTTAACTAGTCCATTTTTATTGGACACTAATGATATGAGGAATAAACAGATATTTTCCACCTTTATCCTTCTTTATACGCAAATGAATAAGCTGACGTGCTGAAGTAATCCACATATCCCCGTTCGCATCTTCCGTTATACCAGCAATAATACCTCCGTTATCTGGCATAATAATGTGGGAAAGGCCCTTCAGTTTTCTTGTCTTCATATCGTAGATATTGAGTCCACCACGGGTTGCAATCCAAATTAATCCCCGACTATCCTTAAAAATCTGATAAATCTCATTATGAGCAAGCCTCCTACTATCAGTCTCACGCAATATTGTCTTTATCTTACGGCTTTCCAAATCGAAGATGGCAACTCCCTGACTAGCTGTACCTATAACCAAATCATCTTCATCGGTCAAACACAAGGAAGCCACATGATAATCATCCAGCCCAGCCTTTTTCAAGTCGATTGTTTCAAATGTATTGTCCGACGAATGTAAACACTGTATACCAGCATCCAGAAAACCAATCCATATATTTCCTTTACGGTCTTCCTGCAATGCCCATATCTTATTGCTTACCAGATGACAACTCTCGCCAGCCTTAAAGGAACGTACCCGATTCCCTTCGATGCAATACAAGCCACCATTGAATGTCCCCACCCAAAGTTTCCCGTCGCTAGCTTTCAACAATGTGACAACTGGCGCTTCACCCAGCTTAAAATGCTTCTCTACCCGACGGAGAGAAAAATTCCAAAGCAATACTCCATTATCGTTCGTACCCAGCCATGCCCTGTCTTCTCCTTCGGCCTCTATACTCGTTACATCGCCCACATAATCAATATCAAACTTAAAAATACTTTCGCCATAATAAGAGATTCCCTTTTTATATGTACCGGCCCATACAATTCCATCCCTGTCGGTATAAAGAGTGTACACTGTATTATGCGACAATCCTCTGTCTGTATCTTTATCTGCCACCACAGATCTGATCTTCCAAGTGGATTTTTCCAGAATATCGATTCCGCTATAATCTTTCCCCATCCAGATTCTTCCCCTGGCATCCTGCGTAATGGTATGGACAAAATCGGAACGATTCTTCCAACGAGCCGTAACTTCTTCGTTCCATTTTCCCGTCTGCAAGTCGTATGCCCATACACCTTCAATACCATATATCCAGATACAGTCTTCTCTATCCACAAACAGAGAAAAGTCTATACGCACCTGTGGCGATCCTTGCTGTACGTCCTTCTTTATCCACTTGACATTCAGTTTATCACGATCAATGCAGACCAGCAACCCTGTATCGTATAACAGTAATATACCGTCTTTACACTCTGCCATATCCGAAACGTCTGAAGGTGGAAAATTATATTTCTGACAAGAAACATAACCTATTTCCTTTTGCCGATTATAGCGATAGCATCCCTCGCCCACGACATATATCCAGACATTTCCTGCAGAATCGACAAAAACATTACCAGGATTACCCTTGCTACCTAACGAAGTCATGAAGGGAGTCAAATCCGACTGAAAAACTTCTTTTGCCTTATCGAACAACACATATCCTTTGGCCGTTTTAATCCAGAACATTCCATCGGGTTGTTCTACAATATTCTCGATATAATTATCAGGAAGAGAATTCGGATTATTCTCCTGATGAGTAAAGACTTTAAATGTATAGCCGTCGTAACAATTCAATCCGGCCAGCGTACCAAACCACATCAGTCCTTCACTATCCTTGTAAATGCAACGAACTGAATTGTTCGATAATCCGTCTGAGACCTCCAGATGCTTGAACATAAGTGATTGCGCATGGAGACCAAGCAATAGAAAAAACAAGGCCAGCAAAGTATATATCCTTCTCATATCATATAACGTTTTCTAAAGCAAAGAAAATGAAGTTTGACTAAACAAGCAAGAATCTCTTTTTCTTTTTCTACTCCATACGCAACAGAATGGACAAAATAGATGATTCTACAGCCTAAATACCTACCCAATTGATTATCATTTGTCGAAAAAGTAATACAAAAATTGTCAGAAATAAATAAAAATTTGTCCAGAACATTCTGTTCTTTTTGTATAAATATAAAATATGCCTAGCAACTTTTTCTTACAGGCACAAGCACTTTCACCAAAAACATTACACGACAAGTTGTGTCTTTTCTGAGCCTATTTATCGAACAACGTATAACGGATAGCAACCCGCATACTATCCGACAATCACCAAAATATCCCGATCAACAAATCTTTCTTTCAGTGCTTGGAATTGCAACTATACATATTTCTTCAAAAATATCATTCCACCATGAAACAAGTCTCAATAAATCACTTTTAACACGTGTATGTTTCTAACTTTAATATAATCAAGGAAATGAATTGCAAAGAGAAAGAATTTTCCTATGACACATTCTAGTCATCAAAACGAAACAAAAAACATTTCATGTACTATAATGAAACATTTCCTTTTTCATCACATCAATCTTTGCATTAGCTTTGTAATCGTCTTTAACAACATCAGATTATGAAAACACATAGGAAACTTTTTTTCGTCTTGCTGACTGCTTCAGCAGGAATCATACACGCTCAACATGTATTCAATCTTACTACAGCTAGTGAGGAACAGCGGCTAGATGACTTAATTGCTCAAATGACCCTCGATGAGAAAGTCGATGCCTTAGGAAACAATACCCAGGTTCCTCGGCTCGGCATACAAGGTTCAGGCAGTGTAGAAGGATTGCATGGAGTGGTTTTAGGAGGACCTACCTATGGAGAAAGACTCAACACACCAACGACGGTCTTTCCACAATCCTACGGACTGGGAGAGACATGGGATACCGACCTGCTGTATCGCGTAGCCACTTACATCAGCATAGAGAACCGTTATCTTTTTCAAAATGCCAATTACCGGAAAAGCGGTCTGGTCATGTGGACTCCCAATGTGGATTTAGGTCGAGATCCTCGCTGGGGACGAACGGAAGAATGCTACGGTGAAGACGCCTTTCTCACATCAAGACTTGCTGTAGCTTTTATCAAAGGTATTCAGGGAGATCATCCTAAATACTGGAGAAATGCTGCACTAATGAAACATTTCTTGTCGAACAGCAATGAATACGGGCGCTCATCCTCATCGTCCAACTATTCCGATAAGTTATTCCGCGAATATTATTCCTATCCTTTCTATAAAGGAGTGACCGAGGGAGGATCACAAGCGCTAATGACGGCATACAATGCCTACAACGGCATTCCCTGTATCATGCATCCCGTACTGCGTGATGTCGTGATGAAAGAATGGGGACTGAATGGTACCTTGATAACCGACGGAGGAGCTTTCCGCCTCTTGCTGAGCGATCACAAACGTTTCGACAACGACCGGGCTGAAGCTGCTGCCGCATGTATCAAGGCCGGCATTACCAAATTTCTAGATGACTACAAAGATGCGGTATACGATGCGTTACGCCGAAAGCTGATCAGTGAAGAAGATATTGAAAAAGCCATACGGGGCAATCTCAGGATTTCTCTCAAACTAGGCTTGCTCGATGATGCAGCCGACAATCCTTATGCAGCTATCGGTGTGACGGATACCGTTGCTCCATGGAGCAAACCTGCGACAAAAGAACTGGTACGTGAAGCAACACGCAAATCGGTTGTCCTGCTTAAAAACAATAACCACCTGCTCCCGCTCGACAAGCAGAAAATAAAAAAGATTGCCGTCATCGGTCAACGGGCTACCGAGGTTTTACAGGACTGGTATTCTGGCAAGCCTTTCTATACAGTAAACGTACTCGATGCCATCCGGGAAGAAGCCGGAAATGATATTGAAGTACGTTATGTAGCGACCAATCGAATGGACAGCGCCCGTACCGTTGCTGCATGGGCCGATGTAGCCATCGTGTGTGTCGGCAATCATCCTACCTGCAATGCCGGTTGGGAACAAGCCCCTGTGGTAAGTGAAGGAAAAGAAGCCGTAGACAGACAGTCCATCCAGTTGGATCAGGAAGATTTGCTCTTGCAAGTAGCTCAGGCCAATCCTAATACCATCGGAGTGCTGATCAGCAGCTTCCCGTATGCCACCAACCGTGCCAACCAACGAGTTCCGGCACTGCTTCATCTTACACAATGTAGTGAAGAATTGGGACATGCTGTCAGCGATGTGCTCTTCGGACATTATAATCCGGCAGGCAGACTAACTCAAACTTGGGTAAAAGACATCACCGACCTGCCGCACATGATGGATTATGACATCACACACGGACGCACTTATATGTATTTCAAAGGACAACCACTCTATCCTTTCGGCTATGAATTGAGTTATACCACATTCAATTATTCACAAATAGCAGTCAACGACCGTTCCATTGAACAAGGCGATACTCTAAAAGTCAGATTTAACCTGAAGAATACCGGCAACTGGGACGGCGATGAAGTGGTACAGCTTTACATATCTGCACGTAAACGTTCAGAACAAGATCCTGTCAAACAATTGAAAGCTTTCCGCCGCGTTCCGACTCGTAAAGGAGAAACACAGAAAGTAGAATTGGAAGTTCCCTACACCGAACTGCAAATCTGGGATGAAAAACAACATAAGTTCATCCTTCCCGACAGAGATATGGTACTGGAAATAGGTACTTCCTCCTCAGATATACGCTTACGGACCTCATTCCGCACCAAAGAATAAAAACAAAAGACATCTTCAAAATGAAAGTGCATCCCAACGTTGGTACAACCGACCTTTAAGGATGCACTTTTATTTTATTCATAACACTGGGAAATAATACATCATCCCAGTAGAAAGAATAAACGGACTTCAGTCCAGAACTTCTTTATTATCTCATACAAAATCTATTCTTCCACGTAACCACACACACTTCATCGGGACTACACTTTCCCATGCTCCTTCCATTGACAAATAATTCGGCTTCTCCGCAATTGCTGAATGCCTGAATCTCCGTCAGTGAATCCGTTCGGTTCCGACAACGTTTGGAGGCAATATGCAACACCTTCTCCTTCCTGTTCCAGTTAGCTTTATAAAAATAGAAAGCCTCCTTCCTGATACGCCGGTCATACGTTACCAGCCCTTTATCATTTCGCCCAAAAGTAATTTTCTCCCGACGTCCAGCCACCGAGAAATCGAACATGCACCAAACGAACTTACACCACAAAAACGGTCGGGCTCCTTGTTAAAGAACTACCCTCTGTCCAAAGACTCCACTTTCATTGCAGCCGATTTCATTACAACCGCACCCCTCAATAGCAGCAATATGCCCCATCTAACCTTCCATCTGTTCTCATTAGTTTCAGTTTTTAATCATATTCTTAATAGCTGTTCTATCGGCTCCCTTCTCAACAAAGATAGTTTTTCTATCAACGGAAACATATCAAACGCCCCCAAAGTAAACAAATGAAACATTTGAATACCCTATTTAAAACATTTCAACTCGTGCAAGAAAACAAAATAACCGACAAAAAACATCAAAATCATATATCTTTGTAAGCGAAGTCAGGCAAACGACTTCCGAACTTTTTAACTTTAATGAATTATGCGAAACATTGGTATCTTACTTTGCGCCTTAGCTTGTTCTATATGCGAAACATTTGCTCAGGGCTACAAGAATCCGGTCATTCCCGGATTTCATCCCGACCCCAGCGTATGCAAGGCTGGCGATGACTATTATCTAGTAAACAGCAGTTTTCAATATTTCCCTGGTGTTCCTCTTTTTCATAGCAAAGATTTGGTGAACTGGGAACAGATAGGCAACTGTCTGACACGAAAATCCCAATTAAGCTTGAAAGGTGCCAACGGGGGAAGCGGTATCTTTGCTCCTACCATCCGTTACAACGACGGAGTGTTCTATATGATTACAACCAACATATCGGGGAAAGGTAACTTCTTAGTTCATACAACCGATCCCAAAGGAGAATGGTCGGAACCTGTATGGCTGGAACAAGGAGGCATCGACCCGTCCTTATACTTCGAAAACGGCAAATGCTACATGGTCAGCAACCCCGACGGTTATATCAATCTGTGCGAAATAGACCCGATGACCGGAAAGCAGCTTACCCCATCCCAAAAGATATGGAACGGAACTGGTGGACGTTTCCCCGAAGGACCGCATCTCTATAAGAAAGACGGATGGTACTACCTGCTCATTTCGGAAGGAGGAACGGAAATAGCACATAGCATCACCATCGCACGCAGCCGCTACATCGACGGACCTTATCTGGGTAATCCAGCCAATCCGATTCTGACACATGCCTGTCAGGCAGCAGAAAACAATCCGATTCAAGGTACAGGTCATGCCGATCTGGTAGAGGGTGCCGACGGTTCATGGTGGATGGTCTGCCTCGCCTACCGTGTCATGCCGGGAAGTCATCATACCTTAGGACGTGAAACTTTCTTAGCACCTGTACGCTGGGACGAAAACGCATGGCCGGTCGTCAACGGAAACGGCGTCATCCAACTGGACATGAATGTTCCGACGCTTCCACTTCAGGCTGCGAAAGAAAAGCCCGAAACCATCACTTTCGAGAACAAAAAGTTATCTCCCGAATGGATGTACCTGCAAAATCCCGACATGCAGAATTACGAATTCAAAAACGGTAATCTCCGTCTGAAAGCAACACCTGTTTCGTTGAACGACCAAAAGAGTCCGACTTTTGTCGCTATCCGGCAGGAACATTTCAACATGGAAGCTGCAACTTCGCTGAAACTGAAAGACGCGCAAGCAAACGATGAGGCAGGTATCAGTGTATACATGGAATATCACTCACACTACGACCTGTTTGTACGTCAGAACAAAGACAAAAGCCAGTCGGTCGTTCTCCGCTATAAACTGGGTGAACTGAATCACATCGAAAAAGAGCTACCACTCAGCGGCAAAGGAAACGTCGAACTACAAGTAAAATCGGATATTAATTTCTATTACTTCGGTTACACGGAAAACGGTACGTACCACGAATTAGGAAAAATGAACACACGCTACCTGAGCAGCGAAACAGCAGGAGGATTTACCGGCGTCGTGCTTGGACTGTATGCCGTATCAGCTTCCAACGAGTCGAAAGCATACGCCGACTTCCAATACATGAAATATAAAGGAGAATAGACATGAGTAAACGATACGCATCCATTATAATAAGTATCTTCCTGCTTCTTTTCACCCTACAAGCACAAGCACAAAAAAAGATAAAAATAGCCTGTGTAGGCAACAGCATCACCGAAGGATTCCTGCTACGGAATCCCTCGGAAGAAAGCTATCCGGCTGTGCTTCAGAAATTATTAGGCGATAAGTATGAAGTAGAAAACTTTGGAGTGACAGCTCATACATTGAGTATGAAGGGAGATTTGCCGTACATGAAGACCCAACGTTTTCAAGAAGCACTGGATTTCCTGCCCGACATCGTCACCATCAAGCTCGGTACCAACGACTCCAAGCCGCAGAACTGGCAGCATCATGCATCGTTCAAGGAGGACTTAAACCTGCTGATAGACAAATTTCAGGCACTTGCCTCACATCCTCGTATTTATCTCTGCCTGCCTATTCCCTCCAATCACAAGGAATGGGGCATCAACGACAGCATCATCGTACATGGCATTATTCCCTATATTCAGGAGGTTGCTGCCGAAAGAAACTTGCCGGTCATCGACCTGCATACAGCGATGCGTCCCTATTATCCGCAACTTTATGTCGATGCCGTACATCCCGATAAATATGGAGCAGCCATTATTGCTGAAACCTTGTACAAATATCTTACCGGAGAAGAAGCTTATCCGGCCCCGGGACGCAGCGACCAGACCTTATGGTACGACGAACCTGCCGCCCAGTGGGAAGAAACGCTTCCGTTAGGCAACGGCAGACTGGGGATGATGCCCGACGGAGCCATCGGCAAAGAGCATATCGTCTTGAATGAAATCAGCATGTGGAGCGGATCGGAAGCAAATTACCTGAATCCCGATGCCTCCAAAAGTCTGCCCGAAATCCGCCGGCTGCTGTTCGAAGGAAAGAACAAAGAGGCACAAGAACTGATGTATACCAGTTTCGTGCCTAAGAAACCGGAAAAAGGAGGAACGTACGGCACCTTTCAAATGCTGGCAGACCTATACTTAGAACACCAATACGGAAACCATGCAAAAGATACGGTTTCTCATTACCGCCGCTGGCTGGATTTGAGCAAGGGCATAGCCTATACAACTTTCTCCCGCGGAACGGTGCGTTATGTACGCGAATATGTGGTTTCACGCGATAAGGATGTCATCCTGATACACCTGAAAGCAGATGTTCCCGGCTCCATCCATTTCAAGATGAACTTGAGCCGACCAGAAAGAGGCAACGTACGCAAACTGACAGAAGGGAAACTGGAACTATCCGGTTGTCTGGACAGTGGTTCCTCGCAAGCCGGTGTCCGCTATGCTGCCATTGCCGGAGTAACATGCAAAGGCAAGCAGGTACAGCAGTCCACCGATGAGCAGTCTATCGACATACAGCATGCAGACGAAGCATGGATCGTGGTATCGGCAAAGACCTCGTATCTGGCTGGAGAAATCTACACAACAGAAGCCGACCGTCTGCTCAGCGAAGCATTGGAAAGCAATCTCTCCGACGCTGTAGCGGAAGCAGTCAGCAGCTATCAGGCCTTATTCAACCGTGCCGGTATCTGCCTGCCCGAGAACGAAGCCGTTTCACAGCTTACTACCGACCAGAGAATAGAAAAATTCCAGCAGCAGGACGACCCCTCACTAGCTGCTCTTTACTATAACTACGGACGCTACCTGCTGATAAGCAGTACACGCCCGGGAAGCTTACCTCCCAACTTGCAGGGACTTTGGGCCAATGAGCCGGCAACTCCCTGGAACGGCGACTATCACACCAATATCAATGTACAGATGAATCACTGGCCCGTGGAGCAAGCCAACCTATCGGAACTGTGCATGCCATTGGTCGATCTGGTCAAACGGCTGGTTGCCAGCGGAGAAGAAAGTGCAAAAGCTTTCTACGGCCCGCAAGCCAAAGGCTGGGTTCTGCACATGATGACTAATGTGTGGGGCTATACCGCACCGGGAGAACATCCGTCATGGGGAGCAACAAATACCGGAGGAGCATGGCTCTGCGCACACTTGTGGGAACATTATCTTTTTAGCGGTGACCAAAAATATCTGGCAGATATTTATCCCATCATGAAGGGTGCCTCCGAATTTTTCTACTCGACTATGGTAAAAGAGCCCAAACACGGCTGGCTGGTCACAGCTCCGACTTCTTCGCCCGAGAACGCTTTCTACTTGCCCGGCAAAGATCGTACACCCATCAGCGTTTGTATGGGGCCGACAATGGACATCCAACTCGTACGCGAACTTTATACCAACGTGATAGAAGCTTCACACATCCTGCATACCGATACAGCTTATGCCGAGGCCTTGCAAGAAGCTATCCGGCTATTGCCTCCTCATCAGATCAGTAAAAAGGGATACCTGATGGAGTGGCTGGAGGATTATGAGGAAACCGACATCCATCACCGCCATGTATCTCATCTATATGGTCTGCATCCAGGTAATCAGATTTCGGTTCTTAAAACGCCCGAACTGGCAGAAGCCTGCCGGAAGACCCTGAACCGACGTGGAGATGAAGGTACGGGATGGAGCCGTGCATGGAAGATCAACTTCTGGGCGCGACTGGGTGACGGAAATCGTGCATATAAGTTATTCCGCAGTCTGCTTTATCCGGCATATACAGCTCAAAATCCTACCCAGCACGGCAGCGGTACGTTCCCCAATCTCTTCTGCTCACACCCGCCTTTTCAGATGGACGGCAACTGGGGAGGTACATCGGGAATCAACGAAATGCTGTTGCAAAGTCAGGATGGCTTCATCCACTTGCTCCCGGCCCTACCCGACTCCTGGGAAAACGGTAATTTTTACGGACTGAAAGTAAGAGGTGGTGCCACGGTAGACCTCGTATGGAAAGATGGAAAACCCGTACAGGCAACCATCACCGGAGGATGGCAAAGCGACCTGAAGTTGAAATGCCCTAAAGGTGTCAAAAAGGTACTTCTCAACGGTACACCTTGTCAAGCAGACGAATTCATCTCGTTCCATGCAAAGCAGGGAGAACAAGTCACATTTTTATTTGAATAACGAAAAAAGAATTTACAATAATTTTAAACAGAACCATCCATGAAAAAATTTAAGAAACTGGCACTGGCATCGGTTTTATGTACCGGTGTATGCCTGACAGCAGGAGGACAAAAGCCTGCTCCTGCCATTCCTTCCGATCCGGTAATCGAGGCACATATTCAGGAATGGCTGAAGAAAATGACACTCGAAGAGAAAGTCGGACAGATGTGTGAAATCACCATCGATGTGGTAAGCGATTTCGAAGCAAGCAAGAAAAACGGATTTACACTGAATCCTGCCATGCTCGATACCGTAATAGGCAAATACAAAGTCGGCTCATTGCTGAATGTTCCGCTAAGTATGGCACAGAAAAAAGAAAAATGGGCTGAAGCCATCAAGCAGATTCAGGATAAATCGATGAAGGAAATCGGTATTCCTTGTATCTACGGTGTCGACCAGATTCACGGAACAACCTACACGCTCGATGGAACCATGTTCCCGCAGGGAGTGAATATGGGAGCTGCTTTCAACCGAGAACTGACCGAAAAGGCTGCATCGATTTCAGCTTACGAAACCAAAGCTTGCTGCATTCCCTGGACGTATGCACCGGTAGTCGACCTGGGACGTGACCCGCGCTGGTCGCGTATGTGGGAGAACTACGGTGAAGACTGCTATGTAAATGCGGAAATGGGTAAGGCTTCCGTCAGAGGTTTTCAAGGAAGCGACCCGAACCATATCGGTGAATACAACGTGGCTGCCTGCATGAAGCACTACATGGGTTACGGTGTTCCCGTATCAGGCAAGGACCGTACGCCGTCGTCTATTTCACAGAGTGATATGCGCGAAAAGCACTTTGCCCCATTCCTTGCAGCAATCCGTCAGGGAGCGCTGAGCATAATGGTCAATTCGAGTGTAAACAACGGCATGCCTTTCCATGCCAACCGTGAACTGCTGACCGAATGGCTGAAGGAAGACCTGAACTGGGACGGCCTGATCGTGACCGACTGGGCGGACATCAATAACCTGTGTACGCGCGACCACATTGCAGCAACCAAGAAGGAGGCCATCAAGATTGCCATCAATGCCGGTATCGACATGTCGATGGTGCCTTACGAAGTGAGCTTCTGCGACTACCTGAAGGAACTGGTTCAGGAAGGCGAGGTACCGATGAACCGCATCGATGATGCCGTAGCCCGCGTATTGCGCCTGAAGTATCGCTTGGGCCTGTTCGACCATCCGTACTGGGACATCAAGAAATACGACAAGTTCGGTTCGAAGGAGTTTGCTGCTGCTCTTCAGGCTGCCGAAGAATCGGAAGTGCTGCTGAAGAACGAAGGCAACATCCTGCCGCTTGCCAAGGGCACAAAAATCCTGCTTGCCGGTCCGAATGCCAACTCGATGCGCTGCCTCAACGGAGGCTGGTCGTACAGCTGGCAGGGACATCTGGCTGACTTGTGTGCCGGTGCCTACAACACCATCTACGAGGCTCTGTGCAACAAGTACGGCAAGGAGAACATCATCTACGAACCGGGCGTGACCTATGCTCCTTACAAGAACGACAACTGGTGGGAAGAGAACCAGCCGGAAATCGAGAAGTCCGTGGCTGCGGCTGCCGGTGCTGACGTGATTATCGCCTGCATCGGAGAGAACTCGTACTGCGAAACTCCGGGTAACCTGAGCGACCTGACCCTGTCGGAAAACCAGCGTAATCTGGTAAAGGCACTGGCTGCTACCGGAAAGCCCGTCATCCTCGTGTTGAATGAAGGCCGTCCGCGCATCATCAACGACATCGTTCCGCTGGCAAAGGCTGTAGTCGACGTGATGTTACCCAGCAACTACGGTGGCGACGCGCTTGCCAACCTGCTTGCCGGAGATGCCAACTTCAGCGGAAAGCTGCCTTTCACCTATCCTAAGTATGTTAACGCCCTTGCCAACTACGACTACAAGCCTTGCGAAAACATGGGACAGATGGGTGGAAACTACAACTACGATGCCGTTATGGACGTGCAGTGGGAATTCGGTTTCGGACTGAGTTACACTACCTACAGCTACTCGAACCTGAAAGTCGACAAGCCGTCGTTTACTGCCGACGACGTATTGACAGTAAGTGTTGACGTGACCAACACCGGAAAGGTGACCGGAAAAGAAAGTGTCCTGCTTTATTCCAAAGATCTGGTTGCAAGCAGCACTCCCGACAATATCCGCCTGCGCAACTTCGAAAAGGTAGCACTCAATCCGGGTGAGACCAAGACCGTAACGATGAAGCTGAAGGGAAGTGACCTTGCCTTTGTAGGTTACGACGGCAAGTGGCACCTGGAAAAAGGTGATTTCAAGCTGAAGTGCGGCGACCAGTGGACAGACATCCAGTGCAGTGAAACAAAGGTCTGGGATACACCTAACCGCTAATCTACGAATAAGGAATTTCTTCCAAAAATTCATAAGTCTAGAAAACCTCCCCCGCCTGCCGCAAGAATTAAATTCATTCCACGGTAAAGGCGGGGGATTTTTTGTACAAATTATTTTTTTATTTGTACAAATTTTCAGAAAACATCGAGAGAAATAAAATCAAATACGCCGACCTTTCCCGTTCCAAAGCCTTATATCTTTATTTTATAGACATTATTCATGCTTTTTTGCCCTTCACGCCCTTCACAAAAAGCAATAACGGTGTATTCTAACATTCCCTGATTCCATTTCGATTGTCACATTCTTCCTAAAAGGAAAGAGTACATCTTTCTAAATATCCTATTACTGAACTCTCAAGAAAAGGCCCAATTCTTAGTAAAATCATTGTACTAATAAGTTTCACAAGCAATTACATATTGTAAAAATATAACAGGTAAATCATCTGATTATCCAATATATAGCTATATTTGTGCTTAGATAGTAAAAAAACATTCCTATAAAAATCAAAGAAACCAACGTTATATTTAATCATCTCTTAACCCTTTTTCCATCTATGAAAAAACAAAAGCTTGCAGTGATTATTCTGCTTATCATCGGCATACTGCCGTTAGCTGCACAAAACGAAAGCTCCTCCTCCTCGCAAAAGGGAATTCAAAAAATAACATCTGTACGGCATCCATTCCTCATGTCGTTTTCCATTGGCCCCAATTTCAATACCGGCGGAAGCGAACATCCGGAATATTTCGGCTCACGTGCAGATGTTGCTACCCAGTTCGACTGGCGAATGTCCGTCGGATTAGCACGCCACTGGAATGCTTATCTGGATATCGGACTGAGTTTTTTCAAAATCCAGACTGATGATTTGACGACCAACATCGCTCAAGCCTTAGGCGATAAATTGTTTCCCGGATTGAGCAGAATAAAACCTTCCGCAAGTATAGGTATCGGTTATACGGCAGAAATGGGCAGATGGCAGTTGATGCCAAGAGTCGGTATAGGACGCATGAGTGCCGGAGGCTCTGAAAAGACTCAAACCATCGAAGAAACAACATACAAACTTAAGATAAGCCGCTCGTCTACATTCCTCAACCCCGGAATAGCGGCAGGCTATCGTACCTCCAACTTGTGCAGTTTTATCTTAGACATCAGTTATCGCTGTCCGCTACAACCTTGTAAAGCGACCTATACCGTCGCAGAACCCGATCTGCCTTCTGTGACAGAAACCGTAAGTTCCCGCTCATGGGCAAATGATCTTAGCGTTTCTGTGGGTATTCAGTTGCATATGGGATTGGGTAAGAAAAAATAAAAGCAAAAATTTTCCCCAGCCGGACCACAATCCAGCTGGGGAAAACTATAACCAGAAACCGGAAAGATAATTAAAAGAAGTAACTACTTAATTATCCTTGGTATATTCTTCGATGTCACGAATGGCCTCCTTTGCTTTACGCCGGACACGAATACAATGTAAAATACCTCCGACAGCTCCCAAAACAAAGCCAACACTTCCTCCGTAGCATATCATTTCGCCTCCAACTTTCGGATAACTTTCAAACATAAACCAAACAATCCAGCACAAAGCAAACGGAATGCCGAAATAAAGCCACTTCAAATTCAGTTGGTTCATACGTACCAACGCTTTACTGATATCCAGCAAATTGCCTGCCGATATACAATCTAGACTAACTCCCTTGTGACTATATCGCTGATAAAATCCGGCTATAATTAAAAAGACAGAAGTAAAGAGGCAGAAAATCCACGAATATCCCATCAGCAAGAAAAATGTATTACAATAAACAAGTGCAAAGACTATCAAAAAATACATGAACTTCTTCTTCCGGTTGATATAGGAAACCTTGTCCTGTGTAGAATGTCTGATTAACTTCTCACTAACAATTATTTCTTTGGCAAGCTTATCCTTCAGCAACTGAATCTGCTGCTTCATCTCGTCTAACTCAAATTTATCTGTATAATTTTCCATGATAGTACATTTTAATGGTTCGACATTTTTTTCAATTCCTCCTTGATACGATACAAACGTACAGATACGTTCTTGGTAGATATTCCGACAATGGCTCCTATTTCTTCGTAGCTCATGTTTTCCAACCATAACAAAACGATAGCACGATCGAAAGGATTCAACCGGTGAATACGGTCGTAGAGCAGACGAATCTGTCGGGAACTTTCATCCTTATCTTCAAACAGATTGATGTCCATAGTCAGAGGAACAACAGCCCGCCTTTTCTTTTTCCGTTCGCATGAAATACAAGTATTAAAACTCACTTTCCAAATCCATGTATTGACGTTGCTGAGATTCTTGAAAGAATCATATCCCTTCCAAAGATTGATAAGTACTTCCTGAAAGAGATCGCTCACTTCATCGGAATCTTTCGAGAACATAAAACACACTGTATAAATGGTACTTTTATGTTCCTTTACCATTTGCGCAAATGCTGTATCTAATATTTCCATATCGTATGAATTTATTTTTTAACCATTAGACGCCTATACTATCACAAAAACTACACAAAAGTAGATACTTTTTAAAGAAGATATAAAAAAACAGCTTTTAAGAAAGAATTTGTTCCGAATATCATAGCCCGCTTCCAGCAAAGCCTATAACGATATCATTACAATTTATTATATGAAGAAAAAAGAAAAGAATCTGCTCTGTCAAAAAAATAAAACTTTATCGGATAAATATTACAGCTCCATTGAACTCCTCTATCAGACCTTTTACCCTTAGAAACAGAAAAACTACACAAAAAAAATCCCTGTAAAACATTGATTTTACAGGGATTAGCTTAAAAATTTGCGGAGAGACAGGGATTCGAACCCCGGGTACCTCGCAGTACAACGGTTTTCAAGACCGCCGCAATCGACCACTCTGCCACCTCTCCAAAACTCTTTTCAGGAGCGCTTTCTTTCAAAAGCGATGCAAAGGTACGGATTTTTTTTAAATATGCAAATTTTAAACAACATAATTTTAATTCAGGCTATATTATTCCTTTAAAAAATGTACATTTGCATATCATTATAGATAGAGAAAAATAGTAATTTTATCAGTATTAAAAATACGTCACCGAATGGAAAGCATTATCGCAAAACCCGAAAGAGAGCAAATCATTGCTCTGATAAAAAGAGAAGTAGTTCCGGCAATCGGCTGTACAGAACCTATCGCCGTTGCATTATGCGTTGCTAAAGCTACAGAAACTCTTGGCTGTCGCCCCGAACACATCAAGGTATTTCTGAGTGCTAATATCCTGAAAAATGCCATGGGAGTGGGCATCCCAGGAACAGACATGATTGGTCTTCCTATTGCCGTTGCACTAGGAGCTCTGATAGGCAAATCAGAATATGAACTGGAAGTACTGAAAGACAGTAACCCAACGGCTGTTGAAGAAGGAAAAAAGATGATCGATTCGCAATGCATTGACATCGCGTTAAAAGAAAACATCGAGGAGAAATTATATATCGAAACGATCTGTACCCATGGCAATGATTCGGCAACTGCCATCATCAGCGGCGGACATACAAACTTTGTATATGTAAGTCGTAATCAAGATGTCATCTTAGACAAAAGAACTCCTCAGGCATCTGAAGCACAGGCTGCTCCGGTGGAACTGACCTTACGTAAAGTTTTCGATTTTGCCACTACGGCCCCACTGGATGAAATACAATTCATTCTCGAAGCCAGACGCTTGAACAAAAGTGCTGCCGAACGTTCTTTTCAGGGAAAATACGGTCATGAATTAGGCAAGATGCTGAGAAACAGCAAGACTGAGAAAAACATTATGGGTAACAATACCTTCACACATATCTTGTCGTACACTTCTGCTGCCTGCGATGCCCGCATGGCAGGTGCCATGATTCCAGTAATGAGTAATTCAGGCAGCGGAAACCAAGGTATAGCTGCTACATTGCCTGTCGTAGTCTATGCAGAGGACAACCATAATTCTGAAGAAGAACTGACAAGAGCTCTTATACTCAGCCACCTGACAGCCATCTACATCAAGCAAAGTTTAGGACGTCTGTCGGCACTATGCGGCTGTGTGGTAGCAGCAACTGGTAGCAGTTGCGGTATTACATACCTTATGGGCGGAGGATACCAGCAGGTAATGTATGCCGTACAGAATATGATTGCCACACTGACCGGCATGATCTGCGACGGTGCCAAACCTAGCTGTGCACTTAAACTGACCAGTGGTGTGTCGACTGCCGTCATGTCTGCCATCATGGCAATGGAACAAAAATGCGTCACCTCGGTAGAAGGTATCATCGAGGAAAACGTAAATCAGAGTATCCGCAACCTGACCAAGATCGGTTCGGAAGGTATGAATGAAACCGACAAGATGGTACTCGACATCATGACTCACAAACATTGTGACTGACCAGTGATGTAAAAACGATAAAGAAACGGCTGTTTTTCGCAAAAGATAACGGATTTTTTACGAGAAAACAGCCGTTTTTCATTTACTTTGCGCCGTTATGAAAACGAATACGAATACACAATATCTGGAAAAGCTGATATCCGAAGGGGAACATATACATCAGGATTTTAAATTTGCGATATCCGACGCAAGGAAAATAGCCAAAAGTCTGTCTGCATTTGCCAATACAGAAGGCGGAAGATTACTGGTCGGAGTCAAAGACAACGGGAAAATAGCCGGTGTACGGTCGGAAGAAGAGTTATATATGATAGAAGCAGCTGCCAATTTATACTGCCGTCCGGAGGTAGAGCTCGATACCCGCATTTATCATGTGGATGGAAAGGACGTATTGGAAGTACAGGTAAACGAAAGCCAGCAGAAGCCGATTTACGCATTGGATGAAGAAAATCGTCCATGGGCTTACGTCCGCATCAAGGACGAAAACATTCTAGCTAACCCGATTCATTTGAACATCTGGAAGCACGACCGTGCAGAAAAAGACGTTGTCATGACCTATACCCAGCGGGAACAGCAGGTATTGACGATTCTGCAACAGCATGCTCCCCTTACCCTGGGACAATGCAGCCGCCTTACCCATATGAGCCGGAAACAGATCAGCCGCCTGCTTGCCGACTTTATCCGCTTCGGTCTGGTAGAGCAACGCTTCGTGGAACATACATTTTATTTTCAGCTTAAAGACAGCGAATAAAAAAGAACGAACAAAAAGATTTTCTATCTTTGTACGCAAATAAACAATTTATATAATTATGAGCATATTTTCTAAAATATTCGGAAAGAAACAAGCCTCGGAAACCGACGAAACTGTACGTGTAGGAGGAATGGAAGATTTCATGACGCTTATACGCGTATACTATCAGTCGGTCATGGCAGCACAACTCGGCATTAGCAATATCAACTTTCTGCCCGACATGGCAGTATTCAAACGCACGCTTAAGATTCCTACCCAAAACAACAAGTTAGGAATTGCCGAACGTTCGAAGTGTAAAAAGATGTTGAGCGATATCTATGGCCTGGACGATATATTCTTCAAAGAAATAGACAATTCCATTAAGAAGAACTGTAAGAATGTGAACGATATCAAGAATTATCTCTTCATGTTCCAAGGATTCAGCCAGGACCTGATGATGGTAATCGGCAACCTGATGCAATGGAAATTCCGTATGCCGGGAGTATTTAAGAAAATGTTGCGCAGCATGACGGAAAAGACCATTCACGATATCCTGACGAAAACAGACTGGAAGGATGACGGTGTGCGCAAGACTTGTCACAACATCCGCATTTACCTGCATACATTAGGCTATTCTGAAAGCTGGATGACTGAATATGTTTACAACATCGTGCTGCTGGCCAAAAAAGAACCTAAGCCTAAAGCCTGATTGACAATTCCATGGATACAGAAAAGATTATTCCGCCTGTAGAAGCTCACCCGCTGGAGCCCTTTCTCCCTGCTAACGCCGTGTTGCTGATGCTGGGTAGTTTCCCACCGCAAAAGAAGCGTTGGAGCATGGACTTCTTCTACCCTAACCTGCAAAACGATATGTGGCGCATTTTCGGAATAATCTTTTTTTCCGACAAGGACCACTTTCTGCATCCCGACAAAAAGGCGTTCGACAAGGAACGTATCATACAATTCCTGAACGAAAAGGGAATTGCTCTGTATGATACCGCCTCAGCCGTACGGCGTTTGCAGGACAACGCTTCAGACAAGTTTCTGGATATAGTAGAACCGACTGATATCGATCTTCTGCTGAAACAGCTTCCCAACTGCCGGGCAATTGTAACGACCGGACAGAAGGCAACAGATACATTACGACAACAAATAGACGTAGCAGAGCCTCCTATCGGAGGAAAATCTCCCTTCGAATACGCCGATCGTACACTTTATCTGTACCGGATGCCGTCGTCCAGCCGTGCCTATCCACTGAAGATTGAAAAAAAAGCAGAAACATATAAACTCATATTCAAAGACTTAGGTTTAATATAGGAAAGAACGTCTATATTTTTATCGAAAAGCATTTGCAGATATCGAAAATTATAGTACCTTTGCAACCGCAAACACGGGAATAGCTCAGTTGGTAGAGCATCGGTCTCCAAAACCGAGTGTCGGGAGTTCGAGTCTCTCTTCCCGTGCCGAGATAAAAAGCTGTAACTCAAAAAGTTGCAGCTTTTGTTCGTTTATAAGCCAAACAGAAGTCGGACAATCGAATTTCTTTTAACGACATTTGCTAAACAGACAAGGCGAAGTATCTTCAAGCAAGCCGAAACCTTATTTATTTTTTGTACAAAAAATAAAATGTTTTGTACAAATTTTCAGAAAAGACCGAGAGGTTTTCTACTAATCATCTCCAAGAAAATCATGACACTTCTTTTTGTTTCTTGAATTTAAAAGCACATCCACATTCCTTACCGCCAACCCAGCAAGAAAAAAGCATGTTTCCTATCGGAATAAAAATAAAGAGAGGCTATCCTGACTATCCAGAACAGCCTCCCTTCAAAGGTAAAAATTATCTCAGATTACTTCAAGCGAGCCAAAGTTTCTTTGATACGACGCATAGATTCCACGATGTTCTCGTCGGAAGTAGCGTAACTCATACGGATGCATTCAGGAGCACCAAACGAAGTACCACCCACACATGCCACATGACCGACTTCGAGCAAATACATTGCCAGGTCGTCTGCATTATTGATTACACGGTCGCCATCCTTCTTGCCGAAGAAAGAATCGCATTTCGGGAACAAATAGAAAGCTCCCTGCGGAACATTCACTTCGAATCCAGGAATTTCCTTCGCCAGTTTCACAATCAGGTCACGACGACGTTCGAAAGCCTGACGCATTTCTTCTACCGGAGCCTGAGTACCTGTATAGGCAGCTTCAGCAGCTTTCTGAGAAACTGAGCAAGGCCCAGAAGTATATTGTCCCTGCAATTTATTTACGCCTTTCACAATCCATTCCGGACCAGCGATGAAACCAATACGCCAACCTGTCATGGCATAGGCTTTTGATACACCGTTTACAATAACTACACGGTCCTTAATTTCTGCAAACTGAGCGATGCTCTGGTGTTTTCCGATGTAATTGATGTGTTCATATATTTCGTCGGCAATTACAATGACACGTTCGTGCTTAGCCAGAACCTCTGCCAGACCCTTCAACTCTTCCTGAGAATATACAGAACCTGTCGGGTTGGACGGAGAACAAAGAATCAGCGCACGTGTCTTCGGAGTGATAGCAGCTTCGAGTTGCGCCGGAGTGATCTTGAAGTCCTGTTCGATACCGGCACGTACGATAACCGGAGTACCTTCGGCCAACTTCACCATTTCCGGATAGCTTACCCAGTAAGGAGCAGGCACGATAACTTCGTCACCCTTATTAATCAAAGCCAGAATCGTGTTGCAAACAGACTGCTTTGCACCGTTTGCACAGCTAATCTGAGCAGCAGTATATTCCAAACCGTTTTCGTTTTTCAGTTTAGCAACGATCGCATTGCGCAAAGCTGGATATCCGGCTACAGGAGAATAACGAGAATAGTTTTCATCGATAGCTTTCTTGGCAGCTTCTTTAATGTGATCGGGAGTATTGAAATCGGGTTCGCCGACACTTAAATTGATTACATCAACACCTTGTGCCTTAAGTTCACTACTTTTTTGTGACATAGCCAATGTCGCCGAAGGTGACAAGCTATTTAAACGATCTGAAAGTTGATTCATTGCCTTTGTTTTATTTAGTTCATAATTTTATGCAAATTAAATCGTTTTCTTTTAAATAGAAAAAGATTTTGCTTACTTTCTGTCACCCAGCAGGCGCAGCAAGTAAAGGAAAAGATTGATAAAGTCGAGATACAGCGTCATGGCACCCATCAGTGCAATCTTCTGTGTAGACTCGTTCACCTCTATATCGTCTGCGGTAAGCAACTGCTTGATTTTCTGTGAATCGTAAGCTGTCAGTCCCACAAAAAGCAAGACTCCTACGCAAGAAATAATCAGGTCCATCATCGAGTTGTGCAGGAACATATTCACCAGCGAAGCGATGATAATACCTATCACACCCATAATGCACAGATTACCGATACGGCTAAGATCTTTCTTCGTCACATATCCATAAAGGGCCATGACAGCAAAAGTTCCTGCCGTAACAAAGAAAGTAGTTGCTATAGAACTCATGGTGTAAATAAGGAAAATAAATGCAAGTGTTACACCGTTCAATATAGAGTATGCAATAAACAGAACAGTAGCGGTGCTGAAAGATATTTTATTTATCCGGGCAGACAAATACCACACCAGTCCCAGTTCTGCAATGATCAGTACCCAGAATGCCATCGAATTCTGCATAATCATCGACAGCAGGGTGTACGATTTTGCTACATACATAGAAACAAAGCCTGTAATGACCAAGGCCAGTGTCATCCATGTATACACACTACGCATCAAAGCTGTCTGAACAGCCTTGGAGGCATAAGTCTTAATTAAATTATTCGTTTCCATCATCAAACTTGTTTATTTATTAAAATGCAACGTATGTCCCATACGGTCTTTTTTCGTATGCAGATAACGTTCATTATATTTATTCGGAGTAATTTCGATAGGTACATTTTCTACAATCTCCAGGCCGTAAGCTTCCAGTCCGACACGCTTCACCGGATTATTGGTAAGCAGACGCATTTTATGAATGCCGATCTCACGTAAAATCTGAGCACCGACACCATAGTCACGTTCATCTGCCTGATGTCCCAGACAGATATTGGCGTCAACCGTATCCATACCTTCTTCCTGCAACTTATATGCCTTCATTTTTTCCATCAGACCAATGCCGCGACCTTCCTGAATCAGATAAATAATGGCTCCCTTGCCTTCTTTATCAATCATCTGCATCGCCTTATGAAGCTGCTCACCGCAGTCACAGCGCAAAGAGCCGAAGATATCTCCAGTAGCACACGATGAATGTACGCGTACCAGTACCGCTTCATCCGGTTCAAATTCGCCCTTAATCAAGGCAACATGTTCCAGTCCGTTACTTTTCTGACGGAACGGTATCAGACGGAAATGTCCGAATTCGGTCGGCATATCCACTTCTACTCCTTTTTCTACCAGCGATTCCTGCTTCAAACGATAAGCAATCAAATCTGCAATTGAAATAAGTTTCAATCCATATTCATCGGCCATTTTACGAAGTTCCGGAAGGCGGGCCATCGTTCCGTCTTCGTTCATAACTTCCATCAATGCACCAGCCGGATACAATCCTGCCAGTTTAGCCAAATCGATGCAAGCTTCCGTATGTCCGGCACGACGCAATACGCCCTTATCCTGTGCATACAGCGGATTAATGTGTCCGGGACGTCCGAATGTTTCCGGTCTGGAAGCAGGATCGGCAAGTGCACGAATCGTAGCGGCACGATCGGCAGCCGAAACGCCCGTAGTACATCCTTCCAGTTTATCAACCGTAACGGTAAACGGAGTTCCTAACATTGATGTATTGTTCGCAACCTGATGTGGCAGGTCAAGTTCTTTACAACGTGATAAAGTAATAGGAGCACAGAGTACTCCTCTTGCATGCTTCAACATAAAGTTGACTTTTTCGGGAGTAATCAACTCCGCAGCGATAATTAAATCGCCTTCGTTTTCACGATCTTCATCGTCGACAACGACTACGAATTCACCTCTGCGAAAATCTTCGATTGCTTCTTCAACGGTATCCAATTTGATCTTGTCCATAGTGCTATTATTGTAAATATAATTGTTGATTTCTTATTTGTTCTATTATACTTTGATTGTTTTTGATAATCAGTCTCAAATCTTTATCCAGCCGAATCCGGTATCGCCAGATATTCAGATAAAGCAATAATCCGGCGGGTATCACAATACCCAACAGCAAGTTCAGCCAGCGATTGTCGAACAGGCTCTTATGTGCTTTAACCGACAGGAAGGGATAATTGTTCAGCAAGTTCAGCAAAACAGCATCTTTGGTATTCGACAGCTCCTCGATAACAGCCTCCATCTTTTTATTGATTTCGGCAATCGCGTCATCATGCTTGTTGTTGGTAAATATCTGAACGTAATTCGGCATTCCCTTCAGGCGGTGATTCTCCAGATATACCGTACAGTCACGGCTGATCTCTTCCAGTATTTCTATGTCTTCCTGATATTCGGGAGTATGAATGATGACTTCCTTCTTGAACAGATGTCTGGACTGACGTATTCCAAACAACTTGCGGAAGAAAGCAGCATATACATCTATATTAAACACCACCGAATCTTTATTCGATTTATACGTAAAGAAAGCTCCCAATGGTGCCAGTACGATAGTACTCATCCACGTACCCAAAACAATATTCATTTCACCGCTCTTGGCTACACGAGTGGCCCCGGAGTCGATGATATAATAAATCACGAAAATCAATACCGAAATAACAACCGGCATTCCTAGTCCACCTTTTCGAATAATGGCCCCCAAAGGAGCTCCGATAAAGAAGAATATAATACATGCCAATGACAGCGTAATCTTCTTATGCCAGTCGGAACGGTGTGAACGGATATTATTATCGGTATCTTTGGTAAGGAAACTCTTCATATCCCAGTCCGAAGCCAGTGAACTCATCCGGTTACCGGTCGTTGTCAATACCTTCAGTTTTTCCTGAGAAGTCATGGAGTTATAGATACTATCTGTATTAATAACAGAAACCCTCTCTTCTTTCATTTTGGTAGAATCCGCCGGAGTCAAAACCGGAGTTCGGTAGGTAGTAGACATAATATCGGAATACATAGACCGTCCCACACTATCGGCATGAACAGTCAGTGAATCTATTGCGACCGATATCTCATGCATATTCTTGATATCGGAACGACGGTCCAGGAAACTGCCGTCTACCATATTAAACTCTGAACTGAACTTTATCAGCGTATGCTTCTCTTTGAATGTTTCCCGACGATACGGTACATTACGTGAAATGACAGACTGCGATTTCAAGTTCTCGAATTGTTCTCCATTATACAAATGAAGAAACAAATGTTGCTTATCGGCTGTCAGTTCCAGTTTACCTTCTGCCGCCCAAATGATATGGGCATTTTCAAAGCCATCCGAGAAATTATAGATAAGCACATCCTTCAGCATACCGGTCTTACGGTCTTTCTGCTTCACATAAATGTTATATCCATCGATATCACTATAGAAAACACCTTCAGGAATATCCACTTCGGGAGATTTCTGTTTCATGGAAACCAGTAAAGTCCATAATTGTTTCTGTGCCCTTGGTCCGATAATATTCTGAAAGAAGAATGACATACCTCCCAGAAAAACACAGAACAGAACGACCGACCGGATAATACGCAACAGTGGAATTCCCGCCGCTTTCATTGACAACAATTCATATCGCTCTCCGAAATTACCAAAAGTCATCAATGCTGCCAGCAGGATAGCTAGAGGAAGAGATAAAGGAATCAAAGTCAGACCAGAATAGAAAAAGAACTGTGCAAGTACATTTATTTCCAACCCCTTCCCTACCAGTTCATCTACATATCTCCATAAGAACTGCATCATGAAGATAAATAAACAGATGAAAAAAGTTCCTGCAAAGAGCAATAAAAAGCTCTTCAGCACAAATATATCAAGTTTTTTTATGCGTAGCATTCCTTATATTATCATTATAGCGCACAAAAGTAGCATAAAAAATGGAGAGGAGAACGATGTTTTATATTATTTTTGGAATTACACCCCACATATTCTTCTCAGAATTTCTATTTGAGAATCCCATAAATTTTTAGTATCTTCTTCCTCTTCAGGAACAGTAAAATCAGTAACTTCCAAGGAATGGTCTTTCGTCAGCTCATTATAATGTATTTTTAATTCGAAATACGTCCGTGGCTCTTCGTCCTCCCAATGGAAACGAATAAAAGATTCGGTACGCAAATTAAGGACCTCCGCATTGCGAGTTTCGGTTTTCCCCCATTTGAACGTATAAGTCTTATCCACTTTCGACACATTATCAGCAAACCATCTTTGCAAACCAGAAGGAGTACTGATAGCTCCCCAAAGAATAGTTCCAGAAGCAGGATTTAAAGGATATTCGATACGTATTTTCTTTTTCATAGATTTCATTCTCTTACAATTTTAAGATATTAAGATAACGGCGACAAAATAAACCATTTTTTTGTATACTACATAATGAATCGTATTTTTTTACTAATCAACCTTAGAATATCTTCAACAGAAAAATAAAAATAGAGTAAAACGAAAAAAAACTGTGTTATGTATTGCACAATTAAAAAACTTAACTTACCTTTGCACCCGCAAACGAAAAACAAATGGCGGGATAGCTCAGCTGGTTAGAGCGCATGATTCATAATCATGAGGTCCCCGGTTCAATCCCGGGTCCCGCTACGAGAAAAATTTGCAACAATATTTTTATAAAATGATGGCGGGATAGCTCAGCTGGTTAGAGCGCATGATTCATAATCATGAGGTCCCCGGTTCAATCCCGGGTCCCGCTACAAAGTTTAAAAGCTTAGATATAAGGCATTTGGGAGGCTTCCACTTCTGGGTGTCTTTTTTGTTTATATAACCTTTGCTGATCTTACATTAGCCTGAAAAGGTAAGATAAAAATTTCCGAACAACATGCTCAGCACAGGATATACGACAAAAGGGATAATCGACCCATCGGTGACTATCCCTTTCTTCACAAATTAGAAAGATTATTTAGAGGTTGTTTTGGGGTAGGTACTATTTATTAAATCTCTTTCGGCAATAGAACGTAAGAAAACTCAAAAGAAATCTGAACAACTATGTTAAAATCAAAAAGTCAAAAACAACATCCCTATATAATCCTCTCATTTGATATCATCATAAGCTGCAATAGCTTTTTCAAAACGTCCATTTACATCCTCGAAAGAATACAGCCCGTCAGCATTCAACTTCAAGCCCTTCAACTGTAACTGATAGACCATAGGAGAATGATCTAAATCAAGCATTTCAATATTTCTCAATTGCTCGGTTGTCTGATACACCAGATTTATAGTAACAAACTCATTTCCCGATTTATCTATCCATTTCTCGAAAACCAGCTTACTGCCGATAGGTGTCTTCTTTTCTATGGAAGAAGGCAATTCATAATCCTCAACTTCCAATGCAGCACTCACACTCGCAATATTCGAATCGTGTCCGCATAAGAAAGTAAACTTACGCACATCGGAATTAAGTTCATCATTCATATAGACCAGCAACGGGTGAGCCACATTATATGCAACAACAGGTGCGGTAAACAATACATCTCCGTACACATCCTTTATACGGGCAATTTTCTCCCAATCCGAAATAGAGATATCGTGACCGAATGCAGCTTTCTGTGCATCTGCTTCCTCATAATACTGTAAGATGAAAGCATCGGAAGCCGAATTGGCAAGCTTCAAGGAACCCTTCATGGCAGGCTCCTCTCCCTTCTTCAGGATAATCTGTGTATCATAATCATCGAAAGCACAAGTTTCTCCAGACTTACAGGCAGGAGAGTCCTTCAAGTCAAGTACATCAGCGATAATGCGGTATGAATCTTCAAGCCCCTCATTAATACCTCGTATCCCTTTCTTGCCTCCCATTGCGGCGATCTGATTCATGGCGTCGGAACAAAATGCCTCACTTACCTTCGTCAGACGAGGGAAAAAGACTGGATCCATCTTACTGGGAGCATACCGATGGCGAATAGCAACATTGGCTACCGGCATAAAACCCGATGAAAAATACTGAGCAGTCGCTATGGTACGTTGCATACTATTAGCGTAAAAATTCACTTCATCGGCATTGGGCACATAATTTTCGGTAAACAGTCCTTCACTGACCAGCCATTTACGAAAGAATTGTCCCATCATGGTTTCCAGCACCCCGCCACGCAATGTCAGTTCACTGGAAGCGGCACTCCAGTTTGTCCAGCGATGAGGAGTCAGTTTACCCAAAGTACTTCCATTATCCGACAAGGGAGAACGGATATTATGCCGACTCAATATAACCACTTCCTTTAAGGTATACTTTTCCTTAAATTCAGGAGAGCGTTTGGTTTGTGCCCACACAAACGATGGGCACACAAACATTAAGAGCAACAATGACAAATTAGTTACACTTCTCATATCATTAATATTTTAAAAGTCATCAGTTTCAAACCTGTCGGAAACGTACATTTCCATCAATCAGAACTTAATCTGCAAACGCGTTTCAATAAGTCCTAATTTTGTATTCGGCGTATTGATACGGTCTGTTGTAGTTGTGTACGAACCACGTACACGCCAGATCATATACTTATTGATATAATAGTTGAATGTAGCCGACCAGTCATTCAGTCTACCTCCCAGCACCTCAGCCTTATGATCGGACATTTCCGTATAGTTGTACGAAAGAACAACCTCCATAGAACCCGGATCAGGAGTTGCAATACCACCATCCAAGTTGGCATACTTATAATTCTTACCTTTTACCAATGCACGGATTGTACCATAAGCACCACTCGCCTTGTAACAAGGTTTGTCCTTCCGGTTCACATTCACGTAAAAGTACTGCGTTTCCAGTCCTACACGTCCTATTGCAGCAGTCAGTTCAGGAGTAAATTTATACAACATCTTAGCATCATCAATAACAGCTTCCTGCGCAACAACTTTCGCGATTCGTGTAGGGAAAGTAGTCGACAAGGTATACGAATGATGACTCAGTTCCTTATCCGAACTATAACGAGGTGTTTCAAACGCTCCTGAAAGGCCCACATGGAAGATCTTTCCCGGCTCGCAAAACGGCTTATAAACCAGTCGAGTCATCATACCCACACCTTGGTTTCCCAGCTTGTCAGAAGTCATCTTCATGGCATCCGATTCCGTAAAGAAGCTCAGTGTACCCAAGAATTTACTCCGTGTATGCTGATACATCAAGCCAATCATACGTGAATTATTGAAAGCCTGGTTACTTGCCGGTTCCTCCATTGAAATTTTGAAAGAAGAGCTTGTCGCACTCTGCAAGCCAAACTGATGGATGAAATAGCCGGCACGCAAAAAGTCGGCAGCTTCCTTATCAAAATTATATTGAACAAACACATCCTTCATGTTCACCTTTCCGTATGCATATCCCATATCCACCTTTGCTTTCCACGCGCCATACGATGCACTGAAGCCCACTCGCATATCGGGAATAGCAAATCCATCATTAAATTTATCATCCTGTCCGTCGGCTTTAAAAAGGCCTCCGTCGAGCAATATACGTCCGGAAGGTTTAATCTCCAGTTTCTCTTCCTGTGCTTTCGCACCACAGATCATAGTTAAGCCTAAAGTCAATAAAAGTAATCGTTTCATAGTATCAAATTATAGTTAACCTATTCGTTTTACAGGTTGGATTTTACAAGGTTAATAAGTCTAGTTTAGTTTTGTGATTTTTAGAAATTCAAGGATTTACAGGTTGAGAGCATTAGTTTTTGAAGTCACTTTTTGCCACTTGTCCCTTACTTACCAGTTCAGCAAATTCTTTCTTAGCCTTCTCCAGCTGCTTCATAAAGTTTTCATTCGCATGCAGACGAGCCACAACCGCACTGGCTACCAGTCGGGCAGCATCCACATCACTCTGGAAGTGATACCCACAGATTACACGACTTTGTCCCATTTCGTATCCGCGTTTCAAGATTTCATTTTGTCTGTCCACATTGATTTCGGCAAGAACAAGTGCCGTAGCCCATCCGATAGCTGTGTGGCCAGAAGGATACGAACCATTTGTAGAAAGCTCCTGCTGCTGCTCTGGATTACATGTCATTTCATTGTAAAATGCAAACGGACGCACACGCATATAATGCACTTTCGCCTCACGAGTTGCCAGATCACCGGCATCCTCACGCATACCCAATACTAGCTTATAGATTTCGGGAGTAGTAGTTGCCGAAATACGTACGCCGAAAGCTTCCGAAAACGCATTGGGCACTCCGTCACCATTTACACGAGCATCTTCTGCCGCCTGATCACCACGAGGAGTATTTCTCTGCAACTTTCCCCATTTATACTGAGCCTCATCGTTCATAAACAAAATAGAGCCGGGTTGTGGCGGAGCCGGAAGAAGATTCAGACTACTTGCCACTTCATCTGCACGCAAGAAATACAAGTCCGGATTTGTTCTTACATCTTTAATTTTTTCCTGAGCAAAAGTTGCAACTGCTACTAAAGACAAACATGCAACGAAAAGACTTCTTTTAATCATAATTCTTTAAAGTTTAAAAAGGTTATAGATTTTTTGATTTCGATGCTGCAAATGTATGCCAAGGCTCCCAGACAAAAAGTTGCAAAAGATTATTTCGGCTTACAGCTTAATGCAACTTTATACAAACATCTGTAAATAAACGAATTACAACAAGCAATAAGGTTTAAATAAAATAAGCCGTTCCTGTTGCAGTGAACTGCAATCCACACATAAAATATCCCAAGGACAAAAAATAATATCCTGTAACGAACCTCGCACCTTACATAGCAAGCGATTTCGAAACACAGATTGACAGCCGATGGAACAACAGCAAAACCCTGTATCTTACGCAACAAGGTTATTCTGGTTCCTCAAAAAACAAAAAGAGTCATATCTCACTCCCCTACAGAAAGCTCGATACAACTCTTTTACACAGTCTGACAGATTCTGCCTGCCTGAAGGCTGGTTATGCCCCTACCGGACTCAACCTATTCTATCAGACGCAAGATATAATAGACCATACTGGTAGGATTAGCCTTGACATAATCCCTCAGCCACTCATGATTCGTTTTCAATTTATTATTTACCAGTCGACTGATGACCGGATTCAGATTTCCATAAATACACAACATTCCGGGAATATGCAGACGTTTGACTTTCGGACAAGCAATCAGCAAAGCCAATACTTTGGCAGGCTGATTACCGAAATTAGAAAAATCGAGTACCCCACTCAGAATTTCCTTATCCGTCTTCACCATATTTTCATAAAAAGCCGTAACCTGCTTTTCGATAGACTCCGTAACCCGACGCGTACATTCTGCAATCTCCAGGCTCAGACCGGTATCAAACTTTCGGGTAATCCGTTCTTCATTTTCTCTTTCCACCCGGTTGCGTATGGAAGCATATTCCCCCATCAACGAAGCAATCTCTTCCTTAATGAGCACCTGCGAAACATGACAGTCCACCGGATATAGCACCTTCAGCAATTTCACACGCTCCAGTCCTTGCATTTCTCTTTGTATATGTTCCAGCTCCGCCAGCAGAGCATCGGTCACTCCATCCGAATCCATCCGACGAAGCCTTTCCTGTTTCTCAAGGATATATTCATCCACAGCTCTCAGCGCATCGTCCGTAAAGATATACCGATAACATTCATCGAGGCATGCAATATCCGCCTCCAGTGCGGACAACTCCTTGACCTTCAGATTATCCGTAAGCGTATGCATCTTGCGAAACAGGCAACCATTCACCTTATCTATACATACCGTATCTTCCATATCGTGCCAGTAAAGCGCTATCCGATTCTTCAGACCAGCAATTGTCTGAATCCACTTCTCGTTTTTCTCTACCTGCGCCACAATATTCTCCAGATTGTCTGTTGCCAGTGCCATACGAGATTCTTCCAGCAACGACTCCTTTTCAAAGACATCATACTCGCCTACCGCCTGCATCTGCCTTTCCAGATACTTGGAAAGTCCCAATGCAATATCCCGGTTCTTCTTCATAATCTGCTCCGACAGAGATCTGATCTGTTCTGCCACACCGGGAGCATGTACATCTATACCGCCGAATAATTCTCTCAAACGGTCGACTTCCTTTCCATCGTTTTCGCCGGTAAAGCGAGCCATGGAAGACAAACTTTCCAGCCTGACACCGATATCATCCAAGTGCATTTTTACTGCTTTTCTCTTACTGCGCTTCCTTCTGAAATACTCCATGACAATAATCAGCATGACAAATACGACAAAAGAAACGACAAGCAACAGAAGCTGAAGGCTCGGCACCGACGATTCCATGTCTACCCATTGGGCTGAAGTTCTGGAAAATGCCCCCATTTTCATGACACCAATATTGGAACCCAGATACAATGTATCGTTCATCACCAAAGAAGCCTTCGGGTTAAAACGTATATCGTGGAAATACCTGCCACGTTCCGTGATTCCCTCCTTGCCCACAACATATTTCACCAGACCATATTCCGGCAAGGCATAGAGCAAAGAATCATTTACCCTCAACAGTTTGTTATATCCTTTCAGCGATATGGAATCATTGTATTCTCTGCACACCAGCCGGTGATTCGTGAGAATCATCAGCAAAGGCTTATGCCCTCCTGTCACCGAGATGTCACGGATAAACGTATGACGTTCCGTCCCCTTAATTGGCTGATAAGCATCGCCCTCACTATAAAATACCCCATCGTTGAGCGTAGAAACATACAAGTCGCCGGCACGAGGAGCCAGATAAAAAGCAGTAATATACTTATTGTGCAAGTCGTCTACCAGCATAGATTTTCCGTCAGCGTCTATCCGCACCAGATCATCTTGAATGCCCAGATAAATGCAACTGCCTTCTGCCTCCTTCTTCAAGCAAGCAGCCGTTATCTTGGTAGGCGACTGGTAGAGCACCTGAGAAGAAGCAAACAAAACGTTGCTTATGTATCTCCGCTTTATCTTGATACGCTTCAGAACCTGCTTGTTGCTGATATAATACAGATACCGCCCGTCTGCCATCATACCCGATACCACTTCCCCTTCAGGAATATCCAATATTTTAAAAGCCACATTGTCGCCCGTACGTTGGCAATACAACTCATTCCTGGAGTTTACATAATAAATATTGGTACCATCGGCGCACGATGCCACAATTTCTCCATTGGCATTGAAGATACCCAGATGAAGCGGAATATTCCACAAGGCATTCTCAGTAACCAGAACCGTAAAGCCGTCCACCTTGTCGGTAGCAATGACATTGTTGCAGAACTGCGGTACTTTTCGCCTCAGCGGTACCGACAAAAACGATTTCAGGTCGTCACTGAGCAACAAATGATTGTCATCGAGAAAATAATGAATGCTTCCCAGCTTATAATAAATACGAGGCGAAAACTTCAGATCTACTTCATGCAGCACATTCCCTTTCACATCCTCCACATACAGTTTCTTTCTTGCCAGCAGATAAACCTTGTTATCGTATACCGAAACCGTGTATACAGGCTCTCCTGCATGCGACAAAGAAACTTTTCCATCAGTCAGACTTATTCTGACCAGCCCCTCCTGTGTAGCACACAACAGGCACTTTGGTCCATACCGCCGAATATTGTTCACAATGAACGGCTTGCCCGAATGAGCAGTTTCACTATCCTCCGACGGATAAACCAGCTTCAGTTCCTTCCCTCCCGAGCGAGGCATGGAGTAAAGCCCCTGACTTGTTGCAACGTAAAGCGATTTTCCAACGAGAAGTATATCGTATACCGAATAATTAGTGCCTTTGTTTGGAATAGCACAAATTTCCTCCAAAGAAGTTTCTTCTTCATTCAACTTCCATTTCTGCAAGCCGGAATTACGTATCCCTACCCAGCATAATTTTCCGTCCGCCAGTACCGAGTCGGTCACGACCTTATAAATACGATCGGCACCAATATTATAACTTTGAAAACTGCGCTGCTTCATGTACCATATATCACCAGCTTCGCTTCCGATCCAGAAAGCAGAGTCACCATCGGCCGAGATAGAAGAAAGACGTTCGTTGAAATATAACTCCGTTTCACCCAGACTTCCGGTTTTTTCCTGCTCATTACAACCGAAAAAGACTGACGCCATACACAAGAAAGCAATATAAAAGAAACCGTTTTTCATATCATTATCGTTTGGTATGCTTGCAACAAAAAGGTTAACGACAACATAATATATGTCCGGGAGTAGCCCTTAAAAGCCCACCCGGAACCAGAATCAGCTGGTCCATCTGCCTCAGTTCTTCCGGCAGAGACCAGACTCATTCTCATAGCTTTATCTGTTTAATAGTTGAATAACAAAAAAACAGTATAAAATGTTTGGAAAATTCTTTCCAATCCTTCCATGGAAAAAGAAAAAACTTCTCCCCATCCGAAAAAAAATCCTCAGGAAACCATACACAAAACATAACGATATCTTTTCAGATTTTGTACAAAACATGATGTCTTTTGTACAAAATCTTAGAAAATTTGTACAAAAACAGAAAAAAGAAGCAGACAAATTATCACACTTATGCAGAGGTTTTCAGCTCCCCCCTGCATAAGTCTTTTCTTTTCAGCAGCAAAGACAGCCGGAAACTTCTATACATCTATTTCTTCTGGAAGCAAATCCGCCTGAATATTGTTCATGCTCCCCCACAAACTATACCGTGCTTCAGGGTTCATCCGCTCCAACGAGCGCAGCACTTCCTTCATATCCGAACGATGAGAATCCTTTTCATACGGACAATTCTTAATTTGCTTGCGATACCCCCTGAGTTGTGCCATTTCTATCAGGTCGGCTTCATGTACCAGACACATCGGACGGATGATCGTCATGTCGAACTTCCGCATCACCAGACGCGGCGGCATGGTACTGAACGCCCCCTGAAACGTCATGTTCATCAGCAGCGTTTCCAGAATGTCATCCATGTGATGTCCCAAGGCTATCTTGTTGCATCCTTGCTCCTTGGCTACCGTAAAGAGCGCCTTCCGACGATTCCAGGAACAAAGAAAGCACGGCGACTTGCGGGTGTCTGTCGACGGATCGAAAGACGTTTCGTAACGCACAAACGGCACGCCCAGCCCTTCGGCATACGCACGCAGGTAGTCCATATCCGATTCGTATGCGATATTCGTCATCACCACATGTGCGGCAACCACCGAAAAACGAGGCTTGTAGATACGCGAACGGCGAGCCAGCAACTCCAGCAATGCCAGTGAGTCCTTTCCTCCCGACAGTCCCACCAGTATCTTATCGCCATCTTCTATCAGTCCATACTGCATAACCCCTTTATTGAAACGCTTCTCAATGCGTCGCATCAACTTGTCTTCTTCAGTCAATTTTCCCATACATTCATTAAATCAAAAACGGGGATAAAATTACACGAAAAGAACGATTCCCGAAAGATTTTGAAAAATAGAATACCGAAATAGACAAAATTTCGAAGAAACTTCGTACTTTTGAAAATGACATATTGAAACAACACGAAAAATATCATGAACAAGAAATATACCCTAGCCCTTATCGGTTTATGCTGCATGGGAAGCGCTTCTGCACAATCGCTTACCCAAGCCAAAGAATGGTTTCTGGAAGGAAAGTTCGCCGAAGCCAAACCCGTTTTCCAGAAACTGGTAAAACAGGCACCGTCGAACGCCAATTATAATTTCTGGTACGGAGCATGTTGCTACGAAACGGGCGAGCTGCAGGAAGCACTACCTTATCTGGAAAAAAGTGCAGCCCGCAAGGTCATCAACGCTTACTTGTATTTAGGCAAACTATATTATTCGATGTACCGTTTCGACGAAGCGACAGAAAATCTGGAAGAACATATAGACTGGCTGGAAAAGAAAAAGCGTGATACGTCCGAGGCCGAAAAAGAACTGGACCGCTGCCGTCAGGCTGCCCGGATGCTGCGCGGTACGGAAAATGTAGCCGTAATAGACAGCTTCGTCGTAGACAAGAACGACTTTCTTTCTGCCTATAAATTAAGCAAGGAATCGGGAACAATCTCGAAAACCGAAGACGGTTCCGGCACTTCCTTTGTAAATGAACTGGGAGATAAAATGATTTTCACCCAAGCTTCTGCCGATGATGGAGAAACTCATTTGTATTCACGCATCAAGCTGATTGACAAATGGGAGGATGCACAACCATTGGAAGGGCTGAGCGAAACCGGACACAACCAGAACTATCCGTTCATGGCTTCCGACGGCATTACACTTTATTTTGGTGCGGAAGGTGACGAAAGCATGGGAGGATATGATATTTTTGTAACCCGCTACGACTCAGACGACAACAGTTATCTCCGCCCGGACAACATCGGTATGCCGTTCAACTCGCCTTACAACGACTACATGTATGCGCTGGACGACCTGAACAATCTGGGATGGTTTGCTTCCGACCGTTATCAGCCGGAAGGAAAAGTCTGCGTATATGTATTCGTTCCGAACGAAACCAAGCAGGTATACGATTATGAAAATACCGACCCGCAGACGATTATCGACGTAGCCAGTCTGAGAGAAATAAAGAAAACCTGGAGCGACGACAATAAGGTACGCATTGCCAAACAGCATCTGGCTCAGGTGATGTACGGCGAGAATACGGAAAAGAAGAAAGGAGATTTCCGTTTCGTAGTAGACGACAACGCGGTTTACCATACCCTGTCCGACTTCCGTTCCAAGGAAGCACGCCAGATGTATGCTTCTCTCCTGCAAAAAGAAAAAGACCTTGCCTCGCTGGAAGCATCGCTGGAAAATCTGCGTACGGCCTATCAGCAGAGCAACAAGGCAGGAAAAGAAAAACTTACTCCCGGCATTCTCGACAAAGAAAAACGCACCAACGAACTGCGTCATGAACTGGAAGAGCTGACTTTCTCTGTACGTAATGCCGAACTGAAAGCACTGAAACAGTAAACAAGCATTGACATAACCAATACGAACTATATGGAAATACTGATTATCATTGCACTTATCGTAGCAGGGCTTCTGCTCTTTGCCGTAGAAGTCTTTCTCGTTCCCGGCATTACCCTTGCAGGTATTGCATCGGGGGTCAGTCTGCTCTACGCCATCTACTACGCGTTTCATGCTGTAGGCACGCAGGCAGGATTCATTACACTTGCCGTTGTTGCAGTCGGAATAATCGGTGTTACCATCTGGTTCATGCGTTCCAAGACCGTAGACCGCCTGTCGCTCAAGAAAACACTCGACTACAAGCCTGAGCCCCTGAAAGGAACAAACATTCAGGTGGGCGACACAGGTACGTCGCTGACACGCCTTACACTGATAGGAAACGCAGAAATAAACGGACACATTGTCGAGGTACAGTCGGCCGACGGATTCATCGAAGAACGGACTTCCGTACGCGTAACCCGTATAGACAACAGCACCGTGTATGTAGTACGCTGCAACCAGCAGTAATCTTTAACCTTAAATACCCTTTTTATCTATGATTGATTCGATTTATCTCCCGTTCATTCTGGCTATTGGAGCGGTCATCCTACTGGCCGTATTTTTCCACTATGTGCCTTTCTTTCTGTGGCTTTCAGCCAAAGTTTCGGGCGTACGTATCTCGCTCGTTCAGCTTTTTCTGATGCGTATACGTAATGTTCCGCCTTACGTTATCGTACCGGCTATGATAGAAGCCCACAAGGCAGGACTGAGCACCATTACCCGCGATGAACTGGAAGCCCACTATATGGCAGGCGGACATGTAGAAAAGGTAGTACACGCACTGGTATCGGCCTCAAAAGCCAATATCGACCTGTCATTCCAGATGGCTACGGGCATCGACCTTGCCGGACGCGATGTATTCGAAGCCGTGCAGATGTCTGTCAACCCGAAAGTCATCGACACACCTCCCGTAACGGCAGTTGCCAAAGATGGTATCCAGCTCATTGCCAAGGCACGTGTAACCGTACGCGCCAACATCCGCCAGCTGGTGGGTGGTGCCGGCGAAGACACTGTTCTGGCACGTGTAGGCGAAGGTATCGTTTCATCCATCGGTTCGTCTGAAAACCACAAGTCGGTACTCGAAAACCCCGACTCCATATCCAAGCTGGTACTGCGTAAGGGACTGGATGCAGGTACAGCTTTCGAAATTCTGTCCATCGATATTGCCGACATCGACATCGGCCGCAACATCGGAGCCTCCTTGCAAATAGATCAGGCAAATGCCGATAAAAATATCGCACAGGCAAAAGCCGAGGAACGCCGCGCCATGGCGGTTGCCCTGGAGCAAGAAATGAAAGCCAAGGCAGAAGAAGCCCGCGCCAACGTGATACAGGCAGAAGCCGAAGTTCCAAAAGCAATGGCAGAAGCCTTCCGCAACGGCAATCTGGGTATCATGGACTATTACCGGATGAAAAACATTCAGGCAGATACCGATATGCGCAGCAGCATTGCACGTCCCGACGCAAATCCTGCGGGACATGAGCCTATCGGCAAATAAAGCCTCAACATTTATCGTGAAACTTAACTGACTAAACAAAAAAATAACAATCTTATGAAAAAGTATTTTCCACCCTCAGAACTAATTATAAACGAAGATGGCTCTGTATTTCACCTCCATGTGAAACCGGAACACCTGGCCGATAAAGTAATTCTCGTGGGCGACCCCGGACGAGTAGCTCTTGTAGCTTCTCACTTCGAGAGCAGAGAATGTGAAGTAGAAAGCCGTGAGTTTCGTACTGTAACCGGTATGTATAAAGGAAAAAGAATTACCGTTACGTCTACCGGAATAGGTTGTGACAACATAGATATCGTGATGAACGAACTCGATGCGCTGGCAAACATCAATTTCCAGACGCGTGAAGAAAACGATACTTTCCGCCAGCTGGAACTGGTACGCATCGGTACTTGTGGTGGCTTACAGCCTTATACCCCTGTAGGAACTTTCATCTGTTCCGAGGTTTCGGTAGGATTCGACGGCCTCCTGAACTTTTACGCAGGCAGAAATGCCGTATGCGACTTGCCGATGGAACGCGCACTTCTGAACCACTTGGGATGGAGTGGCAATCTTTGTGCACCGGCACCTTATGTAATCCATGCCGACAAGGAACTGGTAGAACGTATTGCTGGAGCGGATATGGTACGGGGTGTCACGGTAGCCTGTGGCGGATTCTTCGGTCCACAAGGCAGACAGCTCCGTATTCCACTTGCCGACCCTCACCAGAACGAAAATATAGAAAACTTCGAATATCAGGGACATCGCATCACGAACTTCGAAATGGAAAGTTCGGCGCTGGCAGGTCTGGCACGTCTGCAAGGGCACAAGGCTACTACCGTCTGCATGGTGATAGCCAACCGTGTGGCTAAAGAAGCCAATACGGGTTACAAGAATCAGATAGACGACCTGATAAAGATTGTGCTGGAACGTATCTGATAGTCCCAGTGTATAGTAAACTGCCTGAAACCCTTCCTATCATCTTACAGAAGGAACGGCTTCAGGCATCGTTAATTCATCGCTTCGGGAGATCAAATCAAAAGTCCGATGGTATGCTGTCAGGCTATCGTTCAGAAACGACTTCAGCTTTCGCCTGATTTATTTCGAATGCAATACAACAACCATTCGAGTAAAACAGAAATAACACAGAAGAAAGTTTCCTCGCTCTAATCAGAAGAATCAGTAAAAGACGTAACTTCTGAAACCAACAATTATCATTCAAAAAAGAAAAATAGTCGTAAAAGATCAAACACTCATACCATAGAAGGACAATCTAGCTACCTCCTGTAACATTTAAACGCATATTATCATTTTTATGGAAGCAAGTTTCAAGCAAGACAATAAACTAAACAAAGCAGAACGTTATCAAACATTTCTTACACAATTCACTCCGCTCATAGAAGGAGAAAAGAACGAAATCAGTGTACTGGCCAATACCTGCGCCGCTCTGAAGGAAGCATTCGACTTTTTCTGGGTGGGCTTTTATCTGGTACACAACAGCGAACTTCACTTGGGACCGTTTCAGGGAAGTGTAGCCTGCTATCGTATCAAAAAAGGACGCGGAGTATGCGGCACCGCCTGGTCGGAAGCACAGACGCAGGTCGTACCCGATGTAGACCAATTTCCGGGACACATTGCATGCAGTTCCCTCTCCCGCTCGGAAATCGTTGTCCCGATAATCACCAACGGAGAAGTAAAAGGTGTGCTCGACATCGACAGCGACCAGCTGAATACATTTGATGAAACCGACCGGATTTATCTCGAAAAAGTAGTCGCCCTCCTCATCCGAGAGCTTTACTTCCCGCAATAATATCGTCCAAACTTTTCCGGAAATAAGCCGAAAAAGCCGTATCTTTGTGCGATTTAAAAAGCAAGAAAATATCGTGAATATACAACAAACAGAAGATACTATTTGTGCCATTGCTACCGCTCAAGGCGGAGCCATCGGCACGATTCGCGTTTCGGGTGCTCAGGCTATCACCATCACCGACCGTATTTTTACCCCTGCCTCGGGCAAGCCACTGGCAGAGCGTAAACCCTATACTCTGACTTTCGGTCACATTCTTTCCCCCGAAGGAGAAGTAATAGACGAAGTGCTGGTCAGCCTTTTCCGGGCCCCTCATTCTTATACCGGTGAAAACTCCGTAGAGATATCCTGCCACGGCTCGTCTTACATCCTGCAACAGGTCATGCAACTCCTGATCAAGAATGGATGTCGCGCAGCCGGACCGGGTGAATATACCCAGCGTGCCTTTCTGAACGGCAAGATGGACTTGAGCCAGGCAGAAGCCGTAGCCGACCTGATTGCCTCAACCTCTGCCGCTACACACCGCATGGCTATGAACCAGATGCGTGGAGGATTCAGTCGCGAACTGTCTGCCTTGAGAGAAAAGCTGCTTCACCTGACTTCTCTCATGGAGCTGGAGCTGGATTTCAGTGACCACGAAGAACTGGAGTTTGCCGACCGTTCGGAACTGGAAGAAATAGCCCGCCAGATAGAGCAAGTCATCAGTCATCTGATCGACACCTTCAGTGTCGGCAACGCATTAAAAAACGGCGTACCAGTTGCCATCGTGGGAGAAACCAATGCGGGTAAATCGACTTTGCTGAATGCGCTACTAAATGAAGAACGAGCTATCGTAAGTGACATTCACGGCACCACGCGCGATGTCATCGAAGACACCATGAATTTAGGTGGCATCACCTTCCGCTTTATCGATACAGCCGGGATCCGTGACACGACCGATACCATCGAAAACTTGGGTATCGAACGCAGTTTTCAGAAACTGGAGCAAGCAAACATTGTGCTTTGGGTGATCGATGCTACTTGTGCTGAGGAACCATATCGTGAACTGGCTGAAAAGATTCTTCCCCGATGTGAGGGCAAGCATCTGGTGATTGTTTTAAATAAATCGGATCTCTTGCCTTCGGATAACGCTTATTCTTCAAGCAGTGATTCTATGAATCAGGATATTATCGGTGGACAGACTGGTACTCCCAACGTTACGGGGCTGGAGTCGACTTCCTCTACCCATCGGATGTTTCCGAACCTGCCCGAAGATACTTGTGTTATCTTGCTTTCCGCCAAACAAAAAGAGGGTATTTCTCAACTTCAGAAGCAATTGGTGGACTTTGCTGCCCTACCCGACCTTTCACAAAATGATGTGGTGGTAAGCAATATCCGTCACTACGAAGCGTTGAGCCGTGCACTGGAGAGTATTCATCGGGTACAAGACGGTCTGGCCATGCATCTCTCCGGTGACTTGGTGAGTCAAGATTTACGTGAATGTCTTTTCCACCTGGCTGAGATCGTGGGCGGAGAAATCACCACTGACGAGGTGTTGGGAAATATATTTAAGCATTTCTGCATCGGTAAGTAGCTGATTATCAACAATATTACAATATATCGCTAACTGTCTGAAAGCCACCGTTTTGGTGGCTTTTTTCATTTTAACACTTTCCATTTGAAACTTGTTACAACCAGTTTTTAAGGGTAAATTTGGCTCAAATATCGTTCCTATCCCTAAATTTTGCGACCAAATGGCAATGGGAAAATGACATATATGGCACCTTATGCAAAAACTGCAAAAGTGATAAATGTGCGCCCGTTGACATGTTGGACACCTCGTGAAAATTCCTGCAAATACCTGAAAATTGCTGCAAAGGAAATGGACGATTTTAACATGCCAAAAAGATGAAGATATTAAAGAAATGTTTAACATGTGGAGCAGAGTTTATTGCATCCAAGATGTCAAATAAATACTGCTGTAGAGAGTGCGAACGTGACGCATCTCGCAAACGTGAAGCAAAACGTAAAAAAAGTGTCCGGGAAAGTGAAAAAGAAGCAGCTCTTGATAAAGAAAGAGATGCAGTTGCTTCACGACCATTTTTGACACCCTCAGATGTTGCCTTATTACTTGATATGAGTGTTAGCACTGTTTATAGATGTTTCTATTCCGGAATCATCAAGGCAGTGAGAATACGTAGAAAAACCCTTGTCCGTCGTGAGGATCTTGACAAATACTTTGAGGATGCAGGACCTTATAGAAAAAGAAGTTACAAGCGTAAGCAAGAACAAGAATACTATACCCTACAAGAGATTATGGATAAGTATAAAATTGGACGTAAAGCTGTATGGGGACGTTGTGACAGATTAGGCATCCCTAAAGTTTACGAAGGGCGTAATACTTTCTACAGTAAAAAGCTTATTGACGCAAATTTCTCTGAGCTTCTTGATGTCATAGACATTGATAACTATTACACATTGAGTCAAATCATGGAAATGTACAATATGACTCAGGGTGCGGCTCTTTGTTTTGTAAAATACCATGCGGTTCCCAGGGTAAAGAGAAATGGCAGGTCTTATTATTCTAAGGTTCATATAGATTGTATAAAACACAAGACCGATGAAATTGATCCTGACTGGTACTCTTATGAAGAAGCTATGCAAAAGTATGGCATAACTAAAGATCAGGTAAGTTATACTCTAAAGACCTATAGCATTAAGACTGAAAAGCGTGGAAAATTCACCATGATTTATCGGACGGATTTTGATAATATCATGCATCAACGTCTTCAAAATTCAACTCCACTAATAAAGTCAAATGGTGAAGAAAAGGTTGTTTTCACGGCAAAGCAACAGGAAAAAATCTGTCCAGCAACTCCTGAAGGATACTATTCTACTGATGAGGTAGCAGAGATGTTTAAAATATCAATAAAGCATGCTGGAGTTATAACAAGAGAGAACAACATACCTAAGATAGCACTGAAAGGATTTAATTTCTATGAGAAGGGATCCATTGACCTGTTATACAACAAAAAGAATAAGTATGCAGAAATCACAGACTGGATAACGCCAGAGGAAATGCGTACAACATTTAAAATGACAGCAGATGGTGTACGCTCTTTTATTCATAGACATAAGATTCCAGCAAAGGTTGAGTATGGTAGTACCTATTATTCCAAACAACACATAGAGGAAATAAAGAATGGATATTTTGTTGGTAGAGACAGGTATTATTCCGTAGAAGAAGCTACAAAGAAATATAATCTTACAAATTCACTTGTCTTCTATTACGTCAATCACTATAAGCTCACCAGAGTAAAGAAGCAGAAATTCATCTTTTTTAGAAAAGAAGAATTTGACCGGTTAATGGAAAAACGGTTCTCAGAAGATGATTTTATAGCAAATATTGATATATAGTGATATTTACTTTCAATTTACCGATGTCAGCAATATATCATTCGAGAATTTTGAGACATAAAACTATAAAAACAAATAATATGCAGTATTGTAAATCAGTAACTCTCCGTATGCGAGATAGACGAAATGGTACTAAATCATTATTTCTGGACTTTTGGCCAGGCTATAGAAATCCTGAAACAATGGAACTGATTCGTCGTCGTTCGCTTGGCATGTATATATATGCCAACCCCATTTCTACACAACAGAAAAAGTATAATGAAGCTATTCTGGCAAAAGCTGAAGCTATTCGGTGTAAGGTATTCATAGAGGTAATTAATGAGAAATATGACTTCTTTAACCAGGACCGTCTAAAGGAGGACTTTCTTGCATACTTCAAGAATATTGTCAACAGAAACTTTGCGAAGTGTGATGCAGCCTATAAACATTTCAGCAGGTTCTGCCACAACAAATGTACATTTGAAATGCTTGATACCGTATTCTGTAACAAGTATAAAGAATATCTCTTAGACACGAAAGTATCAGCAAGAGGCAAAGTCATGGTTAACAAGCCTATATCACGAAATACAGCTTCAGCATATTGGAATATCTTCAAACAAGTTTTAACTAAAGCCTATAGGGAAAGAAGACTTGTAGATAACATAGCATCCCTTTTGGATAATATTCCATGCACAATACCAGTCAAGCAAAGCCTTTCACTGGAGGAAGTCAGAAAACTATACAACTCAGAATGTTCAGTTCCAGTAGTAAGAAAAGCCGCTATATTTTCCTGTTTGAGTGGATTACGTATAAGTGATATACTCAATTTAAAATGGGAAAATATCCAAACATATGCAGATGGCGGACATTATCTTGATTTTAAATGTGTAAAGACTCAGCGTCAGACACAGGTTCCAATCGGTGATGATGCTTATGAACTAATTCAGCCACAAACAACAGATAAATATATTTTTTCAGGATTTAATCGTACTATGACATATAGAGTCATGCAAGATTGGATTAAGGAATGTGGAATAAAAAAACATATTACCTTTCACTGTTTCAGACATACTTACGCATCCTTACAGCTTGAACTTGGAACTGATATTTACACAGTACAACATCTCCTTAATCACAAGAATGTAAGTACCACTCAAATCTATGCTTCACATGCTGATCCGAAAACACGAGAAGCAGCTGATAGAATTAGGTTAACAAATGTAAAAATGGAAATGCAAGAAAATGAAAACATAAATGTTAATGCAGAAACCAAGAGAAAGAAAGAGAAAGGAAAATCAAAAAAGTGACAATAAATAGTAGCGTAAATCATTGAAACACTGAAACATAAATAATGTTTTCTAGAGAGATTTTATTAGTAACAACTAGTATCAATTAGTAAGTTTATCTATAAATTTGCAATAAAGTAATACGATAAAAACCAATTGCAATGACAAAAAAGATAAGAGAGAATTTACTGATACTTCTCATTTCAAACATTATTACCATTATTCTGTTTGTGACCGCTCCATATATTATCAGGGTGGTCACAAGCACTAATGCAACAGAAAATAATAACCTAATGTTATCCCCATTGCCGATTTTGTTATACCTCATTTTATTATCTTTATTAGTTTGTATAATAACTGTCCTGTACAGGTTACATACTGAGAAGCGCATAATCATTAATAATAGCATCACTTCTCTACAACCTGCTACTTCAGAAAAGAATAAAGCAGAGATTATGCGTGAGATTTATAAAAATAAACAGGACCATTTGGAGGTTAACAGATATGAGGCAATCAAGGAGTATACATATACTGTTTTTTCACCATACATGACAGATGATTGTCTGGAAACCCTATGCCAGAACATTAAACTTTACGAGATTCCAGAATCGTGTATCAATTCTGTATTAACAAATGGTCAGTTAAACACACTCGACATCAGACATTATGCCTGGAATATAGGAGAACGGCTTGGTTGGAGTGGACAAACCAGAGCTACCTTCATCAAGCTCTGTTTTCCTAAAGAACTTAATGACGTTGAAATTGAAAGCATCAGGCGTACACTCAGACAAAAAGGGAAATGTAAAATAGAAATTGACATTCCTGATAAAGATAGTTACGAGTTTCATTATTAAAAGAATTATATATGCAAGAATACGTAGAAGATAATCCGATAACCTTTAATGACATACCAAGAGTTATGTCAGATATACTTAAAAAATGTGATCTACTTGAACAGTCCATAGAAATACTTCATGAAGAGATTCGTCAATCTAATCAAAAGTCTCCATCTGAACACATTCCAATGGATGTAAAAGAAGCCTGTGAATTTCTCAAAATAAAAAAATCGACAATGTACTGTTATATACAGAACGGACAAATTCCAGTCAACAAGAAAGGTAAGAAATACACATTTTTCAGGGATGATCTCATCAAATGGGTTGAGTCTGGTTGTAAAACTGAAAAGCCAATCAGTACAGCAGAAATCAATCAAATACTCAGCAAAAGATCAAGTCGAAGGAAATAGTAGAGAAATGCGAATTCATAAATAGCCCGCATTAAGGATTATCTAATGTAGGCTATTTTTTTTGCATATATCACTTAAAAGCACTTAGCAAAGTGATCAGTGATAATTACAATATAGTATATAAACAAATGATCATAGAAATAGAATTAAATATTTATACACAAAAAAATTAATTTATGAGTAAAAAGAATCAACACTCTTTGCTCTCTCTTTTTGTATTTACAATGTAACAATCATTTCACAAACCAAGAGATTGAGCTGTCCAAAGATGAGCTTTGGGACTTATTTAAAGTCAGTTACAAGCATTATCAAACTGAAGTAATTAATGATAGAAAAATTTACAATCGCTATGTAAATGACTTAATCAGTTATCATCTTCCTGTTTTCACATCTGATGAGGAAGCAATACGAAAACATTTCCAAAATCTTTTCTGTGTTTATGAATTACTGACCGACAGAAAAGATCTTGTTGAGAAGTACTTCACTAAATCTACATTCGAAAAGACAGACTTCTCTAAAATGCTTAATGAGTTTAACCATGTGGAAGTTATATTAAAGGACTCCAATGGACTTGCATCCTTTAACAGAAAGCAAATTAAACTTATCACAGATTTTGCCAATAGAAAGAATTTCTTCACTACCCCTGTTGACGAGAATACTATTGAAAAGTTCTTTAACTGTACATTAAAAAAGACTCTTATAGCCACAAACTTGCGCTATATACTTCAGCTGTTATATTCTCTTTCCCAACAAAAAATGATTCCATATAATTGGGTATCACTTGTAGTAAGAAATAAAATGTTAGCCCCACAGAAAAGTATGATACCATCAACTCGTGGAGCAATCAGTTCACGTCTTACAGAACTAAAGAATACTACTGCTACATTTCCTGAAGAAGAATATGTGAATATAGTAAAACAACTGAAAGAAATGTATTGAAGTGAAACAATGTAAAGCAATTGAAAGAAAAATCCCTGACACTCTCCCTGACATTTTAAACTGACAGGAGACATTCAAATTGCGAAAATAACAATAGGAGTATATTTACCCCAGAATCGATTCAGCTTTTGGGGTACTCCCTATTGTATAACATTAAATCATTAGAAAATGGGAACCAGTAACATTGAAATCAGCATCTTAAAAAAGAGATTAGAACTCTTGGAAATGAAAATTGGAGAACTTAATAGTATTAATCCAGAAATACTCAATGAACGTCTTGCAAAGATTGAGGAAAGATTATATGTGGTTAAAGAAATGTTGACCACTGAAGAAGCTTCAAAGTATTTGGGAATATCACAATCCCAGATATATAAACTCACTATGAATATGCAGATTCCACATTTTAAGCCCAAAGGGAAAACCATCTATTTCAATAGACAAGAACTCCTGAGATGGATGCGTAAGAATCATGTAGTGCCAGCAAAACAAAAAAAATGATAAATAGAATATTACAATGAAAAAGAAGAAACATAATAAAAAGGAGGTTTATACAGATGCTCAACTGACTGCTTTACTGAAAAAGTCAGAAGTTGTCATAAGTTCCTCAAAAAATGATAATAAAAAAGAACTATGTCATGATAAGAAGGAAAAACAGTAATGATAAGGAATGTTCAGTGGAAAGCTCTCTTGAAGTCGGAATGCTAAGCAAGAGTACATTCAACGACCAGGAATTAGACAACTACCTGAGACAAGGAGAAATAAAGGCATGTGAAAAGCCTCCTGTTCCACCACAGATTTTATGGGTTGGAGATTGTACCATAGCAACCTTTGGTAATTTCAGCGCATCCACCGGTAAAGCAAAGAGCAAGAAAACTTTTAATATTACAGCAATGGTTGCAGCAGCGGTAAACAATTCAACGGTTCTTAAATACCGGGCCAGTCTTCCTGATGGTAAACGCAAAATCCTCTATTTCGATACAGAACAAAGTAGGTTTCACTGCCACAATGTGATAGAACGCATCTACCGCCTTGCAGGATTGAGTCTGACAAAGGAAGATAAACGCATCAAGTTCTATGGGCTAAGGGAGTTCACTCCTACTCTCCGTATTGCCCTCATAGATTATGCCCTAAGAACATTTGAGGGTGTAGGATTGGTCATTATCGACGGCTTACGAGATCTCATGTATGACATTAACAATGCCAAAGAATCAACCGATGTGATGACTATGCTCATGGCCTGGACAAGCAAGTACAATCTTCACATCCATTGCGTGCTGCATCTTAACAAGAATGACAATAACACCAGAGGTCATATTGGTACCGAACTTGAAAACAAGGCTGAAACAGTTCTGATAATCAGCAAGAACAAACAGGATTCCAACATCAGTGAAGTCAGGCCTATGCACATGCGAGACAAGGAGTTTTCTTCATGGGCATTTCACATTGACGACAATTCTCTCCCCGTCTTGGATGACGGCTATCATATTACAGTAGTCAAACCCAAAGATAAGCCCTTGACATCTCTGCCAGATGACTTACATGCCAAAGTACTTCGCACTGTTTTTGAAGGTGAGAGTCCACAGAGGTATCTTGAACTGGTGAAAGCAATCAGTCAGGCTTACGCACAAGAAGGCTACAAGCGTGGGGACAATGCAGTTAAGGATATGCTTAAAATCTTCTGTGAGCGCAAACTGATTACCAAAGACAAAGACGGTTATCATTATCATCCTGCACTCCTGCCGTTAAAGTAAGTTTATGAGTTTAAGTTTAACAGGGTATATATATACTAAACTTATATAAGCCCAATTAGACATTATTGATATGCCATGACCATAGATGAAATAAAATCAGTCAGTATTGTACAGTTCCTTGAAACGGAAGGTTATCAGTATGCCTATATCCATCGAGGTAATTACTGGTATCTATCTCCTTTTAGAGCAGAATCGTCTCCATCTTTCAATGTCAGTCCTACAAAAAATCTTTGGAATGACTTTGGGGCCAGCTCAGGAGGAAACATTATAAATCTTGTTCAGAAGATGCATCCTTCATGGAATAATCATCAAGTACTTACTTATCTTGAACAACAGATTAAGAACCATAATCTCAAATATGCTGAAGATTATGAAGCGATGACCAAAGAACAACAAAGAAGAAATGCGTGGAATAAGAGCCATATAGCAGAAAAGGGTAATGAAAGAAAAAGTATTACTTTCATTGATTGTATTAGCAACCTCAGTCATCCCAATCTGAAAAGATATATTTTGCAAAGACGTGTTGACTTCGAGGTTGCTCAGGAGTTCTGTAAGGAAATACATTATCATATCAACGATAAACATTATTATGCCATAGCCTTTGAAAATGTAGATGGTGGTATGGAAATCAGAAACAAATACTGCAAACGCAGCATCGGAAAGAAAACAATATCCGTAATAAAGCCCAACGGTGAATCACATTCTGAATGCTGCATATTTGAAGGTTTCTTTGATATGCTCACGTATGCAAGTATCAGAAAATGGATGATGGATATACAATTTTGTGTTGAAAACGACTGTGATTATATTGTTCTTAATTCAATCAGTAATATTAAATCTGCACTTCCATATCTCCAGGTATATGATGTAGTACACTGTTATCTTGATAACGATGCTGCCGGTATAGCTACAACAAAGAAAATCAAAGACGAATATTCAAACAAGGTAATTGATGAATCTGTCAGATACCCAAATTTCAAAGATCTGAACGATGTCATCAATGGAATAGTAAAGGAGTAACAAAAATAATAAGTCTGTTCTATTAGTTTAAGGAGGTTCCCCACAAGAGAGCCTCCTTTTTTTGTGATGTTTTTATTCTAATAGTATGATTTTTACCAGAATATCATACTTCTAAACAAATGTATGTTAATACTGAGATTCAAATCGGCATATTTTTATCTAAATACCATAAAACACATTTTCTTTGTCATGTCACAGGAGCAAATTGATTTTAAGTTTTGTCTTCTGAGTATGAAACTTTTTTTATAATAACACATTAAAATCAGATTGAGAAATGCCAGGATTTGTAATATTCGTATTCGTCCTCACCTTTGCGTATGTGGTTTACTTTTCAGTAATGATTACCCTTGACCTTCATAGTAAGAAAGACGAAAAGAAAACGGATGAAGAGACCATTGATGTCAGCAGCATGGATAATGAAGAAGTGCCGGTTTCCGTGGAAGAACATAATGATGGTCCTGAAGGTAGTGACATGACATACACAGAGCAAGTAACAGACGACGGCCTTCGGGTAGTCATTCCAACAGGCAATAAGCAGACCAACAGTTCCCCTCCTGAAGATGAAGAGTCTAAATCCACTCAACAGACTACTACAACTGAAGAGCTCAATAAGGAAAACGAAGAGAACATGGAAGAAATAGAGCCAGCTCCTCAATATTGTTTTTATCCTGATGAGTTCATGCAAAATCTCAACGACAAACACAACAAAAGAAAAATAGAGAAAAGGAATGCAATCGATAAACTGTAAAATCAATCAACTGTTTTTTATTGCCTGTTTCGGCTTCATGTTTCTCCAGCCTCAGTCGGCATTTGCTAAATGCGGCGGTGTTGACTACAGCTGGGGAGCTGATGCATTGAGCAATGCCCATGATTTTACGGTCACAATGATGCTCTATGTAGTATATCTTCTTTACGCTATTGCATCCATAGTAGCAATTATCGGAGCTTTACAAATCTATATCAAAATGAATACCGGTGAAGGAGATGTAACCAAATCAATCATGATGCTGGTCGGAGCTTGCCTGTTTATGATTGGCGCAACTATCATTTTCCCTGCATTCTTTGGCTATAATATTGTATAAAAGTAAAAAAATAAATAACCAAGCAAGTAAGGATAACGTGTCTAATTTTTAACTGTAAAACAACAAGGAAATGAAGAAAATCAAGAATTTAGCCAAAAGGATTTTCAATGCTAAACGTGTTGGAACACTGGCCATGTTGCTCTTTTGCGGAGTAGCTGCCACTTATGCTCAGAATGCTGCAGGAGACTACACAGCCGGAACAAATGCACTGACAACAGTTACGGAAGAAATTGCAAAGTATGTTCCATACGTTGTGAAGCTTTGTTATGCCATAGCCGGTGTCGTTGCCGTTGTCGGTGCCATCAGCGTTTACATTGCAATGAACAATGAAGAGCAGGACGTCAAGAAGAAAATCATGATGGTCGTTGGAGCATGTATCTTCCTTGTAGCCGCTGCACAGGCTTTGCCTTTGTTCTTTGGTATCTAACCATTAACCAAGCTGTATGGATTCGTCATGACAAAGGAATCGATCAATCATCAATACGTCAGCTATCCCATGTTCAAGGGGCTTCAGAAACCCCTTGAATTTATGGGATTCCAAGGCAGGTATATCACCTGGGCTGCGGCAACTGTAGGTGGAGGTATTCTCAGCTTTATCATAGTGTATTGTATCCTCGGATTTGTTGCCGGACTCACCATCCTTGCTGTCACTCTATGCACTGGTGCTGCACTTATCTTTTTCAAACAAAGGAAAGGATTGCACACCAAGAAAGAGGAACATGGCGTATTCATCTATGCTAATGCACATAAGATGTAATCGGTCAACATGATAAATGAGCAAGAGAGTTGGATTTTGAATAGTGTGTGGTTAGGCTCACCCTCCCGTTAGGATGAGCCTAACATAGTTTATACGACAACTCTCAGATTGTGAACGTAACTGATAAGTAATCGAATAATAAATTCAAAGAACAATGATTCTATACGTCATCTTAACATTTGTGGCAATCCTTATTGGTATGGCTATCTCAGTCATGGCTTTCGGTACTGGAGGGAAACGCAAGAAAATTTTCCAGAATATCTACTTCTCTGTGGAAGAGGTCAACGGTATCGGGGTACTTTACACCAAGACCGGTGAATACTCGGCCATTCTGAAGATGGAAAATCCGGTACAGAAATATTCGGCCGACATTGACAGTTACTACGAGTTCAATCATCTCTTCACTGCCCTTGCACAGACTTTAGGTGATGGATATGCCATCCACAAACAAGATGTATTTATCCGCAAGAAGTTTCATGACGAGAGCAATGATAACCATGAATTTCTGTCGGAATCATATTTCAACTATTTCACAGGTCGTTCCTATACCGACTGTCAGAGCTACCTGATTATCACTCAGGAAAACAAGAAGAGCAATCTCTTCTCATTTGACAGCAAGAAATGGCGTGATTTCATGGTTAAGATACGCAAGGTCAAGGACCAGTTGAAAGACTCCGGTGTGGATGCCCAATTTCTTGATGGCAATAAAGCCCGTGATTACGTAGACCGCTATTTCTCTATGAACTTTACCGACAAACATTTGTCGATGAACAACTTCAAGATAGATGACGAGTCTATTACTATGGGTGATAAAAGATGCAAGGTATATAGTCTCGTGGATGTGGACTGCATTAACGTCCCCTCTTTGGTACGTCCGTTCACTAACATTGAGGTGAACAATGTTTCCATGCCAGTAGACATGGTATCACTGTTAGACAGCATACCGTCAACTGAGGTGGTCGTGTATAATCAGATGCTTTTCATACCCAATCAGAAAAAAGAACTTTCTCTGCTTGAGAAGAAGAAGAACCGCCATGCAAGTATGCCAAATCCAAGCAACCAGATTGCCGTGGAGGACATTAAAAATGTACAGGATGTTATCGCAAGAGAAAACAAGCAGTTGGTATATACCCATTTCAATCTTATCGTTGGAGTACCCATCGATACGGATATTCAGCGATGTACCAATCATCTGGAGAATCTCTTCAGCAAGTTGGGAATCCACATCAGCAAACAGTCATATAATCAGTTGGAACTTTTTGTCAATTCATTCCCTGGAAATTGTTATGCCACCAATCCTGAATACGACCGTTTTCTGACCCTTAGTGATGCAGCTGCATGTCTTATGTACAAGGAAAGGATTCAGCATAGCGAAGAAACACCGCTGAAAATATACTACACCGACAGACAGGGAGTACCTGTTGCAATAGACATCAGTGGAAAGGAAGGCAAGAACAAGATTACAGATAACTCTAACTTCTTCTGTCTTGGTCCTTCGGGCAGTGGTAAAAGTTTCCACATGAACAGCGTGGTACGTCAGATGTGGGAACAGAATACAGATGTGGTTATGGTCGATACAGGTAATTCTTACGAGGGACTTTGCGAGTATGTAGGTGGCAAGTATATCAGCTACACCGAAGAGCATCCTATCACGATGAACCCTTTTGCTATCAAACGTGAAGAACTGAACATCGAGAAAATAGGTTTCTTGAAGAATCTGATTATGCTTATCTGGAAAGGCACCCAGGGAGTAGTTACCAAGACGGAAGACCGGCTTATTGAACAAGTCATCAAAGAATACTTTGACGAGTATTTTGTGAACCGTCGTATTGAGAATCTCTCGTTCAATACCTTCTACGAGTACAGTATTGTCCGCATACCGCAAATCATTGAAGAAAATAAACTTTCCGGCATTGACTTGGCGGCCTACAACTATCTGTTGAAGGACTTCTACAAGGGAGGCAGTCATGAGGTGACGCTGAATGAGAACCTGGACACCAAACTGTTTGATGAAACCTTCATCGTGTTTGAAATCGACTCCATTAAGGATGACCCTCTTCTATTCCCTCTTGTTACGCTTATCATCATGGATGTGTTCATCCAGAAGATGAGAATCAAGAAGAACCGTAAGGTACTGGTTATCGAAGAGGCATGGAAGGCTATCGCCTCTCCCATGATGGCCGAATATATCAAGTATCTATACAAGACAGCCCGTAAGTTCTGGGCTTCTGTTGGTGTGGTAACGCAGGAAATACAGGATATTGTAGGAAGTCCTATTGTCAAGGAAGCTATCATCAATAACTCAGACGTGGTAATGCTGCTCGACCAGAGCAAATTCCGTGAGCGATTTGATGAGATTAAGGCCACACTCGGTTTGACGGACGTTGATTGTAAGAAAATTTTCACTATCAACCGCCTGGAGAATAAGGAAGGACGAAGTTTCTTCCGTGAGGTCTTTATCCGACGTGGAAGTGTCGGGGCCGTATTTGGAGTTGAAGAGCCACGTGAATGCTACATGACCTACACTACAGAGCGAGCTGAGAAGGAAGCCTTGAAACTCTATAAAAGAGAGTTGAAATGTGACCATCAGCATGCCATAGAAGCCTATTGCCGGGATTGGAATCTTTCAGGAATAACCAAGTCTTTGGCCTTTGCACAAAAGGTGAACCAGGCTCAACATGTACTTAATCTCAAAACAAAAACAGAAATGTAAGATTTGAAAATGAAACGCTATCTGATAATACAACTTCTATTTCTCTGTGCTATAGTGCCTGCTATGGCACAGTACTACAGCGTAAATTATGATACTCGCACTGTAGCGGAAATGGCGGCGGCTTTCGGTACAGAAGCTGCTACAGAGGCGTATTATGCTCAACAGATAGCCAAGATCAGGGAACATTATCAGGCAGCGGAAGTGGCTGCTGCAGGAATCTTCAGTTCCAAGTTCCTCGACCGCAGAGCTCTCACAAATCTGGGACTTTGGACCAGTGCAACAGAGAACTACTATTACCGCCGTATATACAACATGGTGTCTGCCAAAATTATGCCCAAAATATGGACAGTTGCCGGCATGATGCTTAAAAGTCCTCATAATGCCCTATATTGGGGTAGCTATCTCTATAAGATCTGTGATGAGGTAAAGACTTTGTGTTATCAGTTTGAGTCTATTGTTACCAATAGTACTTTGTCATTCAAGGACATCGTATTTCTTGAAATCAACCAGGAACTTGCAGCAATTCTGAAATTGTCAGAACTGGGCAATGTGGATTGGAATGTTCTGCTTGAAAGCTTCTCAAATATTGGTACAAACTTCACAAAGGAAAACCTGAAGCAAGACATAGACAACCTCTATGCGATGGGCGTTAGCCTTGCTTCGGCTGGAGCTGGCAATGCTGTCAGTTCCATTCTTGGGAACAGTTCCTTTAACGGAACCATCATGGACAAGACAAGCAGTGTCATTGAGATAGCCGAGAATGTGTACGACTTATACGGCAATCTTTCCAAGAATGCCGGAAATACCTTGTTGCAGTTTATCGGTGGAGAGGAAGGCATCGCCAATCTCTTCTCTTTGTCGAATTACAACACAACGTCATGGATTACAGACTATGCCAATGAAGCATTCGGCCAGTACTACACACAAAGGTGGTACATCTACCGTGTGGATGCTGGTTCTATCAAACTTTGTGACTATTATCCTCCTGAAGACAACAACTCAATTATCAACGGTGATCACTGGTACAGAATCAGCACTACAGATGAAAACTTTTATCCATCCTCCGCACAGCGTGAAGCTGCACTCCAGAACTCCGAGAATCATGCAGGATACAGTCGTTCACAGATAGCCAATCTGAATAAAGCCAATGATGGCTATACCTATAGCATCTCATATTATATGCTCGCATACAAGATTAATTCTTCAAAGAATGGATTGTATGCAAAAGCATACGCTTACGAGATTCATGCTACCAAAAGCTGGAATCGTAAGGAAGTGGCCTATGAAGACATATTTGATTCATACACTATGGACCTGAATACCTTTAAGGCCGGTATGAACGCACGTCTGTCTGAACTAAACGATAATGAAGAGGGCTATACCTATTATCTGGGAAGTGACCCAAAGAAATACTACCAAACTACCAATGCCCAGAAAATTTCAGGATGTGAGACAGCAACCATCAGCGTAACCTGTCATGGTGGTGCCAAATTAGGAGAAGGTTCAACACAATACAAATGTTCTGATTGTGGAAGCAGTGTAAACAACCATACCAAGCAATGTTCTATGGCAACAAGTGTTTCCGAAGGAAGTATCAATATATCTGAAATAGACTCCAAAATAACGGAGTTGAAACGAAATATTGTCTCAGTACAATCAGAAATAACAGCACTGGAGGCAGAAAACGCAGAGCTCCTGAAAAAAATCCAGTCAGCAAGCGTCGAGGATGCTGCAATATACAGGCAGACCTACAATGCAAACAAAGATAAAATATCAAGCCTAAAAACTGAAATGAGTTCATATGAGACAGAGCTGGATCAGTATGAACAGGCAAAGCAGGAAGCTATCGACGGTGAGAATGCTGCCACGGATGACTACTACCGCATACCGGCTATCATGCAGGATTGTAAAACAGCCTATAATCTGTTGTGGAACGGTTCAGGTGCATGGGAAGGCAATACATTCGTTCGTACAGCCTCCATGCCCAACATCAACGGTACCATAACCTTTAAGGCAACCATATCCATAGCCAGGAAACCAAAGTATTTCCTTTGGATTAAGATACACCGTGCTATTGTGCAGATTTCATGGACGCTTACTACAGAATACAGTGACACGCAGGTTGTTGAAGTTGTCAATCTCGATCCGTCCAAATCGGATGCGGAAAAAGCCAACGAGGTCAATGCAAAATTATCAGAAGTGGCCAGAGAATTTCCGGATTGCACTCCTTCTGTGGAATATGCCAAAAGCAGTCCTGTGGAAGTCGATGATACCGGTGATACCTATCATCTGCTATGGTCAAGCGACAGACTTGAAATAGCCCGTCAGATTGACACAAGACTCACCAATATCTATGCCGACCTTGTATCATTGGAAAAGATGATGCACTACAAACATTCCATCATAGATATGCTGAAAAGCGTAGTCCCGTATATCAACGATGACAGTGGCAGAAGATTGACCCTCATTGAACAATGTAGAAAACGCTGGTTGCGTCAGGCAGCCTCCAGTGCCCACTCAGATACATATAATGGTAAATACGATGAAGATGAAAGCGACCAGGAATAACATAATGCCGATTATTGTTTGCCTTTTGGTATTGTTCCCGTTCACTGCCAAGGCTCAATATGGTTTTGATGTAGCTTCCATAGAAGCCTATATCAACGACCATAAACAACAACGAAGTCTGCTGCTTGTTCGATCCACACTGGAAGCGAGCAACAAACTTCTGCATGAGTACAGCAGTGATGCCAATATCGGCTTCAGGGACATCAATAAGGAACTTGACAGATACACGCGTGCGTTTGACGTTATTGACATTCTGTATCAGTCTCTTAGGACTAGTCTCAATATCTACAACACCTACGAAAACATCAGTGACCGTATGGGTGATTATAAAGATATGCTTGAAGACTTCAGAAGAAAATGTCTGGACAGAGGAAACATTGTAAGCACGGATACCTTGATAATCACAGTCAATGTCGGTGCTTTGGCAAAGATTGCCGAAGAAGGAGACAATCTGTATCGTTCGGTCAGTGATTTAATCTTGTATGCAACCGGTGCGGCAGCCTGTTCTACAGCGGATCTCTATCTCATTCTGATGAACATAAACAACTCACTTGACAATATCAGGACGCATCTGAACAGGGCATACTTTGAGACCTGGAGATACATTCAGGTACGCATCGGATATTGGAAAAGACAGATTTATCGTGCAAAGACCAAGGAAGAGATTATTAATGATGCTTTTGGCCGGTGGAAAGTTGCGGGCTATTTAGGATATTAAATAACAATTTAAAACTTAACAGATATGGTACATTCTATCAGTTATCGGACAACATTATGTTTATGTGCAATGCTGCTTTGTTTCAAAGCAGCTGCCCAGTCTTATGTGACATACAACCACGATGCTACAAAGATGAATCAGATTACAGTTCAGGAAATAGGTGTTGGCGGACTAACCCCTACTTTCTACTACACCCTCTTTCATAACAGCTACCAGAAATCGGCAGTAAGTAAAAACAAGCTGAGCTTTAGGACACTGGCTGGTGTAGAATCATACCAACAGGTAGATTTAGCTGACAGCATTCAAGCGTCACTGACTCAGCGGGCAGAAATTGAAGCTCTCAATATTGCCGATAGACAGATTGATATAGCCTGGCTTGCAGAAGGCAGCAAAGTGAATAAAAAGCTATCAGACTTTGAAAAGAATATCAACCGCATCATCAGTTCTGGAGGTACAGCAAATGATAGAACGCGATGGAACGAATACTACAATATGTTCAGGACAGCCATTAAAGAAACCCAGGACGCTTATATGCCAAACGCCCAAAGGAAAAGACAATACCTTGCGATATATGCTGATATAGAGCATCAGAATGAAATTCTCATAGCGTATCTGATTCAGTTAAGCAACAGGAACAAGACAGCTTCCTTGTTGGCCGCCCGCTTGAACAGACGAACTGATGTTGCTTCTCATGCAACCGAAGCATTTAGCCGTTGGCGAGAAGCCGGGCAACTAAATTCAGAAGGGCACAATTAACAGAGAATTATAACATAAAAGGAAACTAAAATCATGGCAGATTCAAATATACTCTCAGATTTCGGTATCAATATTCTTGAAGAAGAGATTGATGACGTGATTTTCCAGACAAACGAGTTCCTTACAGATGCCACATTCACAGGTTCACAAGGACCATTCTGGTGGATCCTCCAAATGTGCATGGCTCTCGCTGCTCTGTTCTCTATTGTAGTGGCTGGAAATATAGCCTATAAGATGATGGTAAAGCATGAGCCTTTGGACGTAATGAAACTGTTCAGGCCATTGGCAATATCCGTTATTCTATGTTGGTGGTATCCACCTGCAGATACGGGAATAACCAACAGCGGAAGCAGCTGGTGCTTCCTCGACTTTCTTTCTTACATTCCTAACTGTATCGGTTCATATACTCATGACCTTTATCAGGCAGAATCCTTACAGATAGAAGATAAGTTTGAGGAAGTCCAGGAACTCATTTATGTCAGGGACACTCTCTATACATCCTTGCAAGCTCAGGCTGACGTAGCACATTCAGGAACGTCCGATCCGAATCTTATTGAGTCCACGATGGAACAGACCGGTGTTGAAGAAGTGACCAACATGGAAAAGGACGCATCCAGACTATGGTTTACTTCACTCACAGCTGGTGCAGTGGTCGGACTGGATAAAATCATTATGCTCATCGCTCTGATAGTTTATCGCATCGGTTGGTGGGCAAGTATTTAAATAATCATATATTTAATTGATATTTAGTGGTTTAATTCAACTGCAATAATATAATTTAAATATTTAGTATCATTTTAGTATCATGATATATATCATACTTTTCTGTAAGTAAAGTCATATATTATATTGAGTTACCAATCTTTCTTGTTTGCATTACGTATTATTATTTTTAAAGCCATATAATAAATCATGCAAACCACCCAATTTACTACCAGTATAAAAAAGGAGCGATATGGAAATATATCATAATACGATAACCAATATAACATTGGAATGAGAATTGGTAGTAGCGTAATATACGTCCTTTTCTTTACATATAATTTAATTATCATTTGTAATAACATAGTCAATGATAACAATATAATACCATAGCGGAACATTATTCCGATCCCTACATCGCATTTAGATATAGGCATATATTTTTCTAATATTTCTATCCCTATATCATAAAATATGCACAATAATAAATTTGTGATTAGACAATAGAAAACTTTCATCTTCATGTAGTATTTAGATCCAGTCTCATGTTATTACATTTTCCTAAAAAATTTATGCCTTAATTGTCATATATAAGTCTGATGAACCAATTTCCATTTATTGATTTGTAAAGTATGGTATCATTATACAGTTCTTGGTAGATGTTGTTTAGCTCCCTCTTCTCTAGTACTTCAAATTGCTTTCTCACTGTAGTTGAATATACAAACTCCTTTGTCGTTCCGCCAACCGAATAACCGGAAACAAAATATTGTACGCATAGTTCCACATCGGGCATTTCTTTCTCATATTCTTGCCCTCTTGCTTTTACAGCGTAAAATATGCGTTTACACCCTATTTCAACAAGAAGAGAATCAAGTGCCTTTTGTGTGGGGATTGATATTCCTGCTAAACAAGTTGTGTCATTCAGATGATAGGGGGGATAGTAGGAGCTGTTAGGACACATAGAGACCAGTTCCTTTATCTGATTAAACGCAGACTCATGTGCGTAGAAATGTTGAATCATCTCATTATCTGTTGGAGGGACTACCGATGTCCCACAACTGATAAAAAGACCGGTGATACATAATATGGTTATCTGTGATATTCGCATTTTGTTACATGTATCGGTTTGTCATTATAGTAAAATGACAGGATTTCGTTTATTATGCCTTGAGAGGTTAAAGCAAACGCTGCTTTACCAAACTTATTGTAAAGACTGAATCCAACCTTTATGGCTTGGATATCTTCCGCATCATCAAAACCGCCCAATATGTCTGCATCACCTATATCAACAAAACGATTGGCAACATACGCAGTTGTCCATTCCCATAAGGGCTTTTTGTTATCACATATTTGTGCATATCCTGCACCATTGATTAGTTCAAATTCAGTAAAGCCTACAAATCTCCCTACAAAACCATAGTGTATATTAGACCAAATATCATACATAAATTTCAGCCCTGTAGTGCTGTCACACGCCCATTTTTGTGAGTTTTGCAGCTGGATAATTGCTGATTTATGATCCCAAATCATGTTACCTGCAACAAGAGCTTTCCACTTGTTGTATGCTTGGATGCGCCCATCCACTTTATCAAAAACTTTACCTGCAAGAGGACTGTATGACGGCCCCGATAATACGAGAGCACGACCTAAAGGCGTCATTTTGTCAAGTGCTTGCTGTTGGTGTGTTTGCACCTTACTATATTTTGATGTCAGAAAAATCAGTTCATCCGCAAACGATGATTTTACATTCTTTTTTATTTCCTCGCAAATATAGTTTGCTGTATCCATAACCGGAGGATATGGATGAGCAAATGGAGATTGTAATGACTTATTTAATTTTTTAGATCCAGTATTCATTATAGTTAATCCTACCAAAAATATTTTTTTATTGTATGCTTTTTATAATAACCATTTTCGTCCAAATACACATCCAGTTTCCAGAAATCCATATCTTCTTTCATTAATAAAATATTATGATTTTTAGTAAAGAAAGCTATCTCGTCTTTTCCATCCCAATTCCAAATATGCGGCATCCTATATTGTGAAATATGATTTTTTATATACAATTTGTCAATACTCCCACTAAACGTGGATACTTTTCCCAAGTAACCGGATTCCTTATAGGTATGAAAAATGACGGTTGGTCGAGATTTCTGATACAGGTAAACGGATAATATGACTAGTGTCAGAATAGATAACCACTGTTTTTTATGTTGTCTTATTTTTCTAAACATACGTGTTTTAACTTTTCGGTCATTATCGTGGTATCTAATATCTCTAAGATATCTTGATTGATTAAATTTGCTTTTATTTATTGCTTAATCAAATTAAATCATTCTCTGCAATAGAATTTTCTTTTTTCGGAATAAAAAGAATCCAAATTAGAAAAATATTCTTCATTCCAATTAATATATTTAAATTCCCCTTTTTGAAACCAATCCCAATTAACCCAAGTTGAGTAGCTTTTTCTCCCTGTTAGATAAAAAAATGTCTTCATTAAAACGTCGTCTGTATGATTTCTAAAATCCTGAACATTGTCCCAAGTGGAAAATACCGAATGATATTCTTCGCCTTCCTTGAAGTCTTTTGTCATATACTTAGTTTCTTTGTAATAAATTCGTTCTACTGTTTCATATTTCCTAAGAGTATCAATAGGCAATGTGTTAAAATCAAATTTTATTATGATTTCCTTAAGTTTTTGTGTGTCGCAAGGTGCATTATGTACAACAAAAACTTCATATTTCCCTAAACTATCTATTTGAGAAAGAATTGGGTAAAACTTAATGGGAGCAGTTGCTCTATTTAAGTAGCAAATTATCACTACAATTATTGTAAGTATTACAAATACTAAATACACCTTTTTCATTTTATTAGATATTAAATTTAATCATCTCTGTTTTTTCCATCACTGTTACAAATGGTTTGTATCCTCTAAGATGTTGTAAAATAAACCATGCACAAAAACCATCAGCAACCTCCTCGGCTATTGCTTGCCCCATTCCAGTTTTTGGAATAGGCAATCCTTGAGAAGGATGAGGAGTTGTAATCTCTTCAATAAGCAAGCCTAATATACCCATTTTCTTCATTATTTTTTCTTTACTACCATAGCCAATTATATCATCAGAATCTAAGCCAAAATGGTCAAAAATCCTATATTTAATTTTAGCTACACACTCTTGTTTATTAGGATCAAAAGAATATTCTTCCATACTAACCCTAAATCCCCATATATCATGAATTGCAATGGTTAACCCTCTGAGTTTATCTTCCTTAATACTAAAGATAGGTCTTTTCACATCTTTAATAGAATTTCCAAAATTAGCTATATTCAAGTTGCCTGATTTATTTTTTATTTCTTGAATAACACCTTGTTTTATATTGTTTACAAATTCATTAGTTGATTTACGTAAAAATACATTTTCTGTTAAAATATTATTTTCATATTCGGTATTAATGCGCTGTTCTAAATGGTGAACTAAATTCAAATTCTGTTGTTCAAGTTCGCCTCTTGATGTACATTTTATTAGTTCTTTAAAAATAGAAAACAACTCTTTGTCACTCTTTTGATTAAGTCGTTGTATATTTGATAGAACATTTTTATCCGTTATTTGATTTAAAGTAAAGTTGTTGGTATGTACTTGCTCGTTTCCCCAATGCATATCTATGGCAATTTGAGTAGATGCTTCAGTAAGTCCATTTCCATAAGCATCTTCATACTCATAAATATTTCGATTTTTTTTATCACCAAATCCTTCTTTTGTTTTTGTTTGAATGATAACACGAGGTATATACCATTTATTTATTTGAGTTTTCACACTAACTTTAGTAGTCGCTTTTTTAAGATAAGGCATAACTACTAATTCCTTATTTCCCCATTCCTCTTTTATGGTAAGATTTATAGTTTCACCTTTAACATTTAATGTTTTTCTTTTTCCATCAACTTCAATATCCCATTTAACACGTTTCCTGTCACTATCGCTTACATTGGGTAAGTTGTATGATGTTACTTTGTATTCAATAACTTCATTTGGCAAAGCCTCAGCTTCTCCATTAACGGTTCTTACCAACAATGTAGGAGGTGTATAAGGTGTTACAGGAGTAGGCTTTGGTTTTTCTTCAACTTTTTGCACCCACCCAAGATTAATACCGGTATCTTGCCGTTTCACCATCATCACCCGCTTGTTGACTTCCATTTTCATGGGAGATATGACAAGAAATGTGCTCATTGATTTCGGGCCAATTGAACTCATTCTTTCCCCGTAGAAAACTACATATGCTTCTTGGAATGATAATTCCCTGAATATCTCATTTTCCTTGATAAACTGTATTTTCCCGGATATGGCAGCAGGAACAGTAAAAGTCTTTCTTGTACCATTAATCTCTTTAATCACCTCTTTTTCTGCCATAAGCATCTCCAAAAAATACGTGTCGCTATCGGATGTCATTTCTACGCAGATCTCACCTCCCCATATTGAATCTACAGGTCTGTTATATCGTATCTCCCGGTGAAAACGGTAGTTGTACCTCAATATATCACGTTTGCGTCCATTGATTTCCAATGTCAGTTCAGATGCCATTGTTTGTTGATTTACGTTAATCTTAAATTCATGCTCTCACGTTGTCGTAGATGGTCTGTAAATTGGCACATTGAAATTATTCCACGAATCCAAACATTATAGCAAGATATGTTTGCCAACCTTACCATGATGTTTTATTGCAGGAAAAGGAAGAGGAAATAAAACATCGGACATGACTAATCGCAAATTTACAAGATTAGTTGGTAAAAACCAACTAAATACGCATTTAATTTCCGCACATTTACAAATAAACGGCAAACCACGAAGTTCAACAATTTATATAGGTGCAATCAGACATCAACTTAATCGATATGGAATCATTTCTTTTTGGAGGTTCTTATTTTTTTCATTTGCCTTTGAAATACAGTCAAAGTGGAATCCACCCCAACAGCATCCACCAGTTCCTCGTATGCCCCGACGGTTACGGCCAGTTCGGGGTACAATTCTTTGAGCATAACCGAAGTAATCTCGTGTTTGGCGGCAACCGTTTTCAGCAGCCTGTTTTCGTCACGGTACTCGTGCCACTTCATCCAACTGGTGGCAAACAGGGCTGTGTACACAAGCAAGGAAACAACACCGGTCCATATATAGGGATTCTTATACCAGCCATTGGGGATTTTATTCCATATCCGTTTGATAATCTTGATAGCCTTATTCGGACGGATTATCTGCCAAAAGCTATGCTTTTGTTGTGCAATTCCTACGGGTGTTTTTTGATTGTCGGCAAGGGTTGTCTGCATTTCTAATATTTTGTGGAGCATCTCACTGATAGTCAGCATTCCATGCTCACGCATATTCTTTTCGTTGGCATCGGTATATTCCTGCATACCAACAATCATTTCGTTGCTCAATGATTTTTTATAGTTCTCAATGGATTCCCGGCTTCCGAAAATTTCACTGATGTTTTTCAGCGTGCTGCTTCCAAAGAAACGTATAATAGGCTCCAGTTTCACCGACAGCCTTTTCACCGCCTCGTCCTTGTCCGAAGTATCCTTTGCTTCCAGTTTTTTCTTGATTTCCTCGATGTCCTCCGCCAATGCCCCGATAAGATCGACTATGTTCTGCATATTATCCTTCATCTTCTCCTCCTTCTTGGTTTAAGTTTGTCTTTTTCGTTCTCATTCTCGCCCCAGCCATTCTCGTTTCCTCCACCACCTCCACCGGATGAAACCTTGGCTTGGTACGGCTGTACGCACAACTCCATGAGTGTGCCGATGGTCGCTTGGATTATGTTTGAGCCGGATTCAACAGGATTACCGCCGTTGCTGTCCGTTTCCGCTCCGATTGGTGACGGTTGGGATATAACAGGATTTGTTACACTGCTATCTGTTGCTGTATCTTGTTGGATAGGTTGTGTTCGTTTATCAAAGCCGTTGGACTGCCATTCCATACCCTCGGCAATACGACTTTCAAAAAGTTTGTCCAGCTTATAAAAGCCCATGCTCCGATCTATCCGTGAGCCGCTGAATGACATTTCATTCTTCGTGAACGACACTCCGACTATTTTGCCATTGCGCCTGTCTAATTTGAAATTCACCCCGATACCCCGTTTGGCCAACCTGTCGCACAAACTCGACCAACTGTCACTATGGGGCAAGGTGGCTTTCACGGCATCATAAATTTGGTATTTCACCTTGTCTTTTCCACGCAGGCGGTCACGCTTTACATTCACCTTGCCTTTGGAGAAGTGCAGTCCGTATTCCCTTGTGAGAGCCTTGCATACAGCCACGTTCCGTACATCATCGTTGCTGTCACTGATGGTGTTCCCGTTGTTATCCACTCTGTTGGCTACAATGTGCAGATGCTGGTGTTCCCTATCGGTATGGCGGCACACAATGTATTGGGTGTTCTTTATCCCCATGCGCCGCATATACTCACGGGCAATTTCAGCCATCAGATTGTCCGTCAGCTTGGGCGTGTCCTCGTGGGAGAAGTCCAAAGAGATGTGATACACAGGATTCTTCAATTTACGCCCCGGCTTGTCATCCGCCTGTCCCTGCATACTGTTTGCGATGGTGGCGTTATTGTCAAGCCTCACGTCCTTGCTGTCAATGAGCCTTGCCTTTTTCGGGTTGTTCACGTAGTTCACCAGTCTGGCGAAGCTCGCCCGTTTCTTCAAATCGCCCATCATATCCTCTCAATGATTTTGTTGAACTCGTCCAACAAGCCCATAATTTTAGTTTTCGCAAAAGCGAAACCCTGTTGGTGTGCCAGCCTCGCCAACTGGTTCAGATTGTTACATCCTCCCTCCAGCATCCTTATCTGCTGCCTGTCCTCCTGTGTCCTTGCCGCCTCGACCTTGCCGTGCAGCAACAGTTCACGCAGGAAGTGGGACGGCTTCTTGCCTGCATCGCTTATCCGTTTCATGACCGTTTTCCATTCGGCAAGCGTGAGCCTTGTGGATATGGTCTTTGTCCGGGCCTTGCCCTTTACAGCTTTGGGGCGACCACCCTTGTTTTTGGTCTCTTGATTTGTCATATTCATTTCTATTGTCGGTTCAACTACTCTGTTTTTAGGGCTACAATCAGGGCTTGCCGCTTCCGTGCGGTAGTATCGCCATCGGTGGCGTAGTTTTCGTGGACGAAAACATTAACTTGCCAGCCCTAAAAATTATCCCTTCTAAAACGCTGTCGCTTGCCATTCCTGCCGCTTCATTCCTGTGGCTGTTTCCATTTCTGTGAGCCGGACAGTGTATTGCCATCCTCTAAAACAGGTGTGTTGTCGGCATCCACAACGGCATTTTCCACAGTGCTTTCCACTTCGCTTTCGGTTGTTGCTGCCGTTTCGGTTTCCGCTGTTCCTGTACCTTCTATAATAGGATTGGAACCGGTCAGATTCATGGACGGTAAGCCATCCGTTCCCTCTGCCGTTTCTTCTATCGGTTTTTCTTTCTTCTTCCTTGCCGAACTGCGGCGCAAGATCTCTAATTGTTGCCCGTTGAAAAGGAAAATCCGTACCCCTTCGTATGCCTTGATTGTCTGGCGGTATGTCGGATTCTCGATGAGCCGCCCTGCTATCATCCACGACTTCACGCACACCATGTCTATGATGGAAGTCACGGGATTGGAATCAACACGGATTAGCCCGCGTTCCGAGAAATCCTCCAACAGGCGGGACACCGCCTTGCGGCCGATGCCCCATTCCTTGGCCAGTACCAGCATAGATCTATCCACCTGTCCGGGATGGACGGCATAGCCCAATCCCCGTTTGGTGTTTTGTACTTCCGAAACCGCCATCTTCGACAAAAGGGAAAGAAGATAGGTAAGGTTGCATATCCCGTCCGTGCTCCCGTGCAGGAAGTACCATGCTTCCACGGACATTGCCATCTCCAATTTGTAGCATGGCAAAACAAGCTGCTTCAAATTCTTCATAAGCCTTGACGTTTTTTGTTGTGCGTCTTGTAAATTATCCCTTTGAGTTCTTGTCAGCCTTCCTGTTGGTGGCTTTCAGGCTCTTGATACGGTCTATCTGTTCCTTGGGAAACAAGACACGCCGTCCTATCCGCTGTCCTTTGATGTGTCCTAACTTCTCATGCCGCCAGATGGTCGCTATGCTCACACCCCATTTCTCCGCCAGTTGCCGGATGGTGTAATACTCCGATGTGTCCTGTGGTGCCTGTTCCTGCCGGTATTCCTCAAACGCGCACCTCACGCTTGCGCCGATAAGCTGTTGAAGTTCGTCGCGCGATACCAGTACCATTTCTGTCTTATCTGTCATAATTCACTGATTTTAAGTTCATGGCGGCAAAGGTATGGCAATAATAAAACCTGTGAATTTGTGGTATTCTGTGAAATGACACCGCATGAAAAAAGCCGTCAAACAACTGGTGCTTAACGGCTTGTGGAAGTCTGTGGGTTGTGGTGAATTGTAGCCACCTGTGGGTTATGTCACTATTTTATCATGGGAAGCAGCTCTTTGAGCTTCGCTATAAAGGTTTTCTCCACATTATACTTGGCGAGGCTTTCGGGTGTCAGCCCCATGGAACGGGCAGCGGATGCCCTGTAACCTTTCCAGTCCTTGAAGCATGCTTTGGACAGCAGGATGGCGACACAGCGCATCTTGCCCTTCACGCAACTGCCGTATATCGTGGAATAGTCGGCACGCATGACGGCACGGAGGAAGTCCCGGTCGGAAACGGCATTGCCGTCCAATAGAGGCTTGCCTTTGTCGGAGCCGCTCTGTACGGTGAAAGTGGTAAGGAAACGGTACAGCCTTAAAACGGGAACCTGCGCGGTCGTACTGAACGCACCGCCTTGCATTGTATCTGTGGCGGTAAAACCGGATGACGCTTCTTCCGTACAAGAGGGTATTGTTTGTGATGTTGCCGACTTGGACTCGTTCTCGTGCAGCACGTTCCTCTTGACATATCCCATCGTCATTGCGATATGGAACATCTTTATTCCTGCGGACTGCGCTTTCACATCATCATTTTGGGGCAGCATGGAAAGGTGGACGGTTTCCGCAAAATATTCCGTGAAGAGTTGTGCCAAATCCTTGTCGTTGGCATTGACAATATACTCCTTGACGGCTTGGATTTTCGCCTTGTCCACTTTGGCAAGCATGGCATACATTTCTTTCCCTCTGTTCCCGTCTGAATCCTTTGCACACTTCCGTATGGCGGCACGGATGGTGTCGATGCAGTCGGTGGCTTCGGTACGTGTCATTGGTTTGGGAGAAATATCAGAACCTTCCGGCGATACTTGCTCCTGTTCTTTTTCGGGAAAGAAGTATTGACTTATGACTTCCATGCTCAGGTAAGCCACCCCTGTACGGAAAGCTGCCTTGTTCAAGTCCGCATATTTGGAGCAGATGCCATGAAGCCTTTTCGTGTCATCGTGCAGCCCGACGAATTTCCGTGCCAGATCCTTATCCTCGTGTTCGGTGACATATTCCCTGATGCCGGCCAAAAGAAAAGGCAGGGGCTTCAGGCTGTATCTGATGTTCCGGCAAATATCCTTGCAATCCGTTTCGCCACTGCCGGAAGACTTATCGGCAAGCGATTCCGCAAGTTTCAGGCTCCCACTGATTACGTTGGACAGCTTGAACAGGTCGCTGATGATGTCAAACCTTGATTTTTCCATAAGCACCTTCTTATATTTTGATGATACCCTTGAAGTCCTTTAATGCTATGACGGCCTTTTCCTCCGCGTCCAGTTTCAGGTAGCGGCGCAGTTGCGCCTCGCTGCTGTGTCCGGTGATGGCTTGGATGGAAGGCAGAGGGACGCCAGCCTTGTACGCGTTGGTGGCGAAACTTCTCCGGGCTGTATGGGAAAGGAGCATGTCGCAGAACCTCCTTCCCCGTTTGGGGTTGAGACGCTTCTCGTCAAAACCGCAGTCATGTGTCCAGCCGAGCAACAGGCCGATGGTCTTCACCAGCTTGTTCATTTCATTGGGATGAACCGGGGGCAGCTTGCCGTCATACTTGGCAAGTATGGCTCTCACGCGCCTGTCAACGGGGATATAGACTTTCTTTTCCGTCTTCTGTTGGGTGATGAGTATGAACTCCGTGCCGCCGATTTCCGTTATCATGTCCTCGCATATCCTTGAATAGTCGGAAACACGCTGCCCGGTCAGGCAGCCCACGATGAAAATGTCCCTCACGTGCTCCAGTGTCCTGATATGGGTGATGCGGCATTTGGAAAGTTGAGCCAATTTCTCGTCCTCGCTGATGTCAAGTGATTCCAGTCTCTTTTTCACAGCTTCCTTGGTGGAAAGGTCAAGGTCGAGCATTTCCTGTATCTGTTCCGGTGTGAGATAGATGTTGTCCACCTCCTCCTTTTTCGGCACGAAGTCGGAATGACGGAAATCATCGCATTTGGTCAGCTTGT